>Ga0210394_10000562_pt1 | contig 75255 bp, 70 predicted proteins | sample IncBWC12MmetaG_FD_160121 | JGI IMG/M metagenome (GOLD analysis project Ga0210394, IMG submission 160121) | Forest soil microbial communities from Barre Woods Harvard Forest LTER site, Petersham, Massachusetts, United States - Inc-BW-C-12-M | ecosystem: Environmental > Terrestrial > Soil >... | reverse complement strand
TCGACGAACTTCCCGCCGGTCGCCGAGACGCTGTTTCAGGCGCTGATCAGAGCGGGTCAGGAAGGCCACATCCTCGCGAGCGCGAGCATTACGGGGTTGTATTCGATAGTTCCAGGCGCGGACTAGACGACGCCAGCCCGCGCGCTCAGCGTGCCGCCAGAGCGAGGTCCTTGCTGTAGACCACGTTCATGACGTTGTCGTACCAGCCCTGGACCTCGGGCTTGACGAGGTGCTTGTTGACGTAGAAGTAGATCGGCAGCAGCGGGTGATCGTTGAGCATCACGCGCTCGGCTTCCTCGAGCAGCGCGCTGCGCGCCAGCGGATCCTGCTGCCGCGCCGCGCTGCGCAGCAGTGCGTCGTAGCTCGGGCTGCTGTAGTGCGGCAGGTTCACGCCGAAATCGCTCTTCAGGTACTGCGCGAAGGTGTAGGCATCGTTGTAGTCGCCCACCCAGCTCGAGCGGAACATCTCCACGTCGCCGCGATCGATGTCCTGCAGCAGTGATTTGAACTCCACCTGCGTGAGCCGCACGTCGACGCCGAGCGCCTCCTTCCACATCGAGGCGATGGCGAGCGCGAGCTTGGTGTGCACCTCGCCGGCGTTGTAGCGCAGCTCGAAGCTGAGCGGCTTGTCGCGCGAGTAGCCGGCCGCCCGGTAGAGCCGCTGCGCCTCGGCGAGGCGCGCGCTCATCGGCAGCTCGCGGTAGTCGAACGACTGCGAGGTATAGCCGTCGATCCCCGGCGGCACCCAGCCGTAGGCGGGCAGCTCGCCGACGCGCAGCACGAGCTGCGCGAGCTTCTCGCGGTCGATCACCAGCGACAGCGCGCGGCGCAGCCCTGGGCCGTCCTTGAAGGGCGCGCGGCGCAGGTTGAAGCCGTAGTAGTAGGTGCTGAGCTGCGGCGACACGTGCAGCTCATTCCCGAGGTGCGCGCGGATCCAGTCGTACTGGCCGCGCGGCACGACGTAGGTGACCTGCAGCTCGCCGCCGCGGTAGCGCGCGAGCTCGGCATTCTCGTCGGGAATCAAGAGGTACTTGACCCCGGCGAGGCGCGTCGCCGCGTTGTTCCAGTAGTAGCGGTTGCGCAGTGCCAGCACGTACGCGCCCTGCACCCACTCCTTGAGCACGAAGGCGCCGTTCGACACCATCACGCCGGGCCGCGCGAAGCCCTCCGGGTGGCTGCGCAGCGTCGGGCGGTGCACCGGGCAGGTGCTCGGGTGCGACAGCAGCGTCGGCAGGTATGGCGCAGGCGTCGTGAGCGTGATCACCACGGTCGAGTCGTCGGGTGCGGCGACGCCGAGCGCTTGCGGGGGCTTGCGCCCGGCGACGATGTCGTCCGCGTTGGCGACGACGTCGATGTACTGCGCGTAGCCGGAAGCCGTCGCCGGGTCCACCAGGCGCTGCAGACCCGCCACGAGGTCCTGCGCGACCACGCGCTCGCCGTTCGACCAGCGCGCATCCGCACGCAGGTCGAAGGTGTAGGTGAGGCCGTCGCCGCTCACGCTCCACTGCGCCGCGACCCCGGGCGCCACGGCGGCGTGGACGTCGAGCGTGGTGAGTCCCTCGCACAGGTCGCGCACGATGCCCTGGGCCTCGAAGCCGCGCGCCTTCTGCGGATCGAGCGAGTCGGGGTCCGGGCCACCGCCGCGCACCAGGATCGCCTGCCCCGTGGGTGGGGCTTGGGAGCCGCACGCCGCGAGCAAGAGCGCCGCCAGCGCTGCCCATCCCGCCGCGGCGCGCCGCGGCGTCGCGCGCAGCGCCGATTCCCGGCGCGGCCTCATGCCTGCGGCCGGTGGCGCGCGGCGTTCATCTGCCGGCGCAGCGTCTCGGCCGCGGTGCGGCAGGCCTGCGCGAAGTCTGCGCCGGAGGAGGCGTAGAGCAGACTGCGCGAGGCGCTGACGATGAGCCCGGTGCCGGCGCGGGTCTGTCCCTGCTGCACCACCTGCGTCGCATCGCCCCCCTGGGCGCCGACGCCGGGGACCAGCAGCGGCATGTCGCCGACCAGCGCGCGCACCTCCGCGAGCTCGCGCGGGTAGGTCGCTCCGACCACCAGCGCACAGTTGCCGCGCCCGTTCCAGCGCTCGGCGGCGAGCTGCGCCACCACCTGGTAGAGCTTGCGGCCGTCGACCATGAGGTCCTGCACCTCGGCGGCGCCGGGATTGGAGGTGCGGCAGAGGATGATCACGCCCTTGTCGGCGTGGCGCAGGAAGGGCTCGAGCGCATCACCGCCGAGATAGGGATTCACCGTCACCGCGTCCGCCGCGTAGCGCTCGAAGGCCTCGATGGCGTAGCGCTCGGCGGTGTTGCCGACGTCGCCACGCTTGGCATCGAGGATCACCGCCACGTCCGGGCGGGTGCGGTGGATGTAATCGATGGTGCGCTCGAGCTGGTCCTCCGCCTCGTAGGCGGCGTAGTGCGCGAACTGCGGCTTGTACGCGCACACCAGGTCGCCCGTAGCGTCGATGATGGCGCGGTTGAACTGGAAGATCGGCGAGGCCTCGGCGGCGATCTGGCGCGGAAAGCGCTCGATCTCCGGGTCCAGCCCGATGCACAGCAGCGAGTCGTGCTTTTCCCAGGCCTTGCCGAGCCTGGCGATGAAGCCGCTCATGCGACCTTGGGCGCGCTCGCCGTGCGCTTCTTCAGGTGCACCAGCAGGATCGACACCGCCGCCGGCGTCACTCCGGGGATGCGCGCCGCCTGCCCGAGGGTGGCCGGGCGCACGGCCGTGAGCTTCTGGCGCACCTCGTGCGAGAGACCGTGAATCAGCGCGTAGTCGAGCGCCTGCGGGAGCGCGGTCTCCTCGTTGCGCCGCGCCCGCTCGATCTCCTCCTGCTGCCGCTCGATGTAGCCGGCGTAGCGGGCGTGCGCCTCGATCTGCGTGCGCACCTGCGCGGCAATTCGCTCGTCTGCAAGGTCCGCCCGCTCGAGCCAGGCGGGAGGACCGGCGATCTCGAGCAGCGCCTCGTAGCTGACTTCCGGCCGGCGCAGCAGCTCCAACGCCGTCGCATCGCGCGCGAGCGGGGCGTGCAGCACGCGCTGCGCCCATGCGGCGGGCACCGCGCAAGCCTTCAGGCGCAGTTGCATCAGGCGCGTGAGCTCGAGTGCCGCCGCCGCCTGCTTGGCCTCGAAGAGCGCCCAGCGCTCCTCGTCCACGAGCCCGAGCGCCCGGCCGGTCGGGGTGAGGCGCAGGTCCGCGTTGTCCTCGCGCAAGAGCAGCCGATGCTCGGCGCGGCTGGTGAACATGCGATACGGCTCGCGCGTGCCGCGTGTGACCAGGTCATCGATCAGCACTCCGAGGTAGGCCTCGCTGCGCTTCGGCGTCCAGGGGGGAACGCCCCGCACGCGCCGCGCCGCATTGATGCCGGCGATGAGTCCCTGCGCGGCGGCCTCCTCGTAGCCGGTCGTGCCGTTGATCTGGCCGGCGAAGTACAGGCCCTCGAGGCAGCGCGTCTCGAGGGAGGGCGAAAGATCGCGCGGATCGAAAAAGTCGTACTCGATGGCATAGCCCGGGCGCGTCAGGTGCGCGCGCTCGAAGCCCGTGATCGAGTGCACCAGCTCGCACTGCACATCGTAGGGGAGGCTGGTCGAGATGCCGTTCGGGTAGACCTCGTGGGTCGTCAGTCCCTCGGGCTCGACGAACACCTGGTGCGAGGTCTTGTCGGCGAAGCGCACCACCTTGTCCTCGACCGAGGGGCAGTAGCGCGGGCCGACGCCTTCGATCGCGCCGGTGAACATCGGCGAGCGATCGGTAGCCGCGCGGATGATGTCGTGGGTACGCTCGTTTGTACTGGTTATGAAACAATTTATCTGTCTAGGGTGTTCACTGATTCTTCCGAGGAACGAAAACACCGGACTTGGCTCATCACCCGGCTGGACGGTCATGACGGACCAGTCGAGCGTGCGGCCATCGAGCCGCGGTGGCGTTCCGGTCTTGAGCCGTGCCACGGTGAGCGGCAGCTCGCGCAGGCGCGCCGCGAGGCGGTTGGAAGGGGCATCCCCTGCGCGACCGCCGGCGTAGTTGTCGAGGCCCACGTGGATGCGCCCGCCGAGGAAGGTGCCCACGGTGAGCACCACCGCCGGCGCCTCGAAGCGGATGCCCGTCACCGTCACGACGCCCTGGACGCGGCCGCCGCTCACGATGAGGTCGGCGGCCTCCTGCTGGAAGAGGGCGAGGTTCGGCGCGTTCTCCAGCCGGCGGCGGATGGCCTGCCGGTACAGCACCCGGTCCGCCTGCGCGCGGGTCGCGCGCACCGCCGGACCCTTGCTGGCGTTCAGCGTGCGGAACTGGATGCCGGCCTCGTCCGTGGCGCGCGCGATGGCGCCCCCGAGCGCATCGATCTCGCGCACCAGGTGCCCCTTGCCGATGCCGCCGATCGCGGGATTGCAGCTCATCGCCCCCAGCGTTTCGAGGCTCTGCGTGAGCAGCAGTGTGTGCGCACCGCTGCGCGCGCTGGCAAGCGCCGCTTCGGTGCCGGCATGCCCGCCGCCGACGACGATGACGTCGTAGGCGTTCGCGGAGCGCTCGGGGTCGTTCACGGCCATGGCGAAGGAAGGGTAGCGCGCGGGACGCGTATTGTAGGGTGTCGCGGCACACGAACAAGGCGCGGTTTGCCTTATGCTCCGCGGCCAATGCCTGCCGCAGTGAAGAAGCCGCGCGTGCCACGGGGAGTCGCTGCGTGCGCTTCGGGCCTGCTCGCCCTCGTGGCGCTCGGCGCGCCCGCGGCACACGCCGCAGCGCCCGGCCCGACTGCCGCCGCTGGCGCACCTGTCGCGCCACTGCGCTTTCACGCCTGCGAGCTCGAGCACCCGCTGCGCCTGACGCTGCTCGCGGCCGAGTGCGCGGTGCTGTCGGTGCCGGAGAATCCGCACGCGCCGGGCGGGCGGCGCATCGACCTGTCGGTGGTGCGCGTACCGGCCATCAGCCGCCGCAAGGCGCCGGACCCGCTGTTCGTGCTCGCCGGCGGTCCCGGGCAGGCGGCGGGCAGCTTCTACGCCGCCACCGCCGGCGCCTTCGGTCGCATCCTGCGCGAGCGCGACATCGTGCTCGTCGACCAGCGCGGCACGGGCAGGTCCAACCCGCTCGATTGCCCCGCCGAAGCGCAGGATCCGCAGGAGTCGGCCTCGCCGCAAGTGATCGCCGCCGGCACCCGCGCCTGCCTCGCAAGCCTCGCCGCCCGCGCGGATGTCGCCTGGTACACCACGAGCGTCGCGGTTCTGGACCTGGAGAGCGTGCGCGCCGCGCTCGGCGCCCCGCGCATCGATCTCTACGGCGCCTCCTACGGGACGCGCGTCGCGCAGCAGTACCTGCGCCGTTATCCGCAGCACACCCGCGCGCTGATCCTCGACGGGGTCGTGCCGGTCGGCCGCGCCGTCGGCGCCGACACCGCGCTCGTGGCGGAAGCGGCGCTGCTCGATATCCTCGCGCGCTGCGCGAAGGATGCGCCGTGCCGCGCCGCGTTCGGCGACCCTGCGCAGGACTACCGCACCGTGCGTGCCGCGGTGAGCGGCCGCGCGCTGCCGGTGAAGCTGGCCGATCCGGCGAGCGGCGTCGCCACGCAGCGCGAATTCGGCGCGGAGGCGCTCGCGAGCGTGCTGCGCCTTTCCACCTATGCGAGCGAATACGCCGCGCTGCTGCCGCTCATGCTGCACGCCGCCGCGGCGCGCGCCGACTACGCGCCACTCGCCGCACAGCAGCTGCTGTTCGAGCGTGCCTACGCGGGCGAGCTCGCCACCGGCATGCACAACAGCGTGGTGTGCGCCGAGGACGTGCCGTTCTTCGACGAGCAGAGCCTCGACCGCGCGCAGCTCGCGGCGACCTACCTCGGCACGCTGCAGCTCGAAGGCCTCCAGAGCGTGTGCCGCATCTGGCCGCACGGCCCGGTCGATGCGGATCTGCACGCCCCGCTCACAAGCCAGGTGCCGGCGCTGCTGCTGTCCGGGAGCGATGACCCGGTGACCCCGCCCGCCTGGGGGGCGCAGGCGCTGCGCTCCTTTCCGGCAGGCGTCGGCGTCGTTCTCGAAGGCTTCGGTCATGGCCAGCTCACCGCCCCGTGCGTCGATCGGCTGATGGCGCAGTTCCTGCAGCGCGCGTCTGTGCAGGGTCTCGATGTCGGCTGCACGCGCCTCGCCCGCCCGATGCCCTTCTTCACCTCGCTCAACGGGCCGCCGCCGTGATCGAGGCGCTTGGCCTGTGCAAGCGCTTCGGCGCCGTCGCCGCGGTGCGCGAGGTGAGCCTCGCCGCCGCCGACGGCCGCATCACCGGGCTGTTGGGGCCGAACGGCGCCGGCAAGTCCACCACGCTGCGCATGCTCTACACCGTCTTGAGGCCCGACGCCGGGGACGCGCTCGTCGACGGCTGCAGCGTGGTGCGCGAGCCGCTCGCCGCCGCCGCGCGGCTCGGTGTGCTGCCGCATGGCGCCGGCATCTACCCGAACCTCACCGCGCGCGAGAACGTGCTGTACTTCGCCGCGCTCCACGGGCTGCCTCGCGCCAGCGCCCGCGCGCGCACCGCCGAGCTCATGCGGCTGCTCGAGATGGAGGAGTTCGCCGACCGCCGCGCGCGCGGCTTCTCGCAGGGGCAGCGCGTCAAGACCGCGCTGGCGCGTGCGCTGGTCCACCGGCCGCGCAATCTGGTGCTGGACGAACCCACCAACGGGCTCGACGTGATGGCGGTGCGCACCCTGCGCGCGCTGCTGCGTCAGCTGCGCGACGCGGGACACTGCGTGCTGCTCTCGAGCCACGTGATGCAGGAGGTGAGTGCGCTGTGCGATGAGGTGGTGGTGATCGCCGCCGGCGCGGTGCGCGCCAGCGGCACCCCGGAAGTGATCCGTGCACGCACCGGCACGGCGAGCCTCGAGGAGGCCTTCGTGCGCCTCATCGGCGAGGCAGAAGCTTAGTCCATGCGCGCCATCCTCGTAGTCTTCGTCAAGGAGTTTCGCGAGAACCTGCGCGAGCGGCGCACGCTGTTCACTGCGCTGCTGCTCGGGCCCTTGCTCGGGCCGCTGCTGTTCGCCGGCGGGCTGTCGCTGCAGCTCGAGCGCGGCGCGGAGGAGGGCGAGCGGCCGCTCACGCTTGCGGTGGCGCACGCCGAGCGTGCCCCGAACCTGCTCGCGTTCCTGCGCCAGTACGGCGTCGCGGTGCGGCCGGTCGACTACGACACAACGCAGGCGCGCGCGGCGGTGCAGGCGCGGATTCAGGCGCGGGTGCTGCTGGTGAGAGCGGACTTCGCCACGCGGCTCGCCGCGGGCGAGCCGGCGCCGCTCGAGCTGTACGCCGACGCTTCGGACATCACCGCCGCGGGCGAGGGGGCGCGGCTGCGCGGACTGCTGGCGCAGTACGCGGGGCTCCTGGCGCGGCTGCGCATCGCGGCGCGCGGCATCGATCCGCTCACCCTCTCGCCGCTCGCGCTGCAGGAGATCGACGTCTCGACGCCGGCGACGCGCTCGGTGCTCGTGCTCGGCACGCTCAGTTACCTGGTGCTGCTCACCATGCTGATGGGCGGCATGTACCTGGCGATCGACACCACGGCGGGCGAGCGCGAGCGCGGCTCGCTCGAGCCGCTGCTCACCGTGCCGGTGCGCCGCGAGCAGCTCATCTACGGCAAGATCCTCGCCACCTGCGCCTACATGGCGCTGTCGCTGACCCTCACCGTGAGCGCCTTCGCCGTCATGCTGCGCTTCGCCGGGCTGGAGCGCTTCGGCATGAGCGTGAACTTCGGCCCGAAGGTAGCGCTCGCCGTGATCCTGTGCTGCCTGCCGCTGGTGCCGCTCGGCGCCGCGCTCATGACGATCGTCGCCGCCTACACCCGCAGCTACCGCGAGGCGCAGACCTGGCTGGGACTGGTGCTGCTGGTGCCGACGCTGCCGCTAGCCTTCGCCGGACTTCTGGGCCTCAAGGCTCACCTGGCGCTGATGGCGGTGCCATCCCTCAGCCAGCACTTCCTCATCACGAGCCTGCTGCGCGCCGAGCCGCTGCCGGCGGCGTTCGTCGCCATGTCGGTCGGGGGCACGCTGGTGCTCGGCGCGCTGCTGATCGCGGCGGCCGGGCGACTCTACCGGCGCGAGGCGCTGCTCGGCTGAAGCAGCGCGCGCAGCCGCGCGACGTTCGCGTCCGCGAACTGCCGCGCCTCGACCTCGAAATGGTTGTCCCAGTAGCCGCGCCGCAGGCACTCGGCGAGGTAGCGTGGCACGGTGAGCGAGCCTGCCTGCCACTGGTGGATGACGTGGCAGTACTCGTGCAGCATCAGCCAGGGGTCGGCGAAGAACTCCGCGGCGCTGCCGCGCAGGTAGATGCGCCGCCGCCGCGTGGTGGCCACCGCACGCCCGTGCAGCCGGGTGAACCAGGAATGCTCGATGATCCTGACGTGGGCGACGGGCGCCTCGAACAGCTGCTCGAGCGCCTGCCTGAGGGCTGCGGGCAGCGCGGCTTCCCGGCCCGTCACGGCGCGCGGCTCGTCAGCCGGGGGTGTGTGTGTGCACCCAGCCCATGCTCGGACGGAAGCGCAGCGTGCGCGTCGGCCCGCTGGCGACGTCCTCGGGCAGCAGCGCGACCCCGGCATCCTGCAGGTAGTGCTTCACCAGCGTCACCACCGTCTCGCAGGCCGGGCCCGCGTGCGGCTCGTGCGCCAGGTGCACCACGATGCGTGCCTGCAGGTGGCGCGCGGCGGGCGCCGACGCCCGCAGCGACTCGAGGCAGCGGTCGAGCAGCAGCAGCTCGGTGGCGAGCGTGGTGTCGGTGACGTCCACGGGGCGGGAGCTGCGCACGATGCAGCGCAGGTGCAGCAGCGCGCCGGCTTCCTCGCTGGCGTCGTAGATGCACACCGCGATCGCCGAGTGCAGCTGCGTCACCAGCAGCGCTTCGCCCGAGCTGACCTCGAAGCGATCGGGCGCCACGTGAATTTCCCGACCGTCCATCCATGTTGTATACCCGGCGTTGCGCGCACTGGCGCGCTCTGTCTGGCCAAACTATGAACTGACGCACGCGGCGCGCGTAGAATATGCGAATGCGTTCCGCGGCGTCGCCAGCGTGAAACAGCTTTGCGCGTTCCTCGCCTGCGCGGCACTCGGCACGGCCTTCGCGCAGCAGCCGCCGCTGTCGTCGATCCGCGTCACCGGCGATGCGCAGGTCAGCGCCCGGCCCGATCGCGTGCAGGTCGAGATCGGCGTCAGCACGCGCGCCGCCACCTCCCAGGAAGCGGCGGCGCAGAACGCCCGCCAGGTGGACGCGGTGCTCGACGCGGTGCGCAAGGCGACCCCGGGGGCGGTATTGAAGACCATCAGCTACTCGCTCAATCCCAATTACGACTACCACGTGAGCGGCGGCGAGCCGACCATCAACGGCTACAGTGCCGCGAACGTCGTGCAGGTGACGCTCGATGACCTGGACAGGATCGGCAGCGTGATCGACGCCGCCGCGCGCGCCGGCGCCAACCACGTGCAGGGCATCCGCTTCACGCTGCGTGACCAGGACGCGGTGCGCGCGCAGGCGCTGCGCGAAGCGGCGACCCGGGCGCGTGCGCAGGCGGACGTGCTGGCGGGGGCCCTCGGGCTCAAGGTGGTGCGGGTGCTCGCCGTCGAGGAGAACAGCCCGCGCCTCACGCCGCTCTACAGCCATCCGGTGGCGCGCGCCGCCGGCCTGTCGGCGAGTGCTGTACCGACCCCGGTGGAGGCGGGCGCCCTCGAGGTGACTGCCGACGTCACGCTTACCGTGGAAGTCAGCCCCGCCGCGCGCTAGCCTTACGGACAGCGGGAGGGATGAGCCATGACCATCGTGCGCCAGTTGCTCGATCGCAAGGGCCGGGCGATCTTTAGCGTCGCTCCGGGGGCGCCCGTGCTCGAGGCGATCCGCGCCATGGCCGAGCACCAGGTCGGCGCGCTGCTCGTCATGGAGGATGAGACGCTCGCCGGCATCGTCTCGGAGCGCGATTACGCCCGCAAGGTCATTCTGCTCGGACGCTCCTCGGCCGACACGCCGGTGCGCGACATCATGACGAGCGCGGTGATCACGGTGCAGCCGGACACCACGGTCGACAAGTGCATGCAGCTCATGACCGACCGGCACGTGCGCCACCTGCCGGTCGTCGACGGCGGCCGCGTGGTCGGCATGGTGTCGATCGGCGACCTGGTCAAGGCGGTGATCGCCGAGCAGCGCCAGCAGATCGAGCAGCTCGAGAGCTACATCCACAGCTAGAAGCGCCACCCCATCGACGCTCTGCGCGCAACACGGCTGCTGCGACGGGTCCCTGCGGGTTGCGCGATCCTGCTCGCGGCCTGCAGCTCGCTCCCCGGGCGGGACTATCCGCGCGCGCCCGCACCACCCGTCACCCAGCCGCCCAACCCGGCGCTGCTGCAGCCTTTTGCGGCGCAGGCCGGCAGCCACCCGGCGCAGTCGGGCTTTCGTCTCTTCCCAGTGGGTGTCGACGGCCTGCTGCTGCGCCTCGAGCTGATCGCGCAGGCGCGCGCCTCAATCGATCTGCAGTACTACATCTTCCATGGCGATGAATCGGGCCGCCTGATCACCGAGGCGCTGAGCAAGGCGGCCGCGCGCGGCGTGCGCGTGCGCATCCTGGTCGATGACGCCGAGAGCGTCGCCGGCGATGAGCAGCTGTTCGCGCTCGCCGCGCAGCCGAACGTCGCCATCCGCGTTTTCAACCCGTTTCGCTATCGCGGACACAACGTGTTGCTGCGCGTGCTCGAGTTCGCCTTCAGCCACGGCCGGCTCGACTACCGCATGCACAACAAGCTGTTCGTCGCCGACGGGGCGATCGCGCTCGTCGGCGGACGCAACATCGGCGACCAGTATTTCCAGGTGGACTCGCAGTCGCAGTTCGCCGACGAGGACGTCTTCGCCAGCGGGCCGGTAGTGGCGGCGCTCGCGGCGACGTTCGAGCAGTACTGGGACAGCCGCCTGGCGATCCCGGCGCAGGCGCTGCTCACCACCCGCCGCGCGGCGGCGGCCGAGCTCGCGCGGCGCAGGACGCTGCCGCAGAAGGCCGCCAGCGCCGGCTTCAACTATCAGGAGCGGCTCGCCGCGGGCGAGCCGCTGGCGGGGGTGCTCGCGGGCAGCGCGGCGCTTTCCTGGGCGGCAAGCGAGGTGGCCTGCGACCCTCCGGACAAGGGCGCGAAGATCGCCGCAGGCGAGCGTGTCGGCGGCCTGCTGTTTGCGCCGCTGGAGCGCGAGATCGTTGCGACCCGCACCGAGCTCGCCATGGTGACGCCCTACCTGGTGCCGACGGCCGGGGAGCTGAAGCTCCTCGAGGAGCGCCGCGCGCCGCAGCGGCGCGTGCGCATACTCACCACCTCGCTCGAGGCCAACAGCGATGCGCTGGCGCAGGCGGGCTACATGCACTACCGCGTGGGGCTGCTTGAGTCCGGGGTGGAGCTGTTCGAGCTGCGCGCCCTTCCGGAAAGCCGGCGCGGCAGCGGGGAGTCCCGCCGGCTGACCCGCAGCGGCAACTACAGCCTGCACGCGAAGCTCATGGTGTTCGATCGCAGCGGAGTGTTCATCGGCTCGATGAACTACGACCAGCGCTCGCGTCGGCTCAACACCGAGGTCGGCGTGATCATCCACAGCGCCGAGCTCGCCGCCGAGACCGCGCGGCGCTTCGACGCCATGACGCAGCCGCAGAGCGCCTACGCCGTGACGCTCGAGGCCGGCGGCAGCGGCGCGCGGCCGCGGCTCACCTGGACGACGCAGGCGGACGGCCGGCCGGTCAGCACCCAGCGCGAGCCGGCGCGCAGCCCGTGGCAGCGCCTGGAGGTGCAGCTGCTGTCGCTGCTGCACGTCGACCGGGAGTTGTGAGCGCACGCCTCAAGCGCGCTACTTGCGCCAGTACGCCGGCCGGAACAGCACCAGCACGCTGAAGATCTCGAGTCTGCCGAGCAGCATCGCCGCGGTGCAGATCCAGGTCTGCATCGGGGTGAGCGCATGCAGGTTGTGCACCCCGCCCGGCGGCCCGAAGCCGTGCGCGGTGTTGTTGATGGACGCCACCACCGCGCCGAAGGCGGCGTCGAAGTCCATGCCGGTGAGCAGCAGCGCGAAGGTGAGCAGCGCCCCCGTCATGAAGTACAGGAAGATGAACGCGAGCACCGCACGGCCCACGCTGTCGGCGATCGGCCGCCCGCCGATGCGCAGCGGCGCGATCGCCGCCGGGTGGATCAGCAGCTGCATCTCGCGCCCCGCCTGGCGCGCGAGCAGCAGCGTGCGGAACATCTTGATGCCGCCGCCGGTCGAGCCGGTGCTGCAGAGAATGCACGACAGGAACAGCATCCAGTAGGGCGCGAACACCGGCCAGCGCTGGTAGTCCTGGGTGGTGAGCCCGCTGGTGGTCGCCTGCGAGATGACGTTGAAGGCGGAATGCCGCAGCGCCAGCGCGAAGCGCGGGTAGACGCCGTGCGCATCGAGCAGCAGTGCGATCCCCGCCACCGACAGCGCCAGCACCACGAAGATCGCGCGCGCCTCCGGGTCCTGGCGGTAGCTGGCGAGCGACAGCCGCCGCAGCGCGGTGAAGTGGCGCGCGAAGTTGAGCGCGGCGATCACCATCAGCACCATCAGCACCGCCTCGATCGCGGCCGAGTTGAACCAGGCGATGCTCGCGTCGTGGGTGGAGAAGCCGCCGAGCCCGACCGCCGAGAACGCGTGGCACACCGCGTCGAACCACGACATGCCCGCTACCCGCAGCGCGACGATGCCCGCCGCGGTCAGGAGCGCATACACCAGCCACAGCTGTTTCGCGGTCTCGGTGATGCGCGGCGCGAGGCGCTCCTCCTTGACCGTGCCGGGCGCGTGGCCCTTGTAGAGCTGCATGCCGCCCACGCCGAGCAGCGGCAGCACGGCGAGCGCCATGACGATGATGGAGAGGCCGCCAAACCACTCGAGCGCGTGCCGCCACAGGTTCACCGAGGGCGGCAGGGCGTCGAGGCCCACCAGCACCGTCGAGCCGGTGGTGGTGAGGCCCGACATGGCCTCGAAGTACGCAGCAGTAAAGCTCAAGTGGGGCAACGCGAGCAGCAGCGGCAATGTTGCGGCCGCCGACAGCAGCAGCCAGCCGAGCGTCACCAGCAGGAAGCCGTCGCGCGGCTTCAACTCGCGGCGGAAGCGCCAGGTCGCCGCGGCGAGGATGAGGCCGACCGCGGCGGTAATCGCGGCCGCGGCGAGCAACTGCGCGAGCAGTCCGTCGCCGTAGAGCAGCGAGCACCCCACCGGCAGCAGGTAGGCGAGCGCGAAGGTCGCGAGCAGCAGCCCCAGTACGTGCGCGACGGCGAGCACGCGGTAAGCCCTAGCGCGCTACCCGCACGAACAGCCGCTCGACCGCCTCGAGGTGGCGCCGGTCGGCCAGGAACAGGATGACGTGATCGTCGGCGAGGATGCGCGTGTCGTGGTGCGCCATGATCACCTCATCGCCGCGCACCACCGCGCCGATGGAGGCGCCCTCGGGTAGCGCGATCTCTGCCACGGTGCGGCCGACGATGCGCGAGCTGCGCTCGTCGCCGTGCACCACCGCCTCGAGCGCCTCGGCGGCGCCGCGCCGCAGCGCGTGCACGCGCACCACGTCGCCGCGGCGCACGTGGGCGAGCAGCGAGCCGATGGTGATGGTCTGCGGCGAGATGGCGACGTCGATGCTGCCCGACTCCACCAGCTCGGTGTACGCGGGGCGGTTGATGAGCGCCATCACCTTGCGGGCGCCGAGGCGCTTGGCGAGCATCGCCGCCAGGATGTTGGTTTCCTCCGAGTTGCTGAGCGCGGCGAACACGTCGGTGCTGTCGATGTTCTCCTCGATGAGCAGCTGCTCGTCGGCCGCATCGCCGTGCAGCACGATGGCCTTCTCCAGCAGCTCCGACACCGCGCGTGCGCGGCGCGCGTCGCGCTCGATAACCTTCACCTGGTTGTGCAGCTCGAGCTTCTTCGCCAGGCGGAAGCCGATGTTGCCGCCGCCGGCAATCACGATGCGCCGTGCTTCGCTCTCGCCGTGGCGCAGCTCCGCCATGACGCGGCGGATGTCGTCGCGCGCGGCGAGGAAGAACACCTCGTCGCCTTCCGCGATCAGCGTGTCACCCTCAGGCGCGACGCAGCGACCGTCGCGGAAGATCGCCACCACGCGCACCTCGACCTTCGGCAGGTGGCGCGCGAGCTCGCGCAGGCTCTGGCCCACCAACAGGCCGCCGCGCTGGGCGCGCACGCCCACCAGCCGCACGCGGCCGTCGGCGAAGTCGAGCACCTGCAGCGTGCCGGGATGGTGGATGAGGCGCTCGACGTACTCGGTCACCAGCTGCTCCGGGCTGATGAACACGTCGACCGACAGGCCGTCGCTGCCGAACAGCTCCGCGCGGCTGGTGTACTCGGCGGCGCGGATGCGGGCGATCTTGGTGGGAGTGCGGAACAGCGTGAACGCCACCTCGCAGGCCATCATGTTGACTTCGTCGCTGGAGGTGAGCGCGACCAGCACTTCCGCTTCGGCAGCGCCGGCGGCCTCGAGGACGCTCGGGTGGGCGGCGTTGCCGGCGACGGTGCGCACGTCGAGCCGGTCCTGCAGCTCGCGCAGTACCTCCTCGTTCACGTCCACCACCGTGACCTCGTTGGCTTCCTCGCGCGACAGGTGCTGCGCGGCGGTGCGGCCGACCTGGCCGGCGCCGAGGATCAGGATCTTCACGGCGGCGCACCGCGCAGGCGGCAAAAGCCACGCCTTTTGCCGCCGGCAACGCAGGCACGGTCCGAAAAACGGCCGCAGGCCAGTTTTTCCAATGAACTACAGCGGCTCGAGGTTCGCATACTGCACCATCAGCCACTTGGTGCCCTGGCGCTCGAAGCTCACCTGTACGCGCGCGTGCGCGCCGGAGCCCTCGACGTTGAGCACCACGCCGTCGCCGAACTTGCCGTGGCGCACGCGCGCGCCGAGGCGCACGCCGCCCACCGCCGGCTCCTCGGGCCGGAAGCGGCCCACCGCCAGCGGGCGCGACACCTGCACCTTCGGGCGCACCTCCTCGATGAGCTCTTCCGGGATCTCGCGCACGAAGCGCGACACCTGCCCGTAGCTGTCCACCCCGTGCAGCCGCCGCTGCTCGGCGTAGCTCAGGTACAGGCGGCGCATGGCGCGCGTCATGCCGACGTAGCATAGCCGCCGCTCCTCCTCGAGACCGTCGAGGTCGGCGAGCGAGCGCTGGTGCGGAAACAGTCCCTCCTCCATGCCGGCGAGGAACACCACCGGGAACTCGAGCCCCTTGGCGCTGTGCAGCGTCATCATCTGCACGCAGTCTTCCCAGGCGGCCGCCTGGCCTTCGCCGGATTCGAGCGCGGCGTGTGCCAGGAATGCTTCCAGCGGCGCGAGCTCCGATCCTTCCGGCGTGAAGCCGCGCGCCGCGCTCACCAGCTCATCGAGGTTCTCGACGCGCGCCTCGCCGCGGTCGGCCTTCTCGCGGCGGTAGTGCTCGACCAGCCCGCTCGCCTTGAGCACCTGGTCGACCTGCTCGTGCAGCGCGAGCGCCGCCGTCGCGGCGGCGAGCCGCTCGATGAGCGCCAGGAAGCCGGCGAGCGCCGCCCCGGCGCGCGCGCCGAGCGTGCCGGGGGGGAGCGCCGCAGCGGCTGCCTGCCACAGCGAGCCGCCGCCGGCGCGCGCCTGCTCGCGCAGCAGCTCCAGGCTCCTCGCGCCGATTCCGCGCGCCGGCAGGTTGACCACGCGCTCGAAGGAGGCGTCGTCCTGGCGGTTGGCGATCAGACGCAGGTAGGCGAGCGCGTCCTTGATCTCCGCGCGCTCGAAGAAGCGCAGTCCGCCGTACACGCGGTAGGGGACGCGCGCCGACAGGAATGCTTCCTCGAACACGCGCGACTGCGCGTTCGAGCGATACAGGATCGCGACCTCGCGCCGCAGTCCGCCCTGGGCCACGTGCTCGCGGATGCGGTGCGTCACGAACTCCGCCTCGTCGCGCTCGTTGTAGGCGTCGTACAGGCGGATCGGCTCACCGCGCGCCCCGGCGGTCCACAGCTTCTTGCCCAGGCGCCCGGCGTTGTGGCCGATGAGCCCGTTGGCCGCCTCGAGGATGGTGGCGGTGGAGCGGTAGTTCTGCTCGAGGCGGAACAGCGCGCCGCGCGGATAATCGCGGCGGAACTGCTGCAGGGTCTCGGCGCGCGCGCCCCTGAAGCGAAAAATCGATTGATCGTCGTCTCCCACCACGAACGGGTGCGCCACAGCGCGCGCGGCACCGTCCGTGGCCGCCTCGGCCGGCTGCGGCGGGGCGAGCAGCCGCATCCACGCGTACTGGATGGCGTTGGTGTCCTGGAACTCGTCCACCAGCACATGCTGGAAGCGCCGCTGGTAGTGCGCCAGCAGTGCGGCGTTGTCGCGCCACAATTCGTAGGCGCGCAGCAGCAGCTCGGCGAAATCCACCACCCCGGAGCGCGCGCACGCCTGCTCGTACGCCGCGTACAGCCGGATGAGCTGACTGCGGGTCGGGTCGCCGTCCTTGAGATGCGCCGGCCGCCGGCCCTCGTCCTTGTTGGAGTTGATGAACCACTGCACCTCGCGCGGCACCCAGCGCGCCTCGTCGAGCTCGGCCGCCTTGATGACTTTCCTGATGAGGCGCTGCTGGTCCTCGGAGTCGAGGATCTGGAAGCCCTGCGCGAGCTGCGTCTCGCGCCAGTGCAGCCGCAGCAGGCGGTGCGCGATGCCGTGGAAGGTGCCGATCCACAGCGCGCCGGGCGGCACGCCGAGCAGCTGCTCGACGCGCGCGCGCATCTCGCCGGCCGCCTTGTTGGTGAAGGTCACGGCGAGTATGCCGTGCGGGGAGGCGCCGAGCGCCTCGATCACCCAGGCGATGCGGTGCGTCAGCACGCGCGTCTTGCCGCTGCCGGCGCCGGCGAGCACCAGCACCGGACCGAGCGGCGCGGTGACCGCGGCGCGCTGCGCGTCGTTCAGCGGGTCGAGGACGGGGGACAGATCCATGGGGGGCGCATTCTACGGGAAACGCACCCGGTTTCAGGCGCCGGCGGCTGTGTTCTCCTGCGAGAAGCGCACCAGCGCCACTACGAAGCTCAGCAGCACCGGACCGAGCACCAGTCCCAGGATACCGAACGCCGCGACACCGCCGATGGCGCCGACAAAAATCGCGAGCGTCGACACCTGCGCATGATGCGCCGTCAGCAGCGGCCGCAGGACGTTCTCCAGGATCCACATGCCCGCGGTCCAGCAGGCGAGGAAGATCGCCGCACCCCAGCGCCCGATGGAGGCGAGATAGATCACCGCGGGGATCAGCACCACGGCGGTCCCGGCCGGCAGGAACGCGGCGATGATGGCGAGCACGCCGAACACCACCGGCGAGGGCAGCGAGGCCAGCGCGAAACCGATGCCGACGATGACGCCCTGAACGAGCGCGGTCACCGTCGAGCCGAACACCACCGCGCGCGTCACGTCGCCGAGATAGCGCAGCAGCTGCGCGCGGCGCTCGGGCTCCACCGGGATCAGGCGCGTCGCGCCCTCGATCATCGCGCGCCCGTCCTGCAGGAAGAAGAACAGCATGAACAGCATCATGAAGAAGCCGACCACCGTCCCGAAGAGGCCAAGGGCCACGTTGCCGCCGGTGGCGGCGGCGCTCTTGAGCAGCGATTGCGCGCTCTCGGTCATCCAGCCTTCCACCTGCGCGACCGTCACCACCGTGTTGTCGCGCACCCAGGCCACCGCGCCGCTGATGTAGTGATACTGCTCCAGGCGGTTCAGCAGATCCTCGTAGGACAGGAAGGAGGCGCCGCGCAGGTAGGCGATGAGTCGCCCCACCTGTCCGGCGAACGCCACGCCGACGATCGACAGCGGCGCGAGCACCACGAACGGTGTGAGCGCGGTGAGGATGCCGGCCGACCAGCCGCTGCGGCCCTTCAGGCGCCGCGCGAGCCGCTCGTGCAGCGGATAGAGAATGAAGGCGAGCACCGCGGCCCAGCCGATGACACTGCGCAGCGGCATGAGCAGCGCGTACAGCCCGTAGGCGAGGATCGCGCTGAGCGTGATCAGGAAGCAGCGGCGGTAGAAGGTGGAGTGCATGGGGCGGCAAGCGTAGCCGGAAGCGCCCGGGGACGCGAACCGGCGCACACCGCAAGCTTGCCGCGCGCTCACCCGCGGGCGCGTCCGCTGGCCTTAGCTTCTGGGCATGTCCGCGAAGCGCGCGATGAACGACGGGTCCGTCAGGCTGTTGAGAAAGGCGATCAGCGCCGCCTGCTCGGCCGCGCTCAACGGCGCGTGCGGCAGCCGCGAGTCGCGACTCGGGCCCGCTGCGGCGGCGGTGCGCGCCGCGAGCTGCGCGTAGTGGCCGAGCACCTCGGAGAGCGTCGCGAAGCGCCCGTCGTGCATGTAGGGGGCGCTGAGCGCGACGTTGCGCAGCGTCGGCACGCGCACCGGCTGCTCGCTCGTGCCGTTGCTCGCGAAGCTTGCCGGGCCGGTGGCGCCGTGCGCATCGCGCCAGTTGCCCGCGAAGTTGAACCCGGAGTGGCACGAAGCGCAGCCGACGCGCGCCGAGAAGAACAGCGCCATGCCGTGCTTGGCTTCTGCCGACAGCGCCGTGTGCTCGCCGCCGAACACGTAGCGATCAAAGGGCGAGCCGCCGGAGATCAGCGTGCGCTCGAAGGCGGCGATTGCCCTGACGAGGTGATCCAGAGTCACGGCGTCGCCGCCGGCCGTGCCTGCCTCGTCGGGAAAAGCGGCCGCGAACGCCGCGGCGTACTCGTGATCCGCCGCCAGCTGCGCGCACAGTGCGCGCTCGCGTCCCAGTACCCCGAGCTCGACCGGGTGCGTGTTGAAGAGCGGCACGCGCATCTGCGCTTCCAGCGAGCGCAGCCGCGGGGTCGTCCAGCCGAAGCTCACGTTATAGGCGACGTTGACCAGCGCCATGGCGTTGTGCGCGAGCTTTGCGCCGGTCGCGCCGACTGCCACCGGGCGGCCGTCGGAGAAGGCGCGCGCCGGATCGTGGCAGCTCGCGCAGCTGTAGTGGCCGGTCACCGCCAGGCGCGGCTCGAAGAACAGGCGCCGCCCGAGGGCGACCTTGGTCGCCGACATGGGATTGTCGCGAGGAACCGCAGGTGTCGGGAAGCCGCGCGGCAGCTGCCAGCTCCAGCGGCGCGCATCCGTGTCGGGCGCAGCGGGCGCGGCGGGTGCGCCGCAGAGGCAACCCGCCAGTGCCCCCGCCAGCAGCGCGGCGTGCCGCCGCGCGATCACGGCTAGCGCCAGGCGGCTGCGGTACCCGCGCGCGTCAGCGCCGCGGTCTGCCCGGCGATCTGCGCGCGCTCCTGGATCCACTTGTCGAAGTCATCGAGGCCGGCGCCGGCGCCTGCCGCGCTCGCTCCCGCCGAGCCAGCCCCCGCCGTGCTCGCCCCCTGCGTGCCGGCGCCGACACCGCCGGTGCGCTGTGCCGCGACCCAGCTCTTCATGGCCGCGAGGAGCTTGGCGGCGAGCGCACGGTTGCCCGCATAAAGGTCGAGATAGGCCTGCTGGGCGTCGGGAATGCGGCTAAGACCCAAGTACGCCTCACCGCGATACTCGAGCGCATCCGCATAGCCGGGTTTGAGCTCGAGCGCCTTCGCGTAGGCGGCGAGCGCTTCGTCGTAGTTGCCGAGCTTGCGGTTGGTGTAGCCGAGGTAGTTCCAGGCCTCGGGCAGCGTCGCATCGAGCCCGACGGCCTCGCGGAACTTCGCGTTGGCGGAGGCGTATTCCTCGTGCGCCTCGCGTACGGCCTTGTCCTTGCGGCCGGCGTCGGTGGCAGCGTCCGCAGCCGCCTGTGCCTTGTCGGCCTTCTTCGTATCGTGCACGCCGTCGTTGTACGCCGCCTGCGCCTTCTGCTGCGGCGTGTCGACGCGCGGCATGCTGGGCATGGGTCGGCTCATGCTGCCGTTCGCCCACGCCACGGGCGCAAGTCCGACCAGCAGGCAGCCGCAGAGCATTGGCAGGGTGCGCATAAGGAACTCCTCTTTACCGCTATGCTGCAACGGCGCCGCGCCGGACGGCAACCGCGCGGGCCGGCAGGGCGAGCGCCGCGGCGTTCCCGCAGGTCATTCCTGCGCCTGCGGCGCGGCCGAGGACCAGTGGACGTCGCGGAAGGTCCACTCGCCCCCGTGGCGCTCGGCGACGGCGGTGAAGTAGCCGCGCTCGGTGTGCGCCTGCCCCTGCGGATTCACCTGCACTTCGCTGTAGGAGCTCGCCACCACCGCGTAGTGCGCGGTCAGGGGGTCGATGCGCAGATCCTCCCCCCAGGTGAGCTCGATCCGCCGGATCATCGCGGGAAGCGCCGCGATGGCGCGGCTGGCCGCGGCGCTGTCGGCAAACTGCAGCTGCCCGTTGACCGCCATGAAGAACGACGGTGTGTCGGAGAAGTGCCGCCGCCAGGCGGTCGGGCCGTGGGCGGTGACGTCCTGCGCCACCGCGAGCGCGAACCGGCGCACGCTGGCCGTGACCGCAGCGCGCGTCCCGGGCGTCAGCGCCTGCGCCTCGGCAGCGCTCTGCCCGCCCCAGCTCAAGGCGGAGAGCGCGCTGAGCGCAGCGAGTGCGCCGAGCGGCACGATCAGCGCACGTCGTCCCATGGTCACCACCGGTTGCGCAGCTCGCGCAGCTTGACGAACACCGTTTCCGCGTCGGGCCGCTCGTCGAGGTCGGGGAACAGCGCGCGCAGCCGCGCGAGCACTTCCGGGTTCTGCAGCCGGAAGAAGCTGTTGATCTTCTTCTCCTGCGCGAGCGTCGTGACCAGTGATTCTGCCGGCTGATGGCGGCGCGCCGCCTCGAGCAGCGCCGGCGCGTCGGGGTTGCCGGGCTCGCGGTCGAGGGTGAACTCGAGGTTGCGTGCCAGGTATTCGTGGCCCGGGTAGACGCGCGTGGCGTCGGGGAGGCGTGCGAGCTGCGTGGCGAAGGTGCGGTAGAGCGCGTGCGGCTCGCCGCCGTTGTAGCAGTTGCCCGCGCCCGCATTGAAGAGCGTATCGCCGCAGAACAGCGCCGGCTGTTCGGTATGCGACAGCAGGCACACGTGCGTCATCGTATGGCCGGGCGTGTCGAGGCACTCGAGCTCGACGCTGCGGCCGACGCGGACCAGGTCGCCGGCGGTGAGTCCCACGTCCACCCCGCCGATGCGCGTGGCCGCCCCGGCGTGCGCCAGCACGCGCGCCTGCGTGGCGGCTTTGAGCCCGGCGTTGCCGCCGGTGTGGTCGTGGTGCTCGTGGGTGTTGAGTATCTGCGTGATCTGCCAGCCGCGGCGGCGCGCGGCGTCGAGGCACAGCCGCCACTCGAGCGGATCGACGGCGAGCGCCTCACCGCTCTGCGGGCAGGCGAGAAGATAGTGGAAATTGCGCAGCGAATTTCCCGACCAGATGCGCTCGATCAACATAACGACGCGGCCCGCCTGGGATTTTCCCGCAACGTACCCCTAAACGGCGGCACGCGCCATAATGACTCCATGAGTCATACGTTTCTGTTTCAGCCCGCGGTGTGGACGGCGGCGGGAACGTTCTGGCGCGCCGACGGCGAGGCCCTGGAGGCGGTGGGACGCACCGAGATTGCGCATCGCCCCGAGTGCTGGCTGCTGTCCGGCACGCTCAAGGTGCTCGGGGCGCCGCCGGCGGAGTTCAAGCATGCCTACTGGATCGAGCCGCCGGCGCCGGGTGGCGGCAGCCTGAAGTGGACGTTCGAGAACGAGATGTTCGGCAAGCTCGAGGGACGCTTTGCCGTCATCGGCCCTTCCATCCTGTCGGTGTACGGCTGCGAGACTTCCGGCTACCACGGCGCGGAGCACTTAGGTCAGCTGGACGACGACACCTACCGCTCGACCGGCATGCTGCTGCTGAAGGACCGGATCGCCTATTCCTGGCAGATGCTGCTGAAGCGCGCGGCAGCCGGCATGGCGTGACTCACCCGGCGGCGCAGCGTCACGCGAACCGCTCACGCTGCCGTGGCGCGCAGCCCCGGCAGGTAATGATCCACGAGCAATGCCGCGAACAACCACATGAGATAGGTCACCGAGAAGCGGAACACGCGCATCGGCAGCTCCTCGCGCGCACTGATCTTGAGCGCGAGCGCGTGGTAGAGGAAGCGCGCGTTCAGCAGCAACGCGACCGCCAGGTACAGAAGACCGCTCATGCCGGTGAGGAACGGCATGAGCGTCACCACTGTGAGCAGCACGGTGTACAGGAGCACCTGCAGGCGCGTGTAGGCGAGCCCATGCGTCACCGGCAGCATCGGGATGCCGGCCTGCGCGTACTCGTCGCGGCGCGCGATCGCCAGCGCCCAGAAATGCGGCGGGGTCCACACGAAGATGATGAGGAACAGCAGCAGCGCGTTCGGATCGACGCTGTTGGTGACCGCCGCCCACCCCAGCACCGGCGGCGCCGCGCCCGCCGCCCCGCCGATGACGATGTTCTGCGAGGTCGCGCGCTTCAGCCACACGGTGTAGATCACCGCGTAGCCGATGAGCGAGGCGAAGGTGAGCACCGCGGTGAGCAGGTTCACCAGGAACGCGAGCAGCGCCATGGCGGTGACGCCGAGCAGTGCCGCGAAGGCGAGCGCGCGGCGCTCGCTCAGCGCGCCGCTCGGCAGCGGCCGGCTGCGGGTGCGCGCCATCTGCTCGTCGATGCGGCGGTCGAGCACGTGATTGAGCGTGGCGGCGCACGCCGCCGCGAGCGCGATCCCGGCATTGCCCCACAGCAGCGCATCGAGCGGCGGCACGCCCGGGCTCGCCAGCAGCGTGCCGACGATCGCGGTGAAGGTGATGAGCGCCACGACCTTCGGCTTGGTGAGCTCGAGGTAGCGGCGCCACAGCGCCGGCGCGTGGGGGGCGAGCGTGGTCATCGGGCACTCAGTGATCGCAGCAGCGCGAGGGTGGCGAGCAGCAGCAGCGCAGCCCCGGCAGTGTGCAGCGTGGCGAGCCACAGTGGAAAGCCCTTGAGCACCATCGACACGCCGATGGCGAGCTGCAGCGCCAGCGCCGCCAGCAGCGCCCACGCCCAGCGGCGCGCGCCGGCGAAGCCGCGCCGGCGCAGCAGCACGTACAGCGCGGCGAGTCCGAGCACGACGGCAGCGAGGAGCGCGCTCAGGCGGTGCGCCAGATCGATGGCGACGCGCGAGGGGTTGTCGAGCACGCCGCCTTCGTAGTCGATGTTGAGTCCGTGCCACAGTGCGAACCCCTGACGGAAGTCGGCGTGCGGCCACCACACGCCCTGGCAGGTGGGGAAGTCCGGGCAGGCGATGGCTGCGTAGTTGCTGCTGGTCCAGCCGCCGAGCGCAATCTGCAGCAGCAGCGCGCCAAGTCCGAGGAGCGCAAGCAGCCGGGCGTGCGCCAGCGGTGAGGCGCCCCCGCCGCTGATGGCGCGGCCGGCGCTGTGCAGCGCGGTGCTGCCCCAGGAGCTGCGCGGCAGCGACAGCGTCAGCCACCACAAGAGCGCGAGCGTCGTCATGCCGAACAGCAGGTGCGCCGTGACGATGAGCGGCTTGAGCTGCCAGGTGACGGTCAGCATGCCGAGCAGCGCCTGCACCAGCACGGTGGCGAACAGCGCGAGCACCAGCGGCACGCTCACCACGCGCGCGCGCCGCGCGGCGAGCGCCAGCACCGTGATGAGCGCGATGGTCGCGGCGAGCGTACCGGCCGCGTAGCGGTGGATCATCTCGCGCCAGGCCTTGCCGGCATCGAGCACCCGGCCGGGGTACGCCGGCAGCGCCGCGGCGCCCGGCTCGGCACCCGGCGGCGAGAGGTGGCCGTAGCAGCCCGGCCAGTCGGGGCAGCCGAGCCCGGCGGCGGTGAGGCGCACGTAGGCGCCGAACACCACCACGGCGAAGCACAGCAGCACCGCTGCCAGGCACAGGCGGCGTATCCAGCGGGCGACGGACATGGTCAGCCGATCTGCGACAGCCTCAGGAGGTTCTTCAGGTCGAGGAGCAACCCGCGAGGATTCTGCCGGGCATCGTAGCTCATCATGAGATTGCCGAGCGGATCGACGAGGAACAGCGTGTGCTCGCGGGCCGCGCGCGGAAAGGCGCCGAGCAGCGCCTGCCCGGAAGGGGTCGCCGCGTCGAGCACCGTGAGACCCGGGTGCTCGCGGCCGAGGAACTCGCGGTCGCAGCAGGCGGCGGTGGCGAGGAACACCCGGCTGACGCGCGTCATGTCGGTGCCGAGCGCCAGGCGCGTCTGGCGCATGACCCACAGCGTCGCGCGGCAGGCGGCGTCGCACCCCCCCGCGCCGATGTAGACCAGCGACCAGTGGCCGTGCCAGGGGTCCGGCACCAGCACCTGCGGCAGCACCACCGGCGGGCTGATCAACAGGCCATGGTTCACGTGCCGCGCCGGGCGCCAGGGGCTGCCGTAGTAGGTGATGAACGCGAGCAGCAGCGGCAGGAAGAACAGCGCCGCCAGCAGCGCCAGCGTGCGCAGGTTGCGCATGCGCAGCCGCGCGCGCTCCACGCTCGTCGCGCTGGTTTCGGCGCTCACTTAGGTCTGCTCCATCACGCGCCGGCTCGCCACGCCCCAGTAGATGAGCGCGAGCAGCGCGAAGCACCACCACTGGATCGCGTAGGCGAAATGCCGCAGCGGCGACAAGCCCGGCGCCTGCCAGTCGCGCAGGTAGCCTGCGGGCGCGCCGGGATCGAGCAGCAGGATGCGCGGGCTCAACGCCGTGGCGAGCGCGGCGGCGAGCTGCGCCACGTCCGGGAAGCTGGTGACCTTGGGCCAGCGCGCTCCCGGCTCGGGGGCCGCGCGGCCGCTCTGAAGCCCCGGGCTCGGCAGCGTGGCGAGGCGCCCGGTGAGCGTGACGGGGCTCGCGGCGGCGAGGCTCACGTCCGGCAGCTGCGCGCGCGAGCCGGTAAAGGGCACCCAGCCGCGATCGACGAGCAGGGCCGGCTGCCCCGCTCGTGCGAGCGGCGTCAGCACCTCGTAGCCGGGACGCCCCCGGTAGCTGCGGTTGTCGAGCAGGAACTGGTGTGCGCCGTCGAGCTCGCCGGTGACGCTCACGCGTTGGAACAGCGGCAGCGCGTCCGGCGGGGTCGCGCCCAGCACCAGCGTGCGCGCGGCGCCCGCGGCGAAGCGCGCACTGTCGGCGCTGCGCTGCACGCCCTTGTGCCATTGCCACACGCCGAGCCGCACGCATACCGCAGCGGCGAGGAGCGCCAGCAGCGTGACCCCGGCGGTGGGTGCGAAGCGGCGCTGCGCGCTCAAGCGCTGCGCCGCCGTGCGCAATTGCTCCACGCCGCGTGCGCGCTACACTGACCCGGCATGCAACATCTCCTCTGGCTCGCGGTGCTGGTGTGTCTGATCGCGATCGTCGCAAGCCTCGGCTCCGCGCTGTTCCACCTGTCGCGCGGCACGGCGGAGGATTCGCGCAAGCTGGCGCGCGCCCTCACCGTGCGCATCTCCCTTTCGATACTGCTGTTCGCGCTGCTGATGCTGGCCTGGTACTTCGGGCTCATCACGCCCCACCCGCTGCAGGCCGCCCCTTAGGCAGCAGCGCAGCTGCGAGCGCTGCGCCGCGCGCTGCGCCCGGATCTCGCGCCACGCGCAGTCACACGCGGTGAGCGTTACAGCCAGTAGACGAAGATGAACAGCCCGAGCCACACCACGTCGACGAAGTGCCAGTACCAGGCGACCGCCTCGAAGGCGAAGTGCCGCTCGGGGGTGAAGTGCCCGCGCAGCACGCGCAGCCAGATCACCGTGAGCATGATCGCGCCGATCGTCACGTGCAGCCCGTGGAAGCCGGTCAGCATGAAGAAGGTCGAGCCGTAGATGCCGGTCGACAGGCGCAGGCCCATGTCGCGGTAGGCTTCGCCGTACTCGTGGGCCTGCAGCCCGACGAAGGTGAATCCCAGCAGGAAGGTGAGCGCCAGGAACAGCGTCAGGCGGCCGCGGTGGCCGGCGCGCAGAGCGTGGTGTGCGATGGTGACGGTGAGGCCGCTGGTGAGCAGGATCGCGGTGTTGATCGCCGGGATCGGCACCGCCGGCATGGGGCTGAAGGTGCCGTCGGCGAGGCCGCCGACGTGCGCCGGGCCGTTGGTCGGCCAGACCGCCTCGAACTGCGGCCAGAGGATGAAGTTGCTGAACACCTTCACGCCCTGTCCGCCGAGCCACGGCACCGACAGCACGCGCGCGTAGAACAGCGCGCCGAAGAAGGCCGCGAAAAACATCACCTCGGAGAAGATGAACCACATCATCCCCATGCGGAAGCTGCGGTCGACCTGCAGGTTGAAGATGCCGTGCTGGTTCTCGCCGACGACGAGGGAGAACCAGCCGAAGAACAGGTACGCGAGCAGCACCGCTCCGGGCACGAACGACCATGGGCCCGCCCAGTCGTTCAGGTAGGCGATCGCGCCCGCCATGAGGCAGAACAGCGCGACCGAGCCGCGGATCGGCCACGGGCTGCCGTGCGGGATGTAGTAGGCGTTGCCTGCGCTCGCGTGCGCTTCGCTATGGGATGCGTCGGCCATGTTGCTCTTTCGATGCCTCAGGAACCGGCGCGCAGCGGGCGGAATCCCGTGACGCGCGCGGACTCGTCGTAGAAGGTGTAAGCCAGGGTGATCAGGTCGATGTGGCTCGGCATTGCCGGATCGATGATGAAGCGCACCGGCATGTTACGCGCCTCATTGACATTGAAATGCTGCGGCGAGAAGCAGAAGCACTCGGTCTTGTGGAAGTAGGCGGCGACCTCGGACGGCGCGATGTTGGGCACCGCCTGCGCCACGGTGTCGCGCCCGGTGAGGTTGTGCGCGTAGAAGCTGGCGGTGAACAGCTGCCCGGGGTGCACCTCGACGGTACGCACCACCGGGCGGAAGTCGAAGGTGCCGGCGCTCGCCACGTCGGCGAGGAACTGCACGGTCACGGTACGGTTCAGGTCCGGGTGCTCGATCGCCTGCACCCGCTGCAGCAGCTTCGCCTGATCGCCGTAGCCGGTCACCGAGCACAGCACGTTGTAGAGCGGCACCAGCGCGAAACCGAAGCCGAAGCTGCCGGCGGCGATCGCCAGCAGCTTCCAGGTCATGTTGCGATTCTCGCGCCTGAGGTCGCTCATCGGGAGCCGCGCACGAGCATCATGACGATGAACCCGAGGTAGAAGCCGAGCGCCACCAACGCCCACAGCAGCGCGCTGCGCCGCACGCGCCGCCGCCGCCCGCCGTCATCCTGCGCGACCATCACGCTGGCCATCAGTGCTCCGCGCCGCGGGCAACCACCGCCTCCGACGGCGGGGTGGTCCAGGAGTGAAACGGCGGCGGCGATGGCAGCTCCCACTCGAGGCCGTGCGCGCCCTCCCAGGCGCGGTTGCCGGCCGGCTCACCGGCGCGCACGCACTTCCAGATGATGTACGGGAACAGCAGCTGCGACAGCCCGAAGCCGAAGCCGCCGATGGAGGACACCATGTTCCAGTCGGTGAACTGCACCGCGTAGTCGGGGATGCGGCGCGGCATGCCGGCAAGTCCCAGGAAGTGCTGCGGGAAGAACAGCACGTTGACGAAGACGGTCGACAGCCAGAAGTGCCAGGTGGCGAGCTTCTGGTCGTACATGTGGCCGGTCCATTTGGGCAGCCAGTAGTAGACCCCCGCCATGATGCCGAAGATGCTGCCCGGCACCAGCACGTAGTGGAAATGCGCCACCACGAAGTAGGTGTCCTGGTACTGGTAGTCCGCCGGCACGATCGCCAGCATCAGCCCGGAGAAGCCGCCGATGCTGAACAGAAACAGGAACGCTAGTGCGAACAGCATCGGCGGCTCGAACGACAGCGAGCCCTTCCACATGGTGGCGGTCCAGTTGAACACCTTCACCCCGGTCGGCACCGCGATCAGCATGGTCGAGAGCATGAAGAACAGCTGCGCGGCGAGCGGCATGCCGACGGTGAACATGTGGTGCGCCCACACGATGAACGACAGGAAGGCGATCGAGGCGATCGCATACACCATGGCCTCGTAGCCGAACAACGGCTTCCTCGAGAAGGTCGGGATCACCTCGGAGATGATGCCGAAGGCCGGCAGGATCAGGATGTAGACCTCCGGGTGGCCGAAGAACCAGAAGATGTGCTGGAACATCACCGGGTCGCCGCCGCCCGCGGCGGTGAAGAAGGTGGTGCCGAAGAAGTGATCGGTGAGCAGCATGGTGACCGCGCCGGCCAGCACCGGCATCACCGCGATCAAGAGGTACGCGGTGATCAGCCAGCTCCACACGAACAGCGGCATGCGCAGCAGCGTCATGCCCGGCGCGCGCATGTTCATGATGGTGACGATGACGTTGATGGCGCCGAGGATGGAGGAGGCGCCCATCAGGTGGATGGAGAACACCAGCATCGGAAAGGACGCTCCGGTCTGCAGCACCAGCGGCGGATACATGGTCCAGCCGCCCGCGGGCGCGCCGCCCGGCACGAAGAACGAGGACAACAGCAGCGTGAAGGCGAAGGGGAGGATCCAGAAGCTCAGGTTGTTGAGGCGCGGCAGCGCCATGTCGGGCGCGCCCACCTGCATCGGGATCATCCAGTTCGCCAGTCCCACCCACGCCGGCATGATCGCGCCGAAGATCATGATGAGGGCGTGCATGGTGGTGAAGGAGTTGAACAGCTGCGGATCGAAGAACTGCAGCCCGGGGCGGAACAGCTCGAGCCGTATCAGCATCGCCAGGAAGCCGCCGACGAAGAACATGGTGCACGCGAAGATCAGGTACATCGTGCCGATGTCCTTGTGATTGGTCGCGTACACCCAGCGCCGCCAGCCGTGCGGCTTGTGGTCGTGATCGTCGTGCGCTGCGGCGTGTGTCAGGTCTTCGGCCATGGCGGTTCTCGCATCTGCTGCGGGTGGCGGGTCGTCTAGGAAGCGCTGCTGCCGGCGGGCGGCGCGGGCGCTGCGGCTCCGGCGGCCGGTGCGGCGGCGGCCGGTGCGGCGGCCTGCTTCTGCTCGGCGGCTTTGGCCTTCAGCCAGGCGGCGAAATCCGCCTTGGAGCGCGCATCCACCACGATCGGCATGAAGCCGTGGTCGCGGCCGCACAGCTCGGCGCACTGGCCGCGATACAGTCCCGGCTTGTCGGCGTCGATCCTGAACCACGCCTCGTTGACGAAACCGGGGATGGCGTCCTTCTTCACGCCGAAGTCCGGCACCCACCAGGAATGGATGACGTCCGCGCCGGTGATCAGCAGGCGCACCTTGGTGTCGACCGGCACCACGAACGGCTGGTCGACGTTCAGCAGGTAGTGCGGCACCGTGTTGGGATCGATCGGCGAGAGCAGCTCGCGCGCCGCGTTGCTGCGGCGGTCGAGGTGCGAGAAGTACATGACGCCGTCGTCCAGATAGTCGTACTGCCAGCCCCACTGGAAGCCGGTCACCTTGATGGTGAGCTCGGTCTTGCTGGTGTCCTCGATCTCCACCAGCGTGCGCGCGGCCGGCACCGCCATGGCGATGAGGATGATCACCGGCACCACGGTCCAGGCGAATTCCATCTTGGTGTTGTGCACCAGGGTGACGTCGGCCACGGCGCCCTGGGATTTGCGGAACTTCACCAGCGACCAGATCATCGCGCCGAACACCACCACGCCGATCGCCACGCACACCCAGAAGATGGTCATGTGCAGGTCGTAGATCTTGCGGCTGATTTCGGTGACGCCGCGGGTCATGTTGAGCTGGCTCCAGCCCGAGCCGGGCTCCTCCCCGGCGCGCGCGGCGAGCGGCGCAGCGGCGGCGGCGAGAGTTGCGGCGTAGCCAGCGAGCTTTGCGCGAATCATCATGCCAACCTTACAGCGCCGCACGCGAACCTCGCTGCGGGCAACTCCCGTGGAAAGCAAACCCCAAGCGCACCGCCCCTCAACGCCAGGCGGGCGACTCGTTGACCCGGCCGATGACGCGCTGCAATCGCAGTGCCAGGCCGCGTCGTTCCTCCTCCGTGAGGAAGCTGCCCAGCTCGCACTGGCGGCCGGACGACTCGATCGTGAGCCGGCTCGGGTGCAGGCGTGCTGCAGGGCGGCGCAGTTTAACCTGCGCCCAGTGCCGCGGGAACACGACGCGCTCGCAGCGGCTGCGCTCGCGCGATTCGACGCTGATCTGCGCCTCGGTGACCGTGATCGTCTGGCGGTGGAAGCGCCGCTCGAGCGAGACGCTGAGCGCCCACGCCAGCAGCGCCATCTCCAGTCCCGCGAACGGCAGCACCGGCCAGAAACCCTTGTAGGCGAGTACCCCGGCGGCGCCGATGGGCATGACGCACGCGGCGGCGAAGAACAGCCGCGCGCCGCGCTCGGTGAGCGAGCAGTTGGGACAGATCTCGATGCGCAGCGGTTCAGGTTCCACGCGCGAACGATGGTAGCGTGCGAGCGCGCTAATTCAAGCCGCGTCAGGTGCTTATCAGCCGCTGCATGAGCCGCTGCAGCGCCTCCCCGAGCACCAGCGAGCGCACCGCGGCCGGCGCGTGCTCGACGACCGCGAGCGCCGGCTCGCCGAGCAGCCGCTCGAGCGTGCCGAGATTCTCCGCCACCGCGAGCATCTGCGGGTCGACGGCGCTCGCCACCCAGCCGGCAAAGCCCACGCCGCGCGCCGCAATGCTCTCGCGCGTGAGCCGCGCGTGGTTCAGGCAGCCGAGCTTCAGGCCCACTACCAGGAGCGCCGGCAGCCCGAGCGCGACCGCCAGGTCCTCCATGCTCTCGCGGTCGCTGATCGGGGCGAGCCATCCCCCTGCCCCCTCGACGACGATCCAGTCGGCTGTGGCGGTCAGCCGCCGGTAATGTTCGACGATCAAGCCGATATCAATCCTGATCTTGCTGTCTTCAGCGGCGATATGCGGCGAAATAGGCGGCTCGAAGCAATAGGGATTGACGTCCGCGTAGGCGGCTGAGGTTCTGGAGGCTGCCATGAGGTCGAGGGCATCCTCGTTGCGCAGCCCCGCAGGCATGCGCAGGGCCCCGGAGGCGATCGGCTTCATCACCGCGACCGAGGCACGGCGCTCCAGCAGTGCCCGAACGAGCGCACAGGCGACGACGGTCTTGCCCACGCCCGTGTCCGTGCCGGTGACGAAGAGTCCGTGCACGCTCACCGGCGGCTCCGGCGGATCGATCCGGGCGCGATGTGCGCGATGCCGGAGGGCGCGGACACGGCCTGGCGCCCGGCCGCGCCCCAGCTCGCCCCGTAGATCACCTCCCAGGTGGCGGGCAGTCCCGACGCACGGCGCTCGCGCTCGTACGCGGCCGCGACGCGCTCGAGGCGCACGCGGCCGGCGAGGCTGCGCGGACGGCCAGCGGTGACGTTGTGCGCGCCGATCGCTTTCAGATCGCGCATCAGCGCCAGCACGTCCGGGTAGGCCAGCTCGAGCCGGTCGACGTCGAGCACCGGCTCGGTGAGCCCGGCGCGCAGCAGCGCATCGCCGACCTCCTGCACTTCGGGGAAATGATTGACGTGATTGTAGCCGTCGGCCGCGGCCCAGGCGCTACGCAGCTCGTGCAGCGTCGCGAGCCCGAAGGTGCTGAAGCCGAAGAAACCGCCGGGTTGCAGCACGCGGCGCACCTCGGCGAGCGCGGCGTCGAGCGGCTGGCACCACTGCAGCATGAGGCTGCTGAAGACCAGGTCGACGCTGCCGTCCCTGAGCGGCAGCCGCAGCGCATCGGCGCACACCCGCGCGAAGCGCCGCCACGGCCGCAGATGGCGCCGTGCCTCGCGCAGCATCGCCTCGGCGATATCGAGCGCCACGACCTGCGAGCGCGGGTAGCGGCGCTTGAGCTCGCGCGTCACGCGCCCGGTGCCGGCGCCGAGGTCGAGGACCACGCGCGGCGCGAAGCGAAACTCGCCGAGGCGCGCGAGCAGCTCGTCCGCCACCCGTACCTGCAGCCGCGCGGCGGCTTCGTAGCCGGCGCTGGCGCGGGCGAACGAGGCGCGCACCCGCGCGCGGTCGAGCTGGAAGGCGGCATCCGGCGCGCTCACGCGAGAAAGCCCTGCAGGTGGTGCAGGAACTGCACCGGGTGCGACAGAAACGGCGCATGCGCGGCGCCGGCGATCTCGACGTAGCGCGCCTGCGGCAGCGCCCGCGCGAGCTTGCGCGAGGCGACCGCGCGGATGACACGGTCGCGCTGCCCGGCCATCACCAGCGCCGGTACGCGCACCAGCGGCAGCGCCGCGCGCAGGTCCCCCTCGCGCAGCCGCGCGAGCCCCGCGGCGAGCGCTTCGGGACAGGCTTGCCCGTGCGCGCGCAGTGCCGCGCGCAGCTTCGCCAGCACGCGCACCGCGGTGCCCGGCCGGCAGCCGCGCACCTGCAGCAGCAGGAAATCCTGCACCGCGCGCTCGCCTTCGGCGTGCAGGCGGTGCACGAGGCGCGCCAGCAGCGGCCGCGGGGTGCCGCAGCGCCAGCTGGGGGAAGCGAGGAACTTCGGCGTCGTGGCGATGAGCGCCAGGCGCTCGATCGCCGCCGGCAGCGCCGCGGCGAGATCGAGCGCGAGCTGCCCGCCGAGCGACCAGCCGAGCAGTGCGTAGCGCTCGGTGAGCGGGGCGAGCGTCTCGTGCACGCGCCACGCCTGCGCCGCCGGGGTGGCGGCCTGCGCGTCCCAGCTGCTCGCGCCGTGTCCCGGCAGGTCGACGGCGATGACGCGAAACTGCGGCACCAGCGCGCGCACCAGGCCGTCCCACACGCGCAGGTTCATGCTCCAGCCGTGCAGCAGCACGAGGTCGCGGCCGCACCCCTCGCCGTGCACCTCGTAGTACAGCGCGCTCACGCGGCCGACTCCGCCGCGGCCCGGGCGCACACCTCGCCCAGCGCGCCGATGAGCGCGTCGACCTGCGCCTCGCTGTGCGCGGCCGACAGCGTCACGCGCAGCCGCGCGCTGCCGGCGGGCACGGTGGGCGGGCGGATCGCGACCACCCACAGCCCTGCCGCCTGCAGCTGGCGTTGCGCGCTGAGCGCCGCCGCGGCGCTGCCGAGCATCACCGGCTGGATGGGCGTGGTGGACGCGGCGAGCGGCACGCCGGCGGCGAGCGCGCCGCTGCGAAAGCGCGCCGTGAGCGCGTGCACGCGCTCGCGCCGCCAGCCTTCCGCCTGCGCGAGCCGCAGCGCCGCGCGCGTGGCCGCCGCCACCCCCTGCGGCAGCGCGGTCGTGTAGATGTAGGGGCGCGCCTTCTGCACCAAGAGCTCGATGAGCGCGGCATCGCCGGCGACGAAGGCGCCGAAGGAGCCGAACGCCTTGCCGAGCGTGCCGATGAGCACCGGCGCCGCGTCGCTATCCAGGCCGAAGTGCTCGAGCACGCCGCGCCCGCTCGCGCCCACCACGCCGAGGCCGTGCGCATCGTCCACCACCAGCCAGGCCTGCGCGGCCTGCGCGGCCGCGGCCAGCGCCGGCAGCGGCGCCAGGTCGCCGTCCATGCTGAACACCCCGTCGGTGGCGAGGACGCTGGTGGCCTCGGGGTCCTGCGCCAGCAGCCGCTCGGCGGAAGCGGCGTCCGCGTGCCCGTAGCGTTTGAGCGTCGCCCCGGCGAGGCGCGCCCCGTCGATGAGCGAGGCGTGGCTGAGCCGATCGAGCAGCACGCGCTCGTTGCGGCCGGCGAGCGAGGCGAGCACCGCGAGATTCGCCATGTAGCCGGTGGAGAACAGCAGTGCGCGCTCGCGCTGCGTGAAGGCGGCCAGCTCCTCCTCGAGGCGCGCGTGCTCGCGGCCGTGGCCGCTCACCAGGTGCGAGGCGCCGCTGCCCGCGCCCCAGCGCGCGGCGCACTCGGCCTGGGCGGCGGCGGGCGCCGGGTGGCGTGCGAGACCCAAGTAATCGTTGCTGCTGAAGTCGATGAGCTCGCGGCCGCCGGCGAGCAGCGAGCGGCCGCCGTGCCCGCCGGGCGCCTCGACCGTGATGCGGCTGCGCCGCAGCTGCCCGGCGGCGAGCTGCGCCAGCGCCGCCTCAAGCGCCGCGCTGTTCCGTTTCATGGCCCGCGGGCTTCAGCCCAAGCCGCGCCAGCAGTCCGCGGTCGCGCGCCACGTCGGGGTTGCCGGTGGTCAGGAGCTTCTCGCCGTAGAAGATGGAGTTGGCGCCGGCGAGGAAGCACAGCGCCTGCAGCTCATCGCTCATCGCCTCGCGGCCGGCCGACAGGCGTACCTGCGCGCCCGGCATCAGCACGCGCGCCACCGCAATGGTGCGCACGAAGTCGAACGGGTCGACGTCGGGTGCCTCCGCGAGCGGCGTGCCCGGCACGCGCACCAGGCGGTTGATCGGCACGCTCTCCGGGTGGGCCGGCAGGTTGGCGAGCGTGCGCAGCAGCTCGGCGCGGTCGGCGACCGACTCGCCCATCCCGACGATGCCGCCGCAGCAGACCTTCAGTCCCGCCGCGCGCACCGCCGCCAGCGTGTCGAGCCGCTCCTGGTAGGTGTGCGTGGTGATGATCTCGCCGTAGAACTGCGCCGAGGTGTCGAGGTTGTGGTTGTAGTAGTCGAGGCCGGCGTCCTTGAGCGTCACGGCCTGCTGCGGGGTGAGCATGCCGAGGGTGGCGCAGCTCTCCAGTCCGAGCGCGCACACCGCGCGCACCATCTGCGCGATCACCGCCAGATCCTTGGCCTTGGGGGCGCGGTAGGCCGCGCCCATGCAGAAGCGCGTCGCGCCCGCCGCCTTGGCGCGCGCGGCGTGCTCGCGCACCGCCGCCACCTCCATCAGCGCCTCGCGCGACAGTCCGGTGTCGTAGCGCGCGCTCTGCGGGCAGTAGGCGCAGTCCTCGGGGCACGCGCCGGTCTTGATCGACAGCAGCGTGCTCATCTGCACCGTGTTGGCGGCGTGGTGGGCACGGTGTACGCGCTGCGCGCGCAGGATCAGGTCCATGAACGGCAGCGCGAACAGTGCACGCACCTCGCCCGCCGACCAGTCATGGCGGATGGGCTGCGCGCCGTCGTGCTCATCGCCGTGCGTCATCGGCTCATGCATGGTTTGCAGCCTCCCTGGGCGCCAGGCGCCGCCGGCGACCATGCCCGAGGGCTGCCGGCGCTGTCAACGCACAGGCCATGTTGGAGTCGACAATTGGTCAATTCATGATCACCTGCACCGCGAGCGCCGCGCCCACTGCGAGCGCGCCGAGCACCGCGACCAGCACCGCCGCGGCAGCACAGTCCTTGACGATGCGGATCGCAGCGCTGTCGTGCGGGTGCAGCGCGTCGGCGAGCTGCTCGATGGCGGTGTTGAGCAGCTCCGCGCTCAGCACCGCGGCGCAGGCCGACAGCACCAGCGCCCACCACAGCGGCGCGGGCCGCAGCGCGATGAGCGCGAGCAGCGCCGCGACTGCCGCCGCCACCTGCACCTTGAGGCTCGCCCCGCGGCTCAGGCCGTGCGCGAGGCCGCGCAGCGCGAACCCGAGCCGCAGCATGAACGGCTGGTTCTTGTGCGCGCTCACGTCGGCGCGGGCCAGCTCATCGGGCATAGACGTACTGCAGCAGCAGTCCGGTGAACAGCGCGAGTCCCACGTACTGGTTGTTGAGGAAGGCGCGCAGGCAGCCGGCCGGGTCGCGTCTGCGGATCAGCCACTGCTGCCAGGCGAACAGCACCGCGGCGGCCAGCACCCCGTCGCGGTACCACGCGCCGTAGTGCATGCTGCGCCCGACGAGCAGCAGCGCAGCGAGCATCATGAGCTGCATCACCCCGATCAGCAGCTTGTCCATGTCGGCGAACAGTATGGCGCTCGATTTGACGCCGATCTTCAGGTCGTCCTCGCGGTCGATCATGGCGTAGATGGTGTCGTACATCGCCGCCCAGATGACCGCGGCGATGTACAGCACCCAGGCGACGCGCGGCAGCGCGCCGGTCTGCGCGGCGAACGCCATCGGCACGCTCCAGCCGCCGAAGGAGATGCCGAGATACAGCTGCGGCAGCGGGAAGAAGCGCTTGACGAACGGGTAGGAGATGGTCAGCAGCGCGCCGATGCAGGCGAGCTTCACGGTGAGCGCATCGAGGCGCGTCACCAGGTAGAGCGCCACGGCGACCAGCAGCGCGAACAGCACCAGTGCTTCCTGCGGCGCCACGCGCCGCGCGGCCAGCGGGCGGTCGCGGGTGCGGCGCACATACGGGTCGATGTCGCGGTCGGCGAAGTCGTTGATGACGCAGCCCGCGGCGCGCATCACGATGACGCCGAGCACGAACACGATCAGCACCCGCGGCGTCGGCCGGCCGGCGCCGGCGATCCACAGCGCCCACAGCGCCGGCCACAGCAGCAGCCAGGTGCCCACCGGGCGGTCGAGCCGCATGAGACGGGCGTAGTCGGTCGCGCGGCGCGACAGGCGCTGCAGCAGCGGGGCGTCGGCGTATTCGGGCGGCTCGAGTTCGGGGGAGACTGCGGCCATCGGCTGCGTATCATACGCGCCGCACCGCGCGGCGCCTTCAGGCGCGGCACGCAAGCACCGCTACGGCGCGTGCGCGGTGTTGCGCCGCAGGGGATGCGCCTCGGTCGTGAGCACGAAGCGTTGCAGGTCGAGCGTCGCCGGCGGGGAGAACAGCAGGTAGAAGTACTTGAAGGTCTCCGCCAGCACGAAGCTCGGCATCTCGTCGGCCTGGGTGTGGGTGGTGACGTCGCTGAGCGCGGCATAGCCGTCCGCCGTGCGGCAGCGGCGCTTGAGGTCGGCGAACAGCTGCGCCCCCATCGCGCGGTAGTACGCATCCCCGGTCATGCGGTACAGGTACCAGGTCGACTCGACGATCTCCGGACGCAGCGGGTAGCCGGGCTCCGTCACCCGCGCGGCGCGGTAGTCGTAGCTGTCGGGCTCGGCGCCGTTCACGCTCCACATGGCAAACGACGAGGCCTGCAGCCGCCGCGCGCGTGCCACGTGCCCCGAGTAGGCGAGCAGCCCGGGGAAGAACGCCTCGAGCGCGCCGTACTCGCTGCCGGTGTGCCGCCCGCTGTTCATGTCCACCTGGCCGTACCACAACGCGCCGCCGAGCGTTTCGGGGTAGTAGCGGTTGGCCGCGGCGATGCTGCTGTTCCACATGGCGAGGCACGACGGTGCGGCGAACAGCCGCCAGCACTTCCACAGGTACTCGTAGTACGAGTCGATGCGTGCGCCGATATGACTCGTGGTGCGCGTCCACGCGCCGCTCTCGACGTCGATGCGCTCGCCGACCAGACCGAGCGCGGAGCGGCGCTGGTAGATCGCCGTCATGGCGCGCATCGCCTTGTCGTAGTACGCGCGCTCGCCGGTGAGCTGCGCGAGCGTGCCGTACTCGGGCAGGAGCGCACTCTCGGCGGGGTTGGTCTCGCTGCCGTGCGTCCTGCCGGTGCGCAGGTTGACATACACCCACGGCAGGCCGGTCGGGGAGTCGAAGGCCGGCGACAGGCGCCGTCCGAGGTCCGCGGCGAGCGCGAGCAGCCGCTCGTCGTGGGTGAGCTCGTAAGCGGACAGCAGCCCGCCGAGCAGGCGGATCACGATCTCGAAGTGCTTCACGTCGATGTCCCGGTCGAAGGACAGCTGCGTCGCGATGAGCTCGCGCGCCTCGGCGGCCTCGGCGGGAAGACCCATGAGCACCAGGGTGTCGAGCGCATCGATCGGCGTCATGAGCAGCGGCTCGCCGTACCAGTCGCGCGCCGTGCGCGACAGCGGCCGCAGCTCGTCGTGCCCCCAGGCGTAGCGGCGGTAGCCGTTCCAGGCGTGCAGGAACTCCGCGCGCACGCTCGCGGCGAGACGCGCCGCCTGCGCCGCATCGACGGGGGCCAGCGGCGCCGCCGCCGCGCTGGCGGCCCGGCCCGTCGCTGCCGGCAGCAGCAGCAGCATCAGCAGCACCAGCACCAGCAGCGGCAGCGCGCCCTGCGGCCACCGCCGCCGCCGGCGCGCCTCAGTGTGCGCTGCGCAGCAGATGCAGCACCTCGTGGCAGGCCCCCATGGTGTGGTAGTCGGTCTTGCCGGCCGGGCTCTTTTCGTCGTCGTACCTGGCGTTGCAGCGGTCGAGGATGCGATACCAGGCGCCGTAGCGGTGGTCGACGAAATGCCGCCACGCGTAGCTCCACAGCCGCTCGTACCACTCCCAGTAGTGCGCGGCCCCCGTGGCCACCGCGAGCCGCGCCGCCGCGGCGAGCGATTCCGCCTGCACCCAGAAGTACTTGTCCGTATCGCACACCCGCCCGTCGGGTGCGAAACCGTAATAGAGCCCGCCGTACTCGTCGTCCCAGCCGCGCGCCACGGCGGCATCGAACAGCGCCTGGGCGCGCGGCACGAGCCACGCATGCGCAGCGGCGGGCGGCACTGCGGCCGCAGGCGCGCCGGATCTTGCCGTGGGCGCGCTCTGCAGTCGCTCGGCCAGCGTCAGCAGCAGCTTGGTCCACTCGGTCTGGTGACCCACCTGGAAGCCCCAGGGGCGGAACAGGTGGCGCGGCTCCTCGCGGTGATACTCGAGGTCGAGGTTCCAGTCGCGATCGTAGTGCTCCCACACGAGGCCGCCGGCCTTGACCGCCTGGCGGCGCGTCACGTGGTCGGCAAGGGTGAGGGCGCGCTCGAGATAGCGCGGTGCGCCGCTCGCCTGGTGCGCGGCGAGCAGCGCTTCGCACAGGTGCATGTTGGAGTTCTGGCCGCGGTAGTCGCTGAAGTGCCAGGCGGAGTCGGCCTCGTCGCGGTATAGGCCGGCGTCGGCGTCCCAGTAGCGTGCCTCGAGCAGCGCCCAGGTCTCCTCCATCCACGGCCGCGCCTCCTCGAGCCCGGCGCGGCACGCGCAGGCATAGGCGAGCAGCACGAAGGCCGCGCCGTAGGCGTGCTGGGTGCGATCCTCGGGAGCCCCATCGCGCAGCGTCCAGGCGTAGCCGCCGCTCGCCGCATCGCGATGCCGCTCGCGCAGGAACGCGAGCCCGTGGCGCGCGGCGTCGCGGTAGTCGCGCGCGAGCGCGGCGTCGTTGGCGAATTCGCCCGCCGCGAGTGCGTAGTTGAAGACGAAGCGGGTGCTGCTCACCAGGTGCCGGTGGCACGTGTCGTACACCCTGCCGTCGTCGCGGAAGTAGTGGAAGAATCCGCCGCGCGGGTCGATCGCCCGCGGGTGGTAGAAGGCCATGGTGGCGGCGATGTGCGCGCGCAGGAAGCGCTCGCTGCGGAACTCGGGCAGCGCCGCGCCCGCCTCAAGCGCACCGTCCCGCCCGCTCATGCCCCCGTCCCGAGCAGTGCCTGCACTTCCGCGGCCGCCGGCATGGCGGCGAAGGCGCCGTGGCGCGTGGTCGCGAGCGCACCGCACGCCGCCGCATAGCGCAGCGTCTGCTCGAGCTGACGGGGGGGCGCGAGCCACTCGCGCAGCGTGTCGCGGCGCACGCCCGCTGCGATGAGCGCCTGCAGCCAGCCGCCGACGAAGGCGTCGCCGGCCGCCGTGGTATCCACCGCGCTCACCGCGAACGTGCGCACCGTACCGCCCGTGGTGCCGCCGCCGGCAGCGCCGCCGCGCGCCAGCCAGCGAAACGGCGCGGCGCCGGCGGTGACCACCACGACTTGTGCCCGTGCGGCGAACGCCCGCGCGAGCGCTGCCTGCGCCCCGCCGCTGCTGCGCGCAAGGAAGTCGAGCTCCGCCTCGTCGAGCTTCACCAGGTCCGCTTCGAGGAGCAGCTGCCACACGAGCGGCGCCGGGTCGACGCCGGCGCCCCACAGCGAGGGCCGCAGGTTCACGTCCATGCTGATGAGGGCGCCCGCGGCGCGCGCCGCGTGCACCCCGGCGAGTGTCGCCGCCGCGATCGGGGCCTCGGTGAGACTGTTGGAGCAGACGTGAAACACCGCCGCCTCCGCGAAGGCGCGCGGCGCGAAGTCCGCGGCGCGAAATAACAGGTCCGCCGCCGGCGGGCGGTAGAAGCTGAAGCTGCGCTCGCCGTGCTCATCGAGCGCCACGAAGGCGAGCGCGGTCTTCGCCTGGCGGGTGCGGCGCGTGCAGGAGATGTCGACACCCGCGCGCTGCAGCTCGCCCGCCAGCAGCTCGCCGAACAGGTCCTCGCCCAGCATGCCGACGAAACGCGCGGCGCCGCCGAGCCGCGCGACGGCGACTGCGACGTTGGCCGGGGCGCCGCCGGCGTAGGCGGTGAAGCTGGGCGGCGTGGCGGGACTGGCGGGTGCCCGCGCCAGCAGGTCGACGAGCGCCTCGCCGAAGCACACCACCGTGGCGGGCGCGGCCGCGCTCACGGCGTGGCGGTCACCGCCTGCGCGAGCGGCGCGACCGGCCGCGAGCCGCGCAGCGCGTACCAGGCGATGTACGCGTAGCACAGCACCGGCAGTAAGAACGCCCGCTGCACGCCGAGGTGATCGGCGAGTACGCCCTGCAGGTAGGGGATGAGCGCGCCGCCGACGATCGCCATCACCAGGAGGCTCGAGCCGCGGCTCGTCATGGGACCGAGTCCCTCGATGCCGAGCGTGAAGATGGTGGGGAACATGATGGAGTTGAACAGCCCGATGGCGATGATGCTCCACATGGCGAGGTGGCCGGTGCTGCTGATGGTGGTCGCGAGCAGCGCGAGTACTGCCAGCGCAAACAGGCACAGCAGCCGCCGCGGATCGATGAGCCGCAGCAGCAGCGAGCCGGCGAAGCGGCCGACCATGGCGCCACCCCAGTAGAGGGCGACGTAGCGCGTGGCGTCGGCGGGGGCGATGTCGCCGATACGCGGGTCGGAGATGTAGTTGATGAGGAAGCTGCCGATCGCGACCTCCCCGCCGACGTAGACGAAGATCGCGAGCGCGCCGAGGCGCACGTGGCGGTAGCGCAGCACCTCGGTGAAGCGGTGCGGGTGCGGGTCGGCTTGCTCGGTGGCCTCGGTTTGTGGCGGCAGGCGGAACACTCCCACGAAGCCTGCCAGCAGCAACAATGCCACCGCGATCCACAGGTAGGGTGTCTGCACCGAGTGAGCCTGGGCGATGCGATAGGCCTCGGCTTGCGCGGGGGACAATCGCGCCAGCGCATCGGGACCGAGCACCGCGATCGCGAGGATCACTGGCCCGATGAGCCAGGGCGCCAGCGTCGTGCCGAGGGAATTGAGCGCCTGTGCCAGGGTGAGGCGGGCCGAGGCCCGGCGCGGATCTCCGAGCAGACTGATGTAGGGGTTGGCTGCGACCTGCAGCAGCGTGATGCCGCTCGCCAGCACGAACAGCGCCACGAGAAACAGCAGGTAGGAGGGCGCGCCGGCGGCCGGGTAGAAGAGCAGCGCGCCGGCGGCGGCCACCAAGAGGCCGATGATGATGCCCAGCTTGTAGCCGGCGTGCGCCACCACGCGGCCCGATGGGATCGACATGACGAAGTAGGTGCCGAAGAAGGTGAACTGGATCAGCATCGTCTGGGCGTAGTTCATGGCGAACACGGCCTTCAGATGCGGGATCAGCACGTCGTTGAGGCACGTGAGCGCGCCCCAGGTGAAGAAGATGATCGACAGCACGGCGATGGCCGCCGGGGTGGACAGCGTGCGCCCGTTCATGCTGTTGCGACTCTCTTTCAGGCGGCTTCGACGCCGGTGCGCGCCGGTGCGGTGGCGCGGTTGCGGCACAATAGCCGATCTTGGGCGGCGTCAGAAATTCGCGAAGGGCTTGCCGGCATGAATGCGTTGCGGATCTTGACGGTGCTGCTGCTCGGCAGCTGCGGGACGGGCGTGGCCATGTCCGCGCCTGCGCCGCCCGCTACCGCAGGCGATGCGGCCTACGCCGCGGTCGACCCGTTCATCGGCACCGGCGGGGAAGGACACACCTTTCCCGGCGCGGTGGTGCCGTTCGGCATGATCCAGCTGAGTCCCGACACGCAGATCAAGCCGCGCAGCGAGGCCTTCGGCTGGTCGGCGGGCTATCGCTACGAGGACCACACGATCGTCGGGTTCTCGCACACGCACTTCTCCGGCACCGGGCACTCGGATCTGGGCGACGTGCTGGTGATGCCGATCACGGGCGAGGTGCGCTTCGAGCGCGGTGAGGTCGACCAGCCGGGCAGCGGCTACACCTCGCTCTTCAGTCGCGCCAGCGAGATCGCGCAACCGGGCTACTACGCGGTGACCCTCGACAGCTACGGCGTGCGCGCCGAGCTCACCGCGGCGGCGCGCGTCGGCGTGCACCGTTATACGTTCCCGCCCGGCAAGAGCGCGCATGTGCTCATCGACCTGCGCACCAGCATGTACGACTACCCGGGCAAGGTGCTGTGGGCGCGGCTGCGGCTGCGGCCGGACGGCACGGTGAGCGGTTTTCGCGAGACGCGCGGCTGGGCGCCGGGCCGGCGGCTGTACTTTGCGCTGCGCTTCTCGCAGGCGGTGAGCGGGCACGAGCTGCGCAACACGGAAGGCGACCTCCTCTACAAGGGCTTCCCGCCGCCGGCGGACACGCAGCCGCGCGCGCGCGCGCAGATCGAGGGCCGCCAGCTGGTCGGCGCATTCGACTTCGCGCAGGCCGCGGGCGGCACGCTGATCGTCAAGGCCGCGATCTCCCCGGTGAGCGAGGACAGCGCCATCGCCAACCTCGATGCGGGCATGCCGGGCTGGGATTTCGACGCGGTGCGCGCGGCTGCGCGCGCGGCGTGGTCCGCGGCGCTCGGGGTCCTCGAGGTGAATGCGCCCGCGCCGCTGCGGCGCAGCCTCTACACCGCGCTCTACCATGCGCTGCAGGCGCCGAGCCTCTACATGGACAGCGACGGCCGCTTCGTCGGCCCCGACAACGCCGTGCACCAGGCGGACGGCTTCACCAACTACTCGACTTTCTCGCTGTGGGATACCTACCGGGCGCTGCATCCGCTCCTGACCCTGGTGCAGAGTCCGCAGCGCACCAGCGACATCGTGCGCTCGCTCGTCGCCGCACAGCACGCCAGCCCCTACGGGATGCTGCCGGTGTGGGCGTTCCACGGCCGCGAGACCTGGTGCATGATCGGTTATCACGCCGTGCCGGTGATCGCCGATGCCTGGATGAAGGGCATCCGCGGCTACGACGGCGCCGCGGCGCTCGAGGCGATGGTCGCCACCGCCAGCTACGCGCCCTACGGCGGGCTGGGCGCCTACATGCAGCTCGGCTACGTGCCCATCGACGAGGAGGGCGAGGCGGTCTCGAAAACGCTCGAGTACGCCTTCGACGACTGGAGCATCGCGCGCATGGCCGAGAGCCTCGGGCGGCGCGAGCTCGCCGCCGAGTTCTACCGGCGCGCGGGCAACTGGCGCAACGTGTTCGATCCGGCGAGCGGCTTCATGCGCGCGCGCCGCCGCGACGGCTCTTTCCGCGAGCCGTTCGACCCGGCCTCGAGCGGGTACGGCACCGACTACACCGAGGGCAACGCCTGGCAGTACTCCTGGTACGTGCCGCAGGACATCGCCGCGCTCGCGCAGGCGCACGGCGGCGCGCCGGCGCTGCTCAGGCGCATCGATCAGGTGTTCGATGCCAAGGTGGACCCGAAGGTGTTCGCGCACATGGAGGACATCACCGGGCTGATCGGCTGGTACGCGCACGGCAACGAGCCGAGCCACCACATCGCCTATCTCTACGCGGCGGCCGGCGAGCCATGGCGCACGCAGGCGCGCCTCGCCGCGATCATGAACAGCCAGTACGCGCCGCGCCCTGACGGCCTGGCCGGCAACGATGACCTCGGCCAGATGTCGGCCTGGTTCATCTTCACCGCGCTCGGCTTCTATCCGCTCGCCCCGGGGAGCAACGAGTACATCATCGGGCGACCGTTCGTCGCGCGCGCGACGCTTACTCTGCCGAACGGGGCGCGTTTCACCATCGCGGCGCCCGGCGTGAGCGATGCCCGTGCCTACATCGGCGCCGTCACGCTCAACGGCAGACCGCTCAGGCGCGCCTTCATCCGCCACGAGGAGATCATGGCGGGCGGGGAGCTGCGCTTTAGCATGCAGTCGCGGCCCAATCCCGCCTGGCCCGGCGCCGGCGCCGAGCAGCCCTACTCGATGTCCGCCAGCGGCGCGGCGGGCGAACATCCCTAGCAGTCTGGCGCCTCAGGTGAGCGGAACGAACAGGCGGTGCCAGCGCGGCATGAAGTAGTGCTCTGGATCGAATGAGGCCACGACGCGGGTTGCGCGACCGACGATGGCGCGCCGGGGCACGAACCCGATGTAACGGGAGTCGGCGCTGTTATCACGGTTGTCGCCGAGCATGAAGTACATGCCCGCGGGCACCGTGACCGGCCCGAAGATCCGCTGCGACGTGCGCGCCGGAAGGATCAGAATCTCGTGCGCGATCCCGGCCACTTCCTCGCTCAGCACGGCCGGTCTCTGCGCCGCCGTTTTCGCCAGCAGCTCCCTTATGTGAGTGAGATCTCCGGGCCCATACCTGGCCGGCTGTCCGTTGACGATGAGCTTCTCGCCGTCGAGCTCGAGCGTATCGCCGGGAATCGCGGCCACGCGCTTGACCAGGGATTGGCCGCTGGCCGGGGAGTCGAACACGACAATGTCACCGCGCGCCGGATCTGCACCGCCGCTGATGTGAATGAGGGTGAACGGGATGCGCAGCCCGAACACGTGCTTGTCGACGAGCACTCGATCACCCTCGAGAATGGTCGGGTTCATCGAGCCGGTGGGCACGGTCACCCAGTCTGCCCAGGCGGACCTGAAGGCGAGCATCAGCATCAGGAACAGCGCGAGGCCGCGATACTCGCGCCACAGGCGCCTCTTTTTCTCGATGGGTGACATAGCAGAGCACCGCACTAACGCCATTCGACCGCCCGCCCGTCAGGCTGGTTCCAGCACTGACCGCGTGGGGCGTTTCAGCCCACCCGCCCGTAGCGCTCGTCCGCGCCGATCCAGCGCGCGGCCAGCGCGGCCACCTGCGCGGGCGCGCACAGCAACAGCCGCTCGGCGCACTGCTGCACCCGTGGCAGCAGATCCGCATCGCGCATCAGATCCGCGACCCGCAGCTGCGCGAGTCCCGTCTGCCGCGTGCCGAGCAGTTCCCCGGGGCCGCGCAGCTCCAGATCCCGCCGCGCGATCTCGAAGCCATCGCTGCTCGCGCGGATCACCTTGAGGCGCTCGCGCGCGAGCGGCGCGAGCGGCGCGCGGTACAGCAGCACGCAGGTGCTGGCGGCGCTGCCGCGGCCGACGCGCCCGCGCAGCTGGTGCAGCTGCGCCAGGCCCATGCGCTCGGCATTCTCGATCACCATGAGCGTGGCGTTGGGCACATCCACGCCGACCTCGATCACGGTGGTGGCCACCAGCAGCTGGAGCTTCCCGGCCTTGAAGGCGAGCATGGCCGCATCGCGCGCGGCGGCCGGCATCCTGCCGTGCACCAGCCCGACGCGCACGCCCGGCAGCGCTGCCGTGAGGCGCGCGGCGGTATCTTCCGCGGCCTGCGCGCGCAGCTCGTCCGACTCGTCGATGAGCGGGCAGACCCAGTACGCCTGCCGCCCCGCGCGGCAGGCCTCGACGATGCGCGCCACGACCTCGCTGCGGCGCTCTTCGGGCACCACCACGGTCGTCACTGCGGTGCGGCCCGGCGGCAGCTCGTCGATCACCGAGATGTCGAGATCGGCGTACGCAGTCATCGCCAGGGTGCGCGGGATGGGAGTGGCGGTCATGATCAGCTGGTGCGGCAGGCGGCCGGCGTGGCGGCCTTTCTCGGAAAGCTTGAGGCGCTGCTGCACGCCGAAGCGGTGCTGCTCGTCGACGATCACGAGCGCGAGCCCGGCGAACTCGATGCCTTCCTGGAAGAGCGCCTGGGTGCCGACGACCACGCGCACCTCGCCGGCGGCGATCGCCGCGAGCGCGCTGCGCCGCGTGCGCGCCGGCACGCTGCCCGACAGCAGCGCCACCGTCTCGCCGAGCGGGGCGAACCACGCCTGGAAGTTGCGCCAGTGCTGCTCGGCCAGCAGCTCGGTGGGCGCCATGAGCGCGGCCTGCAGGCCGCTGCCGGCCGCCGCCGCCGCCGCCGCCGCGGCCACCACCGTCTTGCCGCAGCCGACATCCCCCTGCAGCAGGCGGATCATCGGCACGCGGCCAGCGAGATCGCGCCGCGCTTCCTCCAGCGCGCGCGCCTGCGCGCGCGTCAGCGCGAAGGGCAGCGAGCCGAGGAAGCGCTGCGCGAGGCCGCTCGCATCGGCGAGCGGTGGCGCGGGATCGGTCTGCAGCGCCCGCCGCCGCAGCTTCAGCGCCAGGTGATGCGCCAGCAGCTCCTCGAAGGCGAGGCGCCGCTGCGCCGGGTGCCGTCCGCTCGCCAGCTCTTCGAGCCGCGCCTCGCGCGGCGGCGCGTGCACGTAGGCGAGCGCCTGCGACAGCGACGGCAATCCGGCCGGCAGTCCCACCGACGGCGGCAGCAGGTCGGGCAGTTGCGCGCCCGCCGCCGCGGCGAGCGCCGCGCGCACCAGCGCGCGCAGCCGCGCCTGCGGTACGCCCTCGGTGGCGGGATAGACGGGCGTGAGGGTGTCTTCGAGCGCGGTCGCCTCGCCCTCGAGGCGGCGGTATTCCGGGTGCACCATCTCCAGGCCGAGCGGCCCGCGCCGCACTTCACCAAAGCAGCGCAGCCGCGTGCCGCGCGCGAGCTGCTGCTGCTGGCTGGCGGAAAAATAGAAGAAGCGCAGCGTCAGCAGGCCGGTGCCGTCGGAGAGGCGCGTCAGCAGCTGGCGCCGCCCGCGGTAAGCGATCTCGGTGAGCTGGATCTCCCCTTCGATCGCCGCGCGCGTGCCGGCGATGAGCGTGCCGATTCGCTGCAGCCGCGTGCGGTCCTCGTAGCGCAGCGGCAGCAGGAACAGCAGATCCGCCACGTGCGTCACGCCGAGCTTCGCCAGCCGCGCGGCGAGTGCCGCGCCCACGCCGCGCAGCGCCGTCACCGGCCGCCCGGCCGCGCCGCCCGGCGCCGGCGTTGCGAGGGCGCGCGGGGCGCTCGTGACGCGGGGAGCGTCAGCCGCCCGCGGTGCGGCGGCGCGCCGCGGCCCCCTCAGCCGAGATGCACGATGCACTCGATCTCCACCTGCGCGCCGCGCGGCAGTTGCGCGACGCCGATCGTGGAGCGCGCCGGGTAGGGCTTGGCGCAGTAGAGCGCCATGACCTCGTTGACCTTGGCGAAGTTGGCGAGATCGATGAGAAAGATGGTGAATTTCACCGCTTGCGCGAGCGAGCCGCCGGCGGCCTCGGCGACCGCCTTGAGGTTCTCGAACACGCGCCGTACCTGCGCCTCGAAGTCTGCGCTCACCAGCTGCATGGTGGCCGGATCGAGCGGCACCTGGCCGGAGAGGTAGACGGTATCGCCTGCGCGCACCGCCTGCGAGTAGGTGCCGATCGCCTGCGGCGCGCGCTCGGTATGAATGGTCTGTGAGCTCATCCGCTTGCCTCCTCCTGAAAAGCTTCTCTCAGCCGTCACCGTCGCCGTCGCCCTGATCGGAATCGCCGTCGGGGTCACCGTCGGCTTCGGCGTCGGCCTCGGCGTCGCTGCCCGGCGCGTGCGCATCGCGCGCGTGCGCGGCGAGGGTGCGTGTCACGCGCGTCACGTCCGCCATGCGGCGGATGATGCGCACCAGGTGCGCCAGGTGCCGCCGGTCGCGCACCCGCAGCTCGAAGGTGAGCACCGCGGTGTCGCTGTCCTGCTCGTCGATGGAGACGTGGTCGATGTTGGTTTCGGCGCTGGCGATCGCCGCCGCCACCGCCGCCAGCACGCCGGTGCGGTTGACCACGTACACGCGTATCTCCGTGGCGAACAGCCGGTCAGGCGCGGTCTGCCAGCTGACCGGCAGCCAGTTTTCCGGATGCTTGCGGTAGTCCTCGACGTTGACGCAGTTCTCGCGGTGGATCACCACGCCGCGGCCGGCGGACAGGAAGGCGAAGATCGGATCATAGGGGACCGGGAAGCAGCAGCGCGCGTAGGTGACCAGCAAGCCTTCCGTGCCGGCGATCGCCAGCGGCGCAAGTCCGGTGGGCCCGCTGGTGGGCCCGGCGGGCAGCAGCCGCCGCGCGACCAGCGGCGCCAGGCGCTCGCCGAGCCCGATCTTCTCGTAGAGCTCGTCGAGATCCTTCATGCCGAGCTCGCCGAGCGCCGCGCGGCGCACCTCCTCGGAGACGTCCTCGAGCGACACCGAGAACTCCCCGAGCGCCTGCGCGAGCAGCTTCGCGCCGAGCGCGATCGCCTCGGTGCGCCGCAGGCTCTTCAGGTAGTGGCGGATGGCGCTGCGCGCCTTGGCGGTGACCACGAAGTTGACCCACGAGGGATTGGGGGTCGCGCCCTTGGCGGTGATGATCTCCACCGTCTGGCCGTTGCGCAGCACGGTGCGCAGCGGCGTCAGGCGCCGGTCGAGCTTGGCCGCGACGCAGCGGTTGCCGACGTCGGTGTGCACGGCGTAGGCGAAGTCCACCACCGTGGCGGCGGAAGGCAGGCGCAGGATCTGCCCCTTGGGCGTGAACACGTAGACCTTGTCGGGGAACAGGTCGACCTTGACGCTCTCGAGGAACTCTTCCGAGCTGCCCGCCTCCTGCAGCGACACCAGGCTCGAGAGCCATTCGCGCGTGCGCTCCTGCTGGGTGGAATCGGTGGCGCCGCCGGTCTTGTACTTCCAGTGCGCCGCGATGCCGGCCTGGGCCACGCGGTGCATGTCGGTGGTGCGGATCTGCACCTCGATGGGCACGCCGTTCGGACCGAACAGCGTGGTGTGCAGTGACTGGTAGCCGTTGACGCGCGGGATGGCGATGTAGTCCTTGAAGCGCCCGGGCATCGGCTTGAACACCGAGTGCACCGCGCCGAGTGCGCGGTAGCAGATGTCGGGGCTGTCGACCACAATGCGGATGCCGTAGACGTCGACGATCTCGTTGAGGATGGCGCGCTTGCGGCGCATCTTGCGGTACACGCTGTAGAGATGCTTCTCACGCGTCTCGACGTGCGCGGGAATGCCGCTCTTCAGCAGCGCCGCGTTCAGCTGCTGCTCGATCTTCTTGAGGAACTCCTTCTGGTTGCCGCGCGTGCGGCGCAGCGCGCGCTCCAGCACGTGGTAGCGGCGCGGGTAGAGCGCCTTGAAGCCGAGGTCCTCGAGCTCGAGCTTCATGTTGTAGAGCCCGAGCCGCTCGGCGATCGGCGCGTAGATCTCGAGCGTCTCGCGCGCGATCGCGCGCCGGCGCGCCGGCGCCATCGCCTCGATGGTGCGCATGTTGTGGGTGCGGTCGGCGAGCTTCACCAGGATGACGCGCAGGTCGCGCACCATGGCGAGCAGCATCTTGCGGAACGACTCCGCCTGCGCCTCCTCGCGGCTCTTGAACCTGATCTGGTCGAGCTTGGTGACGCCGTCGACGATCTCGGCCACGTCGGCGCCGAAGCGTGCCGCGAGCTGATCCTTCGGGGTCGGGGTGTCCTCGATGACGTCGTGCAGGATCGCCGCCACGATGGTGTCGGCGTCGAGGTGCAGATCGGCGAGGATGGCGGCGGCGGCAACCGGGTGGGCGATGAACGGCTCACCCGACAGGCGCTTCTGCCCCTTGTGGACCGAGGTGCCGAACTCGGCGGCCTCGCGGATGCGGCCCACCTGCTCGGCCGGCAGGTAGTCGCCGACCGCGCCCAGCAGCTCCTTCAGTCCCGGAGTGCGTCTTCCGCCGGGCAGCAATCCCAGGAGCGAAGACGCATAGTCCATGGGGGCTGTCTAAGCCGTCAGTCTCCGAGACCGAACTGCGGTGCGCGGAAGCTGGACTGATTGTCGGCTTCGGCTGCCAGCGGCTCGGGCGCGGGCTCCGGCTCGCGCAGCATTTCCGCGGTCACGTTGCCGGCGGCGATCTCGCGCAGCGCCAGCACGGTCGGCTTGTCGTTCTCGAGCGGCAGCGTCGCCTCGGCGCCGTTCGCCAGGCGGCGCGCGCGCTGCGCGGCGAGCAGCACCAGCTGGAAGAGGTTATCGACGTTCTGCAGGCAGTCTTCTACGGTGATTCGGGCCATGGGATCGCTAAGCTGTTGAGCGCGCCGCAAAGGGTACGCGGGGTCTTCGACTATAAAGGAAAACCCGCGGCCCGGCACGCCGCGCGCGGCCTGCGACCTCTATCTCTAGGAGAGTCTGCGCCGCCGGCGCAGGCAGGTGGCCGTAAGCCCAAGGATCAGCAGCGCGGCGCTGGCCGGCTCCGGCACGCCGGTTGTCCTGCTGGTCGACAGCGTGCCGCAGGGGGAGGCCACCGCAGGACTTACCGGACAACCACCCCAGGTGTCCGCCACGCCGCCGAAGAACAGACCGATCGTGGCAATCTTGCCGCCGTTGTAGCCGATGAGACTCGGGACAGTCGGCGTCACGTCCAGGCCCATTTCGATCAGCCAGTTCGAGCCGCAATCCATGGACGCACACGCCTCGATTTCGTAGAGGTGCGAGCCCGCGGGGCCGGGGGCGGTCTCGGGTCCCAGGAATGTCAGCGACGGCAGCGACATCGTGATCGTGGTGGAAGGCGAGGTGAAATTCAGATCGAGCCCGTCGATGGCGCCGGTCGCCGGATCGATGGTGAGGGTGCCGCTCAGCGCCGAGCTCGCCGGCGGCGGAAAGTCGCTGCTGATCGTGCCGCTCACATTGAACGGGGTGGCGGCACCAAAGGCGGCAGCCGAGACGAGCGCGGCGGCGGCGAGTGCAGTGAGCGTGCAGAGAATTTTCATGGGCTTGCCCGTCCCTTGGCAGGACTTGTTTGTGTTGACTTCGTACTCCTCGCCGAAGTCGGCGTCAACGACGGCTGGTGCGTCGCGACACCTTAAGCGGAGCCGGGGCAGGAATGTGGCTCACCGTCCTGCGACATGCTTACTAAGGTGCGGCCAGGAGCTCTGCGATGAGCGGCGCGAGCTCGGGGCGGTCGCTGCGCAGCGCTTCGCCCTGTCCGGCGATGACGCGTTTCAGGTCCGCGACCGCGTGCGCGAAATCATCGTTCACCACCACGTAGTCGAATTCGCGGTAGTGGGACATGTCAGTCGCGGCATCCGCCAGGCGTCGCGCGATGACCTGCTGCGTGTCGGTCGCCCGCCGGGCGAGGCGCTCGGCGAGCGCTTTGCGTGAAGGCGGCAGGATGAACACGCTCACACACTGCGGCATGCGTGTGCGCACCTGCTGCGCACCCTGCCAGTCGATCTCCAGCAGCACGCTGCGACCGGCGCGCAGCTGCTGCTCGACGAACGCCCGCGAGGTGCCGTAGAAGTTGTCGAACACCCGCGCGTGTTCGAGAAACTCAGCGCGCGCCTCGAGCGCCTGGAACTGCGCAACCGTGACGAAGTGGTATTCGCGCCCCTCGGCTTCCGTGGGGCGGCGCTTGCGCGTGGTGTGCGAGATGGACAGCTGCAGTTGCGGGTCGTCCTGCAGGACCTCCCTGACCAGCGAGGTCTTGCCGGCGCCGGAGGGCGCGGAGATGACGATCAGCCTGCCGCTGCTCATGGTGCAGGAATGCCGTTCATGGGGCGCGAATATAGCCCGACGTCCCGAGCATCGCGACGAGCGCGCGCAGCGCCTGGCCGCGGTGGCTCGCGGCATTCTTCGCCGCGGCGGACAGCTGCGCCGCGGTGCACGGCTCGCCCTCGGGAACGAACACCGGGTCGTAGCCGAAGCCGCCGTGCCCGCGTGGTGCCTGGGCGATGTGCCCGCGCCAGCTGCCGCGCGCCACGAGCGGCGAGGGATCCGCGCCGTCGCGCACGAACACGATGACGCACTGGTAGCACGCCTGTCGCTGCCCGGGCGCCACGGCCTGCAGCTCGGCGAGCAGGCGCTGCAGGTTCGCTTGATCGCTGGCGGTTTCGCCCGCGAAGCGCGCCGAGCGCACGCCGGGACGGCCGCCGAGCGCTGCGACCTCCAGTCCCGAGTCGTCGGCGAGCGCCGGCAGCTGCGCGCGCCCCGACGCGTGGCGCGCCTTGAGCAGGGCGTTCTCCAGGAAGGTGGCGCCGGTCTCGGGCGGCGACTCGATGCCGAGCTCGGCCTGCGCGATGAGCTGCAGTGACAGCGGGGCGAGCAGCGCGCGGAGCTCGCGCAGCTTGCCGGGGTTGGCGCTGGCGAGGACCGCGCGCCTCACGGCGTCGCGAGCGTCTGCGCCTGCAGCGCGAACAGCTCGCCGATGCCGGCGGCGGCGAGGTTCAGCAGCGCGTCGAGCTCGTGGCGGCGAAACGCGTGTCCCTCCGCGGTGCCCTGCAACTCGACGAAGCCGCCGCCGTTGTTCATCACCACGTTCATGTCGGTCTCGGCCTGCGAGTCCTCGGCGTAGTCAAGATCGAGCACCGCCGCACCGCCGACGATGCCCACCGAGATCGCCGCCACCTGCCCATGCAGCGGGCTGGCGGCGATCAGGCGCCGCCGCACCAGGTGCTCGCATGCCTGCGACAGCGCCACGAAGCCGCCGGTGATGGCGGCGGTGCGCGTGCCGCCGTCGGCCTGCAGCACGTCGCAGTCGAGCATGATGGTGCGCTCGCCGAGGGCCTTGAGATCCGCGACCGCGCGCAGCGAGCGGCCGATGAGGCGCTGGATCTCGAGCGTGCGCCCGCTCTGGCGCCCGCGCGCCGCCTCGCGCGCCGAGCGCGTGTGCGTGGCGCGCGGCAGCATGCCGTACTCGGCGGTGATCCAGCCCTGGCCCTTGCCGCGCAGGAACTGCGGCACGCCCTCCTCCACGCTCGCGGTACACAGCACCTGGGTATCGCCGCAGGTGATCAGCACCGCGCCCTCGGCGTGCTTGGCGTGCCGCCGCTCGAAGCTCACGCGCCGCATCTCGTCGGGGGCGCGTCCGGAGGGTCTGGCCACGCGCTACTCGCCCAACCAGCGCAGCGCCGCCGCCGAGGTGTTGTCGCTGCCGCTGCCGGAGCGCTGCACCGCGCGCTCGCCGAGGGCGAGCAGCTTCTCGCGCAGCGCCCCCGGCGCGCCGAGCTCGGCCGCGATCTCGCTATCCTTCAGTCCGCCCCACAAACCGTCGGTGCACACCAGCAGCACATCGTTGGGCTGCAGCGAGCGGCGCCGTGTCAGCGACATGTCCGGCAGGACCGGGTCGCCGCCGAGACAGCATTCGACGAAGTTGCGCATCGGGTGATTGTGCGCCTGCTCGGCGCTGATCAGCCCTTCGCGCAGCAGCAGCTCGACGTGGCTGTGGTCGCGGCTGCGCGTCAGCAGCTGCGTGCCGCGCACGTGGTACAGGCGGCTGTCGCCGACGTGCGCCCACCAGCTGGCGCGCTGCTGCACCAGGCACACCGCGCAGGTGGCGCGCGGCCGCTGCTCGAGCGCCAGGTGCGTGCCGAGCTTCACCACTTCCTCGTGCGCGCGCCCGAGGGTGAGGTGCAGGAACCCGAGCGGATCGAACAGCGGCTGCGGCGAGTGCCAGAACGCTTCCACGATCACCTGCTGGGTCACCTGTGCGGCGCGCGCGCCGTGGGCGTGACCGCCCATACCGTCGACCACCACCAGCAGCGCCGCGTGCTCGGCGACCGCCGTGGTGACGCGATCCTGGTTCTCCTCGCGCCCGCCGAGCAGGCTGATGTCCGCATATTCGACCCGCAAGAACCGCACCCAGCCTCTGTTAGACTTGTCCGCGGCTTTATATCACCTGTGACGAGCGTCAGCATGATCGCCAGCATGACCGGCTTCGCGCGCCGCGAGAGCAGCGGCTCGTGGGGCACGCTGGTATGCGAACTACGCAGCGTGAACCACCGTTTCCTCGAAGCAGGCTTTCGCCTGCCGGACGAGCTGCGCAGCGCGGAAGGGGAGCTGCGCGCACGGCTTGCGCAGCAGCTGCGTCGCGGCAAGGTCGACTGCACCATCAACTACCGTCGCCCGCAGGGCGCGGGCGGTGCGCTGGAAATCGACGGCGAGGCGCTCGAGCGGCTGCGGGCGGCCGTGCACGTGGTGACGCGCGCACTGCCCGCGGGGGCGAGCGTCAACGTGCTCGACGTGCTGCGCTGGCCCGGCGTTTTGCGCGATGAGGGAGTTGGCGGTGAGCAGCTGCTCGGCGCCGCGCTGGCGCTGTTCGAGGCGACGCTCGAGGACCTGGCAGCCGCTCGCCGCCGCGAAGGGGCGCGGCTGCGCGAGCTGCTCGAGCAGCGCTGCACCGCTCTCGAGGAGCTGATCGCGGACGTGAGCGCACGGCTTCCCGAAGTGCACGCGCGCGTGCGCGCGCGGCTCGCCGAGCGCGTCGCCGAGCTCGCCGTGCAGGTCGATCCCGAGCGGCTCGAGCAGGAGCTGGCATTGCTGCTGCAGCGGCTCGACGTCGACGAGGAGATCGAGCGCCTGCGCAGCCACGTGGTCGAGGTGCAGCGCGTGATCGGCGCTAACGAGCCCGCCGGGCGCCGGCTCGACTTCCTCATGCAGGAGCTCAATCGCGAGGCGAACACGCTGTCGTCGAAGTCGCAGGACATCGAGACGACGCGCAGCGCGGTCGACATGAAGGTCGTGATCGAGCAGATGCGCGAGCAGGTGCAGAATGCGGAGTAGGCGGGCGGGGACTTGAGCGGCGAATCGGCCAGCGCCGCCGGCGCCGCCGCCACGGGGCCGGCAGTCTTTCTCAGCTACGCCTCGGAGGATGCCGCGGCCGCGCAGCGGCTGTGCGACGCGCTGCGCGCCGCCGGCATCGAGATCTGGTTCGACAAGAGCGAGCTGCGCGGCGGGGATGCCTGGGACGCAGCGATCCGCCGCCAGATCAAGGGCTGTGCGCTCTTCATCCCGATCATCTCGACGAACGCGCATGCGCGCTCGGAAGGCTACTTCCGCTTCGAATGGAAGCTGGCGGTCGACCGCTCGCACCTGATGGCGCCCGACAAGCCGTTCCTGCTGCCGGTGGCAATCGATGACACGCCGCAGTCGGATGAGCGCATCCCGGAGCGCTTCCGCGAGCTGCAGTGGACGCGACTGCCGGGAGGGGAGACCCCGCCCGCCTTCGTCGAGCGGCTGCAGCGGCTGCTGTTCCCGGCAGCGGCGCGCGAAGCAGGCAACGCAGCAGCGCGCGGCCCAGGCGGCGCTGCTTCCGGCAGCGCGCCACGGTCCATTGACCGCAGCGCGTCCGCTGCCGCAGCCGGCTCGCGCAGCACGCTGCGGGCACTCATCTGGGCGGTGGCGCTCATCGTCGTGGTCGCGCTCGTCATGTACTACGGTTCGCAGTGGTCGGCGTCGCATGGCACGGCACAGCAATCCGCCGGCTCTCCCGCCCCGCCGGCCGCCGCAGAAGGCAAGTCGGTCGCGGTGCTGCCCTTCACGGACCTGAGCGAGAAGCACGACCAGGAGTATTTCTCGGACGGTCTCGCCGAGGAGCTGATCGACACGCTCACCCGGGTGCCGAACCTGCGGGTGCCGGCGCGGACCTCCTCGTTCTCCTTCAAGGGCAAGGCGGCAACTGTGAGCGAGATCGGCCGCGCGCTCGGCGTGACCCACATCCTCGAAGGCAGCGTGCGCAAGTCGGGTGAGCGCCTGCGCATCACCGCGCAGCTGGTGCGCGCCGACAACGGCTTTCATCTCTGGTCGCAGACCTACGACCGCGACGCCCGCGACATCTTCGCGGTGCAGGACGACATCGCACGCGCGGTCTCCGAGCAGCTGCAGAGCACACTGATGGGTACCCAGGCGGCCGCGCCGCAGCAGTCGACGAGCCCGGAGGCCTACACGCTGTATCTGCAGGCGCGACACCTCGTCACCAACGACACACGCCAGGATCTCGTTCAGGCGGAGACGCTCTACCGCCAGACGCTCAAGGTCGATCCCAACTACGCCCCTGCCTGGGTGGGGCTGGCGCTGTGCCTCGGCCGCCAGGTCGCGCAGGGGTTCGCAGGCTCTCCCCCGCAGTGGTACGTCAGCCAGCACGCCGAGATCGTCGCCGCCGCCAACCGCGCGGTTGCTCTGAATCCCAATCTGCCGGATGCCTACGTGGCAGCGGCCACCACCTACATCCAGTACGATCTCAACTGGGCGGCGGCCGCCGACGCGCTCGCCAAGGCGCGTGCCCTCGACCCGAACAATGTCGACATGCTGGCACTCTACGGCCACCTCACCGCGGCTACCGGGCAACCGGGTGAGGCCGCCACCTACTTCCGGCGCGCGATGCAGGGCGATCCGCTGAACCTCCTGCACCGCAAGTACCTGGGCCGTGCGCTGCACTATGCGGGCCGCGCGGCGGAATCGGCCGAGGTGCTGCGGCGGGCGATCGCGCTCGATGCGCACTTCCCGGGGCTGCACTACGAGCTCGGGCGCGCGCTGCTCGTAGCGAAGGATGCCGCGGCGGCGAGTGCCGCCTTCGAGGCGGAGCCTGCAGAGACCTCGGGCTGGCGAGTGCTCGGCCTGCCGCTCGGCTACCACGCCACCGGCGACACTATGCGGGCGAAGGCGGCGCTCGCCGATCTCCTGGCGCAGTCGCAGGGATCTGAATTCCAGGTGGCCGAGGCGGTGGCCTTCTTCGGCGATCGCGACGGCGCTTTGCAGTGGCTCGAGAAGGCGCGCCTCAATCACGACCCGGGGGTCGTATGGGTGCGCCACGATGCGCTGCTCGCATCGATCGCGGGCGATCCGCGCTTCGCGGCCTACCTGAAACGCCTCGGCCAGCCGCCGAATTAGCATGGCAGACGCGATGAGCACTCTCGTGACCCCGCCGCTCGCGCTCTACGTGCACTTCCCGTGGTGCGTGCGCAAGTGCCCGTACTGCGACTTCAACTCCTACACGCTGAGCGGCCCGCTGGCGGAGACGGCCTATATCGAACGGCTGCTGCGCGACCTGCACGTGCAGGCGCGCAGCGTCGTCGGGCGCGAAGTGGTGAGCGTGTTCCTCGGCGGCGGCACGCCGAGCCTCTTCTCTCCCGAGGCCATCGGCCGGCTGCTGGAGGCGACGCGCCGCGAGCTGCCCCTGGCAGCCGACGTGGAGATAACGCTCGAAGCAAATCCCGGCACCATCGAGCGCGGCATGTTCGCCGAGTATCGTGCCGCGGGTATCACGCGCGTGTCGCTCGGTGCGCAGAGCTTCGATGCACAGGCGCTGCAGGCGCTCGGGCGCATCCATTCGCCCGATGAGACGCGGCTCGCCGCCGCCGAGCTGCACGCCGCCGGCCTCGCCAACTTCAATCTCGACCTGATGTACGCCCTGCCGGGGCAGGACCTCGCCGGTGCGCTCGCAGACGTGCGCCAGGCGCTGCAGCTGGCCCCCGCGCACCTGTCGCATTACCAGCTGACGCTTGAGCCGGGCACGGCGTTCGCCGCGCATCCGCCGCTGCTGCCGCAGGAGGATGCGGCCGCAGCGATGCATGCGGAGTGCACCCAGGTGCTGGCCGACGCGGGGTTTGCCCGCTACGAGGTGTCGGCGTATGCGCGCGCCGGCGCTCGCTGCCGCCACAACCTCAACTACTGGAATTTCGGCGACTACCTCGGGGTGGGCGCCGGCGCGCACGGCAAGCTCACCTATCCGCGCGGCGCGGACATCGTGCGCACCACGCAGCTGCGCGAGCCGCGCCGTTACCTCGCCGCCGCCGACACCGCGCTCGCGCGCCGCAGCATCCCGCGGCACGAGCGGGCGTTCGAATTCATGCTGAATGCGCTGCGCCTCACGCAGGGGTTCGAGCCGGAGATGTTCTGCGCGCGCACCGGCCTGGCGTGGGAGAGCGTCGCCGCCGTGCTTGAGCGGCAGCGCCAGCGCGGCCTGCTCGAGCGGAGCGCGGCGGGCTATCGTCCGAGCGCCCAGGGGCTGCTGTTCCTCAATGATCTGCTGCTCGAATTTCTGCCCGAAACACCGAAAAATTCTGGCCTTTCCGTGTTGTCAATGGCAGCGCTCGAGGTTTCCACGGGCACGTAAAAGACCTTTATTCACAGGCCCGCTGTGCTGCGCCCAAGAATGAGTCGATTACACGCAAAAGCCGTCAAGCCGCTGGACATCATGCCTGTAAGTCATTGATGAAACAGGTAGAAATCGTCTGGTCATTTTTTGACCAAGGTAACAATTATGCAATGTGGCGGCGAAATCGAAGCGTTGCAGTGACGAAAGTCCACAGACTTGTCCACAGCTTCTGTGGATAAGGAACCGCGCTTGCGGCCGCTTGGGGGCGTTGCGGATTTACGCGGTGCTTGAGGCCGCGAGGGCCTGCCGCTAAACTCCCGCGCCCTTTAACTCACGCCGCCGCCGCCCCATTGATTGGGGCAGCCACCTCAAGAGCCTTCGGAAGTCCGCCATGAAAGCCGCGATCCACCCCGAGTACAAAGAGATCACCGTGAGCTGCACATGCGGCAACACGTTCCGCACGAGCTCGACGCTCGGTCATGACCTGCAGGTCGAGGTGTGCTCGAACTGCCATCCTTTCTATACGGGCAAGCAGAAGATCGTCGATACCGCCGGGCGCGTCGACAAGTTCCGCCGCAAGTACGGCAGCGGCGCTACCACCGCCGGCACCAAGTAGCCCCCACCGACAAGGCAAAGATCGAGGATCACGTGCGGCGCGGCCGTGCGCTGCGGGCGCAGGCGGCGCAGGCTACCTACCGGCGAGTAGGTACGGTCCCGCGCCTTGATTCGGCCGCACCGACTATGTAAGTCTCTTTGGCTCGTGCGCCGCGAGCGGATGAGCGGCGCCTTCCTCCGGTGTCGAGTGGGAACGCGGCCGCGCAAATGACGGACACGACCGGCAAGACCGCCAGGACTTTCGAGCTGACCGATCCGGCGAGCGGGCGGCGCACGCAGCTGCCGGTGCGCAACGGCACCATCGGGCCGGCGGCGCTCGACATCGCCTCGCTCCACAAGGACCTCGACGTTTTCACCTACGACCCCGGTTTCGGCATGACCGCCGCGACCGAGAGCCGCATCACTTACATCGACGGTGATGCCGGGGTCCTGCTGTACCGCGGCTACCCCATCGAGCAGCTGGCGCAGAAGAGCTCGTTCATGGAGGTGGCGTATCTGCTGCTGATCGGGGAGTTGCCGACCGCGAAGCAGCTCGCCGAGTTCAGCGGCAGCATCCGTTACCACACGATGCTCAACGAGACGCTGCTGCGTTTCTTCAACGGCTTTCACCACAACGCCCACCCGATGGCGATGGTGTCGGCGGTGGTGGCCTCGATGTCGGCGTTCTACCACGACACGATGGATATCCATAACCCGCGCCACCGGGAGATTTTCGCGCACCGCATCATCGCCAAGCTTCCCACCATGGCGGCGGCGGCCCACAAGTACTCGCTCGGCCAGCCGTTCATCTATCCGCGCAACGACCTCGACTACGCCGCCAACGTGCTGCACATGTTGTTCGCCGTGCCGTGCGAGCCTTACCAGCTCGACCCGGTGGCCTCCGAAGCGCTCGACCTGCTGTTCCTCCTGCATGCCGACCACGAGCAGAACGCCAGTACCTCCACGGTGCGCCTCGCCGGCAGCACCGGCGCCAATCCCTATGCCGCCATTTCCGCCGGCGTGTCCGCGCTGTGGGGCCCGGCGCACGGCGGCGCCAACGAGGCGGTGCTGGCGATGCTCGAGCAGATCGGCAGCACCGACAACATCCCCAAGTACCTGGCGATGGCCAAGGACAAGTCGAGCCACTTCCGCCTGATGGGCTTCGGCCACCGCGTCTACAAGAACTTCGATCCGCGCGCCCAGATCATCCGCGCCATGTGCCACAAGGTGCTCAAGCAGCTCGGGCGCACCGACAGTCCGCTGTTCGAGCTGGCGCTGCGCCTGGAGGAGATCGCGCTCAAGGACGAGTACTTCATCGAGCGCAAGCTCTACCCGAACGTCGACTTCTACTCAGGGGTCATCTACAGCGCCATCGGCATCCCGCGCTCGATGTTCACGGTGATGTTCGCGATCGCGCGCACCGTGGGCTGGGTGGCGAACTGGCAGGAAATGATCTCCGATCCCGACATGCGCATCGGCCGTCCGCGGCAGCTGTACACCGGCCCCAAGCAGCGCGACTACGTCGAGGTGAAGCGGCGCTGAAGGGCGCGCCCCGCGCCTTACCTCACGGCTGCTGCAGCAGCGCCTCGACCTCGATGGTGTTGGCGCGCCGCATCGGCCGCCCGTCCACCGGGCTGACCGGCGCCTGGCGGATGCCGTCGGTGGGGAACACCGTCGCTTCGATGGGTTGCTCCTCCATCTCGAAGCGCACCCCGGGAAAGGCGCGCACCTGCTCGGCGTTGAAGCGCACGCGCTTCTCGGTCACCTCGTGCGCCAGGCCGTCGTCGAGCAGTTTGAGCGTGACCGCCTCGGCGGGCTCGGCGAACAGGTGCAGCTGCACCTCCGAATGCACCGTCGTGGTACCCGAGAGCACCGCGCCCACCAGCCGCGGGGAGAATTCGCGCAGGTAGCGCATCGCCGACAACGCCGCGCGTCGCTGCGCGTGCAGCGCGCTCTGGTGCGACTCGCCGCCGAACAGCCGCTGGTACTCGGCGAGCGCGCTCTCGATCTCGCTGTTCTTCGGCAGCAGCGCCGCGCCGTCCACCACGCCGAAGCGCTCGGCGGCCTTACGCTTGGCGATGAGGAAGTCGCGGATGCCGTGCTCGGCCATGATGCGCGCGGCTTCCTGCGCCAGCGCCCGGCGCAGCTGCACCCCGCGCGTCGGATGTCGCTTCATCCGCCTCGCCCCTAGAAGATCGGCTCGCCGTTGGCCTGAACCTCCGGGCCCTGCACCGTGGTACCGGCCTGCTCGGCCGAGGGCAGGTGATTCACCATGAACATCTCCGGGATACCGTCGGGGTTCTCGGCGCTGACGAGCGTGCCGGTGTCGGGCGAGATGCGCAAGGTGACCAGCCCCTCGGGCATCGACCGGGGTTGCTCGGGCACTCCCTTGAGCGCCTCGCCCATGAACTGGATCCAGATCGGCAGCGCCGTGTGCGCGCCTTCCTCGGCCTCCCCGAGTGGCCGTTCCTGGTCGAAGCCCACCCACACCGTGGCGACCAGGTTCCTGGTGAAGCCGTTGAACCAGGTGTCCTTGGCCTCGTTGGTGGTGCCGGTCTTGCCGGCGATGTCGCCTCTGTTGAGGCTGCGCGCGCGCACGCCGGTGCCGCGCTTGATCACGTCGGCCATCATGTCGCCCATGAGGTAGGCGTTCTGCGCGCTGATGACGCGCGGCGCGACTTCGGCGGGCGGCAGCGGTGCCGGCTCGCCATGGGTGCCGTCGCTGCGCGCCGCGGCCGCCGGCGTCGGGTCGGACACGCGCACCGCCTGCGCGCCTGCTTCCGCTGGCGCGGGTTGGTCGCACTGCGGGCACACCCGGCGCGGCGCCGCGCTCCACACCACCTTGCCGGCGGCATTCTCGATGCGATCGATGAAGTAGGGCGCAACGCGATAGCCGCCGTTGGCGAACACCGCGTAGCCGGCGGCGAGGTCGAGCGGCGTCACCTCGAGCGTGCCGAGGGCCAGTGTCAGGTCGTGCGGCATGGTCTTCGGGTCGAAGCCGAAGCGGCTCACGTAGTCGATCGTGGTGGGGATGCCGATCGCCTTGAGCACGCGGATCGACACCAGGTTGCGCGAGTGCACCAGCGCCTCGCGCAGGCGCGTCGGGCCGCCGAACTGGCGCTCGTTGTTCTCCGGCCGCCACGAGTCCTCGTTGCCGCTGCCTTCGAGCACGAAGGGCGCATCGAGCAGCTCGGTCGCGGGAGTGAGCCCGTTCTCGAGCGCCGCCGAGTACAGGAACGGCTTGAAGCCCGAACCCGGCAGGCGCCGCGCCTGGGTGACGCGGTTGTACTTGTTGGTGAAGTAATCGAAGCCGCCGACCAGCGCCACGATGCTGCCGTCGTTGGGATCGAGCGCGACCAGCGCGGCCTGCGCTTCCGGGATCTGCCCGAGCTGCGCGTGCCCGGCGTTGTCGGCGACCACGTACACCACGTCACCGCGGCTCAGGACCTGGTTCGCCGCGTGCGGCGCGGGGCCGACGCTGTCGTTGTGCAGCTCGCGACGTGCCCACGACAGGCCGTCCCAGTCGATCTCCACCGCGCCGAGGGACTTGACGTAGGCGCGCGCGCTCTTGTCGGCCACCGCGGTGATTACCGCGGGCGAGAGGTTGCCGATCGCGGCGTACTCATCGACCAGCGCGGCGTAGTCCGGCTCGCCGCGCGCGGGCAGGTCCACGTGCCCGGCCGGGCCGCGCCAGCCGTGGCGGCGGTCGTACTCGATGAGCCCGACACGCACCGCACGGTTGCCGGCCGCCTGCAGTCGCCCGTCGATGGTGGTGTAGACCTTGTAGCCGGCGGTCTCGGCGCTCGGCCCGAAGCGCTGGCGCAGCTCGAGGCGCGCCATCTCCGCGACGTAGGGCGCCTCCACGTCGTAGAGCGGCGCGTGCGCGCGCGCCTGCATCGGCTCCTTGTTGGCGGCTTCCGCGGCGGCGGCGTCGATGTAGCCGAGTTCGCGCATGCGCCGCAGCACATAGGCGCGGCGCATGGTGGCGAGCTCGGGGTTGACGATCGGGTTGTAGCTCGAGGGCGCCTTGGGTACGCCGGCGATGGTGGCCGCTTCGGCGACGTCGAGCTTGTCGAGCGGCTTGCCGAAGAACGCCTCGGCCGCGGCCGCCACGCCGTAGGCGCGCTGGCCGAAGAAAATGACGTTGAGGTACAGCCCGAAGATCTCCTGCTTGGTGAACTCGTGCTCCATGCGGTAGGTGACGAAGGTTTCCTGCAGCTTGCGACGCGCGGTCTTGTCGAGCGTGAGGAACATGTTGCGCGCGGCCTGCATGGTGATGGTGCTGGCGCCCTGGGTCTTGTGGCCGGAGATCAGATCGATGCCGACGGCGCGCACCACGCCGAAGTAGTCGATGCCGTGGTGCTCGAAGAAGCGCTCGTCTTCGGCGGCGAGGAAGGCGTGCTTGACGAGCTCGGGGATCTGGTCGTAGCTCGCCGGGATGCGCCGCTGCTCACCGATCTGGGCGATGAGCGCGCCGCTGCGCGTGTAGACGCGTAGCGGCACCTGCAGTTCGACATTGCGCATCGATTCGATCGAGGGCAGCGTCGGCACCAGGTACACGTAGCTGCAGGCGAGCGCGTAGGCGCCCAGAAGTGTGACCAGCATCACACTGCCGGCGCAGATGGCCAGCAAACGAAAGTAATTCCATTTCACAAAAATACCAACTCCGTTGCTTGCGCTCCCTGCGACGGCTATGCATAGTAGCCGCCGATTCTGAAGGCAAACTCACCGAAAGGTGGGGACGCAAAGCCTCCGGTCTACGGGACGAACGTGCCTATGACAGCGGGGTTGCCGGTTCGAACGTTAGCGCACTCTGAACTGCCGCGGCCATGCCGTGGGGACGAACGGAAGCGCTCTCGGACCGACCGATCCGGCGCCACTGCCCGGCCGTCCCACCGCGAGGCTTTCCACGTCCCCATACAGGACGCTTGGACAGGACGAACACGAATTCGTTGATCCCAGGGACGCGGCTTCTGGCGCGTGACGGCTTCGGCACTGCGCAAGTGTCGGCCTACGCGAGCGCGCAGTTCCGTGAGGCCCCTCACGTTCAATTTAACTTTGCGCTGATATATAGTGACTCGGATTTTGATATAGGGTGGTCGTTTTCAGGCGTAATGTCCTGAAAAGGAAATAAAAAATGTTCCTTCTGCAGCGTAAATACCGCCCGCTCCTGGGACTTGACATAACCACTTCGTCTGTGAAGCTCATCGAGCTCGCCATGGGCGGTGGGCAGTACCGGGTCGAGGCCTACGCGGCAGAGCCGACACCCCAGAATGCGATCAATGAGAAAGCCATCGTGGACGCCGACGCGGTCGGCGAGGCCATCCGCCGCGCGGTCAAGCGCGCCGGCGCGAAGAGCGGCGAGGTCGCAGTGGCGATCTCCGGCGATGCGGCGATCACCAAGGTGATCCAGATGCCGCGCTCGTTGCGCACCTCCGATCTCGAGGCGCAGGTGGAGATGCAGGCCGACCAGTACATCCCCTTCCCGATGGACGAGGTCAGCTACGATTTCGAAGTGCTCGGGCCCAACGACAAGGATCCCGACAGCAACGATGTGCTGCTGGTCGCCACGCGCACCGAGAACGTCGAGCAGCGCCAGGCGGCGGTCAAGGCGGCCGGGCTGTCAGCGCGGATCGTCGACGTCGAAGCGTTTGCGCTCGAGAACGCCTGCAAGCTCATGACCCATCAGATGCCCGACGGCGGTATCGATCGCACGATCGCGGTGGTCGACTTCGGCGCGAGCAGCACCACCTTCAGCGTGCTGCGCAATCTGAAAGTGGTGTACACGCGCGATTTCGCCTTCGGCGGGCAGCAGCTCACCGAGGAGATCATGCGCACCTACGGGCTGGCGATGGAGGAGGCAGGGCGCGCCAAGAAGGAAGGTGGCCTGCCCGGCAACTACCAGTCCGAGGTACTCGACCCGTTCATCGACGACATGACGCAGCAGGTGAGCCGCTCGCTGCAGTTCTATCTCGCCTCCGGTTCGGGTCGCGAGCAGCCGGAGAAGATCCTGGTTTGCGGCGGCTGCGCCAACATCCCCGGGGTGGCGGAAGTGATCTCCAGCCGCGTCGGTATCGCCGCCGAGAAGGGCGATCCGCTCGGCCAGATGAAGCTGTCCTCGCGCGCCAAGGCGCAGGCAGTGCAGCGCGATGCCACCGCGCTGCTGACGGCCTGTGGTCTCGCACTGCGGAGTTTCGACTGACATGCCGCGCATAAACCTCCTTCCCCACCGCGAAAGCCGGCGCCGCGAGCGCAAGCTGAAGTTCTTCGTGGCGCTCACGGCCGCGGCAGGCGCCGGCGTCGTCACCGCGTTTGCCGCCTACCTGATGTACGGCTCGATGATCGAGGGGCAGCAGCGCCGTAACGATCGGCTGCGCGCCGAGATCAAGACGCTCGACAAGCAGATCGAGGAGATCAACGACCTCGAGAGCGCCAAGCAGAAATTCATCGCGCGCATGGAGATCATCGAGAAGCTGCAGCGCTCGCGCCCCGAGATCGTGCACGTGTTCGACGAGATCGTGCATGCGCTGCCCGAGGGCGTGTACCTCACCTCGGTGCAGCAGAACGGCAACAAGCTGAAGTTCCAGGGCGTCGCCCAGTCGAGCACGCGTGTGTCCTCCTTCATGCGCAACATCGACGGCTCGCAGTGGCTGCGCAATCCGGAGCTCGAAGTGGTCGAGACCTCCAAGTCCGGCCCCGGCTCGAGCTTCACGCTGTCCGCCGACCAGGTCACCACGTCCTCCGACGACGCCGGGCCGCGCGCCGGCGCCAAGATCCGCAAGGCCAGCCTCGGCGGTGCGGGGGTGCGGCAATGAACCTGCTCGAAGAGCTGCGCTCACTCGATCCGCGCGACCCGGGCCGCTGGCCGCTGCCGGTGCTCGCCGGCGCGGTGGCGCTGGCGTTCCTCGCGGTAGCGCTGGTAGGCATGTACCTGCTGGTGTGGAACGGGCAGCGCCCGGAGCTGCAGCGCCGCCAGGACGAGGAGCAGCAGCTGCGCCAGCAGTTCCGCGACAAGCACGCCAAGGCGGTCAACCTCGACATCTACAAGCAGCAGCTCAAGGACATCGAGCGCTCCTTCGGCGCATTGCTGCGGCAGCTGCCCGGCAAGACCGAAGTGCCTAACCTGCTGGTGGACATCTCGCAGACGGGCCTCGCCGCCGGTCTGCAGGAGAAGTTGTTCCAGCCTGAGCCCGAAGTGAAGAAGGATTTCTACGCGGAGCTGCCCATCAAGATCCGCCTCACCGGCAGCTATCACCAGTTCGGCGAGTTCGTCAGCGGCATCGCGGCGCTGCCGCGCATCGTCACGCTGCACGACATCGACATCAAACCGGACAACAAGGATGCGTACGACCAGTTGTCGCTCGAGCTGACGGCCAAGACCTACCGCTACCTCGACGAGGATGAGGTGGCCGCCGCGGAAGCGAGCAAGAAGAAGGATGTTGCTCACCGCCCGGGCGGGACCTGAAACCATGAACGCTGCGGTGCCCAAGTCATGAACCAACCCATCTACCGTCGGCCGGGACTGCTGCTGCTGTGCGTGGCGCTCGTCGGCGCCTGCGTCGGCCTGAGCGCCTGCTCGAGCGCGGATGACGAGCTGGTGCGCTTCATCGAGGACACCAAGAAAGAGCCGGGCGGGCGCGTCGAGCCGCTGCCCGAGATCAAGCCGTATGAGACCTACGTTTACGCGGCGGGCGATATGCGCTCGCCGTTCCAGCCGAGCAGCCCCGGCTCGGGCGCAGGGCTGGCCGGTGTGCGGCCGGACCAGAAGCGCAACCGCGAGTTCCTCGAGCAATACTCGCTCGACACGCTGAAGATGGTCGGCACGCTGCGCCTCGGTGGGCAGATGTTCGGCCTGGTGGAGACCAAGGACGGGCTGGTGCATCGCGTGACCACCGGCAATCACCTGGGGCAGGCGGAAGGGAAGATCACCGAAATCACGCCCTCGAAAATCAGTCTCGTCGAAATCGTTCCGGACAGCCTCGGCGGGTATATGGAGCGTCCCGCGGCGCTCGGCCTGAACGAGTAAGGTCCAGCAGGGAGTTTCACCAAATGCATGCGTCCAGCCTGATGAACCGTCTCCTCGGCAGCGCCGCCTGGCTGCTGCTCGCCGGAGCACTCGGCTTAGCTCCCACAACGCCGGCGCGCGCCGCGGATCAACCCGCGCTGCAAGCCATCGACGTGCAGGCCCTGCCCAACCAGCAGCTGCAGCTCACCATGCGGCTGTCGGGACCGGCCCCGCAGCCGCTGACGTTCACCATCGACAATCCGGCGCGCATTTCGCTCGACCTCCCTAACACCACCCTGGCGCTGCCGTCGCGGCGCATCGACGTGCACGCATCCGGGCTCGACACCATCCTCGCGGCCGAGACCAAGGACCGCACCCGCGTGGTGCTGAACCTCGACAAGCTGGTGCCCTACGACACGCGCGTCGACGGCAGCAACGTGGTGCTGGTGCTCGGCACGGCACACGCAGCGGCCAGCGCCGCGGCGCCGGGCACGCAGACCGTGGCCGCTGCCGGCGGCGGCAGCGGCGTGCGCGAGCTGCGCTCCATCGACTTCCGCCGCAGCGCCGACGGCGCGGGGCGCGTGATCGTCAAGCTCTCCGATCCACACATTCGTATCAACCTGCACCAGGTCGGCAGCCAGATCGTCGTCGAGTTCGCCGACGCGGGCGTGCCGGCGAACCTTGCGCGTCGCTACGACGCCACCGATTACGGCACCCCGGTCACCGGCTTCGACGTCACCCGCGCCGGCAGCGGCTCGCGCATCGAGATCAACGCGAGCGGCGACTTCGACCAGCTCGCTTATCAGTCGGACGATCAGTACGTGGTCGAGGTGGCGCCGCGCCGCAAGGCGGCGAACGCCCCGGACGAGAAGCCGGTCTATACCGGCGAGCGCCTCACGCTCAACTTCCAGGACATCGAGACGCGCGCGGTGCTGCAGCTGCTGGCGGATGCCAGCGGCCAGAACATCGTGGTGAGCGACTCGGTGACCGGCAACGTCACGCTGCGCCTGCAGAACGTGCCCTGGGACCAGGCGCTCGACATCGTGCTGCGCACCAAGGGACTGGACAAGCGCAAGCAGGACAACGTCATTATCGTCGCGCCGCAGGCGGAGCTCGCTGCACGCGAGAAGGCGGAGCTCGCCGCCCGCAAGGACGTCCAGGAGCTCGCGCCGCTGCGCTCCGAGTACCTGCAGGTGAACTACGCCAAGGCCGCCGACATGGCCGCCCTCATCAAGGGGCAGAACAACTCGCTGCTCTCGCCCCGCGGCAGCGTCGCGGTCGACGAGCGCACCAACACGCTGCTGCTGCAGGACACTTCCGATCGGCTGGGCGACATCCGCCGACTGGTGGCGACGCTCGACATCCCGGTGCGCCAGGTGCTCATCGAGTCGCGCATCGTCATCGTCGACAACGACTTCCAGCGGCAGATCGGCGCGGTGTTTGGCTTCACCAGCGTGAATAAGAACGGACAGAACGGCCTGGTGACCACCACCGGCAATGCGGCCGGTACCGACCAGATCATCGGCTCGGGGCTGACCAACTCGCTGACGGGTGCCGCTTACCCGGGACTCGGGGGGGTCTCCGTACCGACGGGCAGCACGGCGGCCAACCGCTACAACGTGAACCTGCCGGTCTCCAGCCCTGCCGGCTCCTGGGCGCTCGGCATTCTCGGCAACAACTTCATCGTCGACCTCGAGCTGTCGGCGGCGCAGGCGGAGACGCAGGCGAACATCATTGCCTCGCCGCGCGTCATCACCGCCAACCAGAAAGAGGCGACGATCAAGCAGGGTATCGAGATCCCGTACCAGCAGTCCGCCTCCAGCGGCGCCACCACCATCCAGTTCAAGGATGCGGTGCTGCTGCTCAAGGTGACTCCGCAGATCACCCCCGACAACCGCATCATCCTCGACCTCAACGTGCGCGATGACAGCGTCGGCACGGTGGTGGTCGCTTCGGGCGGGGTGAACGTGCCGTCGATCAACACCCGCGAAATCACCACCCAGGTGCTGGTGAACGACGGGCAGACGGTAGTGCTCGGCGGCATCCTGCAGACCACCCAGCGCGAGGACGACACCAAGGTGCCGTTCCTCGGCGACATCCCGGTGCTCGGACACCTGTTCAAGAGCACCAGTCACCAGGACGACAAGGACGAGCTCATGATCTTCATCACGCCGAAGATCGTGCGCGAGGGCGTGAACGTCTACAACTGAAGCCCCCGCTTCCACAGGCAGAAGACGATTGCGCGGCCGCCTTCTGGCGGCCGCGTGCTTTTGAGTATCCTCTGCAGCGTGCTCGGCAGAACCAGCGTATTTCTCATCGGCCCGATGGGCTCGGGCAAGACCGCCGTCGGGCGGCAGCTGGCGCGTGCGCTGCAGCTGCCCTTCCACGACAGCGACGCCGAGATCGAGCGCCGCACCGGGGTCGATATCCCGTTCATCTTCGAGAAGGAGGGCGAGGCGGGGTTCCGGCAGCGCGAGCGCGAGGCGATCGGGGCGCTCACGGCGCTCGAGGGGATCGTGCTCGCCACCGGCGGCGGCGCGGTGCTGCTGCCGGAGAACCGCCGCAACCTGGCCGAACGCGGGCGCGTGGTGTACCTGCAGACCTCGGTGGCGCAGCAGGCCGATCGCGTGCGCCACGGCCGTAACCGCCCGTTGCTCGCCTCCGGGGATCCGGGTGTGCGCCTCGGGGAGCTCATGGACGTGCGTGCGCCGCTGTACGCGGAAATCGCCGATATCGTCGTCTCGACCGACGGTCGCCGCGTGAGCAACGTGGCCGAGCAGGTGCTGCGCGAGCTCGCGGCGGCGGCCGGGTCGCGCTGAGCGCGGCGCGCCGCCGGGGCTAACGTATACTGCCCGCCAGCGCGGCGGGCATGAGCTTCGCCCGCGACGCACCACGTGGAACTGCTCAACGTCGAACTCGGCACCCGCAGCTACCCCATCCTCATCGAGGCGGGATTGCTCGGTCGCCCGGACCTGTTCCGGCAGCATCTGCCGGCGCAGGACGTGCTGGTCGTCAGCAACACCACTGTGGCGCCGCTGTACCTGCCGGCACTGCGCACCAGCTTAGGCTCCCGCCGCGTAGTCGAGGTCATTCTTCCCGACGGCGAGGCGCATAAGACACTCGCCAATAGCGCGCGTGTCGTCGACGTGCTGGTCGCCAACCGCTTCGGTCGCGACTGCGCGCTGCTCGCGCTCGGCGGCGGCGTGGTGGGCGATCTGGCCGGGTTTGCGGCGGCCTGCTACCAGCGCGGCGTCGCGTTCGTGCAGGTGCCGACCACGCTGCTCGCGCAGGTCGACTCGGCGGTTGGCGGCAAGACCGGCGTCAACCATCCCGGCGGCAAGAACCTCATCGGCGCCTTTCACCAGCCGACTCTCGTGGTCAGCGATACGCGCACGCTCGCCACGCTGCCGGCGCGGGAACTGCGCGCCGGGCTTGCCGAGGTCATCAAGTACGCGCTCATCTGTGATGCCGCGCTGTTCGATTGGCTGGAGGCGCATCTCGACGAGCTGCTCGCCGGCGAGCCTGGTGCCCTGGCCCACGTCATCAAGCGCTCGTGCGAGATCAAGGCGGCGATCGTCGGGCGCGACGAGCGCGAGCACGGCGAGCGGGCCCTGCTCAATCTCGGCCACAGCTTCGGCCATGCGGCCGAGTCCGCCACGGCCTACCGCCAATGGCTGCACGGCGAGGCGGTCGCTGCCGGGCTGGTGATGGCGGCAGCCATGTCGGTCGAATGCGGGCTGCTCGACGCGCCAGCGAGCCTGCGGGTGCAACGCCTCATCGAGCGAGCCGGCCTGCCCACGCGCATCGCTGCGGTGTCCCCGCAGGCGGCGCTCGAGCACATGCGCATCGACAAGAAGGTGCTCGGTGGGCGACTGCGACTGATATTGCTGCGGCGGATCGGCGAGGCGCTGGTGAGCGCGGACTACCCGCCCGCGGCACTCACGCACACGCTCGCCGGACACTTCGGGTGAGGCAGTGAACGACGTTGCCGCCGCCGGCCCGGCTCTCGCGCCTTATGCGGCGCACGACGCCGCTTCGCGCGGGCGCCGCTACCCCGAGCCGCCACCGCAGTTGCGCAGCGAGTTCCAGCGCGACCGCGACCGTATCATCCATTCGAACGCCTTCCGGCGGCTGGTCTACAAGACCCAGGTGTTCGTCAATCACGAAGGCGACCTGTACCGCACGCGCATCACCCATTCGATCGAGGTGGCGCAGATTGCGCGCTCCGTGGCGCTCGCGCTGCGACTCAACGAGGCGCTGACCGAGGCGATCTGTCTCGCCCACGACCTCGGGCACACGCCGTTCGGCCACGCCGGGCAGGACGCACTCAACGAATGCATGCGCGACTACGGCGGCTTCGAGCACAACCTGCAGTCGCTGCGCGTGGTCGATGAGCTCGAGGAACGCTATGCGGACTTTCGCGGCCTGAACCTCACCTTCGAGTGCCGCGAGGGCATTCTCAAGCATTGCTCGATGCGCAACGCCCGCGAGCTGGGAGAGCTCGGCGAGCGCTTCATCAAGCGGCACCAGCCGGGGCTCGAGGCGCAGATCGCCAACCTGGCCGACGAGATCGCCTACAACAACCACGACGTGGACGATGGCATCCGCGCGCAGCTGCTCGACCTCAGCGCGCTCCGCGAGGTACGCATGTTCCGGCGCCAGCATGAGGCGGTAACGGCGCTGTATCCGAACCTGAGCGAGCGGCGGCTGGTGCACGAGATCATCCGCCGCATGATCAACCACATTGTCGTGGATCTGATACGCACCACCCAGGAGCACCTCGCGCAGGTCAAACCACGCTCGATCGACGAGGTGCGTGCCCGCAGCGAGCCGCTCGCGGTGCTGAGCGACGCCTGCCGCGAAGAGCACTTGGAACTCAAGGAGTTCCTGCGCGAGCACGTGTACCGGCACTACAAGGTGCTGCGCATGACCTCCAAGGCGCGCCGCATGCTGCGGCAGCTGTTTGATGCGTTCTTCGAAGACGTGAATCTCATGCCCCCGGAGCATCGCGACCTCGCACTCACGGGTGAAGGCGCTCATGGCGCAGCAGGCCGGGCACGCGCGGTGGCGGATTACATTGCCGGCATGACCGATCGCTACGCGATCCTCGAGCACCAGCGACTGTTTGAGCCGGGGGAGAGGACGTGAGTGAGCAAAAGCCTCGCGTGAAGTTAGCGTTATTTAGATCGCTGTCGAGCGTGAAGCCATTGGTCTTTCTTGATCCTGAAAAGGAGCGCTGTGTTCATTGGCCAATGTCCGAAGACTTCTGACTCCGGGGTCATGCCTAACTTCGTCAACACACGTAAGCTTGCTCTGTTTTCGGGATACACAGTAGCTACAATTGATCCGATTCCGAGCGTAGTGAATGCCGCATCCATCGAGGCCGCTGCAGCCTCGGTCGCATATCCGAGATTCCAACACTCCCGTTTTAGAGCGAACGCAATTTCGACTTCGGGCGTGTGCGCAAGGGGGCGTACGCCGCAATACCCATGGCAATCACCGGTTCCACGCGAGACAACCGCTAGGGTTCCCCACCCTCGTGCTGCAAAGGCGTCACGCATGATGCGGACGGATTCTGCTGCGACCTCTCCACTTCTGACGTCACCGATGTACTTGGTTGCTTCAGGATCCGCTAACAGCTGGGCGATGCTGTGAATGTCGGTCTCTCGAAATGGTCGCAATTCAAGGCGGGCAGTCAGAATTGGTACGACGAACGCATGCTTGGGCTTGATTGTGAGCACCTGTATGTTGGAGGGAACGACATCCATTACCGGTGACCTTCCAATCGTCCGATATTGGTACCACTAGGCCTCGGCAATCTCGGCTCGCCGGTGTAGCCGTAGCAATGCATCGCAACCTCACGGACCGGCCCCGACTCGTCTGGCCTGGTGTGATCCTCAAGCCAGTTGTCTAGACCTTCCAAGAACGCCTCGGCCCGCTCGCGAGCCACGGCACGCCACAGACTTACCCATTTTTCCGGTAGGAAAAATACGCGCGCATCTCGGTCAATGTCGCGCGATCGCGGATTGGATGTATCCGCGTTTCGTAGAGAGATTCTCAGGTACTGCGGAACCAGGGCCGCGGTCCGTTCCATGGCGAATGCGCGGGGCCCGCGGAGAACTACCTGACGACCCATTGATAGTACAAACAGGTTCCTCTTGCGTTGACTGACAATTCCGTTCGCTTCCATCCACCGTAGCGCTTCGCTGACTCTCTCCCGAGGGAAGCGCCTTCCGATCAACCGTCTGAGTTCGGCGCCACTCAATGCACGTGGTTCTCCACTTTTTCGATCGATGTACGCGCTCTGTCGATGCCAGTCGTGGGCAACTCCTGCAATTTCTACCAAATTTTCGTGTCCCCGCTTGATGACCTTTGCGGCTTTGCTACGTTGCAGGCGCCTGCCAGCACCGAGCCTACGAGCTTCTTTTCTGAGCTCTGAGGCGATACTTTTTCTAGGTAAGCCCGCTGCGAGAAGAAACGTTATTGTCTCACTCAACAGGATATCTAAAGCCGGCCGCGAAAGAAGTCGGTTCGTCTGTTGACGCCGAGTTCTTGCCGTTCGACTACTAGAAGCGTCTTTTCGAGAGGCGGATTTTTGTTGCGCCGTCGTCATTACCCACATCTCTCGGCGCGGGTTCTTCGAAGGTAAACCCACAGAGTCCAACACGCACCCTTGGATCTGATGTGATCCCATCGCGCCTCCATCGGGCACTATTCAGTTCGTCGGTCATCCAAGCAAACATTGAGTCCAAGCGATCTCGCAACATCTTGCGAATGAGAGGTAGATCTTCTACTGCGATCTCCGAGCTTTGAGCACTACGCCACTTATGGTATGTGTCGGTGTGCGTCATATCCCGAAAGAGCGAACGCATCGCATCATGCATTCGTTGACCGAATACTCCGCGAGTCACACGTTTTGAAATGCCCTTTGAGACTTGCGTGCTTTTCCACCGCAACTGTCCATTCGGTAGCGTTTCGACACAGTCGACCCTGATGAGCTCATCGATTATGAGCCGGGGCCAGACGCCAGGTGCATACCGCTTAACAAGACTCCAAATGCTTCGTCCCTTGAAGCCTGGATCCCCGATATCCAAGTCACGGGGCTGACCTCGCTCGGTGTACTCGGGGTCCGATAGCCAACCTTCTATCACGCGACTCATTGAGTCCCGTCGGGAAGTGAAGCCGGCCTCGCCTTCGGGTGCTGCTCTTAAGAGTTCGGCGACCGTGTGCCGATCAATACCCGTCTTAATCGAGATCCGGGAAACATTCGGTCGCTTGCCTCTTGTTTTCTGCGTCTTGGCAGCCGCGCGCACGCAGACAGCCCTTAAGAGTGCTTCGGCTTCCGGACTTGTAATGCCCTGTTCAATGAGGAGCGGTGCGATCCCCTCAAAGGCGGCATATGCCACCTTAAGTACCGCCGATTTCGGAGACTCTCCTGCTCGCCCCATCAATTATTTCGGCTCTGCCGAAGGCCGCCTGGCGCGATTTTCAGCGCGATTAATTGGCTTGTTTTTAGCAATTTCCATCGCTGCACTGTACGACAGGTGCTCGCAAGCTGCCAAACCTCGCGACTGGATATCTTGCACTTAAACCAACGATTTCCGGTCGGTCGATCAGTCCCAAATCCGAACAATGCCCAGAGCGGCTAAATTGGATAAAAATCACCAACTTGATGCGAGCCAACTACTCCGTGAGTTCCCAATGCGACTTGGTGGTTGAGGCAGGGTCCTCTCCAGCCCTCTCCCGATCGCGGTGGGCCGTGGTCCAAGTTCCAAGAACACACAAACGGCCGATCTATGGTTCTGTTCACCCGAAACGTCATTTTAAACAGCGGCTTAGCCTCAGGCAGGGCGGTTTGTAATAAGGCGGGCTACATGCTGCAGTGCAGTCAGCACCCACCATTGGTAAGAACCCTTTTTGCAACAGCCACTTGTCATAACCTGCTGCTCAGGAGATGATTATGTGACATGGGTCTCGATAACCAGAATAAGGCCTTCGACGCGGAACTCGATCAATCGCCCCTTCCCAGGGCGATCGAGGTTTTGCTTGAGCCCATTGCACGAATGTTGGTTCGCCAAGGCATTGGCGGCAACAGCGCAGTTGAGATCGTTAAGCGCGCCTATGTTCGCGCGACGATCAATGTACTGCAGGAACGTAAACAGCCTATCACTCCCGCGCGATTGAAGATTTTCACTGGCTTCCCGGCGCGGGAAGTTGAGCGCATCCAGGCGCAGTTGGAATCTGCAGCCCCGGTAGCGCCAAGCAGCTTCGATCAAGTCACGAAGCTGCTGACCACTTGGCATCTGGATGATCGTTACAGCTTGCAGTTCGGGGGTACTCCGCGGGAGCTGAAGGTTAATGCCGCGCGTGACGAGTACACGTTCGCGAGCTTGGCGGAGGAATGTGCGCCGACGATAAATGCTAGCGAGTTGCTAAAAGAGCTCGTCGCGTTAGGCGCCGTGCAGCTCTCGGAAGACACCAGACGGGTGCGTCCGGTTGCTCGTGCATACCTGCCAGAACCACTGTCCCGCGCTGCGACTGAGCGCCTCGGCCGTATGGTTAGGAATTTCACCGAGACTCTCGATCACAACTTCCAGACATACGAACCAGAGGCTCGTCGCGTGGATCGGCATGTTAGCGGCGATTTCGCGATCAGCTCAGATGCGGAGAATGAGTTTCGCCTGAAGGCCCGCAAGGAAGGTCAAGCGCTGTTGGAATCTCTCGATAGCTGGCTTCAGCAGCAAGAACCCGCCGTTGAGAATGGTAAACGGGTAGGGGTTGTTGTTTTCCAGTATGTGGAGAACGCCGGAAACGAAGTTGCAGCAGCCAACAATAAAGAAGTTGCCGCTGCTCAGGGGAATTCGACGCCGAGCGATCCGCAAGTGGTCGGCCCTTACTTCATGGGAAGTGTGGACAAGCCCACTCAAGAAACGCCAAAAAAACCAGACGAATCAGATGACAACGTAATAGATGTTTTGAACTATCAGGGACCAAAAAAATGAATGTGCAATATCGTGCTATCAACGCCAGATCACTTTCCGCGGTCGTCGCTGTTTTCAGCGTTGCGAGTCTCGCTACGGCATGGGCGGCGAACCCTAGCGGAATAGGCGGCAGTGGCACCGCGGCCAGCGGCATCGGTGGCAGTGGCGTTGCTAAGAACGGCATCGGTG
>Ga0210394_10000561_pt1 | contig 75339 bp, 75 predicted proteins | sample IncBWC12MmetaG_FD_160121 | JGI IMG/M metagenome (GOLD analysis project Ga0210394, IMG submission 160121) | Forest soil microbial communities from Barre Woods Harvard Forest LTER site, Petersham, Massachusetts, United States - Inc-BW-C-12-M | ecosystem: Environmental > Terrestrial > Soil >... | reverse complement strand
CGTCAGATACATTCATGACATCCTTACAAAAAGACTTTTTTACGGGTCTTTTGTGCCGTCTTCGGGCGGATGCCTGGCGCCGGTCCTACCGGCCAACGCTCTCGGCGATTTTCGGTTCAATATCTCGTTGAACGCCCAGCCTAATCGCAGCCCCTCCAGTCTCATTCCTCGGCCGGCGCCAATGCCGCGAAATGCCCGCGCCGTTGCAAGTAGGCGAGGAGGACGAGGCTCGGCAAGCCCGCCGCGGCGCAGATCGCGAAAAAGACAGGCCAGCCGGTAGCGGCAGCGACAAAGCCCGCGCCCGACGACAGGTAGGTGCGTCCGAACGCCGCAAACGCGGTGAGGAGCGCGAACTGCGTCGCGGTATGCAGCGGGTTGCGGCAGAGCGCCGAGAGATAGGCGACGAAGATCACCGTACCGATGGCGCTGGTGAAGTTCTCGACCACGATGGCGAAGGTGAGCCAGGCCGCGTCTCGCCCGACCACCGCCTGCCAGGAGAACGCCAGCGCCGAAACCGCCTGCAGCGCTCCACCGATCCACAGGCTTTTTGGCAGCGAATAGGCGCGGGCGATGAAGCCGCCGGCAAAACCGCCGATCAGGGTCGCCGCCAGACCCACCCCCTTGATGATCGCTGCATATTCGTTGCGGGAAAAGCCGAGATCGATCACGAAGGGCGCGGTCAGTGCGCCGGCGAGCGCGTCGGTGAATTTGAACAGGATGACGAAAACGAGCGCGACCAGCGCCAGGTCGCGGGTCAGGAATTCCGCGAAAGCGCCGGCGGCGGCGGTGATGATCCGCTGCAGCGGGTTTTCGCGGGCGACGGCGGCCTCATGCGCCGCCGCCGCCGCGACCGAGCGCTCCGGCTCGGCAGCGAACAGCGTCGTCGCGACCCCGATGAGGACGAGCGCCGCCATCACCGCATAGCCGGCGCTCCAGGCGCCGTGGCGGCTCAAGCCGAGGAAGGATTCGAAGCCGCTCACCAGGAACAGCGCGCCGGCGGTCGACGCGAGCATGCCGATGCGGTAGGCGGCGACATAGGACGCCATGCCCGCCGCCTGTTCGCTTTCGTCCAGGCTTTCGACGCGGAACGCATCGACGACGATGTCCTGCGTCGCCGAAGCGGCGGCGACGAGAAGCGCGCCGAGCGCCACGATCGGCGCCGAAGTGGCCGGATCGCAGGCGCCGAGCAAGACAATAGCGGCGATGAGCAGAAACTGCGCCAGCAACAGCCAGCCGCGGCGCCGGCCGAAGCGCCGCGACAGCACCGGCACGTCGAGCGCGTCGACCAGCGGCGCCCAGAGGAATTTCACCGTATAGGGCGTGCCGACGAGGGCAAAGAGGCCGATGGTGCCGAGATCGACGCCGACCTCCCGCATCCACACCAGCAGCGTCGAGCCGGACAAAGCAAGCGGCAGGCCGGAGGAGAAGCCGAGAAAAGCGACGACGAGGACGCGCCGCTTGAGATAGACGGCGAGCGTGTCGGATAGCCGCCGCGGAGCGCGGGCGGCAGGCTCGCTCACTCGCCGGCCTCCAGCCTGCGCACCTGCCCGGCGATCATGTTCGCGCCCGGCGCCGCTTCGCCCAGCTCGACTTCACGAATGCGCTCGCCGCGCGCCTCGATCTTGTCGACCGAGATGAGCGCCTGGCGGATATCCTCGTTCGATTGGGTGAAATGGGCTTGCAGCTTGCGCACGCGCTCGCCGAGCAGGCCGACGTCCTTCATCAGATGCCCGACTTCGTCGCGGATCTCGCCGGCGGCCTCGCGCATGCGCGCGTCCTTCTGGATCTGGCGGATGATGTGGATGGCGATCATCAGCAGCGACGGCGAGACGATGACCACCTTGGCGCGGAACGCCTTCTGCACGATGTCGTCGAAGCCGTCATGCAGCTCGGCATAGACCGATTCCGACGGCACGAACATGAACGCCAGCTCCTGGGTCTCGCCGGGAATGAGGTATTTCCCGGCGATGTCGCTGACATGCTTGGCGACGTCGGTGCGCAGCCGCTGCGCCGCGGCCTTGCGCTCGTCGTCCGACTTGGCCTCGCGATGAGCGGTGACCGCCTCGAGCGGAAATTTCGCGTCGATCACCAGCGGCCGCCGGTCGGGCAGGAACACGCAGCAATCGGGCCGGGTGCGGTTCGACAGCGACTGCTGAAAGGCATAGGCGCCTTTCGGCAAGCCGTCCTGGATGATCGCTTCCATCTGTCCCTGGCCGAAGGCGCCGCGCGACTGCTTGTTGGCGAGCACGCTCTGCAGCGAGGTGACCTGCGTGGCGAGTTCGGTGATGTTCTTCTGCGCCCGGTCGATCACCGCCAGCCGCTCGTTGAGCTTTTGCAGGTTCTCCGCCGTGTTCTGCTTGGTCTTCTCCATGGAATCGCCGAGCCGGCTGGAAACCGAATCGAGACGGTCATTGACCGCGCGCTGCAGCTGCGACTGGCCGTTGGCCAAGAGCTTGATCATGCCTTCAAGTCGCGCCGCGGCATCGGTCTGCTGCCGTGCGAGCGCGGCCATCTCGTCTTCTTCCCGGCGCGCCGGATGGCGCGCGCGATAGAGCACGATCGCGAGCGACGCGAGCGCACCGCAAGCGATAAGGACAGCCAAAATCGCGATCAGGGTAGGGTTTTCGACCATGCGCTGCTTCTACGCGATTCGCTGCGGTGACAGGGGATTACGCTAGAACGAATAGGGAACATCCTTAACGCATCCACACCGGTCCGCGCAACCGGCAGCGCGCATTGACCGGGCTTTACGCACCGCCTACATCGCCGCCCATGACCGTGCGCGAGATCGTCAAGCTTCCCGACAAGCGGCTGCGGCTCGTGTCCGAGCCGGTCAAGCGCATCGACGCCGGCGTGCGCAAGCTGGTCGAGGACATGTTCGCGACCATGTATGCCGCGCCCGGCATCGGGCTCGCCGCCATCCAGGTCGGCGTCGCCAAGCGCGTCGTGGTCATGGACCTGTCGAAGCGGGAGGACGAGCACAAGCCGCTTGCGTTCATCAATCCGGAGATCACCTGGACATCGGAAGAGAAGGCGACCCACGAAGAGGGCTGCCTGTCGATCCCGGAATATTACGAGGAAGTGGAGCGGCCGGAGCGGGTCAAGGTCAAATATCTCGACCTTGACGGCAAGGCGCACGAGGTCACGGCCAAGGGCCTGTTCGCCACCTGCATCCAGCACGAGGTCGACCACGTCAACGGCGTCCTGTTCATCGATCATATCTCCAAGCTCAAGCGCGACCGCGTTACCAAGAAATTCATCAAGGCAGCGAAGACGGCAAAGAAGGTGGAGGCGTGATTGGCGCTCCGCCTGGTGTTCATGGGCACGCCCGATTTCGCCGTGCCCACGCTGGTCGAGATCGTCGCCGGCGGCCATGAGGTCGCGGCGGTCTATACGCGCGCCCCGCAGCCGGCCGGCCGTGGCCTCGCGCCGCGCCCGAGCCCGGTGGCGCGTGAAGCCGAACGGTTCGGTCTCCCGATTTTCACGCCCCGATCGTTGAAGAGCGGCGACGCCGCGGCGGCGATGCGTGCCCATGGCGCCGATGCCGCCGTGGTCGTCGCTTACGGCATGATCCTGCCGAAGCCGATTCTCGACGTTTTTCCGCTCGGCGCCTTCAATCTGCACGCCTCCTTGCTGCCGCGCTGGCGCGGCGCCGCGCCGATTCATCGCGCCGTCATGGCCGGCGACAAAGAGACCGGCGTGATAGTGATGAAGATGGAGGAAGGCCTCGACACCGGGCCGATCGCCATGGCCGAGCGCGTGCCGATTCCCGCCGACGCGACGACGGGCGAGCTGCACGACAAGCTCGCCCGCCTCGGCGCCGATCTGATGCTGCGCGCGCTCGCGGCGCTGGAAAAGAGCGCGCTGCAATTGACGCCGCAACCTGCCGCAGGTGCTACCTATGCCGACAAGATCGGCAAGAGCGAGACGCGCATCGACTGGACCACGCCGTGGAACAAGGTGCACGACCATTGCCGCGGGCTGTCGCCCTTTCCCGGCGCCTGGTTCGAGCTTGCCGGCGCCGGTCGCGTCAAAGTTTTGCGTACGACGAAGGGCGCGGGGCGCGGCAAGCCCGGAGAAGTGCTCGACGACGGTTTGAGCATCGCCTGCGGCGAAGGCGCCGTGCGGCTCGTCGAGCTGCAGCGCGCCGGCCGGCAGCCGATGTCGGCCGCGGAATTTTTGCGCGGCACGCCGATCGCGCGCGGCTCGGTCCTCGGCTGACGCGTCATGCCGCGCTACAAGCTCACCATCGAATATGACGGCACGCCGTTCGTCGGCTGGCAGATCCAGGACAACGGCGCCTCGGTGCAGGGCCTGTTAACCGATGCGATCGCAGCCTTCGCCGGCGAGCGCGTCGGCATTTCCGGCGCCGGCCGCACCGACGCCGGCGTGCACGCGCTCGGCCAGGTGGCGCATGTCGACCTCGCGAAGGACTGGGACGACGACACCGTGCGCGACGCGCTCAATTTCCATTTGCGCCCGCAGCCGATCGCCGTGCTCGCCGCCGCGCACGTCGCCGACGACTTCGACGCGCGCTTCTCGGCGGTGAAGCGGCACTATCTCTATCGCATCAGCAACCGCCGCGCCGACCTCGCGCTTGAATTAAACCGGGCCTGGCGCGTGCCGCGCCCGCTCGATTGCGACGCCATGCAGGTGGCGGCGCAGAGGCTCGTCGGCCGCCATGACTTCACTACGTTCCGTGCCGCCGAATGCCAGGCGAAAACGCCGGTGAAGACGCTCGACCGCCTCGATGTCGCGCGCGAGGGCGACGACGTCCGTATCGCCGCGTCAGCGCGGTCGTTCCTGCAGCATCAGGTGCGCTCGATGGTCGGCTCGCTGGTGCATGTCGGCGAGGGCAAATGGAGCGCCGGCGATCTCGCCGCCGCGCTCGCCGCCTGCGACCGCGCCCGCTGCGGTCAGGTCGCCCCGCCGCAGGGGCTTTATCTTGTGCGCGTCGAGTATTGATCGGCGAGCTGCTCGCTGTCTGCGGCTGCGCAATCGTATAATTATCCCTAGCAAAGTGCGCCGACGGCGGCGTAGACCACTGCAGCCCAAAGAGACGAGCCCTGATGGTAAAGGTCTGGCGTGAGCGCGTGACGTACATGGCGATGTCCCTCTTGGTCGCTTGGCATACGCTCGCCATGGTCGTCGCGCCCGCACCTGGCACTAGCGACCTCGTACGCGGGCTGCGCACCGTACTCGAGCCTTACTTGCAGCTCTTTGCGCTCGACAACGACTGGAATTTCTTTGCGCCGGAGGTCCGCAGAAACTCAATCCTTCGCTACGTGATCAGGGATAGTGCCGGTGCGGAACACGCGTTCGATGCCGATGCGAATCTGAACTGGCTTCTTCCAACCTCCATCTGGTTTCGCGATTGGTACTTGGCGGTTCTTGATTACCCGGACGCTTTTGCCGCCGAGTTCGCCGCGTTGTTCTGCCGCGAGCACGCCGGCCTGCATCCGGTCGCGATTACGTTGTTCGACGTCGAAGAACAGGACTTCGGTCCGCAAGACCGCCTGCAGGACAAGCGCCCGCTCGATCCCGAGTTTGTCAAAACAACAGAGGTGAAGAGCTTCGAATGTCCGCCCTAGATATTTCCGCGCGCGGCGCCAGCAAGGCGTACGCCGCCGCCGAGCGGGCTTGGTCGCGCCTGTGGTTCGTGGAGCGGCCGACCACCCCGTTGGAGCTGGTCCGGATCGGGATCGGCGCCGCCGTTCTGCTCAACTATCTCAGGGCCAGTCCTTATCTGCTCGAGTTTTGGGGTGACGCCGGGCTGATGCCGCGCGAGCTGGTGCTTCAGGAAACAGACCCGTGGGCGCAGTCGGTTTTCTTTTATTTCACGGCGCCCTGGCAATGGATCGCCTTTGATGTCGTGTTCTTGTTCTGCTGCGCCGCCTTCACGGCCGGTTGGCGGACGCCGTGGGTGAAATGGATCGTCCTGATCGGCCAAATTTCCTTCTTTTATCGCAATCCGTACCTGATCTACGGCGTCGACAAGATTCTGGCGGCCCTGTTGTTGATCTTGTGTCTCGCACCGGTCGGGCGCGCCATCAGCCTCGATCGGGTGCGCGCCGTGCGGCGCGCCAAACGCACGCATCTCGATGCCGTGCTGCCGCCCTACGCCAGCCGCTGGGCCGGCGCTTGCACCCGGCTGATGCAAATTCAGATGGCCGTCCTGTTCTTCTATAGCGGCGTGGGCAAGCTCGCTGGACAGGAATGGTGGAACGGTGACGCCATCTGGATGGTCTTCAGCTCGAACGAGTACTACAGCGGCCCATTGCTCGACCTGTTCGCACGGCATTACTGGCTGGCAAACGTCGCGACCTACTCCACAATATTGATCGAGATCGCTTATCCGTTCCTGATCTGGCAGCGAGCCACACGGCCGTATCTGTTGGCGGCCGCAATCCTGCTCCATGTCCAGTTCGCCGTGTTCATGGGCCTGTTCTACTTCTCGTTCGTCATGATCATGGGACATCTGAGCTTCGTGCGCGAAGAGTGGCTGCGCCGTTTGGGCGAGGCGTGGAAGCGTTGGATCGGCGACATGGAAATGATCTACGACGGCAGATGCGGCTTCTGCTTCCGCTCAATGGTCTGGTTTCTCGCCTTCGACGGCCTGCAGCAGATCAGGGTACGGGATTTCCGCACCGATCCCTCTCCCGTTGTCAGCGACGCGCAGTTGGAGCAGGCGCTCTATCTGGTCCTGCCCGACGGGCGGGCGCTGCCGGGCTTCGAGGCTTATCGATACGTCGTGCCACGGGTGCCGGGTTTGTGGTGGCAGATTCCGTTTTTCTATGTACCGGTCTTAAGCCGTCTCATCGGACACCCCATATACAATTGGATCGCCGGAAACCGAGCTTGGCTCTCGTCGGTTTTGATCAACCCACACCACCGGCGTTGAGCGGCGGCTGCAAATGGCATTCCTGAAACGGACCCAATCGACGCCGCAGGCCGTCCGCGTTGATCCGGGGCGTTCGGCGCGGATCGACGATTGTGTCGTCGACCAGATCGACGCCGATGGTCCCGGGCTCGCGCTTGCCGTTGCCGCCGACGGGACCGTCGTTCATGCGGCTGGCTATGGATTAGCCGACATAGGCAGCGGCCGGCCGGTCGAGCCGGACACGATCTTTCACTTGGCGAGTGGCGGGAAGCAATTTACCGCCTTGGGGATTCTCATGCTCGCCGAGGACCATAAGCTCGCTCTCGACGATCCGGTCAGCAAGCACATTCCCTTGCTGGCCGGGTTTGGTCCGAGGGTGACCATTCGGCAATTGTTGCATCACACCTCCGGCATTCGCGACATCTACGACGATGATGGTGTCGAACAAATCCTGGCGCGCTGCGAGCAGCCGACCAATGCCGACGTCGTCCGCACCTGCGCCGATCTCGGTTGCCCGATGGCGAAACGGGGAAGCCAACCGGGGCAGACGTTCAGTTACAGTAATTTCGGCTACGACCTGCTCGGCACGGTAATCGAGACGGTATCGGGCCAGTCGTACCATGACTTTTTCGCAACGCGCGTGTTCGACCGGCTGGACATGAAAGACACGTTTTCAATCCCGGATCGCCGCGTTGACCGGAGCGCAACCGGTTACGCGTTCGACGACCGCGATGAGCTCGTGGAAGCCGTCAGATCCGAGCTCGACAACACTGTGGGCTCGGGCTCCTTTTACACCACGGTGTCCGACCTGTGCCGCTACGATCAAGCCTTGAGAACGAATAGCCTGATCAATGCAGCCAGCATGCAGCAGGCCTTCGCCAGCGGCCGAAACAACGACGGCAATCCCACCAATTACGGCTTCGGTTGGTTCCTGGCGGTCCAGGACGGCATGTCTTTCGCCGATCACCAAGGCGAGTGGAACGGTTTCCGTACCTATATCAGTTATGGTCTCGACCGGCCGCTCAGCATTTTTGCGCTATCGAACGATCCCGACGTCGACTTGATCGAAATCGCCGATGTCGCCGCCGACGCATTTTGTTGATCAGGTCGCGGAAAAATATTTCTCGATGATGCGCCGGTAGATCGCGGTCAGGGTGAGGAGGTCGGCGACCGGCGCGCACTCGTCGACCGCGTGCATGGTCCGCCCGACCAGACCGAATTCCAGCACCGGGCAATGATTCTTGATGAAACGGGCGTCGGAGGTGCCGCCTGAGGTCGAGAGCTTCGGCTGGCGGCCGGTCACCTCGGCGATGGCGTCCTCCGCGAGTTTGGTGAACGCGCCGGGCTTGGTGACGAAGACCTCGGCGTTCGAGGGCTGCCAGTCGAACGCATAGTGTACACGGCCGTCGGCGGCGGCTTTGGCGCGGTGCTCGATCAGCGTTTTCAGCGCGGTCTGGCTGTGCCGGTCATTGTAGCGGATGTTGAAGCGCGCGCGCGCCTCGCCGGGAATGAGATTGACGGTGGCGTTGCCGACATCAACCGAGGTGAATTCGAGGTGCGAGGGATCGAACTGCGCACTGCCTTCATCGAGCGGCGCCTGCAGCGCGGCGATGAGCGCGACCAGGCCGCGGATCGGATTGTCGGCACGGTCCGGGTAAGCGACATGGCCCTGGCGCCCGGTGACAACGAGCGTGCCGTTGAGCGAGCCACGGCGGCCGGCCTTGATGGTATCGCCGAGCACTTCGACATTGCTCGGCTCGCCGAGGATGCAATGATCGAAAGTTTCGCCGCGTTCGGCCGCCCATGTGAGCAGCTTCGGCGTGCCGTTGACCGCGATGCCTTCCTCATCGCCGGTGATCAGGAACGAAATCGAGCCTCGCTTCGGCTTGCCGCCATGGGCGCCGAGATAGTCCAGCGCCGCGGCGAGGAAGCAGGCGATGCCGCCCTTCATGTCGACGGCGCCGCGCCCATAGAGCATGCCGCCCTCGATTTCGCCGGCAAACGGCGGATGTCGCCACGCCACCTCCTCGCCCGGCGGCACCACATCGGTGTGCCCGGCGAATACGAGATTGGGTTTCTCCGTGCCGATGCGGGCGTAAAGGTTCTCGACCGGCGCGGTGCCGGGTTCGGCGAAAATCATGCGGTGAACGGCGAAGCCCGCTTTCCCCAGCACGCTTTGCAGGTAAGCGAGCGCGCCGCCCGCCTCCGGCGTGACCGAGCGGCAGCGAATAAGATCGCGGGCGATGGCGACAGGATCGGCGGATGCAGGGGTCATCGGCGGGCGTTATCCGGCAGCGACCCGGCGCGCTGACGGGGTTGGCGGCGGCAACGATTTGAGCGGATCCGGTCCATATCGATTGTAGCCGACGGTGCCGCGCAGGCAGCCGATCTCGACGAAACCCCAAATCCCGATCGCCATCGCGATCATGCAGGTGATGATCAGGACAGCCATGCCCGTGCCTGTCAGGCCGCCGTTCATCAGCCCACCCGAGAGCCACGCGACGCTGAGGCCGATCCCAACCAGCGCGGGGGGAAGGACGTAGAACATCAACAGCCACCACGCCGACCTGTCGCGATCATGCAGACGCTTGGTGGCGACCGCCAAACCCGAGACGGTGAGGACGAGCTCAAGGACACCGCCTAAGAGTTGGACGATCGCACCTTGCCCGAGCGCAATGTCAAACGCCCCCAGGATCAACGCCAGCAGCACGCCGGCGATCAGGTAGATCAGGCACGTCAGCCAATATTTCGCCCGGTTGATACGGCCGCGGAAGCTGAACAGCAGCCATCGCCAATCCATTGCTCCCTCCCCGATCGCGTTCGAGCAACGCTATCCGACCGGGTCGCGGACCGAAAGGGACGAAGTCGCGGCGCGGGCGCATTCATCGGACCGCTCCGGCGGCGAGCCGCTTAGTTTCAGATCCTGGCCAGCGGGTCGGGCCCGTATTGGTTCGGGCCAACCGTACCCCTGCGGAAGCCAAGCTCAACCAACAAAGCCAGACCGACGACCGTGAACGGCACCGCGATCGCCAGCGCCGGCGCGCTCGGCGCCTCCTCGGTCCCGGCCCATCCGAGCACCGTAAGCAGGTCGAGCAGCGCGCCGGCGGCAAAGAAGGTCGCCAGCAGCCAGACCGGCAGGTTGCGGTCGTGGCCGCGCTTCACCGCGACCGCGAATTCCGGGTAGGTGAAGGCGAGATCGACGATAGCGCTCAGCCGGTCGCCCTGAAACTGATCGGCGACGAGATGCGCGGCGATCTCGGCGACCGCGACCACGCCCATCGCGATCCAGAACGTGCGCCGGCCGATGCGGCCCTCAAAGCTGTTGAGGAGATAAACCCAGTCCATCGGCGCCGTTCTTAGGTTGCGCGCTCGCCGGCGCCGGTGCGGGCAGCCGAAGCGTCATAGGATTCCAGGATCGAGATTTTTTGCCAGACCTTGCGGCTGAAATTCGCGGTCAATTCCTCGATGTCGTTGACCGCCTCGATCACGATCGGGTCGGGCAGGTTTTGCGCATAGAGCGCCGCCAGCTTGCCGGTAAGAGACTGCATTTCGCTGCAATAGTCGAGATAGCGCATCAGTTCGTATTTCGACATTTTGCGCGTGGGGGAAGACGCCGTCGGCGGGCCGCGGCCAAGCAATGTTCCCGGGTCCTTGGTCAATTGGTGCATGTCGACGACATGGGCGATGGAGCGGAAGGTGTGCAGGTCGCGCAGCGACCGCCGGCGCTTGAGCCGGTCCTCCAGCGAAACGGCAAAGAACAATGCGCCGGCGGCAAGCACCGTCATGTTCATCGCAGCGTCGATCCCCACGAGCAGGCCGGAGACCTCATTGCCCACTTGCGGATGGATCATGTGGGTCAGCGTCAACACGACGGAGCCGAGCGCCGCCAATCCGCCAAGGATGGCAATGATTACGAGCGAACGCAGCAGCAGGTTCGGCCGCGCGATCAGCTCCGCCTTGCGCTGCGTCTCCTCGGCAATAACGAGGAGGTCGTGGCAGACCCTGAGCAGTCCCGCACCGGGAAAACGCTCCGCGATCCGCTGCTCGAGCCGGCGGATGGTGTCGACGATCTGCGCCGCGTTGAGCGTTTGATACGACAGGGGCAGCCTCCGGACGCCGATGTCCGCTCAATCCCGCAGCAGCTCGTTGATGCTGGTCTTGGCCCGCGTCTTCTCGTCGACCTGCTTGACGATGACGGCGCAGGCCTGGTGCGGACCCGCTCCGCCGCTCTTTCCCGGTTTGCCGGGAAGGCTCCCCGGCACCACCACCGAATAGGCCGGCACCTCGCCCAGATGGATCTTGCCGCTGTCGCGGTCGACGATCTTGGTGGACGCGCCGATGAACACGCCCATCGCCAGCACCGCGCCTTCGCGCACGATCACGCCTTCTGCCACTTCCGAGCGCGCGCCGATGAAGCAATTGTCCTCGACGATCACCGGCTCGGCCTGCAGCGGCTCGAGCACGCCGCCGATGCCGACGCCGCCGGAGATATGACAGTTCTTGCCGATCTGCGCGCAGGAGCCGACCGTCGACCAGGTATCGATCATGGTGCCGCGATCGACATAGGCGCCGAGATTGACGAAGCACGGCATCAGCACCACGCCCGGCGCGATATAGGCGGAGCGGCGCACCACGCAGCCGGGGACGGCACGAAAGCCGGCGGCGCGGAAGCGGTTGTCGCCCCAACCGTCGAACTTCGACGGCACCTTGTCCCACCACGCCGCCTGCCCCGGCCCGCCGGGGATGACGGTCATGTCGTTTAGCCGAAAGGACAGCAGCACCGCCTTCTTCAGCCATTGATGGACGCGCCAGGAGCCGTCGGGCGCCTTTTCCGCGACGCGGGCGGCGCCGCGATCGAGAAGGTCGAGCGCGTGCCCAACCGCCTCGCGAACCGCGCCGGTCGTCGCCGGACTGATCTCCTCGCGCCGCTCGAACGCCGCGTCGATGGTCTTGGCCAGATCCGTCCTGGCGAGGTCATCGGCCAGCATGAATGAAATCCCCGTTGCGGCGGGTTGTCGGAGCGCCGTTGAGCGATGTCAAGCGCCGCCGCCGCGCCGAAGGGTGGAACCTTTTTTGCATAGCCCGATTGGAAGCAACGGACCAAAGGGCGTGCAAATGATCACGATGGGTATCGCCGTCTGCGCCGGCCTGTTTTACTGGCTGGCCTGGTACAAACTGGCGTTCTGGATTCTGATTTATGCGATCGTCTATGGCGGCTTGTGCGTGTTGCGCGGCAATCCGGCCCAATTGGTCCATCGGCGCGACTCCGGCCTGACCGCGGCGCTGCTCATTCCCGTCGCCTGGCACATTGGCGGCCTTGCCGGGTATCTCTGAGCGGCTGCGCCCTTCGGCTATCTCGGACCCGCGGCGACGCTGAGCAGAAAACCGGCAAGATCGTCGGTGACGTGATCGACGTGCGGCGCGTCGCGCCCGGCAAGCTCCCACTCCTCGCGAAACACCTCGCGGGTGCGCTCCGGCACCACCAGCACGGTGGTCATGCCGAGCGCGTGCGGCACTTCGAGATTGCGGGCGAGGTCCTCGAAGATCGCCGCCTTCCCCGGATCGACCCGATGGCGGGCGAGAAAGCGCTCGTAGACCTGCGGCCGCGGCTTCGGCTCGAGCTCTGCGGCGGCGATGTCGAACACGTCCTCGAAATGCTTTTCGATTTCGAGCCGCCGCATCACCGCGTCGGCGTGCCGGCGCGTGCCGTTGGTGAGAATGAGCTTACGGCCGGGAAGCCCGGCGATCGCGGCGCCGAGCGCGGGATTGGGCGTGAGCGGCGAATGATCGATCTCGTGCACCACCTCGAGAAATTTTTCCGGATCGAGGCCGTGCTCCTCCATCAGCCCGCGCATAGTGGTGCCGTAGCGCCGGTAATAGTCCTTCTGCACCCGGACTGCCTCCTGGTGCGTGACCTTGAGAAAATCGACGATGTAGTCGCGAATGCGCGCGTCGACTTGCTGCCAGAGATTGAGGTGATGCGGATAGAGCGTATTGTCGAGATCGAACACCCAGGTCTCGATCGCCTGGAAACCACGCCCGGAGCGCTGCGTCATTTGCGCGGCCGGCGTCGTGCTCAGCCCGCCTCGCGCCACGCCGCCGCCGGCAGCAGACCCTGGAGCGCGCCGTCATGCAGCCGCACCGGGTCACGCTCGCCTTCCGTGGCCAGCCGCAGCACCGAGCGCGCGAGCTCGTCCGGCCGCACCGTGGTATTGCCGACCGCCTTGAGCGTCAGCCACGCTTCGTCGAACGCTGCCTCGAGGAGGACGAGCGTTTGCGGATCGAATGAAGCGCTATGGAACCCGCGCATGTCCTTCCTCACCATGAGCTGCATGGACATGAGTCGGTGGAGCGTCGGCGCAAAGTTTGCCGAGTTTGTGACCTCGCCGGAGATTTGCAGCGAATACCGGATAACATCGCGTCGCGCCCGACGCCGGCGTTGCTTGTTTGTTCAGTTCCGAAGGCCGGTATGACTGCATGCCTGCCATGCGCGCGAACGGGCGCGGATTGATGCCAGAGATTCGCCGTGTCCACAATCGGCATATGCGTAAAGCGCCGAGCGATGGCGCGTTGCCAAACACCTAGTACGCCTCCTTCCGATCGGGGGCGGCGAGCGAAACGGACTGCGGCGTTCGTCCTTCGAAGCGTCGCTTGACCAGGAGACCGGCGCGGCCGAACGGCGCGATCAGCTCGCCCCAAATCGTGTGCGCGCCCTGGCGATCCGGCTCGACGCCGAAGTCGAGCGGCTCGCGCTCGGCCGCGGGAATATACAAGGTCCCGAACATCCAGTCCCATACCGCCAGACAGCTGCCGAGGTTCTTGTTGAAGTGCGCGGGATCGCGCGAGTGATGAATCTGGTGGTGCGCCGGGCTCATGAGCAAATGACCGAGCCATCCGGTGAACGAGATCCACAGCTGCGTGTGCTGCAAATGCACATAGAGATAGATGAAGAACACCAGGATGATGTTGTTCTCGGACAAGCCGTATTGATGCGTGGTCTCACCGAGAAGGTAACCGCCGACTCCGTTCGCCAGCCCGGTGAACAGCGCGAGAATGTTGAGAAAGATGCACATGTAGACCGGATGAACGCGAAAATTCGTCAGCGGGGTGAGCACCGTCGCGGTGTGGTGCACCTTATGGAACTCCCACAGAAACGGCACCCGGTGCGAGAGATAGTGATTGAGCCAATAGCCGAGCTCGTAGGCCAAAAACAGCATGACCGTGATGATCGACCTGGAAACCAACACCGGCAGCGCGCTCGGCGGCCGCGCGCCGAACAACGCGGTCAATCCACCGGCGACGGCGTGGCTCAGCACCTCGTAGGAGAGCAGCGCCCAACCGAACACGATGCCGAAGATGAAGATGTTGAAATAGAAGTAGAACACATCCACCCAGTTCGACTCACTGCGCAGAATGCTTTTCGGAAATAGCGCCCGCAGCAACGGCCGCACGCGAATCCGCCGGCCTTTCCGGTATCGCCTCGCCGCCAGGACGAAAAGCCCGATCGAGAGCGCGCAAAAGAGCGAGGCCAGCGAGACATGCGAGCCCGGCGCCAGCAACGCCCGGCTCAACTGGCCGAGAAAATACGAAATGCCTGGCGAGAGCTCCACGCGCGCCTCCGCAGCGTCCGCGAGGGCCAATCTATCCACGCATTGGTAAAAGCGGCGTTGTGCGGCGCTGCCGCGGCTGCTTAACGGCCGGTAAATGGGCGGGCGCTCCGAAATCCTTAGGCGTGAATGAGCGTGCCGGCACCGAGCTCGGTGAAAAGTTCCAGCAGCACGGCGTGCGGTACCTTGCCGTCGAGGATGACGACGCCCTCGACGCCGCGCTCGAGCGCGTCGATGCAGGTCTCCACCTTTGGGATCATGCCGCCGGAGATCGTGCCGTCGGCGATGAGCCGGCGCGCATCGTTGACGGAAAGCTGCTTGATCAGCGTCTTCGACCGGTCGAGCACGCCGGGCACATCGGTGAGCAGCAGGAGCCGCTTGGCCTTGAGCGCGCCGGCGATGGCGCCGGCGAACGTGTCGGCGTTGACGTTGTAGGAGCCGCCATGCGGCGCGGCGGCGACCGGCGCCAGCACCGGAATGAGCTCGCGGCCGAGGATCTGGGTGAGCACGGTCATGTCGAGCTTGTCGGGCTCGCCGACGAAGCCGAGATCGACCACTTTCTCGATGTGGGAATCGGGGTCGACCACGGTGCGCGTCAGCTTGCGCGCCGTGACCATGTTGCCGTCCTTGCCGCTCAATCCGATGGCCTTGCCGCCGGCTTCGTTGATGTAGCCGACCATCTGCTTGTTGATCGAGCCGGCGAGAACCATCTCGACGATCTCCAGCGTCTGTTCGTCGGTGATGCGCAGGCCGGCCGCGTATTGCGACTCCACCCCGACCTTCTTGAGCATGGCCTCGATCTGCGGACCGCCGCCATGCACCACAACCGGATTGATCGCCGTCTGCTCGAGCAGCACGATGTCGCGGGCGAACTCGCGCGCTACGTTCTCCGCGCCCATGGCGTGGCCGCCATATTTCACGACGATGATCGCCTCGTCATAGCGCTGCATGTACGGCAAGGCTTCCGCCAGAATGCGGGCCTGCTGGAACGGCGTCACGTCCATGGGAGCTCCTTCGCCTGGCGAGGCTATTTAGCCGCCGCGGCACCGCGGCGAAAGAGCTTCGCGGCCGGTTTCATCGTCAAGCCGGTCCGCGGCCGGTGCGGTCGCGTTCGGCAAGGAGGCGCGCCACGGCGGCACGCAATTGCGCGATGCCGGCGCCGCTGCGCGCCGAGGTCGCGATCAGGTCGGGAAAAGCCGCCGGTCTTTTGCGCATCGCCTCCTCTACCGCCGCCGCGCGCTCGGCGAGGATCGCATCGCTGACCTGATCGCATTTCGTGAGCACGATCTCATGGCTCACGGCCGCCCGGCCGAGCGTATCGAGGACGCTTGCGTCGACCTCCTTCAAGCCGTGCCGCGCGTCGACAAGGAGATAGACGCGAGCGAGCGTGGCGCGCCCGCGCAGATACTCATGGATCAACTTGGTCCAGGCCGCGACCTTGCTCTTTGCCGCGGCGGCGTAGCCGTAACCCGGCAGATCGACCAGGACGAGCCGGCCCGAGCCGCCGAAGAAGATCAGCTCCTGGGTGCGGCCCGGCGTATTGGAGGTCCGCGCCAGCGACCGGCGGCCAGTAAGCGCGTTGATCAGGCTCGACTTGCCGACATTGGAACGGCCGGCAAAGGCGATCTCCGGTCGCGCCGCACCGGGCAGCGACGCGAGCGAGCCTGCGGCGGAGAGAAAGCTCCATTCGCCGGCAAAGAGCCGGCGGCCCGCCTCGATCTCCGCTTCCGAAAAATCGGTCATGATGTTCACGCCGCGGCCGTCGTCGTGGGAACCCGGCGGGCGGTCCGTTGTTTCCAGAAGGAAGGGGCCGGTCGCAGCCAATCCCCGGAACACCGACGACCACAGCCCGCGCGTGGCGGCTGCACGGAGCCAGTCATGGATGAGTGGACGAGCGCGAAGCTCTGCGACGTCGCCAATCTGGTCCTGGGCATGGTGCTGTTCTTCTCGCCCTGGCTGTTCGGCCTCGCTGCCGGCGCGCAGTGGCAGACCGCATCGACCGTCGGAATTTTCATTGCGGTGCTGTCGGTTGCGGCACTCGCCGCGTTTGCGGTCTGGGAGGAATGGCTCAACCTGATCGCCGGGCTGTGGCTGATCGTATCGCCTTGGCTCCTGGGTTTCCAGGACGGCGACGCGATGATCATCGACGTGGTGATCGGCACCATCGTGGCGCTGCTCGCGGCATTCGAGGTATGGCTGACGCATGGCGCCCGGCCGCGCATGACGACGAGCGCCTGAAGCCCTCGATACGGCACCATCGATACCGCAAATGAAAAGGGAGACCTCGCGTCCCCCTTTCGGCCAAGCTACCGCCCGACGGCGGCCAAGCAAGGCGATCGCTTTAGGCCGCGTGGTCCTGCCATTTGATGGCGACCGGCGCGTAGGCCGAGTTCTTGCCGCTGCCTTGATAGCGCACCGCAGCCGCGACCGCGGAGATCCCGATCTGGCCGTAGCGGCGGTCAAGCGCGGTATTCTCGTCCAAGGACTTGCGAACCTTGCGCTTATTTTGGTTGGTTTTCTTGGCCATATCGGCACTGACGTCTTTCATCGGAACCCCGTTTCCCATTGCTCGTGAGCGATGACGTAGTGTTGAGCGGTCAGTGCGGCGGAAATGGGCGGCAAATCGTGCACGCGCGTGAAATTTCCGCCGCCATAGCCGGCAGAACGCATCTCACATCAATGCTGGTAAACCCTTGCTTAATTTGCGCCATTCATAGTCCGGGGGCGGCAGCTGAAGGGCGCGCGGCGCTGCGTAACCGCCGGTGCGACATTCCTGCAACACTTGCCGATTACGCTCGGCCCTGGCCACCTGACGTCTGGCATGTTCGACGCGATTTCGGTAAAAGATTCCGGAGAATCCCCCGGTAGAACTCCAAGGCTGGAACGGCGGAGAGTGGGCAAGTTATGGCAATGCGTACGCTAGCTTTCATGGTCGTCGCCGTGGCGCTTGGCGGCTGCGTGGCGGACGGGGGCGGAACCCTGGACCCCGCGAGCACCGCCAGCTGGAAGCCGCGCGACAAGCAGTTGATGGCCAATCTGCCGTACAATCAGGCTGCGATCCCGACTGAATTCCAGCGGCACATCGTCGAGTACACCCGCAAGGAAGCGCCGGGCAGCGTCGTCGTCGATAGCGACAACAAGTTTCTCTACTACGTGCTGCCGCAAGGCAAAGCGCTGCGCTACGGCATCGCCGTCGGCGAAGACGCGCAAGTCTGGAGCGGCATCGCCAAGATCGGCCGCATGGAAGAATGGCCGGCCTGGGTCCCCACGCCCGGCGAACAGCAGCGTCTGGGACCGCTTCCGGCTTTCGTCACCGGCGGACCGCATAATCCGCTCGGCGCACGCGGGATGTACCTGTATTCCGGCAACAAGGACACGCTCTACCGCATCCACGGCACCAATCAGCCCGAATACATCGGCCAGGCCATCTCTTCCGGCTGCATCCGGATGACCAATGAGGATTCGATCGACCTTTATACGCGCGTGAAGATCGGCACGCCGGTCGTTGTGCTGGCGCCACACCAGAACTGGCCGTTCAGCTCGCATGTGGCGGCGGCCCCGACCTCGAGCACCAACTAATTGCGCGGCGGCGCAGCAACGCGCCGCCGATCGCCCGACGCCGGCAGCCTCGCTTTCCCCGACCACGATCGGCATCCGCTGAAATAAATAGGCTTGGCATCAGCCGCCAAGCTGCACCTGAACGATCTCCGGCGGCACACCGAGCCGCGCCGGTATGATGCTGGTGCCGAGCCCGCCGGATACGATCAGATGGCGCTCGTTTTCGATCACGTGACCATAGGCGAAGCGCGCGCCGTATTTCGACGGCACGAAGGCCGGCCAAATGAGCGGCAGGCGGATCTGTCCGCCATGGGTATGGCCGGCAAGCGTGAGCGCGACGCGCGCGGGAACGCGGGTGAATATGTCCGGCTCGTGCACCAGCAGCAGGACGGGATCGTCCGTTCCGACTTGCGCCAGCGTGCCGGCGAGGTCGTCGACGCCGCGATAGCGGCCGTGCCCCAGCCGATAGGCCAGCTGGTCGCCGATGCCGGCGAGCCAGAACGGCGCGCCGCCGCCGCCGAGCATCACCGCCTTGTTCTCGAGGACCGGGATGCGCGCGTCGGCAAGCGCGCTGCGCACGCCGGCGAGATCGTACCACCAGTCATGATTGCCGAGGATCGCCCAGGTGCCGAGCGGAGCGTGAAGCCGCGCCAATTCCATCGACCACTCGGTGTTCGGCACCCGCTCGGTGGCGAAGCGGTAGCGCGCGATATAGTCGCCGAGAAGGACGATGAGATCCGATTGCAAGCTGTTGGCGGTATCGACGACCTCGCGAATATGCTCCAGCATCATGTCCGGTCCGCCGGCATGCAGGTCTGCGATCACGGTGATGGAGAGCTTGCGATCTTGCGGCCATGCCGCAGGCGCCGGCGTGTAACGCGTGACGGCGAGGCCCTGCGGCTCGACGGCGGCGGCGTAAAGCGCGGTCGCGCCGGCCGACGCGCCGAGCACTCCAGCCGCCACGGCGAGGAGACGACGCCGGGTCACCGGCGCCGGCGCGGATGGTGAAAATCGCCGGGTCGGGTTTGGCGTCAGCGCGTCCATGGCATTTGATAGCGGCGGGCTGGTGAACGGACCATTGATGCGCGCGTCCATTCCCGTTCACGCTTGCGCGAGGCGCTCGCGCGTGACCCAGTCGAGCGTCTTGTCGAGCGCGCGGGTGAGCCGGTCGAACAGCTCCTCGATTTCCGCCGCGCCGATGACGAGCGGCGGCGACAGCGTCAGCACGTCGCCCAGCACCGCGCGCACGATCAAGCCCTCGTCTTCGGCAAAACGCACCGCGCCGGCGGCGACGCCGTGCGGCGCGGCGAACGAGCGCTTGCTCGCTTTGTCGGCGACCAATTCCACGCCGCCGATCAAGCCGAGGCCGCGCGCTTCGCCGACCAGCGGATGATCGCCGAGCTTCTTGAGCCGCGCCTGAAACAGCGGCGCGCGCTTGGCGGCTTTCTCGATGATGCGCTCGCGCTCGTAGATCTCGAGGGTCTTGACCGCGACGGCGGCGGAAACCGGGTGACCGCCATAGGTGAAGCCGTGGCCGAACACGCCGATCTTCTTGCTCTCGGCCAGCAGCGCCTCGTACATCATCTCCGGAATCATCACCGCGCCGATCGGCAGATAGGCCGACGACAGCGCCTTGGCGATCGAGATCGCCTGTGGCTTGAAGCCGAGCTTCTCGCAACCGAACAAGGTGCCAAGCCGGCCAAACCCGCAAATCACCTCGTCGCTGATCACGAACAGATCGTGCTTGGCGCACACCGCCATGATCTTCTGAAAATAGCCGCGCGGCGGCACGATGACGCCGCCGGCGCCCATCACCGGCTCGGCGATGAACGCGGCGACCGTCTCCGGTCCTTCCTTGACGATCAGCGCGTCGAGCTCGGCAGCGAGCCTGCTGGCGAATTCCTCCTCGGTTTCGCCGTCCTGCGCCTGGCGGTAGTGATGCGGACAGCCGGCATGGAGAAAGCCCGGCAGCGGCAGGTCGAAGTCGCCGTGATTGGCGGGAAGCCCGGTCAGCGAGGCGGCTGCGATGGTCACGCCGTGATAGGCCTTCACCCGGCTGACGATCTTCTTTTTCTTCGGCCGGCCGCGCGCATTGTTGAGGTACCAGACGAGCTTGATCTGCGTGTCGTTCGCCTCCGAGCCGGAACTGCAGAAGAAGACCTTGGAGATCGGCACCGGCGCGATCTCCTTGAGCTTCTCCGCAAGCTCAATGGCCGGGTCGTGACTTTTCCCGGTGAACAGATGCGCGAAAGAAAGCTTGCGCATCTGCGCCGCGGCGGCTTCGACCAATTCCTCATTGCCGTAACCGAGCGCGGTGCACCAGAGCCCGGCCATGCCTTCGATATAGGCCTTGCCGTTGGTGTCGTAGACATAGACCCCCTGCCCGCGCTCGAGGACCACCGGTCCGCTTTCGCGGAAGCTCGCGAGATTGGTGTAGGGATGCACCAGCGTTTCGACGTCGCGGGTGGCGAGGTTGCTGAGCGGGGACATGGGTATCCTTCGGCGGCGCTTTGCCTGGTCTTTGCAGTCCTATTGTGGCTGTAGCAGGTTCGCGCCGTCAAAGCCCGCTTGCCCGATGGCCGGCGCGCCAAGCGCCGCATTTGCGCTTGAAGCTGGTGGGATCCGCCCGTAAGCAGGCGCACGATCGATTGCATAAGGAGTGAGGTTTGTCCGAAGCCCCGACGTTAGACAACATCGTCGCCAGCAAGGCCGCGCAGGATGATTTCGTGCGCACGCGCTGGTGGTGGATCCGCCATGCGCCGGTGCGCGTCGATGAAGGCCGGATCTACGGGCAGCGGGACCTGCCCTGCGATTGCAGCGATGTGCGGGTTTTCTCCGCGCTCGCGGCGCTGCTGCCGCGCAAGGCGGTCTGGATCACCAGTCATCTGGCGCGCACGCGACAGACCGCGCAGGCGATCTTGGCGGCGGGCGATTTCGCGACGCCGCAGGAAATCCTGCAAGACCGGGACCTCGCCGAGCAGCATCTCGGCGACTGGCAGGGGCTCGACCGGCGCACGTTTCTGATGAACCGCAAGCAGGAGCCGGATTCGTTCTGGTACGCCGCCGCGGACGAGCGCGCGCCGAACGGCGAAAGCTTCCTCGATTTGATCGCGCGGGTCGACGCCGCGATCGCGCGTACGAACGCGGCTCACCAGGGCAGCGACATCATCGCCGTCGTGCATGGCGGAACGATCCGCGCGGCGCTGGTCATTGCTCTCGGCCTGCCGCCGCGCAGCGGGTTCGCTTTTACTATCGACAACTGCTCGCTCACGCGGCTCGACCACTATCAGGGCAGGCAAGGCGGCGGATGGCGCGTGCCAATGGTCAATCAGCACCCGTGAACGCCGCCGGCAGCCTGCCTGCGCTATTGCTCGAACGCAACGAACGGATATAACGTTCCCGTCGAGGCGTATCCTGCCTCTTTGCTAGGGAGCCGGTGATGAAACTCAGTGCACGCAATCAGCTCAAAGGCAAAATCGTCGAAGTAACCAAGGGCGCCACCACGTCGCACGTTCGGATCGAGATCGGCCAGGGCGTGGTCATCACCTCGTCGATTACCAACGAAGCTGTCGCCGACCTTGGTCTGCAAAAGGGCGACGCGGCTTGGGCGGTGATCAAGTCTTCCGACGTGATCATCGGCAAGTGATTTCAACAAAAGCCGTTCGGCGGCGCATCGCTTCCGCGCTGCCCTGCGAGCTGAATGCGTATTTACAGCGAATCTGAACATCCGTTCACAACTCCGGGTGGAACGCTTTCTCCCCTTGGGGAATTAGAATTGAGCGTAAACCCCCAAAGGAGATCGCGATGCGAAGCTTCATACTCTCACTTGCCGCTGTGGCGGCGCTCGGCCTCGTTGTGCCCTATGCTGCGCCGGCCAAGGCGGAGGAAACAGTCGTCGTCCGTCACGGCGATCACGGCTGGCGTCATCATCACCACGACAAAGTCGTCGTCATCAAGCATCACCGTCACGACGACTGAACACGGCCGAAAGCAGAATCAAATCTGCTCATCCGCTGTGTCAAACATGCGCCCGGCGCCGAGCCGGGCTCATGTTGCACTGTTGACCGCACCGCGGCGACTTTGTCCCACCCGAGCGACCGGTTTCACCTACCTAAACGGCCAATAGACCTTCCTCGCTCGGGGTTTCGCTGCGGCAGCCGCGAGCGCCGGGCGCGGGCGCGGCAACGGGACCGGCTCTTCGATCTTGGCGACGTTGGACGCGGCCTCAGGCTCCGTCCTTCTTGCCTGCACCACCGGCGCGCGCACCTCCCACTCGCACATCTTGTAGCCGGCGTGCCGCTCGGCGAGATCGAGGTGGATGTGTTCCTCGTGGTTGCCGTCCGAGCCCGGACCGAGCACCGTCGAGAACCGTGCGCAGGCGCTCGCCCGCACGCCTTCGCGCCAATCCTTGGCGATGTTGACGTCGGTAAGGGCGATCATCGCGCCATCGGCAAGGCGCAATGCGCGCACATCGAGCGCGTTGGCGCGGCCGTGCTCGCTTAGCGTCGCGCCGCGCACCCGATTGCGGCCGCGGCACTCATACGAGTCGTAATTCTCCAAGCCGCGCAGCGCCGCTCCGAGCTTCAACGCTGCCGGAGCCACGTCATCGCGCAGCCAACGCGCAATCTCTTCCGCCATCGCGCAGCGCAGCGTCGCCGGCGGCGTCACCGCGACCTTGGCGTCGTCGGGCAGCATCACGCTCCGCAGCAACACCGCATCGACCGCGCCGCATTCGCCCGGCCCGACGAGCACCGGCAGGGGCTTGAACAGGGCGATCTTCGCCAACCGCAATTGGCATTCGGACGGCGCTGATGCGTCCGGCGGCGCCGCAGCCGGCTGCGGGAACGAGGCGTAAGTTTCCTGCGGCGGCGAGAAGGACTGCGGAATGGGAATCGGCGGCAGCCGACGGGGCGGGGCGTGCTCGTGTTCGCTCTTGGTCGCTTTGGCGCCGCGCATGCCGGCATCCTGCGCCGCCGCCGGCGCGGAGACGAGCGCGGCGATGACGGCGAGAGCCAACGCGCGGACACGTCCCAGCGCGATCACCTGAGCCGCTCGGCGACTGAAATCCGCCCCCAGGCGCGCTTGCCGCCGACAAGCTCCGCAAGGGCAAGACCGAACCCGGCTTGCGCTTGGATGACCGCGGGTCCCGCCGAGACCGCTGCAGCGCTGCCCATCGGCCGGCTCTCCTCGGCTTGGCGCCGCTCGCGGGCGCCTCGGGCTTAGGTTAAAGCGGACCGCACGCCGGCATTCAAGCGCGCTCGGCCGGCCGCGTCTACGCCAAATGGCATTTTCATTGACGCCGCGCGCGGCTACATTAGAGGAGAGGCGCCGGCAGCCGCCGGCCACGACGCAATGCAGCAACAACAAACAGCCTCGTAGGAGGAAACATCATGCTCGGGCTCATGCAGGATTGGCCGCTCCTTTGCCATCGCATCATCGATCACGCCGCGATCAATCACGCCGAGCGGCCGGTAATCACCCGCTCGATCGAAGGGCCGATCCACCGCACCAATTACGCCGAGGTCCGTGCGCGCGCGCTGCGCGTGGCGCAGCGGCTCGAGCGCGACGGCATCAAGCTCGGCGACCGCGTGGCGACGCTCGCCTGGAATACCTGGCGGCACCTGGAAAGCTGGTACGGCATTCTCGGCATCGGCGCCATCTATCACACGGTCAATCCGCGGCTCTTTCCCGAGCAGATCGTCTGGATCGTCAATCATGCGGAAGACCGCGTGATGATGACCGATCTCACCTTCCTGCCGCTCCTGGAAAAGATCGCCGACAAGCTGCCGACGGTCGAGCGCTACATCGTCTTCACCGACCGCGCGCACATGCCGGCGACGACCTTGCGCAATGCCGTTCCCTACGAGGAATGGCTCAGCGAAGCCGACGGCGATTTCGCCTGGAAGTCGTTCGACGAGAACACCGCCGCCGGCATGTGCTACACGTCGGGGACGACGGGCAATCCCAAGGGCGTGCTCTACTCGCATCGCTCGAACGTCCTGCATACTTTCATATCGCTGCAGGCGGAGGTGATCGGCCTCACCTCGGGCGACGTCACCATGCCGATCGTGCCGATGTTCCACGCCAACAGCTGGGGCCTCGCCTTCTCTGCGCCCACGGTCGGCAGTGCGCTGGTGATGCCGGGCGCCAAGCTTGACGGCCCCTCGGTCTACGAGCTGCTCAACGACTACAAGGTCACCTGTACCGGCGCGGTGCCGACGGTGTGGCTGGCGCTGTTGCAGCATCTGGAAAAAACCGGCGACAAGCTTCCCTATCTCAACCGCGTCATCATCGGCGGCTCGGCGTGTCCGCGGGCGATGATCAAGGCGTTCGAGGAGGACTACGGTGTCGTGGTCGCGCATGCCTGGGGCATGACCGAGATGAGCCCGCTCGGCAGCGTCGGCTCGCTCAAGCCCGAATACGCCAGCCTGCCGCTCGAAGGCCGCCTCGACATCAAGCAGAAGCAGGGCCATTCCCCGTTCGGCGTCGAGTGGAAGATCACCGACGACGAGGCTCACGATCTGCCGTGGGACGGCAAGAAGTTCGGCCGCCTCAAGGTGCGCGGCCCCGCGGTCGCCAAAGCCTACTACCGCGAGGACGGCGAGATTCTCGACGACCAGGGCTTTTTCGACACCGGCGACGTCGCCACCATCGACCGCTACGGCTACATGCAGATCACCGACCGTTCCAAGGACGTGATCAAGTCGGGCGGGGAATGGATCTCCTCGATCGATCTCGAAAACCTCGCCGTCGGCCATCCCAAGGTGGCGGAGGCGGCGGTGATCGGTGTGCGCCATCCCAAATGGGACGAGCGGCCGCTGCTGGTCATCGTGCTCAAGGAGGGACAGACCGCCACCAAGCACGAAATTCTGGCCTTCATCGAAGGCAAGATTGCCAAATGGTGGATGCCGGACGACGTGGTCTTCGTGAGCGCGATCCCGCATACCGCGACCGGCAAGATCCTGAAAACCGCGCTGCGCGATCAGTTCAGGGACTACGTGCTGCCGACCGCCGTCGCCGCCGAATAATCCAGCGCCATACTGATTTCGCCGATCATGCCCGGCCTCGCGGCGCCGGCATGACGCCTCTTGGGCTTGGACGGGCGTAGACCGGCTGAAAGCCAGAATAGGTTCCTGAATAAGGGGTTAACACCGCGAATTCGCCCAGTATTATAACGTACTCCGAACAATAGTTCCGTAAACACAATATTGACACAAGTATTATTCCACCTCGTGCCGCATAATCTCCACATTACCCGATCATGAGCGCATCTGGCTCTAGTAGTGAGCCAATTCCATCCTTCCCATCAACAACGACAAAGGCTGATCATGGCTGGGTATAGCCTGATTAAACTTGTGCTTGCTTCCACTCTTGTCACTTCCGTCATGGCAATACCGATGACCGCATCGGCGCAAAGCGGAATAGCCTCGGTGTATTCCGGTGGCCGCACCGCTAACGGCGAAACCGCGCGCGCTTCGGGCATGACCGCAGCGCATCGCTCGTTGCCGTTCGGCACGATGGTGCGCGTCACCAACCAGCGCAGTGGACGCTCGGTGGTGGTGCGCATCAACGATCGCGGACCTTTCGTACGCGGCCGCGTGATCGACGTGACGCCGGCGGCGGCCCACGCACTCGGCTTCTCCGGCCTCGCGCCGGTGACGCTGGCGGTGGTCAGCCGCTAAGGCAAGACGAACGGGAGAAGGAACAATTCAAGGCGTTGACCTGGCGGGAGGCTTCGGCCTCCTGCTTTTTTTCCACCCAGGGCTCCAAATATGCCAACGCGTAGGGGCGTTTTGTGCCCCGCACGCGACCGCGCAAGTTGAAAATCGAATGATTCACGATGGAGCAACCATTGTCGGCCACCATGCGCGCCGGTCAGGGGCTCTTCCGCACAGCGATGACGGCGACGGACGCACTTCCGGCTTTCGACGCTCGTCGGGCGCTCTATCGGCTTGACGAGCGCGCCCGCGCCGTCCTCGCCGAAACCTGGCCGGTGATCGCACCGCATCTGGAGGAGGCGATCGATCGGATGTTGCGCGCGGCGACGCAGCTGCCCAACATCAGCAAGGCCGTCATCGAGAACCGGGACCTGATCAAGAAGCTCGAGGTGGCGCATTTCCAGGCGTTGCTGGGCGGCAAGATCGATCAAAACTACGCCGAGGCCTGCCGGCAAACGGTGCACCAGGAAGCCGCGATCGGCCTCGACGCGCGCGTGCGCAGCACCTCCGGAAGCTTCGTGCTGCGGATGGCGTTCGACGTACTGGCGCGCAAGCATCGTTTCTCCGCCGCGCGGCTCGCCGAGCGCGGCACGGCGATATCGCAGGCGATCGGCTTCGACATCGCCAACGCGATGACGCTGCATCGGCAAGCCTCGGAGGACGCGGCGCTGGCGCGGCGGGGCGTGATCGACGCCGCGATCGCCGACTTCGCCGCCGCCATCGGTGAAGTGATCGAAGCGATCAAGGAGGCGTCGACCTCGCTGACCACCACATGCTCGGCGCTGAAAGAGGCCGCCGACGACACGCTGCGCCGCATGGGTTCGGCCTCCTCAGCCTCGGCCGAGACCGCGCAGCGCATGGAAACGACCGTGACCGCGACCGAGGAGCTTTCCGGGTCGATCCAGGAGATCGGCCAGCAGGCCGGCCACGGCCAGGGGATGGCGCAATCCGCCGTCGCCGACGCCGAGCGCACCCAGGACGTCATCCGTTCGTTGAACGACGCCGCCGAGCGTATCGGCTCAGTCATCGGCACCATTTCCGCGATCGCATCGCAGACCAACCTGTTGGCGCTCAATGCCACGATCGAGGCGGCGCGCGCCGGCGAAGCGGGCAAGGGCTTTGCCGTGGTCGCCGCGGAAGTCAAAACGCTCGCCAATCAGACCTCGCGCGCCACCGAGGATATTTCCCAACAGGTGGCCGCCATCCAGGAGGCCACCAAACGGTCGGTCGAGGAGATCTCCTCGATCGGGCGCGCCATCGGCGAATTGACCAAGGTGTCGGTCAGCATCGCCTCGGCCGTACAGCAGCAGAGCATGACCACCCGTGAGATCGCCCAAAGCGTGCATGACGGCGCCGTCCACACCGCGCAGGCATCGGCCGAGATCGATTCGGTCAAGCAGACCGTCAACCGCGGCGTCGCCGCGGTCGGCGAGATCACCACCTGGACGGCCTGCCTGTCGGCGCGGGCGAGCGACCTGGAAGCCAAGGTGGCGACCTTCTTCAGCCGCGTTCGCGCGGCCTGATGGTCGCGCTGGATCACTCCTCGTTCCCGCGGACGCCCGAAACGCAAAGACGGAAAACGGCCGGAACAAGGCCCGGCCGCAACGTCGAAGAGAACGGGAGCGCGGAGAAGTCTATTCCGCCGGCTGCTTCGGTTTCAGCAGCCCGAACGAGCGCTTGAGATTGTCCCACAGCTCGATCTTGGCGCCGTTCCTATGCATGATCGCGCTTTGCTGGAGCACCGAGAGCGTGTTGTTCCACGCCCAGTAGATCACCAGACCGGCCGGGAACGCGGCCAGCATGAAGGTGAAGATGATCGGCATCCAGTTGAAGATCATTTGCTGGGTCGGATCGGGCGGCGCCGGATTGAGCTTCATCTGCACCCACATGGTGATACCCATGATCACCACCCAGGCGCCGAGATGCAGGAAGGAGCCGAACACCGGGATGACGGTAGGATCGAGCGGAATGAGGCCGAACAGGGTGAAGATGTTGCTCGGATCGGGCGCGGACAGATCGTGGATCCAGCCGTAGAACGGCGCGTGCCGCATCTCGATGGTGATGAACAGCACCTTGTAGAGCGAGAAGAACACCGGAATCTGGATCGCGATCGGCAGGCAACCGGCGACCGGGTTGATCTTCTCCTTCTTGTACAGCTCCATCATCGCCTGCTGCTGCTTCACCTTGTCGTCGCCGTAGCGCTGGCGGATCATGGTGAGCTCGGGCTGCACCGCCTTCATCTTCGCCATCGAGGCATAGGATTTGTTGGCCAGCGGGAAGAACAGGAGCTTGACCAGCACCGTGACGATGAGGATGGCGACGCCGAAATTGCCGACGAGATGGAAGAAGAAGTCGATGGCGAGGAACATCGGCTTGGTGATGAAGTAGAACCAGCCCCAGTCGATCAGGAGATCGAAATGATTGAGGTGGAGCGCCTGGTTGTAGCCGCCGGCGGTGGCGAGCGGAAAATTGATGCCAACGACCGAGACCTCCTTGGCGCCGGCGAACAGCCGCGCGTCGGCGGTGCCGGTCGCGCCCGGCGCGACGGTCCGCGGCTCCAGCAGATAGTCGGTCTGATAGGTCTTCTGGCCGCCGGATTCGCTCGCCGAGAAGCGCGCATGCACCTTGGCGTCGGTGTCGGGCAATAGCGCGGTCGCCCAGTATTTGTCGGTGAAGCCGAGCCAGACGTCGGTCGCGTCCCAGGTCTCGGTCTTTTTGTCCTCGATCTTCTTATAGGTCTCTTCTTGCTCGCCCTGGTCGCCCATGACGCCGATCAGGCCCTCGTGCAGGATGTAGTAGCCGAGCGTCTTCGGCGTGCCGTGGCGTGAGATCAGGGCATAGGGGAAGAGCGTGACGGGGTTCTCGCTCTTGTTCTCGACCTGGTCCTTGATGGTGAAGAGATAGTGCTCGTCGACCGCGATGCTGCGGCGGAAGATCAATCCCGCACCGTTGTCGTAACTCAGCGTCACCGGATGATCGACGCCGAGCGCGCCGCTGCCTTCCTGCTTCCATACCGTGTCGGGCCCGGGCAATTTGGCCGTCGTGCCCGCGGCCGGCACCCAACCGAACTCCGCATAATAGGCGTCCGGCGCGCCGGAGGGCGAAAACAGCACGATCGGCGGCGAGTCGCGCTCGATGGTCTCGCGGTATTGCTCGAGCGCGAGATTGTCGATCCGCGCGCCTTTGAGATCGATGCTGCCGTTAAGCCGCGGCGTATCGATGGCGACGTGCGCGGAGGCGTTGATCAGCGCCTCGCGCGTCACGCCAACCGACGGCGAAGCCGCAGCGGGCGCGCCCGGCACCGGCGGGGTGCCGACTTGCGGGCCGGGCGTCGCCGGCGCGGCCGCGCTGGGCTGCTGCTGGGTCTGCTCCTGCTGCTTGAGCAGCGCCTCGCGGCGCTGCTTTTCCATCTGCGGATAGCCCACGAAATATTGCCAGCCGACCACGACGATAAGCGACAGCACGACCGCGAGGATGGTATTCCTGTGCTCGATCATTCAACGCTCTCGCGGCGGCTGTAAGGGTGGTTGTCGACGCGGTTTGCGGCTTCGAGGCGGCTTTCGCGCCCGGGCCGGGGAACCCGCCTCATGTAAGGACCCACGGCGGCCGCCACCAGTTCCCCCGGGCGCGGTTTCATGAATTCGGCTAAGCGCCGCATCGAGGTCCTGCATCATCTGGGCGAACGGCGCGGCAAGCGCGAGCCGCCTTCCGATCAGTACATAATCGTGCCCGGGCCGTAGTCCGCTGCCGCTTTCGACAGGCTTAACGCCGGCAACCGACAATCTGACGATTTCCCGCAGCCGGCGGCGCACGCGGTTGCGTTCGACGGCATTGCCCACCTGCCTCGACACCGTAAAGCCGACGCGGATCGTCTCGCTATCGGCACGCCGGCGCGCCTGCAAAACGAATGCGCCGGCCGAGACCCGCAAGCCCGTTGCCGCCGCCCGAAAATCGCTGCGGTGCTTCAACCGCTCCACGGCAAGCACGGGGCCGGCGTCGCGATCAGGCACTGAGGCGCTTGCGCCCCTGCGCGCGCCGCGCCGCGAGGACCTTCCGGCCTCCTTTGGTCGCCATGCGGGCGCGAAAGCCGTGCCGGCGCTTGCGTACCAATTTGCTCGGCTGGTAGGTCCGTTTCACGGGAATTTCTCCACTGCGCACGATTGCCAGGGAACGGTTTGCCGCCTGCTTGTCGAGCAAGCGCGCCATTCGGCGCGCCGGCGCGCGAATGGCGCGGCTTATAAGCGAGCCCTCCCGACTCGTCAACGTGACCCGGACGCGGGCTTGCCGCCCGTTCTGGCGGTCGAACCAAGCTCCTGCGTCAGGGCGTATTCCCATGTATACAAACATACAAACACCGCGGGCACTGCAGCGGGCGGATGGCGCAAGAGCTCAAACCGGAAATCTGCGTGATCGGCACCAATGCCGGCGGCCTCACGGTCGCGGCTGCGGCCGCCGCCCTCGGCGTGCCGGCCGTGCTCGTTGAAAATGGGGACATGGGCGGCAAGTTCCTCGAGCGCGACGGCAGCGTGCCGGCACAAGCGCTGATCGCCGCCGCCGAGCACGCGAACGCCATGCGCAACGGCGCGCGCTTTGGCGCCAAGGCGGTGCGCGTCGGCATCGATTACGCAGCAGTCAGCGCCCATATGCGCGAGGTGATCGAGACGGTGGCGCCGAACTTTAGCCGCGAGCGCTTCGCCGGCCTCGGCGTGCGCGTCATCACCGGCGCAGCGCGTTTTTCCGATGCGGAGACCGTCGCCGTCGACGGCTTCACGATCAAGGCGAACCGGTTCGTTATCGCGACCGGCTCGGCGCCGGTCATCCCGGCGATTCCCGGCCTCCTCGACACGCCGCACCTCACCAGCGACAGCCTCGCCGATCTCGCCGAGCTTCCGCGTCATCTGATCGTCATCGGCGCCGGGGCGACCGGGCTCGAACTGGCGCAGGCCTTCCGTCGCCTAGGCGCGGAGGTCAGTGTCCTCGAAGCAGCAATTCCGCTCGCGCACGAGGATCCCGAATGCGCCGCGATCGTGCTCGATGCGCTCGAACGTGAGGGCGTCAAGCTGCGCGCCGGGGTCGAGACCACGAATGTGCGGCGGGTATTCGCCCGGGTGCAGGTGTCCTTCGCCACGCCCGCGGGCGCCGAGACGATCGAAGGCACGCATGTCCTCGTCGCCGCGGGGCACGCGCCGAACCTCGACGATCTCGGTCTCGAGACCGCCGGCATCAGCCGCGCCGCGCCAGGGATCGTCGTTGATCGCCACCTGCGCACGACCAACAAACGCGTCTACGCGGTGGGCGACGCCACCGGCGCGGGCGCTCTTGCGCATGTCGCCAGCTACCATGCCGGCATTGTCACGCGTCAATTGTTGTTGCGGATGCCGGTCAAGGTGAACCATCTCGCGATCCCGCGGGTGATCCACACCGATCCCGAACTGGCGCAGATCGGCCTCCGCGAGGACGAAGCGCGCGCGCAGAGGCGCGCGATACGCGTGCTGCGCTGGCCATATCGCGAGAACGACCGCGCCCAGGCGGCGGGGGAGACCAACGGACACATCAAGGTGGTGACCGACCGCGGTGGAGAGATCCTCGGCGCGACCATCGTCGGCGCGGAAGCCGGGGAAAGCATCGCCATTTGGGCCCTGGCGATCAGCGAGAACCTCAATATCCGGGCCTTCGGCGGCCTCGTTGCTCCGCATCCGAGCTATGCAGAGCTGGGAAAACGGGCCGCCGGCACCTATTTCAGCCCCGGTTTGACGTCGCCGCGGGCGCGTCGCATCATGGGGTGGCTGCGTCGGCGAGGCTGAGGCAGCAAGGCTCAACGATGACAGATGATCAAGCCGCACGGCCGGAGCCGGTCCTTGCGCCGCGCTTTGGGCTTTCCGGGAAGCTCCTCGTCTTCACGATCCTTTTCGTGATGATCGCGGAAGTGATGATCTATGTCCCCTCGATCGCCATCTACCGCTTGATGTGGCTCAACGACCGTTTGACCAGCGCCTACACCGCCGCGCTGGTGCTCGACGCCGCACCGAACGGAATGGTCCCCGACAGCCTGGCCAAGCAAATTCTCGACAGCATCGGCGCGCGGGCGGTGGCGATGAAAATGGGCACGCAGCGGCGCCTGCTCGCGGTCGGCGACGCGCCGCCGCCGATCGCCGATGATTTCGACATGCGCAACGTCTACGTCTTCGATTCGATCGTCGACGCCTTCAGGATGATGCTGGAAAACAAGAAAGACGTGATGCGGGTCGTCGGTCCCGCCCCGCGCGGCGGCGATTACATCGAGATCATCTTGGACGAGCCGCCGCTGCGTAAGGCGATGCTACGCTATTCGGTCGACCTCCTGCTCGTCTCGCTGCTGATCTCCGGCATCACCGCGGCGCTGGTCTATCTGACCTTGCATTACATGTTCGTGCGGCCGATGCGCCGGGTTACCGCCAACATGATCGCCTTCCGCGCCGACCCGGAGAACGCCGACCGCATCATGGCGCCGTCGACGCGCACCGACGAGATCGGCTTTGCCGAGCGCGAACTCGCCGCCATGCAGACCGAGCTTGCCTCGATGCTGCACCAGAAGAGCCGGCTGGCCACGCTCGGCCTTGCCGTCTCCAAGATCAACCACGATCTGCGCAACCTCCTCGGCTCGGCGCAGCTCATCTCCGACCGGATGTCGAGCCTTTCCGATCCGGAAGTGCAGCGCTTCGCGCCCAAGCTGATGCGGGCGCTCGAGCGCGCCATTGCCTTCTGCCAGTCGACCCTGTCCTACGGCCGGCTGCAGGAACCGCCGCCGGAGCGAAAGCCGATCCTGCTGCAGCCCTTGGTCGAGGAAGTGCACGAGACGCTCGGCCTCGGCCCGGATGCGTCGATCCGCTGGATCAGCGCGGTCGAGCGCGGACTGATGGTCGAGGCGGACTACGATCAGCTGTTCCGCATTCTGGTCAACCTCTCGCGCAACGCCGTGCAGGCGCTGGAAAGCCGCGCCACCTGCTGCGATCCCGGCCGCGACCAGATCCGCATCACCGGACGGCGCGAGGGCGCGGTCGTGGTGGTCGAGGTCTCCGACACCGGCCCCGGCTTTTCCGAAAAAGCACGCGCGCATCTGTTCGAGGCGTTCCAGGGCTCGACCCGTACCGGCGGCGCCGGTCTCGGGCTCGCCATCGCCGCCGAACTGGTGCGCGCCCATGGCGGCGACATCCGTCTCGTCGAAGGCACCATCGGCGCGACGCTGCGGCTCACTATTCCCGACCGCGCGGTGGAGCTGAGCGCGCGCCGCGGCGCACGGGCGCAGGGGTAGTCGTCCCGGCAAGGAAGCCAGGCGGTCGCGATGATTAATCGGGCGGACGCCAGGCCGGCGCGGTGAGGCGGCGCTTGCCGTCGCGCGTGCGCCGTTCGCCCGCCTGGGAAGCGAGCTTGTCCCACAATTGGCAGGTGACCGGCTTGTGCTTCTGGTCGAGGCCCTCGCAGTAATTGGTGTATTCGCAGACCCGCACCGCCGCGCCGAAGCCGAGTTGGACCTTGCGAAACCAATCCGGATCGGCGAGCGATTGCCGTGCCGCGCCGACGATGTCGCAGACGCCGCGCGCGAGATAATCCTCGGCCATCTCGAAATTATGGATGCCGCCGGTGCACACGACCGGCACCAGGCTCCCGGCGTCGCGGATCGCCTTGCGCACCGCCGCAGTCGGCGCAGCGTTGCGGCCGAACGGTCCGCGTTCGTCGGAGATGAACTGCGGCATGCACTCATAGCCGCTGCGGCCGGTATAGGGATAGACGGCGGCGCCCACCGCCGGCTGCTTGGCGTCATCGAACTTGCCGCCGCGCGACAGCGAGATGAAATCGACCCCGGCGCGGGCGAAGGCGACGCCGAAATAGACGGCATCCTCGACGCGGCTGCCGCCCTCGATGCATTCGTCGGCGAGGAAGCGGACGCCGACGGCAAATTTTTTGCCGACGCGGCGGCGGATCTCGGCCAATACTTCGAGCGGCAGGCGCACGCGATTTTCCGGCGAGCCGCCGTAACCGTCGTCGCGCGTGTTGGTGCGCGAAAGAAACGAGGACATCGTATAGGCGTGCGCGTAATGCAGCTCGACGCCGTCGAAGCCGGCGAGCTCGGCGCGCGCCGCCGCTGCGGCGAACAGGCCCGGCAGCACTTGCGGCAGATTGCGGATGTGCGGGCGTTGCGTGTCGGTGACGCGCTCGCGATAGCCGAACTGCAGCGCCTCCCATTCGTCGGGCGCGAGCACGCGCGCGAGTTCGTCCTCGCTCATGGCGCCCAAGCGGGCGCGCAATTCCGCTTCGGATAGATCCGGTTCGCCCAAGGCCGCGCGATGCGCTGCGGTGACGGCCAGGAAGCGCTCGAAGAATTTTTGCGGCTCGGGGCGGCGGCGCACGGCAAGGAAATCGATCAGCTGGATGAGAAGGCGGGTGCGGCCGCGGCTGGCGCGGCGGACGGTCTCGACCAGGCGGGAGAGGCCGGGCAGGAAACGGTCGTGGCCGATGCGCAAGAGCGGTCCGCTCGGCACGTCGCGGATGCCGGTCGCCTCGACCACGATCGCGCCCGGCATGCCGCGCGCGAAACGCTCGTACCAATCGATGATCTCCTCGGTGACGTAGCCTTCCTCGGTCGCCCGCCACGGCACCATCGCCGGCACCCAGGTGCGCTGCGTGAGCGCGACCGGGCCGATGTCGATCGGCGAGAACAGCCGCGACGCCAGCGCTTCGGCCGCTGAAGGCACGCGGCCGGCGGAGGCTGCAAACCGGATCCGTTGCGGTGGTCGCCACATGGCTCAACTCCGCGGCGTTCGGCGCTCCCGCGGCAACGACTTGTATATCATAAAAGCGTCTGCGGCGGCGCCGCCGGCCAGGCGCTTGCCAATAGCCAGCGAAGCTTATAGCTATGGCGCGCGTCGGCCGCCGTTTTCAAGCGCGACCCGCACCGCGCCCGTAGCTCAGCTGGATAGAGCACCAGACTACGAATCTGGGGGTCAGGAGTTCGAATCTCTTCGGGCGCGCCAATCTAGTCATTGACTTTCCACTTTTCGCTCGCGTTTGTTCCGCTCGATGCCTTCGCATCTTGGCCTGTCATCATTCCGCCTCAAACGGCTGTTTGAATTCAAACTGCCATATGAAATGGTCGTTCGAATTTGCCGTCCAGGAGGGTTCGATGCTGAAGCGACTATCGGCCTTCGTGTTGGAAGTATTGCCCTACGTCCTCACGACGGTAATCGCCGCAGCCCTTATCCCCGGGTTCGTTTATTCGCAGCTTCACGGAATGAACGCCGTGGCAATGCCAAGCCTCTCGGCAGCCAGTGAAAAGGTCGTCGCGTTGAGCCGGCAAAGTCACGCACCTCAAAGCACACTGCCATATCGCTAGGCGGGGGGCCGACATGCGGCTACGAAAAAGAGTGTCGGATCGGATCAGTCGTCGCGTCCTGCGGAGCTTTCGACAAAACCTGACGGCGTTATTCGACCCCTATCGGCCCGAATTGCACTACATGCGGGGCCCTGGCCCCAAGTGGCGTGAGCGGCAAGCGTTGCTTGTCGCGCATCACGTGTATCGATAACGGGTTCCGTTCTCAAAACGAGGTAGGGCATCTTGCAACTTCGGCCGCCCTGCCTTGCCAGCCCCAAGCGCATCATCGCCCCCGCTGCGCTTGGGGTCTGTCCTTTCTGTTGTGACGGCGCGCGACCCCAAGCCGAAGTCGGCTACGGCAAGGGAAATCGGCGCGGCCGAAATACCGTCAGGACGTCGCGGCGGGAAGTTCGACGATGGTGCTCGTGCTCTCGACACGGTCATAGACGCACACCTGGACGATCGGATGTCCGGTCTTGATCGCCAGCGCCGCCGCTTGAGCAGCTTCCGCCGACGCGTACGACCCTTTGGTCTGGCGGTCGACCTGCAGCCAATACCGGCCGGCCTCCGGGCGCTTGCGTTGTGAGAAAACCTCCTCGACCTCTTTTTCGGATTCGTCCTTCACCGGCATTTTGATTTGGCGAGACGCCATTCGACACTCCTATGCGGGGGGTGAGTCCTCTATGTGGTAGCTCCGGCAAACAAACGCCAGCACTATTCGTGCGCTGCGGCCTCGTTTCAGCAGCCGGGCGTCGACCAAGGCCGCCGGCGGCGATCGCACCGAGACGGTTACCGTGGTGCGAACTTGTAGCGGAACGTACAGCTCCGCGCCTAAGGGCGATCTTGATGCGGCTTGGTTGAGCCCTTTTGGAACGATCCGCAAGCCGCCTATCGATGCGCGATTTTGTCGAGCTCGGCGACGAGCGCTTCCTGCCAAGGCGGCGGCGTTATGCCGAACAGATTTTCCAGCCGGCCGAGATCGAGGCGCGAATTGCGCGGCCGCGCGGCGCGCGCCGGATAGTCGGCGGCGCCGATCGGCGTGATCCGCTCGACGGCGAGCGGCAGCCCGCGAAGCCTCAATCCGTCCACGATCGCGCCGGCGAAACCGTGCCGGCTGGTTTCGCCGCGCGCCGCCAGGTGAACGAGACCGCCGGCCTGCGCAAAACGCCGGCGCAGATTTTCAACGCCGGCGGAGAGAATGTTGGCCACGGCGTCGGCGATGAGCGGCGCGGAGGTCGGCGCGCCGACCTGGTCGGCAACGACGCGCAGCTCCTTGCGCTCCTGCGCCAAGCGCATGATCGTGCGCAGGAAATTATCACCCTGCGCCGCGTAGACCCATGACGTGCGGATAACAAGGAAACAACCGCCGGCGGCGCGGATCTCGTTCTCGCCGGCGAGCTTGCTCGCCCCGTAGGTGGACAGCGGGCGCGCCGGGTCGTCTTCGCGCCAAGGCTTCGTGCCCGAGCCGTCGAATACATAATCGGTGGAGAAATGGATGAACGGCACCGCGCGCGCCGCGGCCCAGCGCGCGATCGCGCCCGGCGCTTTGCCGTTCACGCGCATTGCCAGCTCGCGCTCGTCCTCCGCTTCGTCCACCGCGGTATACGCCGCCGGATTGATGATGATATCGGGCGCCATGCGATCCAACGCGGCCGGGATCGCATGCGGCGCCGCGAGGTCGAGCGCCGCGCGATCGGCGGCGATGATCGTCGCCTCGTCACGCAATCGCGCGCCCAGCGCGCCGCCGACCTGTCCGGTGACGCCGGTGACTAGGACGCGCATCAGGCCGGTTCGTAGCGCGGCAGCACGCCGTCGAGCTGCGCCAGGCTGCGGCCCTCGCGGTCGCGCGGCGACAGGACCGGCGCCGCGCACTGCCAGTCGATGGCCAGCGCCGGATCGTCCCAGCGCAGCACGATCTCGTCGGCCGGGCTGTAGACCTCGTCGCTTTTGTAGAAGAAGTCTGCCGTGTCGGAGCGCACCACGAAGCCGTGCGCGAAGCCGCGCGGAATCCAGCACTGGCGCCGATTCTCGTCGTCAAGCTCGACCGCGACGTGCCGGCCGAAGCTTGGACTGCCGCGGCGCACGTCCACGACAACGTCGAGCACGGCGCCGCGCAGCACGGTCACCAATTTTCCCTGCGGCTTCGGGTTCTGAAAGTGCAGCCCGCGCAGCACTCCCTTGCCCGAGCGGGAGAGATTGTCCTGGACGAAATGATGCTCGACCCCGCTGGTCGCGTAGCGGTCGGCCCGATAGAGCTCCATGAAGAAGCCACGACCGTCGCGAAAGCTCTTCGGCTCGATGATCAACACCCCCGGAATGGCGGTTTTGATGACGTTCATGGCATGTCATGGATGCGAGAAGGGCCGCGATTGACCGATAAACGCATCGGGAGGCGTTATCAAGCGCCGGGCCGGACGGGCACGTTCCTTGCGGAGATGTTTACGCCGCCGGGAGGCTGAATTAAGACTCGGCGAGGCGAGGCGGAGCGACCGAGTTCATGCCGTTCAAGGACGCCGTCATCTTCGTGACCGGCGGCGCCGGCTTCATCGGCTCCGCCGTCATCCGCCATCTGCTCGACGAGACCGACGCGTTCGTCGTCAACATCGACAAGCTCACCTACGCGTCGAGCCTCGAATCGATTCCACAAGCGGCCGGCAATAATCGCTATCGTTTCGCGCAGGTCGATATCGGCAACGGCCCGGCGCTGCGCCAGCTGTTCGACCAGTACCGGCCGCATTATGTGATGAATCTCGCCGCGGAAAGCCACGTCGATCGCTCGATCGACGATCCGGCCGACTTTATCCAAACCAACGTCGTCGGCACTTTCACGCTGCTGCAGGAAGCGTTGCGCCATTGGTCGAGGCTCGGCCGCGACGCGCAGAAATCCTTTCGCCTGCAGCACATCTCGACCGACGAGGTGCACGGCTCGCTCGGCGGCGAGGGATCGTTCAGCGAGGCGACCGCCTACGCGCCGAACTCGCCCTACGCCGCTTCCAAGGCGTCGTCCGACCACCTGGTGCGCGCCTGGCTCAAGACCTACGGGCTGCCGACCCTCACCACCAATTGCTCGAACAATTTCGGGCCGTATCATTTTCCGGAAAAGCTCATCCCGCACATCATCATCAAGGGCGTCGCCGGCGAGACGCTGCCGGTCTATGGCGACGGGCAGAACGTGCGCGACTGGCTCTATGTCGAGGACCATGCCCGCGCGCTGCGGCTGGTGCTCGAGCGCGGCCGCGTCGGCGAGACCTATCATATCGGCGGCCGCAACGAGCGCAGCAATATCGCGGTGGTGCGCGCGATCTGCCGGCTCCTCGATGCGATGCAGCCGGACGCCGGCGGCGCGCGCGAACGGCACATCAGCTTCGTCGCCGACCGGCCCGGCCATGACCGCCGCTACGCCATCGATCCGTCCAAGATCGAGTGCGAGCTCGGCTGGCGTCCTGCGGAGACTTTCGATTCCGCGCTCGCCAAGACCGTGCGCTGGTATTTGCACCATCAGGATTGGTGGCGGAACATTCTCAAGCGCGGCTACAGGCCGGAGCGCATCGGCGAGCTCAAGGGCAAGGCCGGCGCCAATCCCTAAAGCGCCAGCGTGACGATCGAGACCGGAGGCTCCTCGGGGTCCATGGCGATGTGGAATCCGAGCTCCTTGCACATACGCAGCATCGCCATGTTCTCGTGCAGCACCCGCCCTAGCACCGTTTGATAGTTTTTGCTCCGGGCATATTCGATGATCAGCTGCATCAGCAGCCAGCCGAGGCCGTGACCTTTCATATCGGAGCGCACGATGATCGCGTATTCGGCGGTTTTACCGTCGTCGGCGACCGTATGCAGCCGCGCGACGCCGAGCATCTCGCCGGTTTGCTCGTCGAGCGCGATGAAGGCCATGGCGCGCGCGTAATCGAGCTGCGTGAAGCGCGCGAGAACCGCATGGCTGAAGTCTCGCACCGGCCCGAGGAAGCGCAGGCGCGCATCCTCGGCACTGACCGCCGCGACGAAGGGACCGTAGAGGTTCTCGTCCTCCGGCCGGACCGGACGAACGAAGATCGCCCTGCCGTCCGCCAACGCGAGGTGACGCTCCCATTCCCGCGGATAGGCTGCCATGCTGCAGAGCCGCCGTTCGGCTGATCGTTATTCGCGCTCCTCGTCCGCCGCCGCCTTCGCCCGGGCGCGAGCGGCGGCGGTGCGGGTCGCGACGCGGTCGAGCACCGCGATCATGTCCTCGACCTCGGCGCGATCGAACCCTTGGGTGATGAACACGAATTTGCTGCGGCGATCCTCATCCGGCCAGCGCTCGAGCCACGTCAGATTATGCAAGAGGTGCTGCGCGCCCTGGATCACCGCCGGCCGTTCCGGCTCCTCGGCGACATGCACGATGCCTTTCACGCGGAGAAGATTGGGGCCGAGATTCTGCTGCAAGGCGTCAAGGAGAAGCCGCAGCGCCTCGCGCGGGATCGGATCGGCACGGATGAAACAGAACGAGGCGATGTCGCGGTCGTGCAGACCGTGATGGTCGTGCTGCGCATGGTCGTGATCCGCGTGATCGTGATCCGCGTGGTCGTGATCCGCGTGATCGTGAACGGCGTCGTGAGCGTGATGATGCGCGTGACTATGCGCATCGTGCGCCGGCTCGTAGGCGGCGGCATTGAGCCAGGCGCGGGCGTCGGCCGCGGCGCCGGCCGGATTGAGGCAGCCGGCGCGCAGGAGCTCGCCGACATTGAACGCCGGATCGTCGATGCGCGCGATCTTGGCCGCCGGATTGAGCCGATGCAGCCGCGCGGTCAGCGCCGCTTCCGCCGCCTTCATCTTCGCGGCGTCGATCAGGTCGAGCTTGGTGACGAGGATATGGTCGGCGAGCGCGGCCTGTCGCACCGACTCGATATGCTCATCGAGCGTCGCCGGCCCGTTCACCGCATCAACAGTCGCCACCACGCCGCCGATGCGGTAGAGCCCGGCGAGCGTCGGGTCGGAGAGGAAGGCCTGGATGAGCGGGGACGGATCGGCGAGGCCGGAGGTCTCGATCACCACGTGATCGAAGCGCGGAATCTTGTCGTCCTCGCGCGCGTGATAGAGATTGTTCAGCGTGGTGACCAGATCGCCGAACACGGTGCAGCACAGGCAGCCATTCTCCAGCACCATGATGGTGTCGTCGCTCTGCGCCGCGAGCAGATGATCGAGGCCGACCTCGCCGAACTCGTTGATCACCACCGCCGTGTTCGCCATCGAAGGATCGCGCAGCGCGCGGTTGAGCAGCGTCGTCTTGCCGCTGCCGAGGAAGCCGGTGAGGATGGTGACGGGCGTGTGCGACAAGCTCGGTGTCCTGACGGCGAAGCCAGCCGATCCGGCCTCGCGCTATATATATGAAAACACCGCCGGTACTTTCATCCTCCCCCGCTCGAATCATCCTCCCTCGCACAGCGGGGGAGGTGGCGCGCCAACGGGTCCGGCCCGAAGTGGCCGGCGCGATGACAGGTTCCGCGCGCCGGTAGGGGCCCACGGCGATGCCGTTTGCTTTCGTCAGGGAAAAATCCGCGGCTCAGCATGCCCCCTCCACCGCGCTTGCGCGCGGTCCCCCTCCCCCGCACTGCGTGCGTGGGCGGATAAACACCCAGCTGCGCACCGGCCCCGGCGGGTGCGACAAAATACGTTTGCTCCTCGCCAACGACCCCGGCGCATCCCACATATAGGCCATGCTCACGCCAAAAGGCCTTTCCCTGATTGGCGAGCTCGTTGCCGCGGCCGGGCTCGTCATTGCGCTCGCCGGGTTTGCCATTCGCCGTACTTTGCCATGGCTCATCTGTTCGGCCATGGCATTCACGGCGCTGATTGTTGCGGTCCTGTTCATCGTCGACATGTCGACCTGACGAAGCCTCCCGCCGCGGAAAAAATCGGTCCACAACGCGTTTGCTTTGCGCTCCGGCCTTAGTATTCTTGCGAAGCTATGGCGTTCGACGCGTTCATTTCCTACTCCAGCAAAGACAAGACGACTGCGGACGCGGCGTGTGCAGGGCTAGAATCCGCCGGCATTCGGTGCTGGATCGCTCCGCGCGATATCCGCGCTGGCACCGAATATGCCGCAGGCATCATTGAAGGCATCGATACCTGCCGCATCATGGTGCTCATATTTTCATCGAGCGCCAATGCGTCGCCGCAAATCCGTCGCGAGATCGAGCGCGCGGTCAGCAAAGGGTTGACCATCATTCCATTCCGCATCGAGGACATCGCGCCGACGAAGGCGATGGAATATTATCTCGGCTCCATTCATTGGCTCGACGCCCTTACGCCGCCGCTTAGCAAACATCTTGGTCAGCTGGTTGAGCAAGTCAGAGCGAACCTGCAGGTTGATGCTGCGGGTAGCGCAGCAGCAGTCGGCGCGTATGAAAAGACAGTCACGGCAAAAGCGCCTCTCGGCGACTGGCGCGACAAAACGGATCGCTCGCGCTTTCAGTTCATCATCCGCAACATGGCTCTCCTCGCGCTCGTTGCCACCGTCGGGGTGCTGAGCGCTGCAGTGTTCTTCCGCTGGCAGTTTTTACCGCCTCCTCCAACCATCCCTGATCATGCGACGCGATCCGGGCCCGCCGCGCCTCCGCCGGGCGTTCCGGAGCCTGCGCCACAGCCGCCTTCCGCTCCGGCCCCGGAGTTCGTGATCACAAAGAGCGCCGCGTTCGGAGGCAATGGCGGCGCCGCATTCGACGATACGGATTGGAATGCCAATCATCTGCCGATTTCGGCGCTCAACATCGTCGGCGACCTGAACCCCGCCGATACCGCCCAACGCATCATCGGCGGCCTGCAAGTGCAGTGGGGTGACAAAGTCGGGCCGTTGCACGGCGGCAAGGGGCCTCTCGCCCAACCGGGGACGGTGGTCAGGCTGGGGAAGGACGAAAAGATCGGCCGCGTGGATGTGAGTTCGGCGCGCTATCACTATCCAACCGCCAACGAGCCGCCGCAATGGATCGCTGGCCTGGAAATTTGGACGGACGTAAGAGTCTACACATTCGGGGACATGAAACTCGGCCTGACCAACCAATGCGTTTTGGCCTACGGAGAAATTCTCCTCGGCTTTTTCGGACGGTCCGGCAGTTACATCGACCAGATTGGTTGCATCATGGGCAAGGCAAAATAGTTTCCGCGTCACCACGGGGCTTGGCCCGGTGGTCCATGGGGAAGTGCGGCTCAGCATGGATTGCCGGATCAAGTCCGGCAATGACGAATGGAAAGTGCCCCCTCCACCGCGCTTCGCGCGGTCCCCCTCCCCCGCTTCGCGGCGGGAGGATGAAAATCAAAACACGTCGCACCCCGGAAGCCCGCACGAAATCAGCTTGTAGGAGGGGAAATTGGTGATGATCTGGCAGCCGTCCTTGGTCACCACGACTTCCTCCTCGATCCGCGCGGCGCCGGAGCCGTCTTCGGCGCCTTTCCAGGTTTCGAGCGCGAACACCATGCCTTCCTTGAGCGGCGTGTTCTGCCCGGTGTAGCGCTTACTAATGATCGGCCGCTCCCAGAGCGAGAGGCCGACGCCGTGGCCGTATTGCAAGAGGAACGCCTCGGCCTCGTCGCGGTAGCCGAATTCCTGCGCGTCGGGCCACACCTGCGCCACCTGGTCGGGGGTGATGCCGGGGCGGATGAGATCGATCGAGGCGGAGATCCATTTCGAGGCGGTCTCGTAGGCGTCGATCTGGTGCTTGTTCGGCTCGCCGCAGATGAAGGTGCGGTAGTAGCAGGTGCGGTAGCCGTTGAACGAATGCATGATGTCGAGGAACACCATATCGCCCGGCTGAATGAGCCGGTCGGAGAAGGTGTGCGAGTGCGGGCGGCCGCGCTGGCCGGACACCGAATTGACGCACTCGACCCGCTCCGAGCCCATGCGGAACAGCCGGTCGTTGGCGATGGCGACCAATTCGTTCTCGCGCGTGCCCGGGCGGATGGCGCGGGCGATGTCGACGTAAGTGGCGTCGACCATGGCGCAGGCCATCTTCAGGAGCTCGATCTCGTCGGCGGTCTTGACTTCGCGCGCGTCGAGCATCGCCTGCTGGCCGTCGACCACCTCGATGCCTTCTTTCTCCAGCGCGCGCAGCATCGGCAATTCCATCAGGTCGATGCCGATCGGCTCCTTGTCGATGCCGAGCTTGAGGAGGACTTTCTTGATCTGCTTGGCGAAGTCGCCCTGGATGTTGAGCTGCGGCGGCAGGCCGCCCTGCATGGTCGAGATCGGCGCGGCGACATTGTCAGCGATCCACGGCGAGGAGATGCGCTTCGCCGGCGGGGCGGGGTCCCACAGCATCGGCTCGCCGACCACCGGGCAGAGCGCATAGCGCATGAACTTGTCGCGCGCCCATTCGCCGATATGGGTGCCGGTGATGTAGCGGATATTGTCGAAATTGAAGGCGAGCACGGCGCCGAGGCCGGCATGGCGGATCGCCGCCTGCGCCCGCTTCACCCGTTCCTTGTGCAGCCGATCATAATCGACGCCCTTCTCCCAATCCTTGGCCATCATGCCCCAGGACGCGGTCGCTTGCGGGCGGTTGTATCTCATCGGCGTTTCCTCACGATCTTTTTGCAGGCAATGCGGCGCGGCGCTGGGCGCCGGCGTAAACAACGGGAAACACAATTACCGTAACGCTGCGTCGGCGCAACGGGGTTTTTCCCGCGCGCATCGAGCCAATCGACGCCCCGCTGCGTTCGATAGGCGAACGCTGTTTGTGCTTGGGCGCCGGCTCGCGTCAGACGCGCCTTTTCAAGACGACGAGAAAGCTGATAGGGCTGAGGCGATATCAATTCGGCTGAACGGGTGAAGACAATGACGATCGCCGTTGTCGGCGCGACCGGCAATACCGGACGCGCGGTGGTGAAAGAGCTGAGGGAGCTCGGCCAGGAGCCGCTTTGCGTCGTGCGCGATGCGGAAAAGGCGCGCGAGGTTTTGGGCGCGGGCGCGAAGATCGCGGTTGCCGAACTGACCGACCGCGCGGCGCTGGAGAAAGCGCTCGCCGGCGCCGCGAGCGTGTTCCTGGTCACCGGCCACAATCCGCAGATGGGCGAGCAGCAGGCAAACGTCATCGACGCGGCGGCCGCGGCGGGCGCCAAGCACCTGGTGCGCCTCTCCTCCGGGCGCGCGGTCGCGGCCACGGACTCGCCGACCGCGATCGGCCGCGCCCACCATGCGGTCGACGAGAAATTGCGCAACGGCAAGATCGGCTGGACTATCCTGCGCCCCGGCCTGTTCATGCAGAACCTCATGGCGCAGGCGGCCTCGATCAAAGGCGAGGGCAAGATGGTGATGCCCTTCGCCGCCGATTTCCCGCTGGCGTTCATCGACGTGCGCGACACCGCCGCGGTCGCCGCGCCCATCCTGCTCGATCCGACGCCGCACGCGGGCAAGGCCTACGAGTTCACCGGCGCCGCCACCAGTTGCGGCGCGTTCGCCGCGGCGTTCTCGCAGGTGCTCGGCCGCAACATCGCCTATGTCGAGGTCACGCCCGAGCAGAACGAGCAGGCGATGAAAGCGCGCGGCATGCCGGACTGGCTCGTCGCCCATCTCGTCGCCATCGCCCGCATCGGCCGCGGCGGCGGTTTCTCCACCGAGAATACCAAGGCGATCCGCGACATCGCCAAGCGCGCGCCGCGGACGGCGCGGCAATTCGTCGAGGATTACAAGGCCGCGTTCAGCTGACTTGTCCTTCCCCGCGAAGCAGGGAAGGGGGACCGCGCGTAGGCGCGGTGGAAGGGGCTACGGCAGTGAGGATTACCTCTTCGCTGCGCGCCGCCTCCACCATGCTTCGCATGGTTCCCCCCTCCCCCGCTGCGCTGCGCTTCGCTTCGCGGAGGGAGGATGAAATCACGTCAGCCCGCTGACGACGCGACAATTCGTTGAGGATTATAGGAGCATATTCAGCTGTTTATCCTGCGAATACATCAAGTGCTTTGCTCATCACTATGGAATGCCGATATCCGCAAAATTGTAGACTGAGTGCAACATAATGGGTGCACGGACACTTTGTCCGAAATGCCGCGCAAATCCCAGAACGAATGCGATTGGTATGAGAGCAATCAGCTTTGCCGGTACAATGCCGGCGTGGCATGCGAGCCAAAACACGCTCGTCACTAGTATTGTAGTTAGCGGGCCCCAGCGCTTTTGCAAACCTGTCCATAGCCAACCCCTACAAAGGCCCTCCTCCGCTAACGGTGCGATTACCACCAGCCTCAAAATCTCAAATGTAGCCAGCCACAAGGCGGTGGAACCCGCCGCACCTAGGTCGTAGATAGTTCGGCCAACAAGGAAGAAACGCATGACGAAGGCATAGCCGATTGTGACTAACGCCAAACAGAGCACGACGGTCCGATTCTTTACGGGATGGTTGCCTAAACCCTCACTGACGCTGCCTCGACCGATTATACGGCCACGAACAATTGCGGACATCAAAAGAATGCTCATCGCGGCGAAATCCCCGGCGTATCCATATATCCTGACGCGCCACGGCACCTGAAGCAGGATGCCCGAAAAGCCGATCAGAAAGCCAACTATCAAACTGCTAGCAAAAGCCAGCAATACCCACATCAGAGCAACTGCAATGAGACGCCACGCGGATTCGGCCGATGGTCTAAACCCGTCCATTAGCATCTCGGAGCTTTTCCATAGCGACGCATACTGGACGCCAATCATTCAGGCATCATCGACAAACGATGACATCCACCGGATGAAAGTAACTATCGACCGGCGATCAATCTGGAAGAAGACGCCCCCGGTCACCTTTTTGACGGCCCGTCCCCATCTCATCTGATTTCTCTGATCGCCAAATTTCGCCACGCTATCATCAACCGAACCAACCGATCGGGCGCCAAGCCAAAAGTATCCGGCAGAAATCCATTCCGACCGGAGACAGCCTTATTTATGTTTTCCAGCGCAGTAAGATGTGACTTTGCTATCTCGAACACAACCACGCTTCCGCGACGCCCGGTCCACACACCGAAGTCACTCACTTTGTTCCATTCGTACGTTTTGGCGCGGTAGAGACGCGTCCAGGTAAAGCTGTCTCGACCTAGCCGCAATGAGCTGGAGCCCGGCAGAAGCATGGCAATTCCGACTACGGTAAGGGCGGCAAAGAAAATTGATCCCAATATTCCTGTCAGTGGGCGTCCGTAACCGATCGAAAGAGCACTGACGATCGTGAGGCAGATTCCTATGGCAATTAAGCGTACCCACCTTCCACGCGACGGAAAGAGAATGACAGGCCCCGGGAAACGTCTCAAAATATCATCAACGTCGGCGATTTTACTCATGGGCGCACGCTCGCCGGCCTGGGGCCGAGTCCAAGACTTACGGTCAGGATTAAACCAAGCTTCGAGAGCACGGTCGAGCGTGTCAGCTGCACTAGATTCATAAGAGGCACTGGAGCACCGTGACTCACCGCGGTTCCATTTTTCGTTGCTGACCACCGACGGCAGATAGACCATCCGCGGCCTTCCCCTGTGCAACTGGTTGCGACACCTCGGCGTCCAAGCAAGGGATGGCAAAGGCGAGCCGTGCAAGTACGCTGATCAGTTCGGCTTGCCCTCGGCTGGCGCTTAGCGCCGTTACTTCGGCCAGGTGAGCATCGCCAGCGCGACGCAGGCCAGCATCCAGAACAGGCAGTACTCGAAACCGCCGACCACCCAGATCCACTTCCTCGTCACCTTGAAGGTCGCGGCGCCGGCGACGAACAGGTGGATGGCGGCGATGGCGGCGACATAGGGCGTGTAGATCGCGAACACCAGGCCGATGGTCAGCACCGTCTCGATCGCGCCGGCAATGTACATCCAGGCCGCCGGCGGATTGAACTTCGCGGCCTTGAAGAAGTTGAGCGTCGCCGGCTCGGTGAACTTGGCGACGATGTGCGGGATGAAAAACAACCCGCAGATCAGGCGCAGGACAACGACGCCGTTGGTGAGATCGAAATTCTGCATATGGCCCGACATGGCGCTCGCCCCTTTTTCTCGCCGCTATTGTTTTTGTTCATACCTGGAGTCAGCAAAATCCCCACTCTATCTCTCCCCCTTCCAGGGGGAGAGAAGCGCGAGCCAGCTCACCGGCGCATCATCCGGAATTCCGCCCACTAGAGAATCTCGAACACCTGATAGACCGGCCCCTCGGGCAGGCGATGGCCGACGCCGACGCAGAGCGCCTTGTTGAGCCAGCCATATTTCTCCGACGCGGTTTCGAACGACCCGGTGATGCGCAGATAATAGTCGGTCGCCTTGACCGCTTCGCCGCGGGCGATGCGGTCGAGCACCTCCTGCGGGCCGTGGCGGATGCCGGTGTAGGGCATGCCGATGATGTCGCCGTCGTCGGTCTTGAGCACGACGCGCACATTGAGCATCCAGGCGCCGTCGCCGTGCCGCACCGTCTGCCAGTCGCTGCCGCCGGGAAGGAGCGTGCCGCGCAGGCGCTCGCCTTCGAAACGGCCGCCGGTGATGACGCCGACGCGCCGGTCGACGCCGGGCGTCTTGCCGACATTGATCGCCGGCTGCACGTCGAGGAGGAGGATAAAGAGCGGCCGCACCCGCAGCTCGGTCATTTCCTTGGGCAGGATTTCCGTGAGCGGACGGGTGCTGGTCACCGGCGAATCTCCCTGGCATTGCGCCGGAGCGCGCCGGCCGCGCCGGCAACACTAGCGAAACGACATGCTCGGTCAATTGCGGCCTCACCGCTTCCGCGCTAGGACCAGCAAGACGCGGCGGCGGCGGAGCGTGCGGGCGTGAGCGGCAAGACGGCTACTCTGCGGATCGGCATCGACACCGGCGGCACCTTCACCGACATCGTCTGCGTCGACGACGCCTCCGGCGCGATGCGCGTCACCAAGGTTTCCTCGACGCCGGCCAATCCCGCGATCGCGCTGGTGCGCGGCGTGCACGCCATTCTCGGCCAGTCGGGCGCGGGCGTGGACGATCTCGGCGTGCTGGCGCACGGCACCACGGTCGCGACCAATGCGCTCCTTCAAGGCGAGATCAGCGGCCTCGGGCTCATCGTCACCGCAGGGTTCCGCTACATTCTCGAGATCGCCCGCCAATCGGTGCCCGAGGGCTACGGCAATTCGTATTTCTGGGTGAAGCCGGAGCGCATCGTGCCGCTTCGCCATGTCCGCGAGGTCGGCGGCCGCCTCGACTTTCTCGGCGCCGAGCTGCGGCCGCTCGACGAAGCGAGCGTGCGCGAAGCGGCACGCTATTTTCGCCAGGCCGGCATCGGCGCGGTCGGCGTGTGCCTGATGCACGCTTACGCCAACGCGGCGCACGAGCGCCGGGCGGCCGAGATCGTGGCGCAGGAATACCCCGACTGCACGCTGTCGCTCTCCTGCGACGTGCTGCCGGAATATCGCGAATACGAGCGCGCGGTGACGACGCTCGTCGACGCTTTCATCAAGCCGCATATGAGCCGCTATCTTGCGCGCATCCGCGAAGAGCTCGGCGGAGAGCTCAGCGACAAACCGTTCCTGGTGATGCAGTCCTCGGGCGGCGTCGCCAGCCCCGACCAGGTGATGCGCAAGCCGATCACTACCGCGCTCTCCGGCCCGGCCGCCGGCGCGCTCGGCAGCGCGGTCATTGCCGAGATCGCCGGCTTTCCCGATCTGGTGACGCTCGACGCCGGGGGCACCTCGACCGACCTCTGCCTGATCGAAGCGGCAAAGCCGAAGATCACCAATGGCGGCCGCGTCGGCCGCTTCCCGGTGCGCATCCCGATGCTCGACGTCAAGACCATCGGCACCGGCGGCGGCTCGATCGCCTGGATCACGCGCGAAGGCAAGCTCAAGGTCGGGCCGCGCAGCGCCGGCGCCGAGCCGGGGCCGATGTGTTATCCGAACGGCGGCAACGAGCCGACCATCACCGACGCCAATCTCGTCCTCGGCCGCATCCCGCCGGCGCTGATCGGCGGCGGCATCCGGCTCGATGCCGGGCGTGCACGCCAAGGGCTCGAAGCGCTCGCGACACGGCTGCCCGGCCATTTGAGCGCGGAGCAGCTGGCCGAAGGCGTCATCGAGATCGCCAATTGGGATCAGGCCAACGCCATCCGGCAGATGACCATCCAGCGCGGCATCGATCCGGGCGCGTTTGCGCTCCTTTCATTCGGCGGCTCCGGCCCGGCGCAGTCGCCGGCGGTGATGGAGCTCATCGGCATGCAGACCTGCATCGTGCCGCCCAACCCCGGCAATCTCTCCGCCTTCGGGCTGCTCGCGGTTGATTGGCGCACCGACCACATCGTCACCAAGGTGATGCACGAGGACGCAATCGACCTGCCGGTCGTCGCCGCGAGCTACGCCGCGCTCGAGCAAGACGCCGTCGCCACACTGGAGAAGAACGGCATCGCGCGAGCGAAGATCGCGCTCTTACGCGAAGCCGACGTCCGTTACGCCGGGCAGTCGATGGAAGTCCGCGTCGCCGCGCGCGCCGGCGCAATCGACGGCGACTTCATCGCCGATCTGGTCGCTGCATTCCATGCCGCGCATCTGAAGACCTTCGGCTACAACTATGCCGGCCGGCAGAAGGTCGAGCTGGTGAATTTCTGCGTGTCCGGCTTCGGCAGGATCGATCGTCCGCGCATTCCGAAGGTTGAGCGTACCGCCGGCTATCCGCCGAAAGGGGGAAGCCGGCCGGTCTATTTCGACGGCAAATTCCGCGACACGCCGGTATACGAGCGCGCCGCGCTTGGCGCCGGTGCGCAGCTTGCCGGCCCGGCGATCGTCGAGGAGTTCGGCTCCACGACCGTCGTCTTTCCCGGCCAGAAGCTCAGCGTCGATGCGCACGGCATTTTGGTCATTAGCGCAGCCGGCAAGACCGGAGTGGCGCGGAACTAATTGTGGCGCGGAGCTGCGCGACCACTCCGTTTTGTTGGGGACAGTATCGCCTTTTTCGAGCGAAGAGATTTAGTTCTGGCATGATGAGCCAGGGGCGATTTGCGTTCGGGGGACCAACAAACATGAAGAACACTGCGCTGCTAACGCTAGTCTTTGTCGTCATTTCGTCGCCGCTTCTCGCGAAGCCGCACCATCTCTACTCCGCGGGCCGTCACGACGGCTACCGCCACGCTTACGCCGAGGCGCATCGGTACAGCTCCCATGACGGCCGTCACCACAGCTATGGCCATGGCGCCCGCGAAATTGGCGCTCATGAAACCGGCGGCCGGGAAACGCATTCGCACATCACTTGCGAGATGGTGCGTTCCTACGTCGCCCAGGTCGGATTGGTGCAGGCCAAGGCGATGGCGCAGGCGGCGGGAATGACGGCCTCCGAAGAGCGGAGAGCGAGGCAGTGTCTCGCGAATAGAGTCTGAGCAGATTCGGCCGCGGTTGCACCGTTTCTCGACCAAGCGTTCGCAGCGCAAATGTGGGCCTTCGATCCGCCCGGAACGCGCCTTAGCTTTTCCGTTCCGCCGCGACTTCGCCGATGATCTGGTTGGCGCGGCGGAAGCCTTCCGAGGCGATCGGGATGCCGGCGTAGACGGCGGTGTGCAGCAGGATCTCGGCGATCTCCTCGGGCGTGACGCCGTTGTTCAGCGCGCCGCGGATGTGCACCTCGAATTCGTGCCAGCGGGCGAGCGCGGCGAGCATGCAGACATTGAGCATGCTGCGGGTCTTGCGCGCGAGGCCTTCGCGCAGCCACACATTGCCCCAGCATTGCGTCTGCGTGAACTCGATGAAGTGCTGGGTGAACGGATTGGCCTTCTGCCGGCCGGCATCGACATAGGCGGCGCCCAGCACCTCGCGGCGAACCTGCGCGCCCTGCCGCGCGCGTTCGGTGATTGAATCTGGCAAAGCCATCGTAAACCTCCGTGTTGCCCTGGCATGCGATCGACCCGCTGGAAATTATCGGCGATAGACGCCATAAAGCGAAGGCCTTTCGGAGGCCCGGCGATGATGAACGTGCATGCCAAGGAATGGCCGTGGCCGACCGCGCCGGACCTGCCCCGGCGCGCAGTCGATCCCATCGTCCTGCAGATCGTCGAAGGCACGCTCAACTCCATCGAGGCGGAGATTGAATACGCGATCGAGCGCACCGCGCGCTCGCCGATGATCCGCGAAGCGCACGACTACCGCGTCGGCCTGTTCGACCGCTATTGCCGCAAGCTCACCGGCCGCTCCTATTCCGCCATGCCCAACGCCGTGGTGCGCGATTTCCCGCCGCAGACCATGCAGCCCGGCGACGTGTTCCTGATGAACGACACCTACCTGACCGAAGGCTCGATCGGGCACCTGCCCGACCTGTGCTCGACCGTGCCGGTTTTCTATCAAGGCGAAGTCGTCGCCTACATCCAGGCCTTCGGCCACCACGACGATATCGGCGGTCGCGTGCCCGGCTCGATGCCAGGCACCGCGGCGACGGTGTTCGAGGAAGGCCTCGCCGTGCCGCCGATCAAGTTCTACAGCGCCGGCGTGCGCAACGAGGCGGTGTTCACCATCATCCGGCGCAACACCCGCGTGCCCGACATGCTCGCCGCCGATCTCGACAGCGAGGTGCAGGCCTGCCTGATGGGCGCGCGCCGCATGGCGGAATTGTTCGCGCGCTTCGGCCGCGACACGGTCGAGGCGTGCTTCCAGGCGATCCTCGACGCCTGCCGCGACACTTTCCGCCGCGAGTTGTTGCCGAAGATCGCCGATGGCGAATACCGCTGGGAAGACTATGTCGAGCACGACGGTGTCACCGATCCGAAGCTGCATAAACTCGCGCTTAAGCTAATCAAAAAGGGCGACCGGATCACGCTCGATTTCACCGGCACCGATCCGCAATCGACCGGGCCGATCAACTGGCCCGCCGACTATGCCGGCGGCGCGTTCCTGATCAAATGGATCGCGCCGATCCTGCGCAACCTCGCCGACACGCCGGAGCGCGCGGCGGAGATCCACGTCAACGAAGGCGTCTGCGAAGTCTTCGACGTGATCTTCCCGCCGAAGGGCACGCTGATCACGCCGGAATGGCCGGCGGCGACCAATGCGCGCTCGTTCGTGCTCCTACGCTGCATCGGCCTTCTCGCCGGCGTGGTGGCGCATGCCGCGCAGGGCCTCATGCCGGCCGATCAGGAGACCATCCGCTACACCGGGTTTTACGGCGACGATCGCAACGGCAATCCGTTCCTGTCCCGCGAAGTTCTCGGCGGCGGCTCCGGCGGCCGCTACTACGCCGACGGCAACGACGCCATCCACATCGTGCCCGACTCGCGCAATCAGCCGGCCGAATTCACCGAGACGCGGTTTCCGCTCTTGGTGGAGAAGCTGGCGCTGCGCACCGATTCCGGCGGCGCCGGCAAGCGCCGCGGCGGCCTCGGCTACGAGAAGCATTACCGGGCGCTGGTCGATTGCCGCACCATCGTCACCGCCGACCGCGTGCGGCTCGGCTGCTACGGCCTCAATGGCGGCAAAGCCGGCAAGCCGTTCTGCGTCACCATCGACACCGAAGGCAAGCCACACGACCTCGGCGGCCTGGTTGACGGCGAGCCGGTTCGCGCCGGCGAGATCGTGCGCGTCGTCACCACCGGTGGCGGTGGCTGGGGCGATCCGCTCGAGCGCGAGCCCGAATGGGTCGAGCGCGACGTGATCGAGGGCAAGGTCTCGCTCGCTGCGGCGCGCGAGGATTACGGCGTCGTGCTGGCGCCCGCCGCCGGCATCGCGGCGTTTCGCATCGACGCGGAGGCCACGCAAGTGCAGCGGAAAAAGCTCAAAGCGGCGCGGACGAGCGAGCCGCCGATGATCGACCGCGGCTCAGGCTTCGAGAAAATGCTCCGCGGCGAAGTCAAACCGTGGACCCGCTCGGCCTAAATGCTCCCTCTCCCCGCACGCGGGGAGAGGGAGTTGCCAAGCCCGACCGCGGAGTAGAATTTCCCGCGGCGAGTCAAATCCTGAACCGTTCGTAAAACTTTTCACCGGAGATCAAGCGCAAAATGGCCATCGAAGTTGCCAAGGTCGAATTAAAGAATGTGCAGGATGCCTCCGGCCTCGAGGCCGCGATCGGCAAGGGGCAATTCCGCGCCGACGAGGTGATCGCCGTCATCGGCAAGACCGAAGGCAATGGCGGCGTCAACGACTTTACCCGCATCCTCGCCGACCAGGCATTTCGCCGCGCGCTCCTTAAGCTCGGCAGCCGCTCCGACGAGGCAGTGGCGCAAATCCCGATGGTGTGGTCCGGCGGCTGCGACGGCGTGATCACGCCGCACGCGACGATTTTTGCCCGCAACGGCAAGACCGGCCCGGCGACGCAATCGCGGCTCGCCATCGGCACGGCGATGAGCGCCGAGCTTTTTCCCGAGGACATCGGCCGCCCGGCCATGGTCGAGAAGGTCGCCGCCGGCGTGCGCGCGGCGATGCGCGACGCCGGCATCGACGATCCGGCGGACGTGCATTACGTGCAGACCAAGACGCCGCTCCTCACCGTCGATTCGGTCGCCGAAGCGCATGGGCGCGGGAAAGAGGTCGCCTGCGAGGTGCACGACTCCATGGGCGTGTCGAACGGCACCACCGGCCTCGGCATCGCCGTCGCGCTCGACGAGATCAAGATGCCGAAGGCGGAAGAAATCTGCCGCAACCTCGACCTCTACTCCTCCGTCGCCTCCTGCTCGTCCGGCGTCGAGCTGACGCAGGCGCAGATCGTCCTCCTCGGCAACAAGAAAGGCGCCGGCGGCCGCTATCGCATCGGCCACGCGGTCATGCGCGACGCGCTCGACATCGACTCGATCTATGCGGCGATCCGCAATGCCGGCCTTGCATTGCCGGAACGGCCGCGCGCCGAAGACCTGAAAGGCCGCGTGGTCAACTGCTTCATGAAATGCGAGGCCGACCGCACCGGCAAGCTGCGCGGCCGCCGGCAGATCATGCTCGATGATTCCGACGTGCCCTGGCATCGCCACGCCAAGGCCGCGGTCGGCGGCGTCGCCGCGGCGGCAATCGGCGATCCGGCGGTGTTCGTCTCGGTCGACGCCATGCATCAGGGCCCGCAGGGCGGCGGGCCATGCATCGCCATCATCGACGCCGGCGAATAGATTGCGCACCGGCACGGCCGCGCGAAGCGAAAGCAGCAAGCCATGGTCGACAAGACGCTCGCCCGCAAATCGGCCCGCGAACTGGCGCGCCTTATTCGCACGCGCGCGGTCAGTCCGGTCGAGGTGCTCGACGCCCATCTCGCGGTGATCGCCGAGATCAATCCGAAGCTCAACGCCGTCATCACGCTCGCCGCCGAGGCGGCGCACGATGCCGCGCGCCGCGCCGAGGACGCGGTCGTCGGCGGCGAGCCGCTCGGCGTGCTGCACGGCCTGCCGGTCGCGGTCAAGGACAACACGCTGACCGCCGGGATCCGCACCACCTACGCCTCGCCGCTGTTCAAGGATTTCGTCCCGGCGGAGGATGCCGAAATCGTGCGCCGGCTCAAGGCCGCGGGCGCGATCGTGCTCGGCAAGACCAACATGCCGGAATTCGCCACCGGGGCGAACACCAACAATGCGTTGTTCGGCGCGACGCGCAATCCGTGGAATCCGGCGCTCACGCCGGCGGGATCGTCCGGCGGCTCGGCGGTTGCGGTCGCGACCGGCATGGTGCCGCTGGCGCAGGGCACCGATTTCGGCTGCTCGATCCGCATGCCCGCGGCGTTCTGCGGCATCCTCGGCATCCGTCCAACGCCCGGCTTGACGCCGAACGTTCCGATGGGACTGGCCTGGGATCCGGGCCAGGTGCACGGCCCGCTGGCGCGCGACACCGAAGATGTCGCGCTGATGCTCGACGCCATCGTCGGCTACAGCCGGCTGTCGCCGATTTCAGTCACGCCGCCGTGGCAAAGCGCGCTCGCCGAGCTCGAGCGGCGCAAGGATGCGCGCGGGCTTCGCGTCGCCTACGTCTCCGATATCGCCGGGATCGGCGTCGAGCGGGAAATCGACGGCATCTGCCGCGAGGCGGCGCTGGGGTTGAGCCAGTTCGGCGCGCAGGTCGAGGAAACCGCGTTCGACGCCAGCGGCGGACGCAACGCTTATCAGACTTGGCGCGGCTTCTGGATGGTCGGGCAATTCTACCCGCGTTTGAGCGAGCTCGACCAATTCGGACCCAATCTCAACGGCAATATTGCCGCCGGGTTGAAACTGACGGCGCTCGATTTTGCTGCCGCCGAGCAGAAACGGCAGGAGACCTATCACCGGTTCCGCACGTTGTTCGAGCGCTTCGACGTGCTGCTGACGCCGGCGGCGCCGGTCAAGCCGTTCCCGGTGGAGAAGAACTTCCCCGATGCGATCAACGGCCGCAGCTTCGACAATTACACCGACTGGTTCGCCTCCTCTTATCTGGTCACGCTGGTCAGCTTGCCGGCGGCGAGCGCGCCGGCCGGCCTGTCGGCGGACGGCTTGCCTGTCGGCATGCAGATCATCGCCCCGCGCTTCGAGGAGCCGATGATCCTCAGCGTCGCCCGGCTCCTGCATCAGGCGAGCGGCGTCGGCTGGCCGCCGATTGCCGCCGCGGCGGGCGCGAACAAATGAGACGACCACGGCGCGCGCCGATCTGAAGCACGGAGCGCCACGTGAAGGCGGTGATGCTCGGGCTTGTCGGTCCCTTCCTCGGAGCGATCGCCGGCGGCGGGCCGTCCGCGGGGACGGGCTCGACCCGTCAACGTGCCGCTACAGCGAAGTGGGATCGAGCTCTTCCATCAGCACCAGCAGGCATTCGAGCAGATAGTAGTCCGCGACGATGAACTCGCACTTGTTCGCCGCATCATGCGGCCGCGCGTCGGCACGCTTGTTGAAGCAGCTCTCCGTTAGGATCCCCGGCACGCGCTTGTCCTGTGCGGACGTCGGCGTCAGATAGTTTCTCACCAGCGCTTCGACGGTCGCCTCAGCGGTCGTCCGGTATTTTGCCCGCGATGCCTCATCCTTCACGGCCTTGGAAAGCTTGAGCAATGCGCTCGAGGCGATCGCGGTCGCCGCGGTGTCGCGCTCGGTATCAGGAATCGCCGGATCGTCGAAATCCCAGAACGCGACGCGGTCCTTGGGCACATGCGCGATCCACCATTGCGCGCCGCGCTGCGCCGCTTCGAGCCACGAGGTTTCCCGCGGCGCGGCGAGATAGCTCATCGTCGAGAACAAGATGCCCCAAGCCTGCGCGCGGCCCCAGGTGCTGGTCGCGCTGTAGCCCTTGTGAGTGTAGTGCTTCACCAGCCTGCCGGTTTCATCGAGCGTCGAGGACTGGGTGAAGGAATTGTCGGCGCGCAGGTGCAGCGGGATGATGGTCGCGGCGTGATGCCGCGCGACCTCGCGCATCTTGCCGTCGCCGCAGGCGCGCGCCGCCCAGAACAGGAACGGCGCGGCCTGCAAGCTGTCGATGCTGGTCTCGATATTGCCGACGTGCCCGCCTTCTTCGGCCTGGCTACCCAGCGGGATCAGCTTGAGCGCCGGATTATACATCGCCGTCAGGCTGCGCGCGGCGGCGAGCGCCAAATCCTTCGCGGCTTTGTCGTCGTAGAGGATCGAGCCGAGCGCGGCGCCGAAATAGAGCGCAAACGACTTGAACACGGTGTCGACCGCGATGCGGCTCTTCAGCCCTTGCGCCAAAGCCGCGGCCTGCGTGCGGTAGCGCGTCTCGCCGGTGTGCTTGGCGGCGAGCCAGTGCACGCCGGCCCAATAGCCGCCGGTCCAGTCGCCGTCGGCCGTCGTCGTCCAGTTGCCGGTTTCCGTGTCGGCCCAGTGCGGGTACGCCGTGCCGACGCGCCCGCGCGTGTCGTCCATCCGCTTGAGCATCCGCCCGACGGCCTCGCTCCAGATCTGCATGCGCGTGCTCCCGATCAGATCTCCGACTGCGCCGCAACGGCGCGGCGCAGAAAATGCGGCAACTCGTTCGGCATGCGGCCCAGCAGCCAGCGCAGCGTATTCGGATTGCCGGCAAGACCGTGGCTGGCATAATAGCGGAACATCGCCGCAAGCGTTGCGCGTTCATGCTCGCCGATGCCGTCGGCCTGCGCGCGCGCCGCCCAGGCTTCGACGGTTTCCGCCTCGGCGCGGACGGTGCGAGCGAGTGCCGCGCCGAGCGCGGCGGCGATTTCGGTCTGGCTGAGCGGTGGCGTGCCGACGAGCTCGTAGGTGGCGCCGACATGGCCGCTGGTCGTGAGCACCTGCGCCGCGGCCTCGGCGACGTCGTCGAGATCGACGAGGCTCAGCCGCGTCGCGACCGGATAAGGAACGCGGAACACCCCGTCCGCGACGATGCCGCGCCAGGCGCCGAGGATATTCTGCATGTAGGCGGCCGGCTGCAGGATGGTGAGCTTGAAGCCGGCGCCGAGCAGCAGCTCCTCGACTCGCAGCTTCTGCCAGTGATGCGGCATCGCCTCGATCTGCGGATGCAGCACCGAATGATAAACGAAGCGCTCCACGTTCTGCTCCTTCGCCGCATCGGCGACGGCGCGGGCGAACGCGAGTTCGTTGGCGCTGACATTCGGGCAGATGTGGTAGATCGCCTGCGCTCCGGCGGTGGCGAGCAGGAGCGCGCCGCGATCCTCGAAGCTGCCGGTGCTGACCTCGGCGGCGCCGAGCGCCTTGAGCGCGTCGACATGCTCGGTGCGGCGAACCAGCACCCGCACGCTCGCGCCCTTCCCGGCAAGCGCCTTGACCACCGCCCTTCCGGTTTTGCCGGCGGCGCCGGTGACGAGGATCATCGCCGTTTGGTCGTCAGCTCGAACAGACGATTGGGACTCAACGGGATCTCGTTGAGCTCGATGTTCTGCTGCAAGAGCCCGAGCGCATCCTCGATCGCCTGCGCGAACAGCGGCCCGACCGGAATGGCGCCGGCCTCGCCCGCCCCCTTGATGCCCAGCGGATTGAGCGGCGACGGGGTGACGGTGTGGCCGATCTCCATGCGCGGCACTTCAAGCGCGGTCGGCAGCAGATAATCCGCGAGCGAGGCGTTGAGCAGCTGCCCCTCCTCATCGAACACCAGCTGCTCGTAGAAGGCGTTGCCGATCCCCTGCGCGACGCCGCCGTGGATCTGGCCGGCAAGGATCAGCGGATTGATGACGGTGCCGCAGTCGTGCACCACCACGTATTTGCGCACCTCGAGCGTGAAGGTCTGCGGATCGACCTCGACGATCATGGCGTGCGCGCCGGCCGCCGTAGCGCCGCCGGGCGGCCCGAAATATTGCGTGGATTCGAGGCCGGGCTCGGTGCCGGGACGCACCGCGCCGCGCATCGGATTGGCCTTGAGCGCCAGCGCGCCGAGCGTGACCGCCTGGCCGGGAACGCCGACCACCGAGACCTGGCCGTTGGCGATTTCCAGGTCCTCCTCGGCGCATTCGAAATGCTCGGCGGCGAGCGTGAGGATCTTCTGCCGCACCACTTTCGCCGCCTCGTTGACGGCGTTCCCCGCCACGACCGCGCCGCGGCTGGCGAAGGTGCCGGCGCCCCAGTAGAACTGATCGGTGTCGCCGGTCACCACATCGACGTCTCCCACCTCGACGCCGAGCTGGTCGGCGGCGATCTGCGCAAACACGGTGAAATGCCCCTGCCCTTGCGTGCCGATGCCGGTCGCGAGACTCACCTTGCCGTTCGCCTGCACCTGGATTTTGGCACCCTCATAGGGGCCGATGCCGGTGCCCTCGACGTAACAGACGATGCCGATGCCGACATGGCGGCCCTGCGCGCGCAGCCGCGGCTGTTCCTCGGCGAGGAAGCGCCGGTAGCCGATCATCTCGAGCGCCTTGTCGAGCACCGGCGCATAATTGCCGCTGTCGTAGGAGAGCGGCGCAAAGTCCTGGTAGATGATCTCGTTGTTGTAGGGGAAAGCATCCGGCGGGATGAAATTGCGCCGGCGGATTTCGGCGCGGTCGATGCCAAGCTCGTGCGCGGCGATGTCGAGGAGCCGCTCCATCACGAACACGCCGTGCTGGCGGCCGGCGCCGCGATAGGGCGTGACGATCGGCTTGTTGGTGAAGATCGCCGTGAAGGTGCTGTCGTAGTTCGGGATCACATAGGGCCCGAGCAGCGTGCATTGGCTGTTGATCGGCACCGTGAGCCCATAGGGATTGTAGGCGCCGGTGTCGTGCAGGAACACATCCTTGATACCGAGGATGCGGCCGTCGCGCGTCAGTGCGATCTCGGCGTCATGCGTCTGGCCGCGCTCCTGGGTGGTGGCGAAAAAATGCTCGAGCCGGTCCTCGATCCATTTGACCGGGCGGTTGAGCTGCATCGCCGCCCACGGGATCACCACCTCTTCCGGATAGAACAGCATGATCTTCGGCCCGAAGCCGCCGCCGACGAACGGCGCGATCACCCGCACCTGCCGCTCGCTCAGGCCGAGCATGGCGGCAAGCCCGTTGCGCAGGAACACCGGCGCCTGCGTCGTGTCCCACACCGTGAGCTGGTTGGCGCGCCCGTCCCAATTGGCGATGATGCCGCGCGTCTCGATCGGTGAGGAGGCACCGTGATCGTAGTGGAAGCGGCGGCTGATGATATGTTCGGCGCGGGCGCGGGCGGCGGCGTAGTTGCCGCGGCCCTGGTGGACATGAGCGGCGACGTTGCCGCGTACATCGTCGTGCACACGCGAGGAGGTATCGGCCAGCGCCTTTTCCAGATCGACCACGACCGGGAGCGGATCGAGCTCGACCACGATGTCGGCGAGCGCGTCCTCGGCGAGGTAGCGGCTTTGCGCCAAGACGACCGCCAGCGGCTCGCCGACATGGCGCACCTTGTCCTTGGCGAGCGGCACCTGCGTGCGCTGATTGAAGACGATACCGGCAATCGGCGGCGGCGGCACCAAAAGCGGCCCGGGCGCCCAATAGGCGCCGAGATCCGCGGCGGTATAGACCGCAACGACGCCCGCGCGCGCCCGCGCCGCGGTAACATCGATCGAGCGGATCGCGGCGTGGGCGACGTTGCTGCGCAGGAAGGCCGCGTAAAGCATGCCGGGAAGCTCGACGTCGTCGACGAACAAGGCCTGGCCGCTAAGCAGCCGCTTGTCCTCGTTGCGTCGGATCGGTGCGCCGAAATTTCGCGTCGCCACGGCGGTCACTTCCGCAGCCGTTGCGCGGCCAACTGCATCGCCTCGACGATGTGCTGGTAGCCGGTGCAGCGGCACAGATTGCCGGACAGCGCCTCGCGGATCTGCGCTTCGTCCGGCGCCGCCGTCTCGTCGAGGAACGCCTTCATGGTCATCAGGATGCCGGGCGTGCAGTAGCCGCATTGCAGGCCGTGACATTCGCGCATCGCTTCCTGCAGCGGGTGCAGATGCTCGCGGTCGGGCGCGAGCCCCTCGACGGTGAGGATGGTGTGGCCGTCGGCCTGCGCGGCGAACATCAGGCAAGAGCGGACGGCGGCACCGTCGAACATCACCGTGCAGGCGCCGCACACGCCGTGCTCGCAGCCGACATGCGTCCCGGCCAGCAACAAATCATGGCGCAGGAAATCGCTGAGCAGCATCCGCGCCTCGACCTGGCGCCGGTAGGGCGTGCCGTTCACCGTGACGGTGATGGCGTGCGCCTCGGTATCGTAGGCGTCAGTGGCCACGCTGCGCCCGCTCATTCGCCGTCGCCAAAGCGCGCGCGGTCAGGACCCCGGCGATATGGCGCTGATACTCCTTGCTGGCGTGCACGTTGCCGGCCGGATCGATCTCGCCTTGGAGGAGCGCGGTTGCGGCCTCGATCTCCGGCGTGGCGATCTTGCGGCCGGCCAGCGACTTGCTCGCCTGCGCGGCGAAGATCGGCCCGTCGCCGGCATTGCAGAGGCCGATCCGCGCCTCGCTACAGCGTCCGTCGGCATCGAGTTCCACCGTGCAGGCGACGCCGATGATGGCGAAGTCGCCGCGCCGGCGGGCAACCTCGATGAAACAGGCTCCCGAGCGGGGCGGCGCGACCGGCAGTTCCACTTCCATCAGCATCTCGTCGGGCGCAAGCGCGGTCGACAGCGCCCCGAGGAAAAAGTCCGCCGCGGCGATCCAGCGTTCGCCGCGCACCGATTGCACGCGCAGCCTGGCGGCCAGCGCGAGCATGATCGCCGGCATCTCGGAGGCCGGATCGGCATGCGCGAGGTTGCCGCCGATGGTGCCGCGATTGCGGATCTGCGGGTGGGCGATGTGCGGCAGCGCCTCGTGAACGAGCGGCAGGTCGTGCGCAGTGGCGGCGTCGCGCTCGAGGCTCCGGTAGCGGGTGAGCGCACCGATCCGCAGGCTTGGCGCGCCGTACTTCTTCACCCCGGCGCAGTCGGTCAGCGGATTGATGTCGATCAGCATTGCCGGCTGCGTCAGCCGGAAATTCATTGTCGGAACAAGGCTTTGGCCGCCGGCGAGAAATCGCGCTTCATCGCCATGTTCGGCCTTCAATTGCAGGGCCTGATCGAGGCTGCGGGCGGCGACATAGCGGAAGGGCGCGGGCTTCATGTTGCCGAAGGCTAGCAGAAACTGAGCTGGTGCGGGTGCGGGCGAGTATGGAAAAGCGGGCGGCGATCAGTCAAAATATTCTCCGGATCGCGCGCGCTTGAGAAAACCATTGACAACAGCGATTAATTGGCGTGCCCAATATTCTGTCAGCACGAATAAAGCTTGGGCGCGGCTTGCGCGCGTGCATCTGTCAATATTCTCTGACCGACCGCACCCGACGATTTGAGCCGGCCGCACGGAGCAAAGCGTGGCATTTGGGTCTTCGCCGAAGGTTTCGATCCGCCCGGTCGAGCAAGCGCTGGAAGCTGAAAAAGTGAAGGAAAACGCTGCTGCGCCCGGACCATTGGCGCTCGATGCCCGCGGCGTGTCGCTGACCTTCCAAACAAATGACGGCGAGGTTCAGGCCCTTGCCAATGTGAATTTGCAGGTCGGCGAAGGCGACTTCGTCTCGTTCATCGGCCCGTCCGGCTGCGGCAAGACCACGCTCCTGCGCGTCATCGCCGACCTCGAACGGCCGACGGCGGGAACGATCCTGGTCAACGGCGTCAGCCCGGGTGAGGCGCGCCTGCAGCGCCATTATGGCTATATCTTCCAGGCGCCCGCGCTCTATCCGTGGCGGACCATCGAGCGCAACGTCATGTTGCCTCTCGAGATCATGGGCTTCGACGCCAAGGAACGGCGCGCGCGCATGGAAAAATACCTCAAGCTGGTCAATCTCTCCGGCTTCGAGCGCAAATTCCCCTGGCAGCTCTCCGGCGGCATGCAGCAGCGCGCCTCGATCGCCCGCGCGCTGTCCTTCGATCCGGCGCTGCTCTTGATGGACGAGCCGTTCGGCGCGCTCGATGAGATCGTGCGCGACCACTTGAACGAGCAGCTCCTGCGCTTGTGGAACCAGACCGGCAAGACCGTCATGTTCGTCACCCATTCGATCCCGGAGGCGGTGTTTCTCTCGACCAGGATCGTGGTGATGTCGCCGCGGCCGGGCCGCATCATCGACGTGATCGCCTGCGACTTCCCGCGCGACCGCACGCTGGAAATCCGCGAGACGCCGGAGTTCCTCAAGATCGCGCAGCGCGTGCGCGCCGGTCTGCGCTCGGGTCACTCGTATGACGAGTAGCGCGCTCGCTCTGCCGCGGCCGGCGTGGCGGCCGACCTGGCTCACCGAACGGGCGCCGATCCTCGTCGTCGTCTCGGTCGTGTTCGTGCTCTGGTATCTCGCCGCGATGGTGATGAACGCGCCGCTGGTGCGCGACCGGTTCGAGCGGGAGGAGACGAAATATTCCCTCTCCGATCTGATCGCCGGAACGCTCGAGGCCGAGCGGCCGGTAGTGCCGGCGCCGCATCAGGTCGTGGAGCAACTGATCGACTCGGTGTTCTTCTATCCGCTCGATTCGCCGCGCAGCCTCGCCTACCACGCTTGGGTGACGCTCTCGGCCACGCTGGTCGGCTTCGTCATCGGCACCCTGTTCGGCATCCTGCTCGCGGTGTCAATCGTGCATGTGCGCACGCTGGAGAAGAGCCTGCTGCCCTGGGTGATCTGCTCGCAGATGGTGCCGATCCTGGCGATCGCGCCGATCGTCATTGTCGTCCTCGGCGCCATCGGGTTGCACGGGCTGCTGCCGAAATCGATCATTTCCGCCTATCTGTGCTTCTTCCCGGTCACCATCGGGATGGTGAAAGGGCTGAACGCGCCGGACCCGATCCAGCTCGACCTGATGCGCACCTGGTCGGCAAGCACCGCGCAAATGTTCTGGAAGCTGCGCTGGCCCTCGTCGGTCCCGTTTCTGTTCGCCAGCCTCAAGGTCGCGGTCACCATCTCGCTCGTTGGCGCGATCGTCGGCGAATTGCCGACCGGCGCCCAGGCCGGGATCGGCGCGCGGCTCCTGACCGGCTCGTACTACGGGCAGACGGTGCAGATCTGGGCGGCGCTCATTGCCGCCGCGATCATGGCCGCGTGCCTCATCGCCGTCATCGACGCCATCGGCCGCTTGACCGAAAAACGCATGGGAGTGGCACGATGATCTCGCGCCGGCAGGCGATCGGATTTTGGCTCGCGGCGCTCGGCATGCTGGTCGCGCTCGCCCTGCCGCTGTCGAGCGAAAGCGCTCCGGCCCTGACCGCCCGCCCGCAACTCTTCGAAGCCCTGCTCGCCGCCGCGTTCTGCTACGCGGTTGCCGCGCGCTGGGCGCCGCTTTCGCCGGCGCTCGGCTTCCTCGGCACCCTGCTCGGCTGCGCGATTACCTTGACGCTCCTGCGCGACGCCGCCATCGCCGGCTCCGCGTCTTGGGGCTTCTGGCTGGTCACGCTCGCGACCTGGCTCGGCGCCGCGCTCACCCTGACCGGCCTTGCCGCGTTGCCGGCGGTAGACCGAGGGGCGCGCTGGCTGCAGGACCTGGCGGTGCCGGTACTGTTCGGCGCCTTCCTCATCTATCTGTGGGAAGTGGCGGTGCGCGGCTTCGGCGTCCCTTCGGTGCTGATGCCGGCGCCGAGCGCGACCGCGGCGCGGCTCGCGCAGTCGCTGCCGGTGCTGGAAGAGGATTTCGTCCAGACCTTCGTGCGCAGCGTGCTCTCCGGCTACGTCATCGGTTGCGGCGCCGGTTTTCTCGTCGCCGTCATCGCCTACCGCTACGACTTCCTCAAGCGCGGCCTCTTGCCGCTCGGCAATTTCGTCTCGGCGCTGCCGGTCGTCGGCATCGCTCCGATCATGGTCATGTGGTTCGGCTTCGACTGGCCCTCGAAGGCCGCCGTCGTCGCGGTGATGTGCTTCTTCCCGATGCTGGTCAACACGCTCGCCGGGCTCGCCGCCGCCGGGCCGATCGAGCGCGACCTGATGCGCTCCTACGCCGCCAGTCCGCAACAGATGCTGCTCAAGCTGCATCTTCCCGCGGCGCTGCCCTTCATCTTCAACGCGCTCAAGATCAATTCGACCCTGGCGCTGATCGGCGCGATCGTTGCCGAGTTCTTCGGCACGCCGCTGCACGGCATCGGCTTTCGCATCTCGATCGAGGTGGCCCGCATGTCGCTCGACATGGTATGGGCTGAGATCGCGCTCGCCGCCGTCGCCGGAATGGCCTTCTACGGGATCGTCGCGCTGGCCGAGCGCGCGGCGACGTCCTGGCATCCGTCGTATCGTACCTGACTCGGTTGATCGAACAGTGGAGGAGCAAAGATGAAGAAGACAATGGTTCTCGCCGCAGGGCTGGCGTGCGGTGTCACGCTGGCGAGCGGCGCCAATGCCGCCGACAAGGTCACCATCCAGCTCAAATGGGTGACGCAAGCGCAATTCGCCGGCTACTACGTCGCCAAGGCGAAAGGCTTCTACAAGGACGCCGATCTCGACGTGACCATCAATCCCGGCGGGCCCGACGTGGCCCCGCCGCAGGTGATCGCCGGCGGCGGCGCCGACGTGGTCATCGACTGGATGCCCTCGGCGCTCGCCTCGCGCGAAAAGGGCGTGCCGCTGGTCAACATCTCGCAGACCTTCAAGAAGTCCGGCCTGGAACTGACTTGCCGCGCCGACACCGGCATCAAGTCGCCGGCGGATTTCAAGGGCAAAACCCTCGGCGTCTGGTTCGGCGGCAACGAATATCCGTTCCTCGCCTGGATGGCGAAGCTCAACCTGAAAACCGACGGCTCGGCCGGCGGCGTCAAGGTGATCAAGCAGGGCTTCAACGTCGATCCGCTGCTGCAGAAGCAGGCGGATTGCATCTCGACCATGACCTACAACGAGTACTGGCAGGTGATCGACGCCGGCTACAAACCGAGCCAGCTCGTCGTGTTCAAGTACAGCGACGAGGGCGTGGCGACGCTCGAGGACGGCCTTTACGTAATCGAAGCCAAGCTCAAGGATCCGGCTTTCGTCGCCAAGATGGCGAAGTTCGTCAAGGCCTCGGAGAAGGGCTGGGACTGGGCGAAGAAGAACGACAAGGAAGCCGCCAAGATCGTGCTTGCCGCCGACACCACCGGCGCGCAGACGCTGCATCATCAGGAGCAGATGATGGGCGAGATCGCCAAGCTTCTTGCCGCCAACAATGGCGAGCTCGACCCCAAGGACTACGACCGCACCGTGTCGGAACTGCTCTCCGGCGGCTCCGATCCAGTGATCACCAAGAAGCCGGAAGGCGCTTGGACGCACGCGGTCTATGAGGCGATGAAGTAGGCGTCGCCCGCCGCAAGTTTTTAAGTCCATGCATGGCCGGCGACGCGCCGGCCATGCTGCTTTGTGCAGCCTCAACCGAGCAGCGCCAGCAGGTTCGCTTTCCTCTGCTTGACCTGATCGAGCGTGCATTGCCGCGGTGCCTTGTCGGGCCGCCAGCGCATCAGCCGCGTGCCGTGGCGGAAACGCTCGCCGGAAAAATGCTCGTAGCAAACCTCGACCACGAGCTTCGGTTTGAGCGGCTGCCACTGAGCTGAACGCTCGGTCGACCAGCGGCTCGGGCCGCCCGGCGCGTTGCCGGTGAATCCGGGCGGCGCAATCAGCGATTTTAGCTTGCGGGTGAGCGCCGGCTTGTCCGCGCGCTTGATCGTCGAGGTGAAGCCGACGTGATGCAGGAGCCCGTCCCGGTCGTACAGGCCGAGCAGCAGAGAACCGACCAGCGGGCTCCCCTCGTTATAGCGGAACCCGCCGACCACGCAGTCGGCGCTGCGATAATTTTTGATCTTCTGCATGCCGTTGCGCCCGCCGGAGCGATAGTTAAAGTCGCGCCGTTTGGCGACGACGCCGTCGAGCGTCGCGCCGACCCGCTTGAGCCAGCGCTTGGCGTCGGCAAGCCGCGTGGTCGCCGGCGACAACTTGATAAGCTTCGCCTCGCCGCAATATTTCCTGAAGAAAACTTCCAGCGCCGGGCGCCGTTCCGAGAGCGCCTTCTGCGTCAGCGCCCGCCCGTCGGGGCCGACCAGAAGATCGAACAGAATGAGCAGCGCCGGTGTTTCCACCGCGAGCTTGCGCACCCGGCTCGGCGCCGGGTGGATGCGTTGCAAGAGCGCATCGAAGGAAAACGCGCCGTTGCTCGGCACCACGATTTCGCCGTCGAGCACGAATTTCTGCGGCCTGAGTGCGCTCAGGGCTGCGACCAGCTCGGGAAAGTACCGCGTGAGCAGCCGACCCGACTTCGACTGCAATTCGACCTTGCCGCCGTCGCGGAAAGCGAGCGCGCGGAAGCCGTCCCATTTCGGCTCGTATTGCCATTCCTCACCGACCGGGATGGCCTCGACGGAAAGCGCCTCCATCGGAGCAAAGGGCACGCGCAACGGCAAGGTCATGCAGAGAATCCGGCCGGCAGTCGAGTTGAAGCTACACCTGTGTTCACTTACTATCAGTGAACCGTCCATTCGTCCGTCTCGCCAACAAACAACTCGGGAGGAAGTCCATGTCCAGCACCGTCAAGCGCAGCATCGACGCTAAAACGGCGCAGGCGGCGATCGAGGCTGCCGCCGCCAAGGCGCGGGAGATGGGGCTCAAGATGTGCATCGCCATCACCGACGAGAGCGGCGACCTCAAAGCCTTCCAGCGCATGGACGGCGCGCCCAAGCTCTCGATCCAGATCGCGGAGGACAAGGCCTATACCAGCATCAGCTTCGGCATCCCGACCCACGCTTGGCACGACTTCATCAAGGACGATCCGCCGCTGCTGCATGGCATCGTGCACACGCCGCGGCTGGTCGTGTTCGGCGGCGGCTATCCGATCAAGGAGAACGGCGAGGTGATCGGTGGGATCGGCGTGAGCGGCGGCCATTACAAGCAGGACATGGAATGCGCGCAGGCCGGGCTGAAGGCCATCGGCGCGCCGGTGTCTTAGCAAGATTGCGGCATCAACCCGGACGGCTATCGCCTGCGCCGTAGCGCTTTTCGAAGGCGTGCACGGCAGGAAATCCCATCAGCGTGTTCATCGCGGCGAAGGGCAGCATCGGCGCGGTACTGCCGGTGCCGATCCCGCGCTGTCGCAAATGCTCGTAACAAAGTTTCATGGCGCCGGCCGCGGTCAGGAACGCGGTCGCCGGAAAGAGCGCGATCTTGAAACCCATCGCGCCCAGCTCGCTCGCCGACAGATACGGCGTGCGTCCGCCCTCGACCATGTTGGCGAGGAGGACCGCGCCGCGGAAGGTCTCGGCGATGCGGCGCAGCTCTTCCAAGCTCTCGGGGCTTTCGACGAACAGGATATCGGCGCCGGCCTCGAGGAAGCGCTCGGCGCGGCGCAGCGCCGCATCGAGGCCTTCGGCATAACGCGCGTCGGTGCGCGCGATGATCAGGAACGCGCGGCTGGCGCGCGCGTCGACGGCGACGCGGATCTTGGCGACCGCGTCCGCCTCGGCGATCACCCGGCGGAATTCGGTGTGGCCGCACTTTTTCGGGAACTCCTGGTCCTCGATCTGAATGCCGCAAGCTCCCGCCGCGGCATAGCCGCGAACCGTGCGCTCGACATTGAGCAAGCCGCCATAGCCGGTGTCGCCGTCGGCGATGAACGGCAATGCCGTAGCGCCGGCGATGCAGCGCACCCGATCGAGCATCTCGGTGAAGGTCGCGAGCCCGGCATCGGGAACGCCGAGCGCGGAGGCGACCGTGCCGTAGCCGGTCATATACAGCGCCTCGAAGCCGACGCTCGCCGCCATTTTCGCGGAGATGCCGTCATAGACGCCGGGGAGCACCAGACAACCATCTCGGCGCAGGAGGTCCGGCAATGTAGGCATGAGAAAGCTCCTCCCGGTATCGTTTCTGCGTACTGCCGGCGAAGCCGGCTTCCGATCGAACATACCACGCGGAAAAACTGACGGCAGCGCTCGCCGTCCGCTTGACACTCGCCCGCGGCCGATTTGTCATGCGGCCATGACTAGTCCGGTCACCGAGCACGCCGCCAAGAGCAAGCGGCACACCACGTTCTATCTCGCCTGCGGCGCTGAGCCGGCAACGCCGATGGTGTTCCTGCACGGCTGGCCGGAGCTGTCGATCTCCTGGCGTCACCAACTTCCGGTATTCGCCGGCTTGGGCTTTCGCGCCATCGCGCCGGATATGCGCGGCTACGGCCGTTCCAGCACCTATCCGCGGCACGAGGATTACGCGATTGAGGAGATCGTGGCCGACATGATCGAGCTTCTCGACGCGATCGGCGCGGAGAAGGCGGTCTGGGTCGGCCATGATTGGGGCTCACCGGTGGTGTGGTCGCTCGCCCAGCATCATCCGCAGCGCTGCCACGGCGTCGCCAGCCTGTGCGTGCCCTACCTGCCGGAAGGCTTCGCCGAGGCGGTGACGCTCGCCGACCGCAAGATTTATCCCGAGGACAAGTTTCCCGCCGCGCAGTGGGACTATCGGCTCTTCTACCGCGAGAATTTTGCCACCGCGCGCGCCGGCTTCGAAAGCAATGTCCGCGCCACGGTGCGGGCGCTGTTCCGCGCCGGCAGCCCGGCCGGCAAAGGCAAGCCGGCGCGCACCGCCTTCGTGCGCGCCAATGGCGGCTGGTTCGGCGCACAGAATACGGCACCGGACGTGCCGCGCGATGCCGCGGTGCTCACCGAAGCCGACGAAGATCGCTACGTCGCCGCGCTTGAGGGCAACGGTTTCTTCGGTCCGGACAGCTATTACATGAACGATGAGGCCAATGTCGCCTTCGCGACGCGCGCCAAAGCCAATTGGCGGCTGGCGATGCCGGTCCTCTTCCTGCACGGCGCCTACGATTACGTTTGCGAGACGATCGACTCGCGGCTCGCCGAGCCGATGCGGGCGAACTGCGCCAGGCTCACCGAGGCAATAGTCGCTTCCGGCCATTGGATGGCGCAGGAGAAGCCGACCCACGTCAACGCCGCGCTCGCCAAATGGCTCGCGGTCGAGTTTCCGGCGCTGTGGGCGCCGGCCTAGCGGGCTGGTCGCGCCAACCGGGAGTGACGGCCATCGACTTTGCCCTCTCCGAACTGCAGCATTCATTGCGCGCGGCGATCGAGAAGATTTGCGCGCGCTTCGGCGACGATTATTGGCTCGAGCGCGACCGCGATGGCAAATTTCCCGACGCCTTCCATCGTGCGCTTGCCGCCGATGGCTGGCTCGGCGTCTGCATCCCACAGGACCATGGCGGGTCCGGCCTCGGCATCAGCGAAGCGGCGATCATGATGGAGACCATTGCCGCCTCCGGCGCCGGTTTTTCCGGCGCCTCCGCCGTGCACATGAACATCTTCGGCCTCAATCCGGTCGTCGTCTACGGCAGCGACGAGCAGAAGCGCCGGATGCTGCCGCCGATCGTGCGCGGCGTGGAAAAAGCGTGCTTCGCCGTCACCGAGCCGAATGCCGGCCTCGAAACGGCGAAGCTTGCGACGCGCGCCGAGCGCCGCGGCGACCGCTACCTGGTCAACGGCGCCAAGATCTGGATCTCGACCGCGCAGGTCGCCGACAAGATGCTGATCCTCACCCGCACCACGCCGATCGAAAACGTGCGCAAGCCGATCGACGGCTTGACCTTGTTCTACACCGCGCTCGACCGCCGTTTCGTCGAGGTGCGCGAGATCGAGAAAATGGGACGCAAGGCGGTCGATTCGAACCAGGTGTTCATCGACGCCCTCGAAGTCCCGGTCGAAGACCGGATCGGCGAAGAAGGCCGCGGCTTCGAATATATTCTCGACGGCTTCAATCCGGAGCGGATTCTGATCGCCGCCGAAGCGATCGGCCTCGGCCGCGCGGCGCTGCGCCGTGCGACCGCCTACGCCAAGGAGCGTGTGGTGTTCGGCCGGCCGATCGGTCAGAACCAGGCTATTCAACACCCGCTGGCGGAATGCTGGATGGAGCTCGAAGCGGCCGAGCTGATGATGCTCAAGGCCGCCGCGCAATATGACCGGGGCATTGCCTGCGGGCCGGCGGCCAACGCCGCGAAATATCTCGCCGCCGAGGCCGGATTCAAGGCCTGCCAGACCGCGATCATGACCCATGGCGGCTATGGCTACGCCAAGGAATATCACGTCGAGCGTTATCTGCGCGAAAGCATGATTCCGCGCATCGCCCCGGTCACGCCCCAGCTTATTCTCTGTTTCATCGCCGAGCGGGTTCTCGGGCTGCCGAAATCATATTGAGGTCGGATTTCAATTCGCGGATTTAGCGGCGAGTACATTGTAAGCCGCCAAGGGACGACGGATGCCCTTGAGCGTAAACTCACCCACCGGCTCGACCGACACGTCATCCTCGACCGCCATCAGCACGCGCGGACTGATCAGGATTTGCCCCGGTTTGGCTTCATCGCAAAGCCGAGAGGCCACATTGGACACCGTGCCGATGGCGGCATAGTCGAAGCGACCTTCAAAGCCGATGGTGCCGAGCGTGGCAAATCCGTGGGCGATGCCGATGCCGAAGCCAATCTCGTGGCCCAGCCGCCGCCACTTCTCGGTCAGCGTTCCGATGACGTTACGCATTTCGAGCGCCATCAGCACCGCCTGGAGCGCCGGCTGCTCGACCGGCACCGGGTCATTGAACACCACCATCACGCCGTCGCCGGCGTAACGTTCGAGCGTGCCGCTGTATTTGATGATGATTTCGCCGATGGCGGCATGATAGTCGCGCAGCAACGCCATCACGTCTTCCGGGTCCGAGCTTTCGGAGAAGCCGGTGAAGCCGCGCAGGTCGCAGAACAGCGCGGTAATCTCCCGGCGGTGGCTTTCGAGTTGCTTCTCGGCGCCCGACGCGACGATCAGATCAGCCACCTGCGGCGGCAGAAATCGCCGCAACCTGCCCATGCGCTCGATTTCGCCCACCTGGTTGGCGACGCGCTCTTCGAGTTGCTGGTTGAGTTTCTCTACATCTTCTGTTCTCTCGCGCAATTCTTTCAAAAGTCGCGTGTTCTCGATGGCGATCACCGCCTGATCTGCGAATGTGGTGACGAGTTCGATTTGCTTCCTGGTAAATGGCCGCACTTGCGCCCGCCATAGGTTGATTACCCCGATGGGCGTCCCTTCGCGCAAAAGCGGAACGCCCAGCCCGGTTCGGAAACCGGCGATTTGTTGCGCAGCGGTGAAGGTGTATTCCGGGTCGGCCAAGACGTCCAGAATTTGAACGGTACGACCTTCTGCGATGACTCGCCCGGAAAGGGTCCACCGGCCTCCGGCGACCGGGGTCGAAGTCGCGACATCGAGAAAGCTCTGAGAGAATCGGTAAGTGGCCATGAATTGGACATACGAACCTTGCGGGCGGACAATGGCCGCCATGTCAGCTTCGCAAAGTCGTGCGGCGGACTCAACGAGCGTATCGAGCACCTTCTGCAAATCGAATGTCGATCCGCTGATGACCTTGAGCACGTCTGATGTGGCGGTCTGCTGCTCCAGCGCTTCGGTGAGGTCGGCGGTGCGCTGGGTGAGGTCATCGGTGCGCTCCCGTAGTTCGTTGAGCAGCCGCGCGTTCTCCATGGCGATGACTGCCTGTGCGGCGAAATTCTGCAGCAGCGCGATTTCTTTATCCGAGAACGGACGTACTTCTTGACGGTAAATCTGGATCGAGCCGAGTAAGGCTTTGTCGTTGGAAAGCGCAACGTGGAGCGAAGTGCGCGCGCCGCCGAGGTCGACCAGGGCGCGGCGGTTGGGCTCACCGCTCCGGTAAGCATCCGTATGCATGAGGTCCACGACGTGAACAACGGGCTCGCCAGCGAGAATTCGCATCGGTCCGGTACCAGGTCCGTAAGCTGGCGGATTATCCTTCCGATACCGGGCGTAGGCATCTGAAACCCCCCGCATGGCCGCAGTTCGGAAAGTTTTGCCGTCATTGGTAGCCAGAACGCCGAACGCCGCGCCACACACGCGCATGGCCTTTTCGAGCATCGCGTCAAATACGGCCGCGAGATTGCCGGGCGACAAATTGATGACCTGTAACACCTCGGTCGTAGCCGTCTGGCGCTCGAGCGACTCAGTGAGATCATCGGTGCGCTGACGCAGTTCGTTGAGCAGCCGCGCATTCTCGATGGCGATGACGGCCTGAGCGGCGAAGTTCCTGACCAATTCGATCTGCTTATCGGTGAAGGGACGGACTTCTTGGCGGGACAAGGCAAAGGCCCCGATCAGCTCGTCGTCTTTCAACATCGGGACGGCTAGAAATGTCCGCACACCCCCGAGTTTGACGGCTGCAACCATCGCTGGATCGCGGTCGACATAGTCCTGCGATGTCGCGCAATCGGTGATGTGAACCACCGTCTTGCTCGTCACCATGCGACCGGTGGGGGTTCCCGACCTGAAGATCGGCGAACGCTTCCAATAATCGGCGAAAGCAGGCGGCGTATTGTTGCTGGCCACGAGGCTGGAGGTCTCTCCGTCCCACCGATAGATATTACCAAACGTGGCGTCGCAGATGCGGACGGCGTTCTCCAGCATGGCTCCAAACACGGGCTGAAGATCGCCGGGCGAACTGCTGATAACCTGCAGCACTTCCGACGTGGCGGTCTGCTGCTCCCGAGCCTCGTTCAGTTCACGAGTAAGCTCAGTGACCTGGGTCTCCACACCAGTCGAAGACGATTTGGAACGTGCTCCGGCCTTCGGCGCGCTGCGACCCCGCGGCTCCGGAACCTTGCGTGGTCGCCCCTTGGTCGGTTTGCCGCCTGTTCTGGAGCGCCTCTTCATCGCGTCCCCCGTCGGCCGAAGGGCATCGTAGCCGGTCTCGCGAGTACACCGGAAGTGGCCAAGAATGGCCTGCGGGGAACGGGCCGGACGGCTCACCAATGTCGCAGCTGGGTCATTCGCGTCGATCTTGCCGTGTCTGGCGCAGGTCCGGTTGGGGGAATAGCGCAAGTACAATCGCAAACGAGCCGGCCTGCTTCGGCCCGCAACCCGCTTCGCGATAAGCGGTTGCGCGCCATCCCAAGACCCGGCAAGAAGCTGCGCTAGCAAAGGCAGGTCCCATGGCGCCGATAAAAGCCCAGCAAAACGGCCAACAAAACGGTCAAGCCCCGCTGCAGGGGCTGCGCGTCATCGACGCCACGGCGATGATCGCCGGCCCGCTCGCGGCGCAGGTCCTCGCCGACTACGGCGCCGACGTGATCAAGATCGAGCCGAGAGGCGGCGACCTGATGCGCCGGGCCGGCGCCGCGGCCAAGAGCCCGGACATGGGCGCGCTCTATCTGCAGATCAACCGCAACAAGCGCAGCCTGGTGCTCGACTTGAAGCAGGCGGCGGCGCGCCAGGCGTTGCTGCGGCTCTGCGCCGGCGCCGACGTTTTTCTCACCAATACCCGGCCGGCGGCGATGCGCCGCCTGCAGCTTGCTTACGAGGATCTGCGCCAAGTCAATCCGCGCCTCATCCATGTCAGCGTGACCGGCTACGGCGAGAGCGGCCTCTACGCTGGCAAGCCCGCCTATGACGATCTCATCCAGGGCATCTGTGCGCTGCCGGTGATGATCGCGGACGCCGGCGGGCAGGAGCCGCGCTACGTGCCGATGGCGGTGGTCGACCGCATTGTCGGGCTCAATGCCGCGCACGTCGTCCTTGCCGCGCTGTTCCGCCGCGAGCGCACCGGCGAAGGCCAGTCGGTCGAGCTGCCGATGTTCGAAACCATGACGCAATTCGTGCTCGGCGATCACTTCGCCGGCCGCACCTTCGATCCGCCGATCGGCGAGGCCGGCAATTTCCGCATGATCAACCCGGATCGCCGCCCCTACCCGACCCGCGACGGCTATGTGTGCGCGCTCATCTATACCGACAAGCACTGGAAGGCGTTCTTTGCAGGCCTCGGCCGGCTCGACCAGTACGAAGCCCATCCGCATCTCGCGGCGTTCGAATCGCGCCGGCAACATCTGAACGAAGTGTTCGGCATCATCGCCGGCATTCTCGGCGCGCTCACCACCGCCGAGGCGCTGGCCTTGTTCGAACGCTGCGACATTCCCTGCGCGCCGATGCACGATCTCGACGCATTAATCGACGATCCGCATCTCGCGTCGGTCGATTTCTTCCAGACCAAGAAGCACCCGACCGAAGGACGGATCCGCTATACCGGCATCCCCAGCCGGTGGAACGGAACGACTTTGCCGATCAGCCGGCACGCGCCGCGCGTCGGCGAGCACAGCGTCTCGATCCTCAAGGAAGCCGGCATCGCGGCCGAGGAGATCGCGGCGCTGCTCGCGAGCGGCGCGACCGTCGACGGCGAGCTTATAACCGAGCTCGATGCGCCGGGAGACACGCCGGCCCTGCGGCCGAACTGAAGAAAAACTCGAGGAGGACGCTCGTGATCCGACACGCGATGCTTGCGGCATTGATGACATTACTGGCGGCCGCTGCCGCGCCGGCGGCCGATGCGCCGGCGGAGATCAAGCTCGGGACGCTCTATGCCTCGTCCGGCCGCTTCGCCAGCATTTCCATGCCGGTGCACTATGGCCTCAAACTGTGGATCGACCAGAAGAACGCCGAAGGCGGCGTCTACGTCAAAGCCTTCGACAAGAAGATACCGCTGAAGCTCGTCGCCTATGACGACCAGAGCAATACCGCGACCGCGGCCACGCTCTACAATCAGCTCATCACCCAGGACAAGGTCGACATCCTGATATCCGATTCGGGATCGGTGCTCACCTCGGTCGCGGTGCCGATCGCCCGCGACCACAAGATGTTCCTGATCGACCAGACCGGCACCGGCGCGACTTTCTTCACCCCGGACAATCCCTACATCGCGCTGATGGCCGATCCGGTTTCCAGCATCTGGCCGAAGCCGCTCGCCGACTTCATCACCCATGACGGCCCCGCACTCGGCATCAAGCGCGTCGCCATTCTCTACGCCACCAACGATTTCACCGGGACGCAGGCGAACGCGGTACGCAAGTTCATCAAGGAATCGAACTCCGGCGTCGAGATCGTGTTCGACGAAGGCGTGCCCACCGAGACCTCGAACTACACCGTGCTGCTCAACAACATCCGTGCCGCCAATCCCGACGCGGTCGTG
>Ga0210394_10000560_pt1 | contig 75540 bp, 75 predicted proteins | sample IncBWC12MmetaG_FD_160121 | JGI IMG/M metagenome (GOLD analysis project Ga0210394, IMG submission 160121) | Forest soil microbial communities from Barre Woods Harvard Forest LTER site, Petersham, Massachusetts, United States - Inc-BW-C-12-M | ecosystem: Environmental > Terrestrial > Soil >... | reverse complement strand
TCGATGAGCTGGAAGCGTGTAGACCCAAAAAAGAGCAAGACAGGGGTTCCCGGCTCTCGCCGATGCGTCAATCACATTCGGCAACCGACATAGTGCGAGGGCCCCTATGTTCGCGAATGAACCGCTTCACTCGTCGGTGGACAACTCTCGCGACGATCTCGCCACCTCCGTGAGTACGCACCGCACTAATGCGTGCCGGCGTACAGACTAGGCTGTGGAGTGTCCAATATGCTTTTTAGCCGCGCGCGCGTCGGCCTAGAAAATGCTCCAAATTTTCAACTTGAATCCTCTTGCAACGATCCTGCTGCTCAGCAGCGTTGCCGTCGCCACCGCCGCGTGCAAGGCTCATTATGGCGGCAAGGCAAGCGCCGCGTCGCGGGACGCGACCCCGTCACGGATAGCCACAGCAGCTACGAGGCCGCAGCCTGACCTATCGGGCCGCACGCGCTTTGGCGACGCATCGTTCTATGCGAAGGAGTTTGCAGGTAGAGAAATGGCGGACGGCAGCAAAATGGACCCGCACGGCGACAACGCCGCGAGTAAAACGCTTCCGTTGGGTACCAGGGCGAGGGTAACTAACATTGATAGTGGTCAAAGCGCGGTAGTTACTATCCAAGACCGCGGACCGTACGTGAAGGGCCGGATCGTGGATCTCTCGCCTTCCACTGCACAGAAGATTGGGATTACGCAAGACATCGGCGTCGCCAAAGTCAGAGTCACTCCGATCTCGGTTCCGCTGCCGGACGGCAGCACCAAACTCGGTACTGAGACGCCGGATTCGAAACCCTGAGTCAGCGAGAGCACCCTTCTTCCGCCCTGAACTAGTCATTCCCGCAAATGCGAAGCGGCCAACCGCTGATGGCTTGCAGGCGTGCTCAACGTAATGCACGCTTGCTACGCGAAAGCAAGAGTGTGATGCGCGCCCAGGTCATAAGTTCAGACGCTGACTAAAACCCCGCTCTCGAGACTCAGCAGCAGAGGTGCCGATGGACTCAACAGCAGAAAGGTATGCCAAGGAGCCAGTGCGGTATCCCGCGTTGCACGTAGTCAATCTGGCAGCAGAAGGCGCGGCGGTCACCGAGCCGTACCGCAACATGGTCATCAGCCGCGTCAATGACAGCTGTCTGCGGCTCGCCGTGTTCGACGAAGCCTATCGCTGGCACTATCATCCCAAGTCCGATGAACTGTTCATCGTTGTAAGCGGATGCCTTGCCATAGATCTGGCGGATAATCGGGAATTGCACCTGCAGCCCTGGCAATGCGTGACGATTCCGGCCATGACCCGTCATAGAACCCGGGCCTTGGGTCGGACCGTGAATCTATGTTTCGAGAATCTGGGCGCCGAAACAGTCTTTGTCGAGTCGCCTTGACCATCGTTCCCTATCGTGGAATACGGTCATGGCAACGCGCAGACATTGATCCACCGAACGGCAGCAATCGGGAAACTTGCGCGAGAGACTCACTCAGACTCAAACACCCCTGGCGGGAAGGCGTAGGAAGGAAATGCGGTGCGCGTACGACGGCTCGTGGCCGCGAGTTGCCGTCCACGCGCTTTAGTCCTCGTGCGTCTGCCCCAGTAGCCGTTGCGTGAGCGTTCGCCGCTGCTGTGAGAACTGATCAACACAGGCGCGCAAGTAAGGGCTCAACTGCCGCTTCGCATAGGTGAGGTAGCCCACCTTACGTAACTCGTTCAGTGTCTGACTGTAGCCATCTAGGACATCTGCTGCCAAGAGCTTACCGGCGCGCGCCGCACCGACGCGTGTTGACGCTGACAGCCAACGTGCCTTATTGGGCAGAGCACGTACGGCAGCGATCGCGATCAGGGATGAGGTCTCGAAGATCGAACGTCCCTGACGCGTCGACTCTTGCTTGAGCTGCTCCCACTGCTTGCCGATCGCAGTCGGAGACGGAAGCTGCAGCGGGTTGGCACCTCGCGCTTGGCTGCGAATCGTCTGCCACTCCTTCCGCAATTCTGCGACGTTCAGTGGCGGAGTGTTCATAGCTTGAGCGAGGCGCGCGGAGGTCTTTTCAAGCCCGTCCAACAGCTGATCTACGCTCTCAAACCGGATCGCCTCGTGCAGGAGGCCCTCCGCCTTGAGCGCTTCCGCGATTTCCGGAATCAGATGCCGCCCCAGACCGCTGAGATCGGCGAGCGCTGCGAGCACCCATACGGGCGATACTCGAAACGCGACGATGCCCAGCAGCTCTATTGCATGACCGGCTCCGCGCCTCGCAAGGAAGTCAACCGGCTGCCGCTGCTCGATGGGATAGACACCTTCCGCTCCACCGACTTGTTCGATCACATAGCGCAGCGTCGTATCCACAAGGCTCTTGTACAGCGCGCCGCGGCGCACACCCTGCGGTAGCACCACTTCGCCGACTTCGCGCAACAGACCAGCACTGAGGCCGAGCGCAGAGCGGATCACGCGTTCGGGAACCGACAGTAAGTAAGCCCTTGAAGCCATGTTCTGAGTCTCGCTGGTCCCAAGCTTCTACTCGCGGAATCAACTACCGCACTCCAAGAAGTATGGCAAAAGTACGGCAAAGTTCGCCCGGAGAGGGCGGAGCGACCCCAGAGATCTTGGCAGCGCCAGATCATCCCAGTCTGTTCAAGAGCATAGATCGATGTCCGCCTGTAGCTTGCGCTGGCGCACAATTGCTCTCAGACGGCAGGGCTGTCGGGCGCAACGCTCGTCACGAGCGTCAAGAGCCGGCCAACTGCTGTCCCGCGACGATCTGAAATGCCTGCCGAAAACCGGACGGTCAGGCCCGCCGGGCTCCGAGTCGAAACGGAACGAAGCTTCGGGGCGCGCAAGCCTAGCCGCGCATCCATTCACCCGGGCCGTTACTGGACCTGCGCGAGCCGCCCCACCTCGGAGCCGCTCTCCTTGAAGTCATTGTTTTGGGCCAGCAATGCCCGATAACTTCGCAAATCGCCTTCGCTCAGGTTACTCGAGGCGTTTGGGTCGGATTCGGCGCGCGGATTTGCACCCACGCCCAGCGTCGTTCCCAATCCGGCATAGATGTATCGGTCGCCGAAGGCCTTTTGCAGGGCCGCGAATGTCGGCTCGCCGGTGCAGTGGCCGGGCGCGATGTAGTCAACGTGGTAAGTGTCATGCAGGGAAGTGGCCACTTTTTCGATAGCAGGGTCCTGCGCGACAACCAGGTGAAATCCTCCGGCGATGAAGTGAATGTGCGGATTGATCTTGGTAGCCTCGGCAACGATGGACTCTATTCCCGGATGCGCACAGCCAACTACCAGTACGATGCCGTCCGCCGTGTTAATGGCGAGCGATAGCTCTTTCAATTCCTTGGTCCCTGGCGCGTCGGATATCAAGGCGATCAGGGTAATGCCGGGGGCGACTTCCGTGGTCTTGTCGATCAACTCAATGTTGGCGCCAGGAAAGGCTGTACCGAATTTCATCGTCTCGGGCGGCATACCACCGTAATAGCGCATCTCGGCGGGCAGCGACGCGTCTTTACGATAAAAGGTGCTGGGTAGATCGGAACCAAACACACCAAAGTTTTCCTTCGGTGCGTAAATTTTAACTCTCGGATTCACGTTTCGGATAAAGGTGAATCCGCCAATGTGGTCGCCGTGACGGTGTGACAAGACCACGAAGTCCAGCTTCGTCAGGTCGACGCCCTTGGCCTTAGCGTTCTTTGCAAGAATCTCTGGGTTGTCACCGGTATCGAATAGAATGCGCTTGCCGCTGATCTCAACCAAGGCAGCGTAACCCCAGTCCTTCGTCATCATCGAATCCTTGCCGAACGCATCGTAGAGTACCGTGATGCGGGGCGACACCGGGACCGGGGCAGCCGCTGCCCTCGATTCCGTGGCGGCGCAGGTCGTAAGAATCAGGGCAGACCCGAATGCGGCCAGCACAGACAAGCGAGTCGATCGCATGACCCCCTCCTTTAATTTTTAGCGTCTGTAGCGTACATAGTGCTCCCCCGGTGCCGCCACTAACTGGCTTGTCCGTCGTTTCGAGGGCGGCCATGCCTATCCAGAAGCCTCACATATCGTTGATTCGTAGGCCCCTCACCCCCGTTTCACACGGCAGGGGCCAAGATCTACCGCACGGACGGGTCACCCAGACATTCCTGTACGGAAGCGAGTACGGATTTATTCCCCAATTCGACGGCTTTAGGCCATCAAACGCGGCGACTGACCGCAATTTTTCTGCGGATGATGTCCCGGGGAGTTCTTAGCGGCGCCGGCCGGTACGGTCGAGATCTCCACGCAGGTTGCGCAAAGAGCCTCAAAGACTCACCATCCGCACGCCCAGGAGGGCCGCCTGCTCGTGGGCAATCTCGATCTCGTCACACATCCGGCATCGCACCGCGGCTATGTACGCGAGCGAACGGATGGCGCCCCAGGCTCAATCCATGCTACTGAAATGCTACACGAATTCCTTATCGCCAAGCGAGCCGAATTGATCGAGCGGTGTAGAGTCAAGGTCTCTAAAAGAACTGCACCTAGAACGACTAACTCGGTGCGCACACATGGAATACCGACATTCCTTGACCAGCTCATTGAGACCCTTCAAGCGGAGCCAGAGCGAAGCCAAAAGGTCTCCGGAGCAACGGACAACAGCACGAAATCGGCCCTGTCAGAAATGGGCGTTGCGGCGGCGGAGCACGGGCGCGAGCTGTCCCGGCAGGGATACACGGTTGAGCAAGTCATCCGCGACTACGGTGATCTGTGCCAGGCGATAACGGATGCGGCTCTCGACCACAACGCCTCGATCGAGGTTGAAGAATTTCGAACGCTTAACCGCTGCCTGGACAACGCAATCGCGGATTCGGTGACGGAATGGGGTTACCAAAACAGTCTCGCTAATACAGATAAAAGCGTTCAGCGAGTGGATTTTTTTATCTACGAACTGCGCAAGCTCATCCATACCGCGACACTCGCCGTTATTGCGATCAAAGCTGGCAATGTTGGGATAGCTGGGGCGACAGGCTCTGTACTGGACCGTAGCTTGATAGATCTGCGCAATCTATTGGATCGCTGCGTAGGCGATCTGCGGGGGCGATCTGAAGCGCCCGCACAACACCAGCTCGTCTCCCTTGCCGACTTTGTCGTTGAAAGCAAAATCTCCGCGTCCCTCGAGGCGCAAAATCGGGAATGCACATTAGTCGTTGCTGTTGTTGACCCCAAACTAGCGGTTGACGCCGACCAAGCCACGCTGTTCTCGGCGGTGGGCAACTTGCTGGATAACGCGTTCAAGTTTACGCGGCGCAACACCGAAGTCTCGTTGACTGCCTACGCAGACGGCGATCGCATCTTTATTGACGTTGCGGATCACTGCGGTGGCCTTCCCGCGGGCCAGGCCGAAAAGATGTTACTGCCGTCCACGCGCAGCGCCGCGGATGAAGCGAGCCACGGACTATCTATCTGTCGACGCAGCGTGCAGGCAAACAATGGGGTTTTGAGCGTCCGCGACGTACCCGGTTCAGGATGCGTGTTCACAATTGACCTGCCGCGGCACACTCTCCCCCCCCCCCCCCCGGTTAGGAGGCGTGGGCTGACCGTCTAGAGCGCACGGAGGAGACCGGCCGCTCACCCACGTGCCTCGGCTGCTTGCGGTCCGCGGCAGTACCGCCCACCAAACCAGATCAGCAGCCTGCGCGATCCCCCTGCAAAGCGAAGCCACTTTCGCCATGTGCGGAATGTAAGTCTGGTCAGCCAACGATGAAGCCGCTTCGACTGCTTGGCTCGAAGGGTAATGGTCAGATGACGGTCATACGGCGGCGCATTGGCTCCGCGGTCCCGGCAAGTGCCGCGGGGAAGAGGATCGCTTACAATTGCGTCCTGACCACCGACGACCGAAACACCATGCATTCCAGGACTTTTCTTGAAGAGGTCGCCAAAGTTGCCCAAGCGATCGACGTAGAGGGCATCGAGAGTCTGGCCGGGGAGCTGGCCGCACTGCGTGAGCGCGGCGGACGGCTTTTTCTCCTCGGCGTCGGCGGCGGCGCGGCCAATTGCAGCCACGCCGTGAATGATTTTCGCAAACTCTGCGGCATCGAAGCCTACACGCCGGTTGACAACGTCGCCGAGCTAACCGCGCGCACCAATGACGAGGGCTGGGACACGGTGTTCGCGGCATGGCTCAGGACCAGCAGGGCGGACAAGAACGACGCCGTTTTGGTGTTCTCCGTCGGCGGCGGAAATGCGGAGAAGAACGTCAGCGTGAATATCGTTGCCGGCCTCAAGGAGGCGAAGCGGCGCGGATTGAAGGTATTCGGAGTGGTAGGACGGGATGGCGGCTACACCAAGCAAGTCGGGGACTGCGTCGTGGTCGTGCCGACGGTCGAAGCTTCGCGTGTCACTCCGCATACCGAAGCATTTCAGGCGGTAGTGTGGCACTGCCTGGTTTCGCACCCGGAGCTGCAGCAAATGTCCACCAAGTGGTGACGCAGCGGTCCAGTGAAACGCGCTGTATTCCTCGACCGCGATGGCGTCATCAACCGCTCGATCGTCCGCGACGGCAAGCCCTATCCGCCGCAGTCGGTCGCGGACCTGGAAATCCTGGCCGGCGTCAATGACGCGCTGGCGTCATTGCGAGGCGCGGGCTTTCTGAATATCGTCGTGACGAACCAGCCGGACGTGGCGACCGGCAAGCAGAAAGTCGAGATCATCGAGGCGATGCACCGGCGCCTGCGGCTCGATCTGGCGCTGGATGACATCAGAGTCTGCTTTCACGCGGAGACCGACGGCTGCGATTGCCGCAAGCCCAAGCCGGGAATGCTCCTGCAGGCCGCCCGTGAATTCGGCGTCGACCTCGGGCAAAGCTTCATGGTGGGCGACCGGTGGCGGGACGTGGCGGCCGGCCAGGCTTCGGGATGCGCCAATTTCTTCATCGACTACGGGTACGCCGGAAAACGCCCCGAGCCGCCCTATATCGCAGTAAAATCGCTGGCTGAGGCGAGCCGTCGAATCCTGGCAGGACGCCTGAGAAAGGATTGAGCGGACCATGACCGAAACAGCCCAACTCAAGGTGAAGCTGTTTGCCGACGGCGCCGATCTCTCCGGAATCAAGGAGATGGCCGCCAATCCGGCAATCAAGGGATTCACCACCAATCCGACGCTGATGCGCAAGGCCGGCATCGGTGACTACAAGGCCTTTGCCCTGCAAGCGCTCCGGGTCGTGGGCGGCCGGCCGATTTCGTTCGAGGTGTTCGCCGACGATTTCGGCGAAATGGAAAAGCAGGCCTTCGAAATCGCCTCCTGGGGCAAGAACATCTACGTGAAGATCCCGGTCACCAACACGAAGGGCGAGTTCAGCGGCGCGCTCGTCGAGCGACTGTCCCGTGCCGGCGTCCGGTTGAACGTGACCGCCATGATGACCACCGGCCAGGTCAAGCGCGTCACCGACCGACTCGCCGCCGATACCCCGGCGATCATCTCGGTGTTCGCCGGGCGCATCGCCGATACCGGCCGCGATCCGTTGCCGATCATGGCCGAGGCCCTGAAGGTAATGAAGGCAAAGCCAAACGCGGAACTCGTCTGGGCCAGCCCGCGTGAATTGTTCAATATCTTCCAGGCCGATGCGGTCCGCTGCCACATCATCACCGCGACCAACGACATCCTGAAGAAGCTGTCGCTGGTCGGCAAGGACCTCGACGCCTATTCGCTCGAGACCGTCGAGATGTTCTACAAGGACGCGAAAGCGGCGGGTTACCGCATTGCCACCCGAGCCGCGGCCTGAACTCCCGACGGATTCCGTCCACTAACGGAAGCATCATGTTCAAGAACATCCTCGTGATCGGAGGCGCCGGCTACGTCGGCAGTCTCCTGTCCCCACAGTTGCTCGATCTGGGCTACAAGGTCACCGTCTACGACATCATGTACTTCGGCGACGACTTTCTGCCGAAGGGCAATCCGGACCTCAGGATTGTTCGCGGCGACATTCGCGACGTCAAAAAACTCTCCGCTGCGCTCAAGGGCACCGACGCAGTGATCGATCTGGCGTGCATCTCCAACGATGCCAGCTTCGAGCTCGACGAAAAACTGTCGACCTCGATCAACCTCGACGCCTTCGAGCCGATGGTCATCGCGGCGAAGCAAGCAGGCGTGAAGCGCTTCATCTACGCCTCGTCCAGCTCGGTATACGGAGTTTCCGCAGCGCCTGATGTCACCGAGGAGCACCCGCTTGTTCCGCTCACGCTCTACAACAAGTACAAGGGCATGTGCGAACCGCGCCTTTTCAAACACCAGTCACCCGGGTTCGTCTGCGTAACGATCCGGCCCGCGACCTTGTGCGGCTACGCGCCGCGCCAGCGCCTGGACCTCTCGGTCAACATCCTGACCAATCATGCCATCAACAACAGAAACATCACGGTCTTCGGCGGCTCGCAAAAGCGCCCGAATCTGCACCTTCAGGACATGGTCGACCTGTACAAGCTTCTGCTTGCGGTGCCCGACGAAAAGATCGCCGGCCAGATCTTCAACGCCGGTTTTCAGAACATGTCGATCATGGAAATCGCCCGGATCGTGAAGCGCGTGGTGCAGGAAATGTTTCCTGAAAAGGGCGAGATCCCTATCGTCACGACCCCGACAGACGATATCCGCTCCTACCACGTGAACTCGGACAAGATTCAGCGCATGTTGGGCTTCAAGCCGCAGCACACGATCGAAGACGCCGTGCGGGACCTGTGCGCCGCCGTCAGGGCGGGGAAGCTCCCCAACAGCATGGACGATAACTTTTATTTCAACGTCCGGCGGCTCAAGGAGCTGAAAGCGGCATGACCGGCCGCCAGGTTGGCGTCGTCACCGGCGGGGCGGGGTTCATCGGAAGTCACATGGTGGACCTGCTTATCGAGCGCGGGCTCGCGGTCCGCGCGATCGACAATCTGGCCGGTGGCAGACGGGAAAACGTCGCGCAACACGCGTCGAATCCCGATTTCGTGCTCGAGGAACGCGACGTCCGCAGTTACGAGCCCGGCGATCCGCTCTTTGGCGGCGCGAATTACCTGTTCCACTTTGCCGGCATGGGCGATATCGTGCCCTCGATCGAGCGGCCGGCGGAATACATGTCGGCGAACGTGCAGGGCACGGTGCGGATGCTCGAGTGCGCGCGCCACGCCGAGGTCGGGAAGTTCGTCTACGCCGCTTCGTCGTCGTGCTACGGGCTGGCGAAAGTACCGACGCGCGAAGACCACCCGATCGCGCCGCAATATCCTTATGCGCTCTCGAAATACCAGGGCGAGCAGGCGGCCTTTCACTGGCACCACCTATACCGGTTGCCGGTCAACTCGATCCGCATCTTCAATGCCTACGGGACCCGCTCGCGCACCTCGGGCGCCTACGGCGCGGTGTTCGGCGTTTTCCTGCGCCAGAAGCTCGCCGGAAAACCACTTACCGTGGTCGGAGACGGTACGCAAAAGCGGGATTTTCTGTACGTCACCGACGTCGCGCGCGCCTTTCTCGCCGCCGCCGAGACCAAGCACGCCGGCAGGTTCTGGAACCTCGGCGCCGGCAACCCGCAATCGATCAACCGTCTGGTCGAGCTGCTCGGCGGCGAGAAGATACACATCCCACAGCGCCCCGGGGAGCCGGACTGCACCTGGGCAGACATCGCTAAAATAACCGCCGAGCTCGATTGGAAAGCCAAGGTTAGCTTCGAGGAAGGCGTGGCAAAAATCGTCGCCGACATTGATTACTGGAAAGATGCTCCGCTCTGGGATCCGGAATCGATCGCAAGGGCGACCAAGACCTGGTTTGAATATCTGGGACAGGGATAGCCGTCGTGTTGTCGTCTCTCACGGAGAAATATAACCACAAGATAAAGGCCGTCGAGGAGTTGACGCGCATCATCGGCGCGCGCCCGCGCGCCCGTAAGGTAATCATGTGCCACGGCGTGTTCGACGTGGTTCACCCCGGCCACCTCCGGCACCTGTTGTACGCGAAGAGCAAGGCCGACATTCTCGTCGCGAGCATCACTGCCGACATCCACATCAGCAAGGGGCACAACCGCCCGCATGTCCCGCAGGAATTGCGCGCGCTGAATCTGGCGGCATTTGAGATGGTCGACTATGTGGTGATTGACAGGAACCCCACGCCGATAAAAAACATTGCGCTGCTGCAGCCCGACTTCTTTGCAAAGGGCTACGAGTACACGTCCGACGGCCTGCCCCCGAAGACGCAGGAAGAGGTGGTCGCGCTCCAGGGGTACGGGGGCGAGGTCATTTTTACCCCCGGCGACATCGTCTATTCCTCGACCAAGCTGATCGATCTGGCGCCCCCCTCGATCAAGAACGAAAAGCTGCTCACCTTCATGGACAGCGAAGGTCTGACGTTCGGCTCTCTCAGATCGGCCCTCGAGAAGCTCGGTCGATTCCGCGTCCATGTAGTGGGCGACACGATCGTCGACAGCTACACGCAGACCGCGATGGTCGGCGGACAGTCGAAGACGCCGACAATCAGCGTGCTCTACGAACGGCGCGACGACTACATCGGCGGGGCTGCGGTGGTAGCCGAGCATCTCCGGGCCGCAGGCGCGCAAGTGGTGCTTTCCACGGTTCTCGGCAACGACGGGCTCAAGGATTTCGTCCTCGGCGGCCTGAAGGAACACGGCATCGATTGCCGGGCGATCATCGATCAGACGCGCCCGACGACCCACAAGAATGCGATCGTGGCGGGCGGCTACCGGCTGCTCAAGCTGGACACGCTCGACAATCGCTCGATCTCGGAGGAGATCCTGGAGCGGCTCGCGACCGCCGTGCGCGAAGTCAAGTGCGATGCCATCGTGTTCAGCGACTTTCGCCATGGAATCTTCAATCGCCGCACCATTCCCCGACTGATCGCCGCCATCCCCCCCGGCGCGTTCAGGGTGGCCGACAGCCAGGTCGCGAGCCGCTGGGGCAATGTAATCGATTTCAAGAATTTCGATCTGATCACGCCCAACGAGCGCGAGGCCCGCTTTGCCCTCGGCGACCAGGATTCCGGCATTCGGCCGCTTGCCTCGTCGCTGTACGACGCCGCGCACTGCAAGACGCTGATCCTCAAGCTGGGCGAGCGCGGCGTGCTCACCTGCCGCAGCGCCGACCATGAATCGCTCGACTCGTTCGTCGTCGTCGATTCTTTCGCCGACTGCGTCGTCGATGCCGTCGGCGCCGGCGACGCGCTGCTCGCCTACGCGACGCTCGCGAAAATCGCGACCGGGTCCGACTCCGTAGCCACCATTCTCGGTTCGTTTGCGGCGGCCTGCGCGTGCGAGGTGGACGGTAACGTGGCGGTCGGTGCAGCTGACGTCATTCGCAAGATCGACGCCATCGAGCGCGCCGCCAGCTACAACGAGCGCGTGCCGAGTTGAGAGTCGTCGTCGTCGGTCTCGGCATACAGGGGCACAAGCGTCGTGCCGCCGCGACAGCGGATTTTGTCGCCGCGGTCGATCCGGTCAACCAGGAGGCGCAGCACCGCAGCGTGCAGGACGTGCCCGCGGACCGGTACGATGCCGCGCTGGTGTGCACGCCCGACGAGCCGAAGGTCCAGTTGCTGGAATACCTGCTCGCGCGCGGCAAGCACGTGCTGGTCGAGAAGCCGCTGTGGGCGGCGCGCGACGCGGACATCGAGCGCCTGGGAGCGAGCGCGCGCGAGCACCAGGCCGTCTGCTACACGGCGTACAACCATCGCTTCGAGCCGCACTACGTGCGCATGCGTGCAGTGATCGCCTCGGGGGTCCTCGGAAAGCTGTATCACTGCAGGATGTTCTACGGCAACGGCACCGCCCGGCTGGTGCGCGATTCGGCGTGGCGCGATCAAGGAGCGGGCGTGCTTCCGGACCTGGGATCGCATCTGCTCGACACCGCCAACTTCTGGTTCGGCGATATCGGCAGCGATTTCCAGGTGTATTCCGCAAGGAGCTTCGAAAACCGCGCGCCCGACCACGTGGTCATCGGCTCGCGCTCGACGCGGCCGCAGCTGGAATTTGAAATGACGCTGCTTTCCTGGCGCAATCACTTTACCTGCGACCTGTTCGCCGAGCGCGGATCGGCGCACATCCGCTCCCTGTGCAAGTGGGGGCCCACGACGTTTACGCTGCGCACCCGCGTATTGCCCTCGGGACCGCCGTCGGAGGACACCGAGACGCTCGCGCAGGACGACCCTACCTGGGCCGCCGAGTACGCGCACTTCAAGGGGCTGTGCGAGCGGCGCGAGCAGACCGGCGTATCGCGCGACCTCTGGCTGCAGAAGCTCCTGCGCTCGCTCGGCGAGCAGGCGATGAGGATCACGACAGCATGAGCCGGCGGCTGATCGGCTTCGCGGGTATGACGCATCTGGGCGTCATTTCGGCCGCTGCGGCGCTCGCCCGCGGATTCGGGGTGGTCGGATACGATGCAGACCGCAATGTCATCGAGCGCCTTCAGCGCAGCGAGCCGCCGGTGGTCGAGCCGGATTTGCCCGAGCTTTTACGCCGCCAGGCCCCGAATGCAAGCTACACCTCCGAGATCGGAGACCTTTCGCGCTGCGATCTCGTGTACATCGCGGCCGATGTGCCCACCGGCGACTCCGGCGCGAGCGAGCTTGCGGGCATCCGCACGCTCATCGACGCGGTGTCCGGCGTGCTGGCCGGCGGCGCGCCTCTGGTGGTGCTGTGCCAGGTGCCGCCGGGCTTCACGCGCGCGCTGCGCGTGCCGCGCGAGCGCCTTTACTATCAGGTCGAGACGCTCATATTCGGCCGCGCGCTCGAGCGCGCAATGCATCCGGAACGCATCATTCTCGGCTGCGCGGATCCGGCATTGCCGCTGCCGGCTGCGCTGCGCGAATTTCTCGCCGCGTTCGAATGCCCGCTGCTGCCGATGCGCTACGAGAGCGCTGAGCTTGCGAAAATCGCGATCAATTGCTGCCTCGTCTCTTCGATCAGCGTCGCGAACACGCTCGCCGAGCTCTGCGAGCACCTGGGCGCGGTCTGGTCCGAGATCGTTCCGGCGCTCAAGCTCGACGGGCGCATCGGGCAGCATGCCTACCTGGCGCCGGGGCTCGGAATCGCCGGCGGCAACCTGGAGCGCGATCTCGCGACGGTCATCCGCCTGTCCGAGGAAAACGGCACCGACGCGGGCGTGGTGCGGGCCTGGATGGCGAACAGCCGCCATCGTCGCGACTGGGCGGCCCGGACGCTACGCGAAGCCCTGCTCGCAACCCATCCAAAAGCGGTCGTCGCGGTCTGGGGTCTTGCCTACAAGGAAAACACGCATTCGGTGAAGAATTCCGCGTCGCTCGCGACTATCGCGCAGCTGCACGGCACGTCGTTGAGGCTACACGACCCCGTGGTTTCAGCTGCCGCGGCACGCCACCCCACTGCCGCAGCCGCAGCCAACGCCCTGGACGCTCTCAGCGGCGCGGACGCGCTGATGATTCTCACGCCCTGGCCCGAGTACCGGCAGATCGCGCCATCCCGAATCGCGCAGACGATGCGCGGGCGTCTGGTGCTCGACCCCTACGCAGTGCTCGATCCCCGGGCTGCGATGGATGCCGGCCTCGACGTGCACACATTGGGCGCGACGCATGCTTGAGCATCTGAATCCGACGCCGGCCAGGCCCGCGCGCGTCGTCGTCGCCGGAGCCGCCGGATTCGTGGGCAATGCCGTCGCGACCCGGCTCGAGCGCGACGGCGTGGCCACGGTGCGGCTCACGCGCCGTGAAATCGACCTCACTGCGGCGGACGCCGCCGCGAAACTGGCGACCCTGCTGTGGCCCGGCGACGCCTTCGTCGCAGCTGCGGCCCGGGCGCCCTGCAAAAACGCCGATATGCTTCTTGAAAACCTCGCGATGGCGCGCGCGATGGCGGGCGCGCTGTCGAAGGTACCGCCGGCGCATGTGGTGAACATCAGCTCCGACGCGGTGTACGCGGACTCGACCGAGCCGCTGACCGAGACCTCATGCGCGTCGCCCGGAACGCTGCACGGGGCGATGCACTTGACGCGCGAGGTACTGCTGAAGAGCGAGCTCAACCTGCCGCTCGCGATCCTGCGCCCGAGCCTGCTCTATGGGGCGGCCGATCCTCACAACGGCTACGGCCCGAACCGGTTCCGGCGGCTCGCCGCCAAGGGAGAGGAGATCGTTCTTTTCGGCGAAGGCGAAGAGTGCCGCGATCACGTGTTCATCGATGATGCCGCCGAGATTGTCGCGCGGGTTCTTTACCTGCGCAGCCGCGGCACGCTGAACGTTGCGACCGGCACGGTCCATTCCTTCCGCGTCATCGCGAAGAAAGTGGTTGCCTTGTCCGGGCGGCGCGTGGCGATCCGCACAACGCCGCGCAGCGGGCCCATGCCGCATAACGGCTACCGGCCGTTCGACATCGCCGAATGCCGCAAGGCTTTCCCCGACTTCCGCTACACGTCACTCAACGAGGGCCTCGCGCGTGCCCGCAACGAATCCAGGGAGCCGGCCTGAGATGGCGGAAATAGACCTGCTGCGGTCGCTCCCCAGGACCCAGCGCAATGTGCAGAAACGCGCCGAGGGCAAGGACGAAACGGTCGTGGCCATCGCCAAGCAGTTCGGCGAGATGTACTGGGACGGCCCGCGCCAGTACGGATACGGCGGTTACCGCTACGACGGGCGCTGGCGGGCCGTGGCGCGGGACATCATCGCCCACTTCGGCCTCGAACCGGGAATGCGAGTGCTCGATGTCGGCTGCGGCAAGGGATTTCTCGTCAAGGACCTGATGCTCGAATGCCCGGGCCTGGAAGGATTCGGCCTGGATATCTCGCTCTATGCGCTCATGCACTGCGAGAAGGAGGTCGTCGGCCGACTGCACCTCGGGTCCGCGGACAGGCTGCCGTTCCCCGACGACTCCTTCGACTGCGTGCTTTCGATCAACACCGTTCACAATTTTCCCCGGCCGCGCGCGATTCTGGCCATGCGGGAGATCCAGCGCCTGAGCGGCGGCCGCGCGTTCGTGCAAGTGGACAGCTACCGCACCCCCGAGCAGAAGGAAATCTTCGAGAGCTGGGTCCTGACGGCCGAGTTCCACGACTACCCCGATGGCTGGGTCGCGCTGTTCCGCGACGCCGGGTACACCGGCGACTATTACTGGACTATCATCGACTGAGACAGAGAAGTGAAGACATACGTGATCCTCGGCGGCGGCGGCTCGTTCGGCATCCACACCGCTTTCTATCTGCTGCGCAACGCCAATCCGAAGCGCGTCGTCAGCGTCGGCCGCAATCCATTGCGTCCGGAGCCATTTTCACTCGGGATTGAACACGAAAAAAACTTCGAATATCACGCCTACCATCTCACCTACGAGCTCGACCTGCTGCTGGAGCTGCTGGACCAGGTCAAGCCGGATGTAATCGTCAACTACGCGGCGCAAGGCGAAGGCGCCGTGTCCTGGAAGCACTCCTGGCGTTTCTTCGAGACCAACTCGATGGCGCTCGCACGTCTGTGCGAAGAACTGATGAAACGGGATTGGCTTGAGCGTTTCATCCAGATCGGAACCTCGGAGATGTACGGCTCTGTGTCGCACGCCTCGAAAGAGGACGAGCCGATCAAGCCGACCAGTCCCTATGCCGCCTCGAAGGTCGCGTTCGACATGTACCTGGAGTCGGTGCACAAGTTCCTGAAATTTCCGATGAACATCATCCGGCCGTCGAACGCCTATTGCCCGGGACAGCTGCTGCACCGCGTAATACCGAAAACCATCCTGTGCGGATTGACGGGCGCCAGGCTGCCGCTGCAGGGCGGCGGCAGGGCGGAGAAGTCGTACATTCACGCGCGCGATCTCGCCCGCGCAATCCATCTGGTCGCCGAGAAGGCCCCGTTGGGCAAGACCTACAACGCCGGACCCGCCGAACCCACGAGCATCCGGCGGGTGGTCGAGCTGTGCGCCGAGGCGCTCGGCATGCCCTTCGAACAACTGTGTGAGATGGCGCCCGAGCGGCTCGGGCAGGATTCACGTTACTGGCTCGATTCCGGCGCGATCAAGCGCGACCTCGGCTGGCAGCCCGAGATCGGCTGGAAGGAAGGGCTGGGCGAGATGGTCGATTGGGGCCGGAAATACCTCGGCCAGCTCCGCAACTGGCCCACCACCTACACGATGCGTGGCTGAGGCATGCGTTCCGTTAAAGCGGAGGTTTCCAGGGAATTCGACGTCGCCGCGGCGCGTCGGCGCTGCATGAAGTATCGCCGCCGCATTCTGGACATCTCTCAGAAAGTAAGCGCCCTGCACGCTGCACCGGCGTTTTCCTGCGTCGAGATGACCGATGTCATTTACCGGGGCCTGATGCGCCCCGCGGCAGACGGGAAGGGTTTCAGAGACGTGTTCCTGATGTCCAAAGGGCATGGCTGCATGACTCAGTACGCGATTCTCGAGGATCTGGGGATACTGTCGTCGGAGGAGCTCGAGCGATACTGCACGCCGCACGGAATACTCGGCGCCCATCCGGACCGAGGAAATCCCGGCATCGAAGCCTCCACAGGGTCGCTTGGCCATGGCATGGGCATCGCGACAGGCATGGCGCACGCCGAAAAGATCCTTCGCTCGGGCACACGAATATTCGCCGTGCTCTCGGATGGCGAACTCCAGGAAGGTTCATCGTGGGAGGGCGCGATGATGGCGGCGAACCTGCGCCTGGATAACCTCCTCGTGTTCGTTGACCTGAACGACTTCGGTGGCCTGGAAAGGATGAGCGAGTCGCACACCGCATTTTACCCAATACGAGAAAAGTTCGAATCCTTCGGATGGGAATCGGCCGAGGTGAACGGCCACGACTGTGTCGCCATTCACCAGGCGGTCTCGGCGCGTCGCGGCGGGCGGCCGTATGTACTGCTGTGCAAGACCGTAAAGGGACGCGGGGTCGCATTCATGGAACATGTCCCGATCTGGCATTACCGCTCGCCCAACAAGGAGGAGTACGCGACCGCGATCCGCGACCTGGTGGAGGTGCGCTCATGAGAAACACCTTCGCAAGATCGTTCTACGAGGCGGCGCAAAGCGATCCTCGTCTGTGCATGATCGTCGCGGATATTTCTCCCGCCGGGTCGATGGAAGCGTTCCGCAAAGAATTTCCGGAGCGCTTCGTCAACACCGGCGTTGCCGAGCAGATCATGATCGGCATGTGCGCGGGGATGTCCATGCGCGGCCTGAAACCATTCGCCTATACGATCGCGACTTTTGCGTTGTTCCGCCCCTTCGAATTCGTCCGCGACGATCTCTGCTACCAGAATCTGCCCGTCACGGTCGTTGGTGTCGGCGGCGGAGTGAACTACTCGACGCTAGGCGGCACGCACCACGCGATGGAAGACGTGGCCATTGCGTCGGCAATCCCGAACATGCGGGTGCTGGCGCCGTGCGACCCCGAAGAAACCCGCGCCGCCACCCAGTGGTGCGTCGCGCAGGAGGAAGGCCCGGTATACCTCCGGCTAGGCAAGGCCGGGGAGCCGGTAATCTCGGCTGGTGCCACCGAACCGTTCGTTTTCGGCAAGCTGCGGCTGCTGCGGGAAGGCAGCGATGTCTGCATACTCGGATACGGGCCGATCCTGAAGCTCGGCATGGACGCTGCGGCGGCGCTCGAGCAGCGCGGGATTTCCGTCGCGGTCGCTTCCGTCCATACGCTGAAGCCGCTCGATCGCGCAGGCCTCGTCTCGCTGTTGGGCAGGTTCCCGAAGATCGTGGTGGTCGAAGAGATGGTGGCGCATGGCGGCCTGGGAGACGCAGTCAAAGTGCTCGCCTGGGAATCCGGCGCGCGCTGCCGGATCGATTGCCTTGCGCTCCGGGACGAATTCATCCACGTTTATGGCAAGCATGAAGAGGTCCTGCAGGCACACGGACTGTCCCTCGATCGAGTCATTCAGCGGGTCACCGCGTAGCCGGCCGCAAGAGCAATGGGGAATTCACCGAAGCCGCAGGAAGACCGGCAATGCGTCGAAAGCCGGGGCTTTTGCGCGGAGCATTTCCTCCCCGCCGCCGGGCAGTCGCCGCGCCCCCACGATGCCGTGGCCGCGCTGCTGATCCATGAGGACAGCCGCTACATCATGCAGCTGCGCGACAGCAAGCCGGGGATATTCTATCCGGGGCACTGGGGCTGCTTCGGCGGCGCAGTGGAACCGGGCGAGGCCCCGGTGGATGCGCTCAGGCGCGAGCTGCGCGAGGAAATCGAGTTCGAGATGCCGGGCGCATTCCGGTTCACGCAATTCGACTTCGACTTCACCCCGCTCGGATATCCGAAAGTCTATCGAATCTATTTCGAGGTGCGGGTGCCTGACGCGGCGTTCAAAAGTCTACTCCTGCACGAGGGACAAGACGTGCAGGCGTTCCGGGGTGAAGACCTCCTCGTGACGCGGAGAGTAACGCCGTACGATGCTTTCGCCGTGTGGATGCACATGAACCGACCGCGCCCCTCGCCCGCCCGTTAGACTATTTCAAGTGGGCAAGTTCCGGATTGTTTTCAACAATCATTTTGCCTAAGTATTTGGACCCCCTAATGCTCAAGTGATCGCGGTCACTGTATAAAATACTTCCATCTCGTTCCATACTGCAAAACTTCTCATTACAAAAATAGCCGGCAGTTTTCAGGATTTGGACGTTTGCTTTCTCCTTGACTAGCTCAAGAATTGGAAAGTACTTCTGATACTGCCGAAAGAACGCTCCCCTATCTTCAACACACTTGTTTGTATGAATCCAGTTACTTTCATATTTACATTGCTTAGCGGGAAATGAAAAATTCGGCACATCATCGGTCACATATACTTTCTTGCCCGCAGCAGTAAGTTCCTTAGCAGTTTTAATTAATTCATTTTCCAAGTTGCTATTTTCGGGAACCGAGTTAATTCTGCCGAGCCAAAATGCAGCAAGAATAACAGTCGTAATATCTTTATCCTTAACTACATATTGGAATATTTTCTCAAATTCCCTATTGCTGACAACGGGCAAAGAGTTTTGAAGGTAATAAACGACGTTGACACTGGATAACTGTTCGGCAAGCCCTATGAATAAATGTTCTGCGTGACTGTCGCCGATAATTGCAATGTCCTGCAATTCACTCTTTTTCGACTGAAAACATCTGACCTGGTCACCCCAAACCGGGCTATCCTTTTGAATGTCAGCTGGTGTACAGCGGTAAAAATATCGATCCTGGTATTTGAGAAATGTCTCGTGTCCAATATCACCATCATTTTTAACTTTAAACAATGACCCAGGCCGCGATATAAATCCGTCACGTTTGAAACAGTCGTATCCAACGACACCAACGGCCGTCATTAGTCCGATCAGAGTGATCGTTTTTGCTTTGCCATACTTACCAAAGCGGATTGGCTTTTCAATCAACTTATATGTCAGCCAGGCGAACAGAATGGAAATAACGACAGCAGTAATACGTATCTTAGGTGAAGGGATGTCCTCCTCTACAATGTGCGCGAATGTGAGTAGTGGCCGATGCCATAAATACAACGGATAGCTAAGCAGCCCGAACCATACAAGCACACCATTAGAGAGAATTGAACGATTTATCCACGCTTGCGAGCCTGCCGAGATCACCAGAGCAGCACCGACTGTTGGCAGCAATGCCCACCAACCGGGAAATGCTCTCTCTATCGTAATGAGAAGAATTCCAACAGCCAGCAGCGCAGATCCGCATAGAGATTGGACATTCTTATACTGTAGTTGTATTCGTTGAAGCGCACTTGGATTGAACAGCGCTAGATACGCTAGTACCGAACCGATCGACAATTCCCATAAACGTGTTTGTAAAGAGTAGAATGTCGCTACAGGGTGGCTGTGGATTTTGAAAATATTCAGTGCGAATGAAACACTGGCAACAGTTACTGTGATTAGCAGAAGATTGAGACTCCGCTTCCAGGCCAGCCATAATAGGAACGGCCAAACAATGTAAAACTGCTCTTCAATGCCAAGTGACCATAAATGTAGAAGTGGCTTTGTCTCGGCAGCGTCGTCAAAATAGCCACTCTCATTCCAAAGCACCAAGTTAGAAATAAACCCTGCGCCGGCGGCGATGTGTTTGCCAAGCTGCTTGTATTCATCTGGAGGCAGAGCAAACCAGCCAAATGCAAAGCTGGCAATCAATACCAGCAGTAGTGCTGGGAATATGCGCTTGACCCGGCGACTATAGAACTCAACAAAGCTGAACCTGTTGCGCTCCAAATTATCAAAAATAATTGTTGAGATTAAGAAGCCGGAAATGACGAAAAATATATCTACTCCAATGAAGCCGCCCTTGACCCACTTTGGAAATGCGTGAAAACCAACCACAGAGAGAACTGCTATCGCGCGCAAGCCGTCAATGTCTGCACGATATTTGGGTTGCGTTAACTGAGAGGTGACCTCACTGAGGCCGCCCGTCGTCGGCGTTCTGTGCCGATGCAACGCGTCAGTGATGAGTGATCGGAAACGCGATAGGAGATAAAGTCCGGACCGGAGGAATGATGAACTGCGTTGCGAGAGTTTCCCTCGCTGCCGCGCGCGTGGCGCAGGCTGCGCAGACGAGCGCGCGGCGCCGGGGGAAACTCGATTCCGGCGCATTATGCCGCGGCCTTCATCAGCTGCGCACCGAAGGACGCGGCATCCGGAGTCATTCGCTTGAGGCTCTGGTGGGGCTGAGTGCAGTTGTAGAGGCCGACCTAGACCGCCAGCCGCCGAGTTGCCTCAGCGATCTAACCGTCGGCACGCAAATTTACCTCTTCATGCTTCGCACTTCGCCACAGCCGCTTGACCAAGACGTTCAAGTCCCGCAGGCGCCTGGCGCCCGGAAACGGCCACTTGAGGTGCACTTCATCGATCCTGCGCATCGGCCCCAGGTCCTGACCCCGTCGCGCTGAGCCGCGGGTCGACTAAGCGATGTCCATCGTCAGGCGCAATATCATAGCCAATGTCGCCGGCAGGGGATGGACGGCACTGCTGTCGCTGGCGGTGGTTCCCGTCTACATCCATTTTCTTGGCGTCGAAGCCTACGGCCTGATCGGGTTTTTCCTGTCGTTGACGGCGATCCTGTCGCTGCTGGATCTCGGGCTTGGCACCGCGCTCAATCGCCAGTTCGCTCAGTTTTCGGCGCAGTCCGGCAAGGCACGGGAAATGCGTGATCTGCTGCGCACCTTGGAGATCATCTATTGGCTGATCGGCATCGCAATCGGCGCGACGATGGCCGCCCTGGCGCCGGCCATCGCGGCCTACTGGATCAAGCCGCAGCACCTTTCGCGGGAAACGGTGACGCAGGCGCTGGCCATGATGGGCATTGCCCTTGCCTTCCAATGGCCGCGGGCGCTTTATGCCGGCGGACTGATGGGCATGCAGAGGCAGGTTGCATTCAACCTGCTCTCCTCGATCACCGCAAGCGTGAACAGCATCGGCGGGGCCCTGATTGTCTGGCTCGTTTCGCCCACTATCCAGGCGTTTATCACCTGGTACATGGCGGCCAGCCTGGTCGATACGCTCCTCACGGGGCTGCTGCTGTGGCGGTCGCTGCCCAAGGCGGCCGCGCGCCCCGCTTTCAGCAAGAAATTGCTGGCGGATATTTGGCGTTTTGCAGCGGGCATGACCGGGATTTCCGTCATGGCGGTCATCCTGACCCAGCTCGACAAGATGATCCTGGTCAAGGTTCTGCCGCTCGATGCGTTCGGCTATTACAGCCTCGCCTCGCGCGTGGCGGGGGGGATCTTCCTGACCGGTCCAATATGCGCGGCATTCTTCCCGCGCTTTTCGCAGCTCCTGCTGCTCAACGACTGGCAGCAACTGGCTCGCTTCTATCATCGCGGCTGTCAGCTGATGTCGGTGGCGGTGCTGCCGCTGGCGGTCGTCCTGGCGCTGTTTTCTTACCAGTTTTTGCTCTTGTGGACACAGGATCGCTCGATCGCCGAACACAGCTATCTGGTACTAAGCCTGCTGACCGCGGGCAGTGCCCTCAACGCACTGGCGAGTATGCCGCATGTGTTGCAGCTCGCCTGGGGTTGGACACGGCTGTCACTTATCGCCAATACTGCGGCTACCCTGCTGCTGGCTCCGTTTATCTATCTCATGTCTGTGAAATACGGTGGCGTGGGCGCGGCAATTGTATGGGTCATTTTTAATGCCCTCTATCTTGTGGTGGTTCAGCATTTCATGCACCGGCGCTTGTTGCGGGGCGAGCTAACGCGCTGGTACTTGGACATCGGACGACCGCTTCTGGCAGCGGCGACACTCGGGGGCCTGTGGAAGTGGCTGATCCCCTTTTCAGAGACTGTCTGGTCCAGTTTGGCCAATCTGATTCTGGTCTCGGTCTCAACGCTTGCAGCCGCCGTTATCGCAGCACCGGAAATCCGCTCATTGGCGATAGGATGGCTCACACCGACACCACATTCAGTGAAATGATCGTCGCGCGCCAACGGCGCGCTTCGCGAGGCAATTTCAAGAGACGCAAGACCTTACGAATATGCAACGCTGCGCAATCGTAGTGGGTGCCGGAGGGCAAGATGGCCACTATCTTTGCCGCGAACTGACAACACGGGGAGACCGGGTCGTTCGTATTGCCCGTACTGGCGTTTACGGCGACATGGCGAAACGGCCCTTTGACGTCCTGAATGTCGACGCGGTTGCAGACCTGGTCCGCGAGGTGCTGCCCGACGAGATTTACTATCTTGCGGCGCACCACCACTCGTCCCAGGAGGGGACCGGTTCGCTGCGCGCTCTATTGGACGAAAGCTACGAGATTCATTGCGTCGGTTTGCAGAATTGCCTGAATGCGATGAGCGTGGTGCGGCGCGAGACTCGATTGTTCTACGCCGCATCCTCGCTCATTTTTGGAGATCCTGCCGAGAGTCCACAAACCGAGGACACACCCATGGCGCCATTCTGCGCCTACGGCGTAACCAAGCTGAATGGTGTCGGGTTATGCCGCGCTTATCGAGTGAATGAGGGTCTGTTCGCGTGCGCAGGAATTCTATACAACCATGAATCGCCTTTGCGTCATCGGGATTTCGTGACGCGCAAGATTGCCTGTGCGGTTGCAGACATCTATCGCGAACGGGGGTCACGGCTCGAACTCGGGGCCCTCGATGCTCAGGTTGACTGGAGCGCCGCAGAGGATGTTGTCCGGGCGATGATGGCGATGCTCTCGCTCGACGAACCACGGGATTTCATAGTAGCGAGTGGGGTGCTGCACACGGTTCGTGACTTCGTCGTACGTGCCTTTTCGTTAGTCGGCCTGGACTACCGCGACCACATCCTGGAGTTCCCCGGCATTCTGCACCGGCCTTTGCGCAAACGGCCTCTGTGCGGAGATTCACGGCGTCTCCGCACAGCGACGGGCTGGCAGCCCAAGCTATCGTTCGACGATCTGGTCGAGTTGATGGTACGGACCGAACTGAGTGGCGAAAAACAATGAACCGCAACGAGATCCTGATTTTCACGCCCACCTACAATGAGGCTGAAAACATCCGTTCACTCATCGAGCAATTACTCAAGCTTGGTTTGCCCGCCGACATTCTCGTTATCGATGACAATTCGCCTGACGGTACCGGTGACATCGTCGCCGAGATGATGCGGAACCACCTGAATCTGAAACTAGTGAGGCGGGAGGGCAAGCAGGGTATTGGAACCGCGCACCTTACCGCGCTCCGATACGCAAAGACCGGGGGCTATCCCCTGTTCGTCAGCCTCGATGCGGATTATTCGCACAAGCCCGAGGATATCCCCCGATTGCTCGAGCTCAAGGACACCTACGACATTGTGGTGGGCTCGAGATTCCAGCGGGAGAGCAGTTTGTCGGAATGGAATCTGCTTCGGCGATTTCTGACCCGTTTGGGGCATTTCTTGACTCAAGTGTTGCTGCGCTTGCCCTACGATGCCAGCGGCGGACTTCGCCTGTACCGTCTGGATCGCATCCCGCCCGCTATGTTTGACCGCATCGAGAGCCGTGACTACGAGTTTTTCTTCGAAAGCCTAACCCTCTTTCACGTGACTGGATTCAAGATCGGCGAACTGCCGGTCGATTTACCGGCACGCACCTACGGGCACTCCAAGATGACAATAGGCCATATGGTGCGCGGCCTGTTGCGTCTTTTTAGGCTTGCCGGAAAGCTGGCGCTTACCCGCCATCGATCCCGGTACAACAACAGAAAGAAAAAGACGGAAAGCTCGGATCCGGAAGTCATGCGCGACGTGTGGGATAAGTACTGGGACAGCAAGGAGCGGGAGGTCGAAAGGTCCACCTACGACATCATCGCCAGTTTCTATCGAAACCATTTGATAAAGCCCACACTCAATTACTTCATTAGAAGAACTTTCGCCCCTCAGGCCGAGCTGATACACGCGGGCTGCGGCGGGGGCGAGGTCGATACGGATATCGTGCGCTACGCCAAGGTGACCGCTGTCGACATCTCGCCCAACGCCGTCGCCAAGTATCGAGCCCATCACGGTGCGCGCGCCGAATGCATGGTTATGGACATTTTTCATTTGTCGAACTTAAAGCGCCGATTTGACGGTCTGTACAACCTGGGTGTCATGGAACATTTTGAAGAGGACCAGATTCGCCAGATCCTTGCCGAGTTCAACAGGACACTCAAACCCGGCGGTCGATTAGTGCTTTTTTGGCCGCCGGTTTACGGATTGTCGGTTATCGCCCTGAGAATAATTCATTTCGTTCTGAACCGGATGCTGCGTCGAAATGTCCAGCTTCACCCCCCAGAACCAAGCAAGGTACGTTCCCGAAGTCAGATTCGAAAACTCCTGGACGAGTGTGGCTTTGATCTGCAATCGTTTTCTTTCGGGATCAGGGATGCGTTTACATACGCAGTCATTGTTGCGGCCAAGTCGGTACCTGCTCCTGGCATCGTCTAATTTCGTGCTTCCAAGATATTCTGCCAACCTGCGCCGCACGATAATTGTTTTGGGTGTGGCTATGCTGTTCACGCCCAAGGTGAATATCGTGTCTATTGCGGGAGAGTCTGCAGGTATCCGTATAGATGATGTCTTGCTATTCGTTATCTTTGCACTGTTGATGGCAGGCGTACTACTTGCTCGCAAGCTAACAATAAATGGAATCGAATCCATTACATTCATTCTGATTGGATACATGCTGCTATCGAATTGGATCAATTTGCAGATGTTCGGCCGATCATCCTTACTGTACTCCCTGAGGTATTTTGAGTACTTCATGTTTTTTTATGTCGGTCGGTATTTTTTCGACGCGCGCTACTCGGCTGCTCGTTTGTTGTACGCGATGCTCTTTGTGAACGCGAGTTTGATGGTGTTGCAAGACTTGGCGATCATTGGCGGGTTTGCTTCAGCGGGGTTTTCCCAGGATGTTGCGGGTCGGCCGATTGGGGTCACTGGTGGGCCTTGGGAAGTAGGCGCGATACTCAACTTTTCCCTCGCAATCTTCCTATTTGATCGTAAAGAAGTACCAGCAGTCACATCACGCATACTTGTAATTGCGTTTACCTCGGCGCTGGTTGTGATGACCGGTGCGCGTATGCCGGCGCTGGCGCATGTCTTTCTGATTTCCTACTATGTTTACCTGCAAGCGCCGAATAAAACTTACTTGTTGAGAAACGCAGCGCTTATTGGAGGCCTGCTTTTGTTCGCCATTTTAGTAATCCCAAATCCGTTGACTGAACGCTCTGAAAATCTTTTCTCTGTGGCGAATATTGAACGGTTTCAGGATCAGTACTCCAAAGCGAGTGTTCCAGAGGAGAAATTTGAAGGTTGGTCCGAAGAGTATACTACTGACGAATACACCGATTGGAGTTGGATCATACGTCTCGCGCGCTGGACAGTCGCGATCAAGACGTGGACTAATTCCCCTCTTGCTTGGTTTGTTGGGGTAGGTCCTGGCAATTGGGGCCCTGCATTGGATGGGGGATGGCTTCGCGTGATGTCCGAATGGGGTTTGTTCGGTCTGGCCCTTTTTTTGGTGTTCCTATATCGCATTGCACAAATCAGCCGCGCCATGTTCGCCATGGTGGTGGCACTGGCCATAAACATGCTCTTTATTGATATTCACATTGCTTACAAGGCAATGTCACTATTCTTTTTCCTGAGCGGCTACGCGTACAACAAGGCGAGAGCCAATCGAGAAGGAGTTAATAAAGCCTCGGGATACCCTGGTTCATTTGCACACGCGGGTGAAATGACTGTCCGCTAGCGCTGTGCACGAGGTGTTGCGGTGAAGGTCTACGGAAGTACTGGCGTGAACCCTTCTGACGTCTCCGCCCTTCGAGTGGCTGTGGTTATTCCTACCTATAATGCCGGTCAGCAGTTGATCGCATGTCTTCGCCCGGTACTGGCTTCGCCACTCAAGGCGCGGATTCTTGTGGTTGATTCTTCCTCCAAGGATGGTACGGCTCAATTGGCCATGGAAATGGGCGTCGAGGTCATTTCGATCCCGCAGCACGAATTCAACCACGGTGCGACGCGCGAAATGGCGCGACAGCGCGTTGATGGCGACATCGTGGTAATGCTGACTCAGGATTCAGTTCTCACCGATTCAGACTCGCTACGACAGATTGTTGCCGCATTTGATGACCCCGCGGTTGTTGCGGCTTACGGCAGACAACTCCCGCGTGCGGATGCAAAACCTATCGGCGCTCATGCCCGGATATTCAATTACCCGGAGCTAACCCGAATTAAGGCTCGGTCCGATGCGGGGGAACTGGGCATCAAGACGCCATTTATATCCAATTCTTTCGCGGCATATCGGCAGAATGCTCTTGATGCCGTCGGTGGGTTCCCTGGTCATCTGATCGTGGGGGAGGATACTTTCGCCGCAGCGCGCTTGCTGTTAGCGGGGGGGAAAATTGCCTACGTGGCTGAGGCAACGGTCTTTCATTCACATCACCACGGCGTGATGCAGGAGTTCCGACGCTATTTCGATATTGGGGTTTTTTTTCAGCGCGAGTACTGGATAAAAGAGGCCTTCGGTCGAGCTGAGAGCGAAGGCAGGCGATTTGTTCTTTCTGAGTTCCGGTATCTGCTGACCAACGCGCCATACTTGATTCCATCGGCGATGCTGCGAACGGTCATGAAATACCTTGCGTATCGTTTAGGGGCGGCGGAAGCCTCGTTACCGCTGTGGCTGAAATCCTTTCTTAGCACGCACAAGGGCTACTGGGCTCGCACTTTGCATTAGTGCGCTCCGTCTTGCCGCATGACGACACTAATAGTCCTGAACAGAATCACGAAGTCGTACCAGAGCGAACCATTCTGGATATACCAGGAATCGAGCGCTGCCCGCTCTTCGAAAGTCGTTTCGCTCCGCCCGCTGACCTGCCAAAGCCCCGTGAGACCCGGCCTTACCTGCTGGTAAAGCGCAATCGCTTCGCCATAGTGCGCAAGTTCTCGCGACAGCAGAGGTCGCGGACCCACCAGACTCATTTCTCCCCGCAATACATTGAGCAACTGGGGGAGTTCGTCAATACTCGTCCGCCTCAGCCATATGCCCACGTCCAGAAGCCTGGGATCCTGACGAAGCTTGTAATTGTTGCGCCGATATTCGTCCAGCAGGTCGGGACTCTCCGATTCCCAGCGCGCAAACTCTCCTTCGGCATCGCGAACCATGCTTCTGAATTTGAACATGCCGAACTCGCGCTTTGCCTGTCCTACCCGTCTCTGCGAGAAAAATACCGGGCGTCCGTCTTCGAAATAGATTCTGCAAGCAACGTAGCCATATAGCGGCAGAGCCAACAGCAGCAGTACGAACGAGAGCGCTATGTCGATCGCCCGCTTTAACAGTCTTGCCTCTCTGCGAGCAAGCGTGGTGCCGATGAAACCGGAAGTTCCACGGGCGACCGCGTCGCGGTCCACTGCGTGCTCCGTGTTGCGCTGTTCGTGCGTCTGGTCCATCAGGCTCGTTGCACGGGCAAAAACCCAGAAGCGGAGCCGCCGCGTCCGCAGTCGCATTTTAGCATAGGCGCTACCGGTGGGATCATTACTGAGGTCTCGCGCGCCAGCCGGCGCAATGCCGGGTTGCTGCGCCACCACATTGTCAGCGCGTTAAGGCTTCTCACCCGCCGCGGTTGAGTCAGGCGGGTTCGTGTATGCCCCGTGTCCCTGCAAACCTAGCCGAAGCAGGACAACGGCGCCACCCAGCAGCCGGTTCCAGAGCGTCGGAAGCATATCGAACGGACGCAGAACGACGAACGCCAATGCAACGCGTGCCCGACGCAACGTCGGCGGCAGCATTCGCTCGATTCGATTCAGTGCAAAGCGCCGGAAACCCGAATACTTGGTCGCTATATTGGGGACATTGCCGTCCTTGGAGGCACGCACCGCTGCAAAGCGAAAACGCAACGCCGTGCGTTCAAGGAACTGGCGGGTGAAGAGACCGGGGGCCAGCGCCGGCCCGAGCACGTGCAGCCGATCGAGGATCGCCTCGGTGTTGGCGCTGTCGGCCAAGGTGCTGGACAGGTTGCCTCCGGAGTGAATGCGGAATGCGCCCAGGGGAGCCGGGGAGTACGCCGCGCCGCGCCGGCTCGCGACGATAAGGGCGGTCAACAGGTCGGACCAACCCATGTAGGCGGGGTCGAATCTGCCGGCCGCCTCCAGCGTATCCCGGTGATAGATGAGCGTCGGTCCGATGAACCAGTTGCCGAAGCGGTGCGCCAGCCGCACGCATTGCGCTGGGGAAAAGTACGCGTCGCGCAGCGCGATCACAGGCGCAAGGTGTAGGCGAATGAGCCGGTCTTCCTCGTCCACCAGCCACCCCATCGCGGACCACAGTCCCGCGCCCGGGTGCCGTGCCAGGCATGAGCGCGCGCGCGCGAACATGCCCGGCAGCACAAAATCGTTTGCCGACAGGAACAGGACATACTCGCTGCGCGCGATCTTCAGCCCCTCGTCCAATGCGCCATAGGTGCCGAGGTTGACCGGGTTTTCGATCAGCCGCGCCCGCAACTGTCCGGCAATCAGGGAGCGGATGAGCGCGACGCTGTTGTCGGTGGACTGATCGTCCACCACGATCAGCTCGTCAGGAGGGTCCTTTTGTTCGAGTATCGAGCGGATGCAGCGTGGGATATAGCGCGAGTCGTTGCGGTTCGGCACGATCACGGCGATTTTGGGTACCGCCGTATCGGGCGGTTGCTGCGACGTAATGGGACCCACGGCCTGGTTCACTTTCCCACCGCCTGGGCGGCAAAATACGACCGCACCGCGGCCTGGGCGGTTTCACAGGCGGTGCGGAAGCGCGCGCCGAGATCGACTGTGAGTCGGTCCGAGCGAAGCGAGGTATCGAGGGGCCGCGGCTCCAGCACTGGAATATCGCGTAGTGAACACTCGACGATCTCCGCGACGGGCTTGATGAATTTCCGGTATTCCCCGAGCACGGCGTCGAGCAGGGCGCGCCGGTTCAGGCGCTCGGGTCCGCCGAGATGATAGAGGCCCTGCGCCCCTGCGTGCACCAGCTGCGCTATGGCCCGCGCGGCATCCGGCGCTGCTGCCGGGGTGAAATACTGGTCGGTCGCGCAGAGGATCCGTTCGCTGCGCGCCAGCGCCTCGACCCAGCCGGTAACCAAGCAGCGCGCATTGCGCTCCGGAGAGATCAGCTTCGGCAGGCGAACGATGATCCACGGCGGCGGAAGCGACAAAAGGTGGCGTTCCACCCCTACCTTCTGCCTGCCGTAGGTCAGAATCGGGGACGGTTGGTCGTCCTCGGACCAGTACGGGCGGCTGCCATCAAAGACCGCGTCGCTGGAAACGAACACCGGCATGATGCCGAGCGCGCGCGCCTCGTCGATCACCCGGATGATGCCGCGCACGTTGACCTCGGCGGAGACGGCCTGATCGCGCGCGCAATGGTCGATATTAGTGATTCCCAGCAGGATCACCGCCGCCGTCGGCTTGGCGGGAAGGGCTGCGACAAAGTCGGAAACGCGAGTGCGGCGCGCGTCGAAGAAGAGACTTCCTTCGTCCGGATGTGTGAGATGCGTCGGTACGGCCCGCTTGGCGCCGAACGCGTCGCGCAGCGCGGGTCCGAGAAAGCCCGAAGCGCCCAGCAGCAACACCGGCCGGTCATTGCCGTCAGGCATCACGTCCGCGTCCCCGCAGGAACGACGGCGAAATTCCGCGCGATCGTCCATCCGGTGCCCTTGTACGCGTTAGACAATGCTCGGGTCCGAGTTCTCGATGCCACCGACGGTTATCGGCGCGGTTCATTTATGATATAGGCTCGCATAGATGCCGTGGGCGAGGATCGATCAGCCAAGGCAGAAGGCGGACAAATGCGTGGCTGGATGGTTGTCGTGTGCTGCGCTCTCACCCTCGTGGCCTGCAACGGCACGCTGCCTCCGTTGCCGACCACCATTGAAGCCCCTAGCGCCCAGACAGCGGCGATCAAGTTCGCATCCTCGTCTACTTTGATGCGCCCGGCCGCGGGACGAAGCGGCCCATGAAATGTTGAGGAGCTGAATGATAGAAACCATCAGCAATCACCTGCCATGGATGTGCCTGATCCTTGGGTATGGATTCCTGGCGCACGGAATCCTTCTCTTGAACGATGGGCTGTATTGGGACGGCTGGATGGTGGACCTCTGGCAGCACTACAACGACAGGAAATCCATGCGCCGATTTTACTGGGAAGTCGGCATGCCGAATCTGTATTTCGAGCACCGGATAATGGGCCGACTTCCGAGGCGCCATGTGGCTTATCGGGTCATTTCCCTGGCCTCGATTTTGATCATTGGGATTTTCGTTTTCCTGACCGCAGTGCACACGAATGCGTTCAACCCGCTGCAGGCGACCGCAATCTCCCTGCTGCTGCTTTCGTATCCTGCGTATGCCGTCACCTTCGATGGCGTTGTGAGCCTTCAATATACCTTCAAGATTGCCATTTTCTATGCAGCCTGTTTCGTCGTAACGTCGACCATCGGCCATCCAACCCTGGCCGGCAATATTGCCTTTCTGGTCTCGTTGATTCTATTCGTCGTGTCCTTCACGGCCAATTGTACGCTGGTCTTTTTCTGGGGATTCCTTGTTCTTTACGCGTGGCTCGTGCACAGCAGATCCTCGGCCGGGTTCGGCACATATGAATATGTGAAGGTCACTTTGATGGCCGTGCTGCCGTTCGCGTATTGGGTCATGAAGGAAACATGGTTCCCGCGTCACGGCTATTACAAGAATTACAACAGAATACGACTGGCGCCGTTCTCCATCCTGCAAGTCGGGCTGCGCGCGTTCCGGTACGGGATCGATGTCCCCCTGATCAAGCCGGTGCTCGAGCTCGTGGGATCGAAGAACGCCTCTCTCGTATTCTCCAGCATCTTTCTGGGCTTGCTGGCGTTCAATTTCCTTAAGGATCTCTCGGCAATGCCAGCGTTAACGGCATTGCAGGTCTTGGCGATCGGCTATGGGCTCGCGCTTCTGGGCGCCGCACCCTTCATGCTTGTGGGGCAGGGTTCCTGGGAAGGAGGATGGGCTTCAAAAAACTACATGCTGCTCCACCTGCCCTATGCGCTCATCGTATTCGGGTGGTTGCAGCTTTTCCCGAACTCATTCGGAGTCGTATTGGTCCCGATTATTCTGTTCGCCAACGCGCTCTACATCGTCAAAACCCATCTTCTTTACATTGCGGCGTCGATCAAGGACAAGGCGCTGATCCGCTGGCTGGCGGCAAATCCCGAGGTTGGCTCGGCGTCCGTGATCAAGATTCGCGATGCTCATTGGATCGAGTACCCCTTTGAACGGAGGTCGACCATGTACTGGCCGGCGTACGTGTCCTGCATGATCAAGTCAATCTGGCCGGACAGCCGCATTCTTGCGGTTCTGGACAACTGGAGTGCTTCCGACGGGCGGTCGCTGACTGCCGGTGAAATCGAGGAAGCGCTGGAAAAAACGACCATCCGGTACGGCTTTGCGCCGCAGGTCCAGCCGGGGCCTCAGTACCTGGTTGCTATCGGCTCGCCCGTCGACAGGTTCGACACTCCAAAATTCCTCCGCACCGCCGACGAGCGTTGCGATGTCCACCCGTCGAAACAGCCTGCCATGGTCAGAATGGCGCTTGAATATCTGTATCTGAAATGGTTTTCGCCACATCGGTTAAGCAAGCTATTTGATTGTTACTTTTCATTCAGCGCCTCAAGACTGTGATTTACGCCCCGCGTGCAGGCTCGTATTTCCGACCGGCCAAAGTTCTGCAATCACACCATGTACAAGCAAATCCATAAGTGCCGGATCTGCGGCAATGCCGAATTGATCCCAGTCGTTGATCTGGGCGAACAGTATCTGACCGGCGTTTTTCCCCGAAGGAAATCCGCGAGCACTCTTACCAAGGGCCCCCTGCGTCTGGTCAAATGCCACGGCGGGGATGCCGTCTGCGGCCTCCTTCAGCTCGAACATAGTTACGATCTCGATGAGCTGTATGGCGAGAACTACGGCTACCGATCGGGTCTCAACGCCAGCATGGTGCGGCACCTGCACGACAAAGTGGCGCACATCCGCGGCGCAGCGGACTTGCGGCCTGGTGATCTGGTGGTCGATATCGGCAGCAATGATGGCACCACGCTGGGTGCCTATCCGGAGGATCTGCTGCTGGTCGGGATCGATCCTGCAGGGGAGAAGTTCCGCCGACACTACGCCAGCCATCTCAAACTGATTTCCGAATTCTTCTCCGCCAACCTGTTGACCCGGGCCTTCCCGGGTCGCAAAGCAAAAGTGGTGACTTCCTTTTCCATGTTCTACGATCTTGAGAGTCCGATCGACTTTGCACGGGAGATTGCCAGCGTTCTCGACCCTCAAGAGGGAATCTGGGTCTTCGAGCAGAGCTACATGCCCCTGATGCTGAAGCGCAACGCCTACGACACCATCTGCCACGAGCACCTCGAGTACTACGGCCTGAAACAGATAGTCTGGCTGACGGAGACGGCGGGGCTCAGGATCGTGGAGGTGGCGCTCAATGACGTCAACGGCGGCAGTTTTTCGGTGGTTGCCGCCCATCGCGCCTCCAGGCATGCCGACAGCCGCGGGATCGTCGCGCGCATGCTGGCTGACGAGGAGGCGGCCGGGCTTTCCGCTCTGGCTCCCTACCAGGCGTTCTCCAAGCGCGCGGAGCAGAGCCGGCGCTCGCTGCAGGAGTTTGTAGCCGGGGTTCGTCGTGAAGGCAAACGGCTGTCCGGGCTGGGAGCGTCCACCAAGGGCAACGTACTGCTGCAATATTGCGGTTTCGGCCCCGGCGACATCGGCGTGATCGGCGACGTCAATCCCGACAAGTTCGGCGCACTCACTCCGGGCACGTGGATACCCATCGAGGATGAAGCGCAGGTGCTGGCATCATCCCCGGATTTTCTGCTGGTGCTGCCCTGGCACTTCCGCGACTTCTTTCTGCGCAGTCCGGCCCTGTCGGGCCGCCGGCTGGTGTTTCCGCTGCCGCATCTCGAAGTCGTGGTTCCGGAGAAACATTGATGCCGGCTCAAAAATAGTCGTACTCGCAGATCTTGCAGTTACTCAGCCGAAACAACGTATCCGATCAGGTTAGACGGCTGCGGCGTAGCGTACGCAGGGGTGCTGAAACCGCGCTCGCACAAGATCCGGAGTCTTCTGAAGTGCGCGAAGGAATCCGCTGCCGTCCACCGTTTCCTGGAAACGGTGGTTGCTTGCAATGATCCCGCACAGGCAGTGCGCCGTTCAGCGTCACGAGCGTGTGTCGGAGGCGCTCAAATGTTGCAAGTCCGACGGATCGGGGCGAGTAACACCGCCCCGCCGGCGGCGAATTGCGTCGCGCAAGAACACCAGGTAAATGGAGAGCACTCCGCCAAACAGTGTGGCCAGCGCAACAGTTAGCACCCGCTTGGGCCAAACGCGCCACTTAGGCACTTCGGCACGATCAATCACCCGAAAGGCGAATTCCTTATTTTCACGCGCGAGCATCAGCTTCTGAAGTTCGGTATCGAGCAAGCGCACGATCGACTCCCGCAGCGTCACAAGACTAGTGGTGGTCAGTTCGTGTTCCAGGAAACTGACGTTTGCTTGCGCTTCCCGCAGCGCGCGCGCGCGGATTCGTTCATTCGCGCGGTCCACGTACAGGTTGGCCCAGTCAGCGGCGGTCTTCGCGTCTGTCCATTCAATTGTCAGCGTGACCAGTCCGGTCTTTTTATCTTCCTTCACTGTGCGAACTTTGTCGATGAAATACTTCACACCATCACGAACATCTTTCGGATCTGTGAGCGTCCAGCGAGCAAACTGCGCGTCCCATTGACGGGCAAAAAATACCGGCACAAGATTTTGTTGTTCTATGAACTCTCGCGCAAGGTCCCGGGATTCCAGTACGGCGAGCGGCTCCGAAGTACTACCGCCCACGGTGATACCGGCTAAACTGGCAAGACCACCCAGACCACCCAGACTTCCTGGCGGGCTGGCCAAATCAGCCGCTGACTTTGCGCGCACAGGGACCAACAATACGTCGGCGCGATACCAACTCGTGAGGGTCAGTACAAGAACTGACGATGACAGGGTAAACGCCGCCGTCACACCGACAATCAACCATTTTCCTTGCCAGATCTTGCTCGACAGTGCCATCAGATCGAGCACTTCGTCGTCCTCCCGCATGGTTGGATTGGCGGCTTGGTGCGACGTGTTATCCATCTGGCTACAGTCTTTGCTAGCCGCGGCCGGTAGCCGTGGGGAATGCAGGGTTCAAATGCCGGAAGGGCGCCCTGGCGACGTATGTGGCGCTCTCCCGCCCTCCGGTGCAACTCGATCCATCCAGGTGCCATCCTCACGCCTGCGTGGAACCGCATGCAGCCACATCGAGCGGCTGCCATACCGGACCTTAGATTAACATGGACGCGACTGGAGAAGTACCACGAAATGCCTGGTTTTATAGGACTTCACGCGTGGATGTTGGTCAACAGCGATGGACGTCCGTGCTGCCTACACACGGCAGGGGCCACTGGTTCGATCCCAGTACCGCCTACCAAGACAAATCCGTCACTTTGCATCGCGAATGCGCGGGTCATCGATCGCCTCGCCGAGCCGACCGTAGCGCTTGAGGATCCCGCGCAGTTCCTCATGGGGCAGGCCAAAGAGGCGAAAGCCATCGGCACCCGTCATGGTGGGTGCGGCAATCATGGCGTTGACGATCGCCTCCTCGGTCGACTCGACCACACCCTCGAACAGCGGATCGATGTCCTGGCTCGCTACCGGTGCAATCGGCGACGGCGCGGTCTGATCGGGGTGGTTGACGAGCGACGCGGCGGTCGAGAAAGCAACGATCAGATCGCCTGAACTGTTGCCGGAGTAGGAACCGAGCCGCGCGAGTCCCATCGCAGCCCTTTTAGCCAAGCGATCAAGCTGGGTCGGTATCAACGGCGCGTTGGTGGCGACCACGATGATGATCGAGCCCCCATCCGGTGGGGGTGTCCCGGCGCTCGCGCTGCCGGCACATTTCGGCCGCTTCTCCGGGGGCGAGAGTTGGGAGTCGTAACACGGCAGCCAGCGTGCCGACAGCGCTTGTCCGACCGGGGCGCCGGCGATGCGCAGCACCTTGCGATCGCCCGTGTTGCACTGAACAAGCGCCCCGACCATGTACGAGTGAGCACCGAGAGCGATCTTGCGAGAGGCCGTCCCGATCCCGCCCTTGAAGCCGAAGCATTCCATGCCGGTGCCCCCACCGACGCTGCCCTCGGCGATGGCTCCCGACTTCGCCGCTTCGATGGCCGCGATGGCGGTCTCCGGCCGGACGTGGAAGCCGCGGATGTCGTTCAGTTCCCCGTCCCAGGTCTCGGCGACGACGGGATCTGCCGCTTCGCCAAAGCGCTGTTGCGTCCATGACTGGATGCCGGCGTAGACCTGTCCGATGGCATTGGTGTTGGTGATTCCGATCGGACCCTGAATGACGCCAAAATCGTGCAAATAAGACTGGCCGGTCATCTCGCCATTGCCGTTCAGGTCGAAGAAGCCGCCATAAACGGGCTGCGAATTTGCGCGACCGCGCGGGAAGATGATGGTGACTCCCGTCCTGACCGGCCCGACTCCGACTTTGAGCGGTCCCTGCCCGCTGATGAGCGAGACTTGCCCGACCTCAACGCCAGGTACGTCGGTAATCGCATTCAGCGGGCCGGGCGCGCCCTCGAACGGCACGCCGATGTCCCGCGCGCGCTGGACAGATGCGGTGCGAGCGACGGGTTCGAGCACGGCGCTGACAATGAGGACCATTGGAAGAGCCAACCGTGCTCTCATACCACCACCTCTATTCACACGGCAGGGGCCACTGGTTCGATCCCGGGACCGCCCGGCATTATGCGCCCGATAGCATCTCGAGAGGATCGCCCGAATCATGGGCCTGCTGCAGGAAATTGCAGTGGCGGGCAATCCGCAGTGAAATATGCGCTGCAAGGGCTGAGCTGAATCAAGAAATCGTTGGAGAACCCATGCATCCCGTCGCAGCCATGCTGATGCTGCTCGCAGCACCCGTCGCGCTGGGTTATACCGCCGAGGAGCTCGCCGCCAAGAACGTCGAAGCCGGCGGTGGCATCGACAAGCTGCACGCGATCCACTCGCTGCGCTTCTCCGGCAAGGTACTGGTCAACGGCGGCACGATCGAGCTCGGGTACGTCACCCTGCTGAAGCGCCCACAATCGGTGCGCTACGAGGCCGCGCTGCAAGGCTTGACGCTGGTGCAGGCGTATGACGGTGCACAGGCGTGGCAGATCAATCCGTTCCAGGGCCGCAAGGATCCGGAAAAACTGTCCGCCGACGACGCCAAGGGGATGGGCGAGGATGCGGCAGACTTCGCCGGCACCCTGGTGGACTACAAAGCCAGGGGCTACACACTCGGCTATCTTGGTACCGAGGACGTCGACGGCACCGAGGCGCACAAACTGCGCGTGACGCGGCCGAACGGCGACGTTACCTACGTCTATCTCGATCCGGATTACTTCCTCGAGGTCCGCACGGTCAACCGGCGCATCGAGCACGGCGTGCCCCACGACACGCTCATCGACTACGGCGATTACGAGAAGGTGGATGGGGCCTACTTTCCGTTTGCCCAGGAATCCGGCCCCAAAGGCTCCACAAATCGCCAGAAGGTGCAGTTCGACAAAGCGGCTCGCGGCGTTCAGGTGCCGACCAATCTGAAGTTGTGGGATTGAGACCGCGCCCGGAGTCTGTTGATCACATGCCCGAGCCCGCAACAGAATCCACCGCCGTCTCCGCGGCACTGACCTTCCCCTTCGCATTATCCCCGGCGCCGGGAGAGGCGCTCGAGGTGGCCCCAGGCGTGCGGTGGCTGCGCATGCGCCTGCCCATGGCGGGCCTGAACCACATCAATCTCTGGGCCCTCGAGGATCAGGGCGGATGGACGCTGGTCGATACCGGCATGCAGACCGCGGACACGGCGGCCGATTGGCACAGCGCCTTCGCCGGCCCCTTGAGGGGGCCCGTGCAGCGTGTCATCTGCACCCACATGCATCCCGATCACATCGGCATGGCCGGCTGGTTGACGCGGCAACACGACTGCCGGCTGTGGACCACGCGACTGGAGTACGTGACGTGTCGCATGCTGGTGGCCGATACCGGGCGCGAAGCGCCCGCGGACGGCGTGCGCTTCTATCGCGGCGCCGGTTGGGACGACGAGGCGCTCGAGCACTACAAGGCGCGCTTCGGGGGCTTCGGCAAGGCCGTGTACACGCTGCCGGACAGCTACCGGCGCGTCATCGACGGTGAGGAACTCAAGATCGGCGAGCGGCTGTGGCGCGCGGTGGTGGGCCGTGGGCATTCACCGGAACACCTGTGCCTGCACTGCCCGGAGCTCAAGGTGTTGATTTCCGGCGATCAGGTGTTGCCGCGCATCAGCTCCAATGTCTCGGTGTTTCCGACAGAGCCGGATGCCAATCCACTGAGCGAGTGGCTCGAGTCTCTGGCCTCCATCAAGCGGCAGGTTCCCGACGACGTCCTGGTCCTGCCCTCGCACAACGAACCCTTCCGCGGACTGCACGCGCGCCTCGATGCGCTCATCGAGGGGCACGAGGAGCGCCTCGCCCGCGTGCGCGAGGAGCTTGCACAACCGAAGCGTGCAATCGATGTGTTCGGCGCGCTGTTTCGCCGCCGCGTGGGCGTGGAGATGCTGGGCATGGCGACCGGCGAGAGCATCGCACACCTCAATTGCCTCATCGCGCGAGGCGTCGCCGCACGCAGCGTCGATGCGGCGGGCGTGACCTGGTACCGAAGACCCTGAAACCGCGGAGGCTGCAAAGAGCGCGCGCCGCAGCGGCGCGTCCCGTAAGATTCCATCATGCAGGACCACACGCTGGCCACCGTTGCCGAGGAGTCAGGCTTCAAGAAGACCGGTCGCACCGATGAAGTGACGCGGCTGTGTGCGGCGTTCGCCGCCGCCTGGCCGCGTGCAGTGCACAGCCTCGAGTTCGGGCGCTCCGCCGAGGGGCGACCCATGCGCGCGCTCATCGCCTGCCGCGTCGATGCGCGCAAAGTACCCGTGCTCATGCTCCAGGGAGGCATTCATCCCGGCGAGAGCGACGGCAAGGACGCGGGCTTCATTGCGCTGCGCGAACTGCTCGGCGAGACCGCGGCCCCGGGGGTGCTGGAGCGGATCGCGATTCTGTTCGTGCCGGCCTTCAACGTGGATGGGCACGAGCGTTTCGGGCGCTGGAACCGGCCGAACCAGAATGGCCCCGAAGAGACCGGCTGGCGCACCACCGCGCAGAATCTCAATCTCAACCGCGACTACACCAAGGCGGATGCACCCGAGATGCGGGCGATGCTGGGACTGATCCGCACCTGGGACCCGCTGGTGTGCGCCGACCTGCACGTCACCGATGGTGCGGACTTCCAGCCCGATATTTCGCTACAGGCAGAGCCCATCAACCAGGGCGATGCACACCTGTACCCGCTGGGGCGCGAGCTGCGCGATGCGCTGATCTCCAGACTCGCGCGCTTAGGCTCGATGCCCCTGCCCTTCTACCCGGACCTGGCCAGGACCGATGACCCCGCCTCGGGTTTCCTCCTCACCGTGTACTCGCCGCGCTTCTCCACCGGATATTTTCCGCAGCGTAACCGCTTCACGGTGCTGGTCGAGACGCACTCATGGAAGGATTACGCGACGCGCGTGCGCGTCACGCGCAACACCATCGTGGGTCTTGCGGAACTCCTCGCGGCACACGGCGCGCAGTGGCGCGAGCAGGCACTGCAGGCGGACGCCGCGGCCGCTCGTCTGGGCGGCGCGGAGGTGGTGCTCGACTACGGCTCGGGTTGGCGCGAAACGGCAAGCGGCGGCGGGCTGGACGCGGAGGGTGCCGGCGGCACGGAGCTCATCGACTTCAAGGGCTACGCCTACACGCGCGAGCCCTCACCCATCTCCGGCGAGCCGGTGACCGTTTACGACCCCAAGACGCCACAAGTCTGGCGTGTGCCGTTTCGCGGTCGTGTTTCGCCATCCCTGGTGGTGAAGGCGCCGCTGGGCGGCTACGTCGTGCCGTGCGCCTGGGCGCAGGATATCGGCGCGCGGCTCGCGCTGCATGGCATCGCCTGCGAACCGGTGCGCGCGCGCAGCGAGAGCGTGCGCGTCGAAGCCTTCCGCGCCACTCATGTGCGGTTCGCGGCGGCGCCGTTCGAGGGCCGTACGCGCGCGACCCTGAGCGGCAACTGGGGACGCGAGACCCAGGACATCACCGCCGGAGCCCTGTTCGTGCCGATCGCGCAAGCGAGCGCGCGCCTCGTGATGCATCTGCTCGAGCCGCAGGCGCCGGACTCGTTTGCCGCCTGGGGCTTCTTCAACGCGTGCTTCGAGCAGAAGGAGTACCTGGAGCCATACGTCGCCGAACAGATCGCAGGTACCGTGCTCGCACAGCACCCGCAACTGCAGGATGAATTCTCGCGCAAGCTCAAGGAGGATCCGGCCTTCGCCGCGAGTCCTGGCGCGCGGCTGGAATTCTTCCTGCGCCGTCACCCATCATGGGACTCTCATGCGAATCTCTATCCGATATTCCGTGTGGATGAGCTGCTGGCTTCGGCGAGCCCGGCGCGGAGCTAACACGATGGTGCGAGTTCAAAAGTTGCTGACACCGCTTCTCGCTGCGGGGGCTCTCGCCGCGTGCGGCGCCGCGTGCTGCCAGACGCCCGATAGCCAGACCGACGAGCGAACTGCCGCCCCGGGTTCGGCTGCCGCGGAACAACCGTCACAGCTTGCGTCCGACATCAAGCGCTACTTCACGGCACCGTTGCATTGGGACCGCGGCGACTGGGCCTGGTTTGGCGGCGCGCTGGTCGCCATTGGCGCCGCTCACCACTACGACACCCAGGTGCGGACCCATTTCATCAAGACCCTGGGTCCCTCCAAGACTACGAGCTCCAAGGATCTGCAGGACGCGATTCCGGCCGCCGCGGTGTTCGTGGCGACCTGGGGGTACGCGAACCTCATCGGTGACTCGAATGGCCGCGGGGAGGCGTGGGCGATGCTGGAAGCCGTAGGCCTAAGCAGCGTCACCGCCTTTGCGCTCAAGTACGCCGGCGGCCGCGAGCGACCCGATCAGACCAGCGATCCTAACCAGTGGCGCAAGAGCGGCGGGAATTCGTTTCCGTCGGTGCATGCGACCGCCGCCTTCGCGGTGGGCACGGTGCTCGCGGAGTCAGGCAACGACGACTACCGATGGGTGCGACGCTTCCTGGGATATGGCCTGGGCGCCGGCACCAGCTACGAGCGCCTCAAGCACAACGCGCACTGGCTCTCCGACACGGTCGCGGGAGCGGCTCTCGGAATTGCAAGCGCGCACTTCGCCATGAACCGCAGGGATCGGACGGATGAACAATCCAGCCTGAGAGTCGTTCCGGTCGAGCGGGGCGCGATGCTGACGTACAACGTGTCTTTGCCGTAGGTGCGGACACACGATAGCGACGCAAGATCCCGGCACCTTATCCCGACCGCCGCCCGCTAGAGCGATTTGTCACAGGTCGCTTCGTATACTGACTAACATAGTTATCCAAGAGACTTCGGATCATTTTCTGGTACGGAACCTTAGATCGCGACGCGTGCGCCTTAAAAAAGTCGACACTACGTTTGCTCAGTGAAATCGTGACCTTCACCCCGTCTTCCTTCAAGACCAACTGATCAGGCGGTGGCAGGAAGTCCTCAACGACTTCTAGCCTGCCAAGTGGCTCATCTTTGTACTTTGCGCTGCGCTTCATAAACTGCCTTACCTCGGCGCCAATATCCGGCGCCAATGATTCGAATTGTCTCGCCCCGATAGGTAAACCGCACGGTAAGTACGCCAAGCGACACCTCACCGAAGCAATAGAACCGCTCCTCGACGCGGCTGTGCGATCTATCCCTCGCAATTACGCGCTTCGGATCCAGGAAGGCCAACTGGGCCTCTCCAAATGACACCCGTGCTTGCGCTGGTTCTCTGCATCTTTTGCAGGGTCCCATTCGAAGCTAGATGCCATTGTCAAATGTTATCACTGGTATGGGTGTTGCGCCATACCTGTGTATGGCGTAAGACCGAGCGCCCTCTAATTTAGGAATCCGGGTTCGCAGCGTGGCCATGATGAAGTCCTAGGGCGAAAAGCGCGGATCGCGATGCTTTTGCGAACCGGTCGCACCATGCCTAGGGCTCACGGCGCGCATCTCCCCCCGCCCAGCGAATGACCCCCTGACAAGGCTCGATCAGGTGTTCGATCTGCCGCTGGAACCCCAACGTCCGGATGAGCGCAAAGGCGCGAATGTCGGTGTGTGGAAACTGCGCTTGCATCCGCGCCGCTGCGGCGAGCAGCGTCCGTCCCTTCGTGATCACATCGTCGATCAGCACAATTCTCCGGATCACCCCCGGCGGCCGGATCACGGAAAACGACTGGTAGTGCTCGTGTACCGTCGGGCGTTCGCCGCTGAGCGCGGTTGCGGACTTGCGGACCGCGAATTGACGCTGCAGGCCTGGCCATATTGCGCCCGCGAGGCCTACGTCCCTGAGGGCGACCGCGAGCTGCCACGCGACCCACGGCGCCTCGCTCCCGGGGGCGCTCCCGGGGACCGGGACGAGTACAGCGCCAGGCGCGAATAGCCCCGCCAACTGGCGATGTTGGAGGCTCGTCCGATACACCAGGCCCGCATAGCGGGGAAGCCGGCGAGGATCGATCGCCTTCACCCTGGCACACAGCCGGCGCGAGGCTTCGCAAATGGCACCGGTGCCGCGCGGCGAATAGACAAAACACGCCGCGAAAGAAAGGCTCGGGCACGGCGCTCGCCCCGCGGTCCACGGGTCGCGCTCCGTACGTAGCGCAGGGTCGGCGGTTTCATCGCGCCAGGTCGTCCTCGGCCTGCTGTGAGGGCTGAAACGCCTCGCGCTCGCGGGCGGTACGCTCGGCGCCGGCTCTTTCCGCCTCCTTCGGCCGAAGGCGCAGCCACGCCTCCCGCGCCTGACGCCGTATCTCTTCGACGTCCTGGATTTGAGCGGGCGGATGGGGTCCTTTGCCTCCGTCCTCAGCCGCGCGCGCGCTCGCAACCCCCGGCGCGGACTCCAGGGCTCGACCCGCCGAGCTCTCCAGACGTCTCTGCACTCGCTCGCGGTACTCAGCGCGCAGGCTCTCGGCGAGTTCGCTGCGCACACCACGCTGTTCCATCTTCAGCTGCATGAGTGGAATTCTCGGTAGCGGCTCCCGATCGATGCCCTGGGCGGCGAGACTGCGATGATCGACCCGCGCAGCGACATTCGCTTCACGCAGCGCCTCGTTGACGAGCGTTGCCCACCGCTCCCTTAGGATGAGGTACTCCTGGCGGTGATCGGGCAACTCGCGCCGGCGACGCTCAAGGGCTTGAAGATCGAGACCTGCTTTCGCACCGAGACCCGCCGGCGTCACCTCGCGGGTGGTGGTCAACAGGTGGGCGTGGAAATTGCGCGGGTCGCCGCCGGGACGGGGCTCGTGCACCGCGAGGTCCACGGCTACCTTGTAGCGCTCCGCCAGGTGTCGGGAAAAGGCCCGTGCCAACGCAATGCGCTGGCCCGCATTCAGCTCCGCGGGCAGGCTGACCTGATACTCGCGTGCGACGCGCGCGTTGTGGCGCTTTTCGACATGCTCCGCGGTGTTCCACAGTTTCTGCCGATTGCGGGCCCACGAGACCGGCAGGCCGTCGAACTGCCCCGGCAGGAATATCTCGGTATGCAGCACGTCCCGGCGGCGCCCATAATTGACCAGCTCGCCGCTGCGCTCGTCGCGCAGGCGCTCGCCGGCACGATAGGCAGCTGCGGCAGTCGCGCGCCGGCCGGCGCTGCGCGCCACGGAGCTGATCTGCATGAAGAACATGGCCACGCGTCACGCTCCGGGCCGGACCTTGACACGCAGCCAGACCGGCGAGGATGCCGCCTTGAGGTACCCGGTGAGGTCCGGAAGCTGCTCGAGCTCCGAGGGCAGCACCGCCATTTCAGTGACCCGCTGCTCGCTGACGTTGGTGGAGCGGCGGGCGCCACGGGCGGCAAACCAACTCTCGCGGTCACGTCCCCGCGAGGTGTGCCGGCGAATGACCTCCCGCTCGCCGATGAGGCGCGAGGCAAATTGCGAGGTGCCGCCGTGCTCACTGCCCGCACAGCGCAGGATGAGGGTGTTGCCGCAGTTCTCGACAATTGTTTGGGCCTCGCCGCTGCCGTAGGTCGAAGACACCTGGGCGATGGACTGAAAGCCCAGGACGCAGCGACCGCCGAACTTGCGCAGCCGCGCCAGCGCGTCCTTCAGCCCATCGATCGCGCCGAGGGAATCGAGCTCGTCCACCACGAACCACAGGCGCTGGTCCTGCTCCGCCCGCTCCATCGCCTCAAAAATCGCCAATCGCACCCAGGTGGCGATGATCGAGCGCAGGGCGGCGATCTGCGCGGCTGCGTAGGGAATGAACAGCACCCCGCGCCCCGAGCGCACCCAGTCGCGGATCGAGAAGCTTCTCGCGCGCTGCGCCTGCAGGTACTGGAGCGCGGCGGCGGCCGAGCCCGCCACCGAGCGGATCGAGCCGAACATGCGGGCATTCTCGGGCTCGAGAAACGGCTGCGCGGCAGAGCCGGCCACCAACGGACGCAGTTCCGCGCTGGTCGCGACGGTCAATAGCCGCCACAGCTCGCCCGGCTCGCGCGCTCCGGACTCGAAACAGGCGCGTGTCACGGCGCTCAGAAAGGTGCGTGCATAGCCGCGCCACTCCCGGCCCGAAGCATCCTCGCTCGTTGGAATCAGGCCGCTCGCGAGCTGCTCGATGTCCCAGGGCTCACGAATCTCGGCGAACGGATCCCACTTCACCGATTGCGCCTCGAACGGGTTGAGGATCACATCCCCGCGTCGCCGGTCATAGAAGCGCGCGCGGTAGCCGCCGTCCGGATCCGTGATGAGTGCACGATCGCCGCGTTCCAGCGCCCCTGCCAGGAGTCCCGCTATGGCCGTCGACTTGCCGGTGCCCGTCGTGCCGATCAGCTTGAAGTGCCGCGTCTCCTCACAAGCCGCGACCGGGACACCGGCCAGTGCCAACGGCGTAGGACCGGCTCGATGGCGCCGTGCGGCCGCGCGCCGTGCACGCCTGCCCTCGAGGACTTGCGCGCCGCGCTTGTGAACATCGGATGATCCGCGCCGCAGCGCGAAGCAGACGATGAGCAGCAGCGCAGCGACGAGCGGCAACGAGTCCTTCCACACCATTACCTCGCCATCTCCCGCTCAGTAGCCCTTGACCACCAGGTAGTCCGCCGCTTCACCGTACATCGGCGCGCCGCGGTCGACGCGCACGCACAGCCGTCGAGCCGCTCCGCAGTGTCGCAACTCAACCTGTCCGCCCTGCTGGGCGAGCCGCACGATATTGGTGGTCAGCTCATCTCGCGCCGACCGCAGCGCCGCGACCTCGGCGCGCGAGGGCAGCATCCACCAGGCGACGCCGAAGGGGATCGCCGCGGACAGCGCCGTGACCCCAACGCTCCATGCCGCGACCCTGAGGCTCGCCACGTGGCTCAGCCCTCGCAGCGTCTGCGCGGCGCGGCGGCTGTCATCGCCGAGTGCCGTCAGCTCCTCGATCAGAGTGCTGCGAATCTCCTCGCGCACGATGGCGTCGAGCCCGCCGGTGTGCTCACGCAGCTGCTGGAGCGCCGCCGCGGCCAGTGCCTGCTGAGTTTGGGCCGCCTCCATCAGCAGTCCCAGCTTCATGGTGAGGTCTTCCAACGGGCCCCCGCTCGGCGCTCACCCGGGCTCGAACCCGTCGCGCGCGTGCTCGCTCTCCCGGCCACTGCCGGCGGCGGCGTCCGGCGAACGCATGCCGGGGAAAGTGAGGATCCTGCCGGCGCCCCGTGCTGTCGCGGGCGCGGCCGTGGCGCGCGCCGCCGCCACGGGCCGCAAACCCACCCGCACCCACGCCGGGTTCGAGGCCAGCTTGAGATATCCGGCGAGATCGGGCAGCTGCTCGATCTGGGAACCCATGACGGCAGACTCGATGCTCAGGTGCTGGGAATGCGTGATCGTCGGCAGCACCTCGGTGGCGCGCCGCGAGCGCGAGGTCGTGACACGCATGACTTCGCGCTCACCGATGAGGCGCGAGGCAAACTGGGAGGTGCCGCCGTGCTCACTGCCCGAGCAGCGCAGGATCAGGGTGTTTCCGCAGTTCTCCACGATTGTTTGGGCCTCGCCGCTGCCGTAGGTCGAAGACACCTGGGCGATGGACTGAAAGCCCAGGACGCAGCGCCCGCCGAACTTGCGCAGGCGGGCGAGTGCATCCTTCAACCCATCGATCTGGCCCAACGCGTCGAGCTCATCGATCACGAACCACAGGCGCTGCCGCCCGCCCTCCTCGCGGTTCATCGCCTCGAAGATGGCGAGGCGCATCCATGCCGACACCGTCGAGCGCAGCGCTGCGATCTGTCCGGCCCGGTAAGGCATGAACAGCACGCCGCGCTCATCCGTCGCGCTCGTGCGCTGCGCCTGATGCGACCCCTGCACCCAGGCGCGCACCGAGAGCGGCGCGCAGCGCTGCCGGGAAATGTAGTCGAGCGCGCTGACGGCGGAGCTGGTCACCGAGCGAATGGAGTCGAACATGCGACCGTTATGCTCCTCCAGAAAGGGTTGAGCGGGCGTGCCCGCCACCAGGGTCTTCAGTTCAGCAGTCCCCGCCGTCACCAGCAGACGGTACAGCTCGCGCACGTCGCGGCTGCCGGCCGCATGGGCCTGCGCGGTCACCGCGCTGAAGAAGGTGCGTGCGTAGCTGCGCCAGCTGCGATCCGGGCCTTCGTGGTCAGGAATCAGCGAGCGGGCCAGCTGTTCGACGTCGTAGTCGTTGCTGATTTCGCCGAACAGGTCCCAGCGCGCCGAGTCCGGCTCGAATGGATTGAGGATCACATCGCCCCGCTCTCGGTCGTAGAAACGACGCAGGTAGCCGCCGTCCGGATCGGCGATGACGGCGCGGTCGCCGCGACCGAGTGCGGCGCCGAGCAGCTCGTGAATGGCCGTGCTCTTGCCAGTGCCGGTCGCACCGATCAGCTTGAAGTGCTTGACCTCATCCTCAGCTGTGACGGGCAGCCCCGCGAGCGTAATACCGTCCGAGCGGCGTTCACGCTCGCGCGAGCGGTGGCGGCTGCGATCCACCGCGCTCGCCGCATGCGCGACATCGGTCACGATGGCGCCGCGCCGATAAATGACGCCGGGGGATTCGCGACGTACCATCGCGCGTCCCGCCGTGTAGCCAAGAGCCGCGCTCAAGGCGACGCCGATCGAACACTGCGCCAGGCCTTCACTCGCCATCCCCAGCCCGTGCAGGAGTGGCGTAACCGCCGCCATTCCCAACCCGGCCACGACTGTGAGGGGCGCCGCCAGCACCGGGGACAGCAGCAGCTTCACGAGCGGCGCGCGTTCCCGGATCAGGCGGGCGAGCAGCGGCAGTTGCACCGCTGCGTAGGCGGCAAGGAGACCGTTCCAGCCGTGCAGCAGCGCGCCGGCCTGCGCTACATGAGGAGCGAACATGCAGGACCCTTTCGTACCGCACGTCTCGTTGGGCGGCGCTTGCGCGCCGGGTCGAACCACACCTCGCGGATGACGCGCTGATGGCGCTCGAGCCCGCACTGAATGACCACATCGATGAGCAGGTGCAGCAGGCTCTTGATGTCACGTCGCGCCAGGCCACGTCCGCCGCTACTCTGCTTCACCAGCAATACCAGCTGCTCGAACGCGAGCTCGGCGCTGGTCGCGTGCACGCTGGTGATGGATCCCGGGTGCCCTGAGTTCACGTTGCGCAGGTAATCGAACGCTTCCTCGGCGCGCAACTCCGCCAGCAGAATGCGATCGGGCCTCATCCTCAGGCAGCATTCCAGGAGCTGCTTCGGCGTCACGCGCGCCAGGCCCTGGTCGTCCTTGCTGTAGAACAGGCGGACGTGATTCGGATGTCCGTCGAGCACTAGTTCGCGGGCATCCTCTATGGTCACCAGTCGCTCATCGCGGGGAATCTCCCGGATGAGCGCCTTGGTCCAGGTGGTCTTGCCCGAGCCGGTCGCGCCCGACACCACGATGTTCTTGCGCGCACGCACGGCGAGACGCATGAACGCCGGAAACGCCTGTTCGGCGTGCAGGCGCAGCAGTTCCTGTTCAGCTGCGTCACACTCCACACCCGTACGGCGGGTGCTCCTGAACACGCCCCGCCGGGTGAGCTCCTCGATCGACCACACGGCATCGGCGGGGCGGCGGATGGTGATGGCCACGCACCCCATGGTGGTGGCCGGCGGCAGAACGATCTGTACCCGCTCACCGGAAGGGAGCGAGGCGGACAGGAGCGGTGCGGACTCATCGACGCGCTGACGGGTGATGTTGGCGATGAGCTTGGCGAGTCGCCGGCACCAGTCGAAGTCCGCAAACGGGACGTCTTCGCGCCGCCAACCGGTACGCGTCTCAATGAAAATCTCCCGTGGCCGGTTGATGCACAGCTCGGTCACCTCGGGGTCGGCGAGCAGGGGACGCAACGCGCGTAGGGTGAGGTCCAGCGCGGAAAGCTCGCTGCCTGCCGCCGGTGCCGGCGCCCCGGAGGTCGGCGCACGGGAGAAAACTTCAACGGCCGGTGGTGGTGGCGCGCAGTTCATACACCGACCTGAAATCAACATCGCGCGCGACCAGCACCTGGATGCGATCGCCGTTGCGCTTGACGATAGTAGGGGCGATGTGGAGGGTGTTCTTGAGTACCTCGGTCAGGACCTCCTGGGATCCCGAGGGCGTATAGATGACCGCGCCGCCGCCGGAGCGGTTGGACGCCTGTACTCCCGCCTGCACTGCACCGTCGATGAGCGACACCAGCATCGCCGCGCCAAAACGCTGCCAGAAGTGGTGCTGCACCTCCCCGGGAAGCCCCGCCCGCCCGAGCTCATCGGTGCCCGGCGAGTCCAGTGGCACCAGCACGCCGGCAGGAGTTCGCGCCTGCGTCCACAGCACGAACACCCTCGCCTGCCCCTGCAGCACCTGTCCGTGTGTCTCGCCCACCAGCTTCGTCCCGCGCTCGAGCAACACGACCTTGCCGTCCGCTCCGAAGGTGTCGGCGGCGGTAATGCAGGTGGTCATGCCGGGAAGCGTCGAATCGATCGCGGTCTCCAGGGTGCAATCGATGAACGCGCCCTTGGGGAGCAAAAAGCGTTCGGTCGGCAGCACGCGCGCCTGTGCCGCCGGAGTGACGCTTGCGCTCAGAAGCTCTGTGAAGGCGCCATCGCCGCTCTTGGCGGGGCGGCGCGCATCCGCACCGGCAGTCTGCTCCGCGTCCTCGACCCGCTGATCCACACCCTTAAGGGCCGCTGCAGCGGATGTCGCGAATACTGAGGACTCGCGGGCGAATACCGTGCCCGAGAGACGCCTCTCGAGGGCACGCTGTCGGTGCGTTTTCGCAGGAGCAGCCGGCGCCGCGCCGCTGTCGGGACTCGGGCCCGTCGCGTGCGGCCGGGCCTGCTCGAGCGGCAGATCCTGCGGGACCTGCGGCGCCGCGGCAGGTGCCGGCTCGGCGCTACCTGCCGGCGCGCCCGGCAGCACCGGCGGCTCGATCCGCCCGAGTGACGGCAGCGGCATCTCGCCCTGCGCGCGACCGACCGCGGTGGATTGCGCGGCCTGCCGGCTGCGGCTCTGACGGGTGAAGGCGTGTGCGTAGTACCAGGTCAAGGCCGCGAGGCCAAGGGTGATCATCAGGCCGGCGGCCATGAGGCTGCTCAGTCGCGATTGCACACTGCGGGCGCCATCGACCCGGGCGGTCGTACGCTCTCCGCTCACGCCGAGTGCAGCATGCTCGTCGTGCGTGGCGGTCACGGCCGCACTCCCCGGGTCACGCGTTCCACCGCGGGCGTAACCGTGCCCGACTCGAGCCGCTCGCCCGCGCCGGTGAAGTCCTCGTTCACAATGCATCCATTGAGTCGGCCGCGGCGGACAATGAACTGCCGCCCGACTCGATGCACGATCACATCGCCCTGCTCGATGGTGAAGTTCACCAGCGACTCGCTGCCGTCGTCGTTGCGCACGAAGATCGCCGGCAGCTCGCGCCGCGGCCCGAACCGCAGCCGGGTCTGGACACCGTCATCCCAGGCCGATAGCGGCTTCAGTGCCGCACTGCCCCGGTACCCGTAGGCGAGGTTGTGCGCGCGCGTGTCGGCGGCGTTGGACAGGCGGCGCTCCAGGTTGTCGGCCGCCCGCTCCGGCGCCGGCGGCGCGGGGTAGGTGAAGCGCAGCGCGTAGATCACGTCACCCTGCGCTGGATCAGGGCGCTGCGTGCTGGCGGTGTAGTCGAACTGGTAGGTGCGGCGCGTGGTGAGAACCGTCAGGTTGGTGTCGACTTCGGCAGCCCTCGGCTTCAGAAACAGGTGATTGTCCTGGGCAGCGAAGCTGAGACTCTCGAGATCCCCGGTACCGAGCCCCACAAAGCTCTCCCCGGACTCGAACTGCAGATCGATCTGATAGCCGACGTACCCCTTGAGTCGATAGATCTCATCCGCGGCGTAGGCGGACACCCGCATCCGCATATCCCCGGCGCCCGGCGCGGCCGTGCCGTCCCCGGATGCGGGCGGCGTCAGCATCAGGCCGGCGGTGAGTGCGAGAATCCTGATACCCATGGTGTGCGCCCCTACCCGCGCTTCTCGGGCGAGGGCTGTGCCAGCACCTCAGGCTCCGCGGTGAGGTCCACGATCTTGAAGCCGAGCGGATTCCAGCGACGCACGCGCGGATCCTTCGACGGCGAGGTGTAGGCGTATTGAATGGTCGCGATCCAGTGCGTCAAGCGTGCCTCCGCCGCGCTGACCTGCCGCTCGGCCGTCAGATAGCGCACCTGTGCGAGGTCACCCACACCGCTGGCACGCTCGAAGAAACTCACCGACTCCACCTGCACGCGTACCGTGCTGCCGTCCTTGTGCACATTCAGCGGCGAGGCGGGATTGTTGGTGTTCCACAAGGCTGACCACGCCTGGTTGCGCTGCGCGGCGTGAAAGGCGCCGCACTCCTCGTAGTCGCTCTCGGCGGTCGCGAAGTTGAAGCGCTCGCACACGGTTATGTAGTGGGTCAGGAAGTAGCGTGTAACCGTCTGCGTCAGGCCAGCCTTGCCGTCGTACACCGGAACGACATCCACGACGCCGCTGCTGTTGTCCACGCGTACCACGAAGGGCTCCACGCGCTTCAGCGGCATCAGCAGAGTGAGAGCGACCGCACTGACCAGGGCACAGATCCAACCCGCGCCCGCCGCAGCCCAGGCGCGCCGCGCGCTCAGGTTGGCGTGCGCTACGCGGTCCTCGTCCCACGAGGCGGCCTCGCGAAAGTACGCCGTGAGCGGCTCGACGCTCATGGCGCGCTCGAGCCGTGATCAGCGACGGAGGGTCGGGCCGCACCTTGCACCGCCTGAGGCGCGTTGATGGGCTGCAGGGGTCCGTCGCAACGCACGGCGTGCGAGGTGCACGCACCGAGCCCGAGGCACGCGAGCAGGCGCAGCAGTCCGGTTCGGATTCTCATTGAATTTCCCTCAGAACATGCGCCCTGCCGTGAGCCGGGGCGTGATGAGCGGCTCGGGCGGCTCTGCCCGGTTCGCAACTCGCGCAACGGTGAGCCTAGCCGCGGTACGTGTCGCTCCCATCCCCCGCCGCATACCCCAGCCGATCAGGCGGCTCACCGTCCCGAAACTGTTCAGCGCGATACCGCCGGCGAGCGCCGCTGCGATCGGCATCACCTGGCGCATGAGCAGGAACACCAGCACCGCGATCAGCACCATGTTGAGAGCATCGACCGTCACGATCGCAGTGCCGCGGGCGGCGGTCTGATCCGCGTACGATTCCACGATCTGTAGCAGTAATGCCGCAACGAGCACGGTCAGTATGGTGATCAATGCATAGTTGGCCAGCTGCGCGAGCCAGGCCTCGAAGTAGCGGCGCGTGGCCTCGAACAACAGCAGCGCCATGAACAGCGGTCCGAGCGCCAGCAGCACCGCCAACGCGATGCTGGAGAGCGCGATGAGGAACATGGTGTACACGCACAGCAGTCCCACCAGCACCCACACGGTCGCACCGGCAACGTAGTACCCCACGTCACCCTTGAACACGCCGGCGTTGTTAAACAGGTAGCCCGCCACGGCTCCGCCGCGGTTCCAGATCGCATCAACGACGGCGACTGGATCGGGCGCGCCGACAACCGCCGCCGCCAGCCGTGCCGGCGCCTGGTAGAACGTGTCGACGATGAGACTGTTGTAGAGCCACAGATGCACGGCGCCACCGAGCACCGCGGCGAGCGTCAGCAGCCGCTTCAGCCCGGTGACGAAGGGTTCCTCGATGCGGCCCGTCAGATGCAGATAGCCCCAGACCATGACGTACACGGTGGCGAGTGTCACGATCGCCGGCTCCAGGGCCTCGGCCACGCGCGCGGTGTTGGTGCCGATGTAGCTTGCGAGCTGGCCGTTCAGCCAGGTCCAGAATGTCGCAAAGAAGCCCATCAGGCGCCCCGCCCGCTGCGCGCTAGGGTTGCGGCTGGAAGCGGCTGTCGAACTGGCCGTGACCGGCGATGGCCAGCTCGCGCAGCCGCTGGGCATTGGCCCACTGATCGGCCTGGGCGCCCTGGTAGAGCACCTGGAGCTTGGTGTGCTCGTTCTGCAGCATGCTCGTTTCGGCGGCAATGCGTGCCTGCAGATCGAGGATCGCCTTCTGATCCCCGGCGCGCGCAATGGCGTCAATCAGCTGCTGAAGGGCCGCGAAACGGCTGCTCGAGTTGGCGAGTGCCTCGTGTGTCAGGCTCTGCAGCAGGGCTGCGGACTGGCGTTCCGCCTGCAGTTGCGCACTGGCTCCCGGTGACAGCGCCGCCAGCTGCCCCGCGGACAGCACCGATTCGACCTTGAGCGCGCGGCTGAGATCGGCCGCCAGCGCCGGGTAAGCGCCGCCGGCCCCCTGCAACGTGCTCTGCAGCGCCGCCCAGTCCGGTGGCAGGTAGTTGCGCGCCGTGCCGCTCAGCAGTTGCTCCATGCTGCGAGCGCCGGTGATCGCCTGGTATTCCGCCTGTGCCTGCGTGAGCTGATTGCGTGCGGTCGCCACCTGCTGCTCGAGCGTGCGCACCTGCGACATGAGCTGCGTGAGTGAGGCCACATCGATTACCGCAAATTGCGCCTGTGCCATGGGGGTCGTGGCGAGCAGCACCACCCACGCCAGTACAAACCCGATCTCTCGCTTTGCCATGACAGACACTCCTTGCAGGCACGTCGGTATGTGCCACTACTCCCGGCTCGGGGAACTCAGAAAGACCGGCAGCCAGCCGGCGGGATCGTGGCCGCGCTCGGCGATCAGCCGGTGCACTCGCTCCAGGTCACGAGCCCGCCCGGAAATGACGGCGAGCTCCGCCTCACAACCCTTCAGGTCCAGCCGACACACGACGCTGTGATGCCCCTGCTTGACGAGGAAGCTGCGCGAGCCGGGGTCCAGCTGCTCCTTGATGAGCTTGAATTCGCGCTCACTCAACCCGAAGCCCTGCGTGTATTCCTCCGCACTCGCCTCGGGGTTGGGAAAGAACACCTTGGTGGGAGTCTGTTCGATGATGGTGCGGCTGATGGAACTGTCGAGCACGTCGCTCGCGCTCTGCGTCGCCAGGCACATGACGCCGTTCAGCTTGCGCCAGGTCTTCGGGCCGTCCTTGGCAAAGCTCGCGAACGCCGGATCCGCCAGCAGTCGCCAGAATTCGTCCATCCAGCACACCAGGCGACGCCCGTCGAGGAGCTGGCGCACGAGGTGAAACGCATAGAGCGTAATCGGAGCGCGCAACAGCTCATGATCCAGAAATTCCGTGACGTCGAAGCCGATCGTTGCCCGCGCGGCGAGCTTCGCGACCACCGAGTCGCTCGCGTTGTCGAACACCCAGGCGTACTCGCCGTGCGCCGACTCGCACCAGCGTGCCAGACGAGCGTGCAGGCCCTCAGGATCCGTGGGGTCGAGAAATTCAATCAACCGCGACAGGCGTCTCGCGCGCGCCTCAAGCGCGAGCGTGCCGCGCAAGGCCTGATCGAGATCGACCCCCTCCCGCGAGGTGAGCGCGCGAGCGCCTGCGGGACGCACCAGCATGCGCAGCCAGGTCTTGTGGAATTCGACGTGCTGCGCAGTCACCGGAAGCTGCAGCGGATTGAATCCCGTGGCTCGGCCGTTCCGCAGTTCGAAATACTCTCCGCCGAGCGCGCGCACCAGAATCTCCAGACCCCGGTCCTTGTCAAAGATCACCTGGGTGACGCCGTGATGCTCGAGCAGGCTCACGAGGAACCCGATGAATACCGTCTTTCCGGAACCCGTTGGCCCGCATATGAAAGTATGTCCGGTGTCTTTGCGGCTGCCGCCGTCTGCTTCCGCGGGGTCGCTGGCGTGCAAGGAGAAGTAGTAGGGAGAGCGAGCGCTGGTGCACAACAGCGCAAGCGCCTCGCCCCAGTGATTGCCGCTGGCCCGGCCCAACGGGTAGTTGTGGAAGGGAGCCATGGCCGCGAAGTTGCGCGAGGTGATCGGCGCCTTGCGCGGACGCATCGCGAAGTTGCCGGGCAGCTGTGCCCAGAAGGCCGCTTCCAGCGCCAGATCCTCGCGTGCCACGGTCATTCCGGTGTCACCCAGGACGCTACGGGCGAGCGCCACCTGATCGTTGAGCCTCTTCAGGCGCCAGCTGTCGGCCTGCTCCCCGGACGGCTCCTCGGCATCGGCGAGCACCTGCAGCGAGAAGTGGTGATCGCCCATGACGAACTCATTGCTGCTGAGACCGTCGAGCGCTTCCTTCAGCTGCACCGCCTGCGACACCGCGAAATCCCCGGCGTTGGCCATGCGGTAGAACTGGCGTTGCAGCAGTGCCTGAGCCGCGGCGCGCGACAGGAAGGCGAAGGACTGCGTCAGTACCAGTGGAAAGGATGCCGATAGCAGCCGGTTGTACATCCCGATGACGCTCGGGGTCGGGTATTCCTTCATGCCGAGGATGGCACCGACGCGCGTCGCAGAAGGGGTTCGGTACTCGATGGTCTCAGTGCCGAAGAGCAGACGTGTGGTCGCGAGCCCCTCGCTCAACAGTCCCGCCGGCAACGGCACCCGCCGCCATTCACCGTTGATCAGCAAGGCGAGATACTCGAGGAGTGAGGAGCACCAGGTGCTGCCCCAGCGATAGGTGCCCAGGGCCTCCGGCTCGTAGCGTGCCAGGGAGGCGCGCGTCATCTGGCCGAGCTTCGCGCACGCATCGAGCGCGTCCGCGAGCTCCAGCCCCGAGCTCACGGATCGTGTTCTCGAGAGGGCTCTGGAGAGCATCCCGGCAGCCAGGCCGGCGGCTGGCCGGTACAGCAAGGCGAGGTACAGCTCATTGACCATCAGCGTTTCGCCGGCGAGGCGCTCGCGATACCTCGCGGTCAGAAGATCCACGAACCCGCGCCCTGTCCTGACCGGCACGCAAGCGCGCTCGGGGCGACGGACCACGTGAGTCCATAACGCGACATTGGGACTTGCAAGATTGCGCCACAGCACGTTCAACCGCTCGTGCCAGCTGTTGAGCTGCTCGTCGTCGGCGCTCTCGAAGCTGGCACCGCCGAGACGGAATGCCTGCAGGTAGTCACCGAGACCGGTTTTCACCACGCGGTCAGCAACATGAGCGGTATAGGGGATGCGCAGCGCGGCCGTCCGCTCCCGACGCAGTGCCGACGCACGCCTCGTGCTCAACACGGCACCCCTCCCCTCACATCGCTTGCCACGGGTACCTCCTCGTCCGCGGACCTACGCCGCCCGTTGGCAGCCGGCAGATCGAGTGTCAACGGGCTGTAACTGCTCGCCTTCCACACCTGCAGCGTCGCCAGCCGTGCCGGCAATCGCGTCCGGCCCCACAGCAGCGCAAGATCAAAGAACCGCGGATCCCGGGTGCACAGCAGTGCGCAGACGCCGTGAATGGGCGCGCACAGCGGTAGCGTCAGAAGATTCCGGGTCAGCAGAAACGCCTCCAAGGTAAAAACCATGTTGAACAGCAGCGCCGAGTAGGTAACACCCCAGCGCATCGGTGGCCGCGTTGCGCCCACGAACAGTGGATCAGCGGTGAGTCCGGCATTGCGCGCGCTGACGCGGATGGTGCGGCTCATGGCAGGACTACACGCCGAACATGCCGCGGACCCAGGCGACTATCTGCGGCGCACCGAACGCGATCGCAATCCCGAGGATCGCTCCCATGCACCACCCCCAGGACATGCGGTTTGCCATCGCCATGGCGCCCAGCACCATCACCAGGATGACGGCGATGGGCGTCAACCACGCGAGGATGTTCGTTTGCAGCGCGGTCGCGCCCGTCATGAATGGGGAGCTCTGAGCCTGCGCCAGCAGCGGCGCGCAGGCGAGGAGCGCGCCGGCGGCCGCGCTGCGCTGCGCCGTGCTGACCGAAGCTGTGAGCATCACGTGCATGTGAGTCTCCGTGGCACAGTCGCTGTTGCGGATCCTCTAGGGCTCGCTTACACCCTGTGCGCCGATGCCCAGGCGTGGTGCTTCGCCGTCACGCTGCGCCTCACGCTCCTCGCGCTTGGCCTTGCCGGGAGCACCGAAGCGGTACCCATCGACGATGAATGAATGGTCGTACTGCTTCTCACCCTGTTTGTCGGTCCAATTGCTGGCGCGCACCCGCGCCTCGATGAACAGCTGATCGCCCTTGCGCGCATTCCGGGCGAGTGCCTCGCCCATGGCACCGAACGCCACGAACCACAGGCTGGTCACCACTTCGCGGGCGGCGCCCTCTTCGTCCTTGCCCGCATAATCGTTGCCCACCAGGCAGAAGCGCGTGTAGCTGCTGTCGTTCTTGGCCACCAGCTCCGGGTTACGCGCCAGATTGCCCACCGCGGTCAGCGTGAAACTGTTCATGAGTACTCCTCGAGGGTGTTGGTCCGAAAAGTTGGCAGCCAGTCTATTCACGCGGCCGGTGATTGGAATCGCGATTGGCCGTCTGTTTGTGCAGAAATGCGCCGCGCGCCGCACCGCTGTCGCGCCGGCGCGCGCAATGTCGTGTATGGTTACGGCAAGCTGTCTGACGGAGCACGGGCAATGTCATTCGCAGATACGCGCAGCGACGGAACGGTCGAGGAGTGCCTCGACGAGCTCAACGACTTGATGGCGGGACTGCAGCGCTATTCGCCGACCATGCTGGCGGTGGCCATGCGCGTGCATCTGGGGACACTGCTGCAGGCGCTGCTCGAGGCGCAGCTGTGCACACGCGAAGAGCTTCGCGACTTCGTCAGGGAGCTGGAGCGGGACGCGCTGCAGTACGACGAAGACTGAAACCGGCTCGCCGGAAAGAGATCCCAGCGAGATTGATCGATACCAGCGCTTGTCAGGAGGGCCGTTTCAGGGTTTGGGCGCTCGTTGCGCCACCAGAGTATCGAACTCGTCCAATATGTCCGGCATGCTCATGGCGATTGCGAATTCCCGAATCCAGCGACGCGCAGAGACAACGTCTACTTCAGGATGAGCGGCAAGCAGGCCCTGAAGATCCTGAACGTCCTTGGGACGGCGGGCGATTGCTTTCATCACCAGCAGATCCTGAACACGCGGTAGTCGTACTCGCACACCGCCGATATCGTGATTTTCACAGTTGGCAACAGCCGCACGCTCGAACGCCAGTTCGCCGAATGTGATGTCCAGGTCGATCCCGGAACTAGTATGCCGCATGAGCAGTACGCGGCTTCGCTTCGAAAACTGCAGTGCGTCTTCCATGCGAGGGAAGATGTTGTATTGAGGGGCGAGCCGGATTGCCTCTGCCCAGTCCGCTTCCGGCAGAACCGCCAGGGCATCGACATCCTGAGTGAGGCGGGGCCGGCCCAGAACCGACGCCGCGACGCCGCCAATGATCATCGAAGGAACGTGTGCCGCGTCGAGCCACCTCATCAGGTCCGCGAGCGCAGACTGAAGGGACGCGGGGAGGCGATCAACCACTCAGTGCCCGCCGCAGACGAGCCCATCGCTCGCGCACGACCCAGGTCTCCGCCTCGCGATCGGGTTCCGGCCCAAAGACATGCCGCGAAGCCATCAGCGACGCAAGCTGCTGAAGCTTGATTTCCATCGGCGTACGCCTCAGCTCCCTCGCTTCAGCGTCTCGCACCAGTTCCCAACGCTTGAAATAGGCCCGGGCTTCCTCGGGCGTGATGGCGACCATTCGCTATTGTACTACCGCCGGGCTGACCTACCGCTCGGCGCGATCCCGCGAGGTACGGTCCGCATGCGGCCCCGAGTCGCGTGACTCGGGCTTTGCCTCCTGCGGTCTCGACGGCGGCGGCGGCGCGGGACGCTCCTGCGGGCGGTTCACCGGTGGCGGGGCCGGCGCCTCACGCACCGGCGCGGGACGCTCCTGCGGCCGGCTTACCGGCGGCGGGATCGGCGCTTGACGCACCGGCGCAGGAGGCGGCGCCGCGGCGGGCGCGGGCGGGCGATATCGCTGCTCCTGGTACTGAGGCTCCTGCGGACGCGGGTTAGGGTTGGCTGGCGCAGCAGTAGCAGGCGGCGGACGGTTGGCCGGCGCGGCCGACGGGCGGCTGTAGGCGTGGGTCGGATCGTCGGAGGAAAACCCGTGCTGCTGTGTCGGCGGCAGAGGCTGCGGAGCTGTTGGCGGCCGATCGGTACGCAATTGCGGCGCGGGCGCCGGCGGCACCCTGAGCGGTGTAGTGGAGGAATCGCCACGGGCCGCAGCCGGCGGTCTGGAGGAGTCGTCGCGCGGCGTTGGTGTCACGCGGCTGTTCTGCAGCGCCCGTTCGCGATCGGCGAGGCTGGGCGCCTGCGCGCCTGCGGAAGCAGGAGGCGCGGATGCGCCGGGCCGCTGCGGGGTCACGGGATTGCTCGGGCGACCCGCGCCTGCGCCGTGGGCCGCCGCGCCCGCGCCCACGACCGCTCCGCCGGCGGCAATCAGCCGCACGGGCGCGACGGGGGTCGCCGGCTGCAGCCGTGCCAGGTCAGCGCGCGCGAGCGGCCGGCCGCCATTTTGCTGGATCGCCTGCACCTGTCTGTCGAATGGAACCGGTGCGCGCGGCGGCGGGGTGCGCGCCACTACCGCGCGGCTCACCAGCGCCGCGGGCGGCCGAGCGACAGTGCGGCCCGCATTCGGTCCCAACACGCTCTGGTGGGTGGGGACAAGGGCCGGCGGCGCCGCCGCGACGGGCGCACCCGCCAGCACCGCCGCCGGCAGGTGCACGGCGTGTCCGCCGACGCGCTGCCCGGAGGTGAAGACATTCTGCGGCACGGCGGTGACCGCAGCGGGTTTGTTGTTCACGTAGTGAATGTTGGTGACGCTGTTCTGATAGACGTTGGTGATGTACGTGTTGTTCACACTCGTCGTGTTGGTGATGTTGACGTTGCGCACGTAAGTCGGGCTCACGTGATAGCCCGGCACGTAGACTTCGCGCGGCGCCAGCGGGAACCAGCCGACGTTGGCGCCGAACGCCACGGAAACACCGCCCGCGGGTCCACCCACCCAGGCCACCAGCGCGGGCGCGTACACCGGAGCCAAGCGGCGCGGTCCCGGCACCCAGCACCAGGCGCTGTTCCACTCGACCCAGCGGCCATAGTGGAAAGGTGCATAACCCCAGGGGGCGTCATCGACCCAGGTCCAACCCCACGGGACGATCCACACCCAGTGACCGAAACGGTACGGCGCCCAGCCGGCCGTCACAACGGTCGGTGCCCAGACGTAACCGTAGTCCGGCGTGCTCTCCCAACGTCCGTTGTTGTCGAGATCCTGCGTGCCGGCGACGTCGTCCGCGACGTACTGGCGCGAGGGCGAGTCCTGGACCTGACGCTCACGCCCCGCTGACCAGCTGTCCAGATCATCGGGAGCCCCCACGGAGCCTCGGTCAACGCTGAGGGTGTCCGTGCCGGCGAATCTGACCAGCTGCTGAGTCCCGATGGCGACCGCTTGTCCCCCGCCGGCGGCCTGCGCCTGCCCCTCACTCACCTTGACGGTGGTGGTGTCACCCGCGTCGTTGACCTCCACGCGATACTCGCCCGGCTGCTGCAGCGACAGCGCGATATTCGGGGTATCGACCTCATAGGTCTGGTTACCCTGCATGTCCCGCACCCGCACGATGAGTGTTCCCGCGGTGACCTGCATCTGCGCCGTGTTGTCATCGAGATTGAGGAATGAGAAGCCCGTCGTGGCACCTAAGCGGATGACCGCGGCGCCAACGTCCAGCTCGGCGCGCGAGTTCTGATCCGACCACAGCTTGTCGCCCGTCGTGAGCGGACGATTGAGGGTCGCGGCGGCCCATTCCTGTACGCCCGCCGGCTGCAGCGAGACGGAGCCCTCGGCATCGCTCAGGCGCGCCACGCGTCCCGGTGGATCCCCCTCCTCAGCCCAGGCGGCACCGAGCGCGAACAAAGCCAGCAGCGCCAGGACCGTGAGCCGGCCCGGTACACTCAACAGGCGTGTCTTCATGATTCGCTCCACCCTGAGAAGAAGAACGCTCCGGACGCCCGGTGGATTACCTGCATCAGGCAATCCCCTCACCCTGAGGGGTCGGACCTGCGGCAGGCCGCCGGCGTTCACACTCATTTATATGACGGGCGCAGGCTGAACCGCCAGTGAACCACAACCGGGAACGCGCTGCGCTTCAGGCGAGCGCTCGCCTGAAGCGCACGGCAGCGGCGTCAGGGACGGTTCCGCCACCAGTGCGCGAGCGCCGCGAGCAGCGAGGCCGCTCCCAGCCACTCGTGCGCCCGGGAAGCCACCTCGTGCAGGGTTCCGGTGGTGTAATAGAGCGCGTAGCCGCTGGCCAGCAGCAGCGCCGCACTGCCCGTGAGTGCGAGCCCGGAGAAGCGATTGCGCGTACTCCCCCAGCGCTCGATCGTGTGGCCCCCGACGATCCACCCCAGGAGAAACACCCCGCCGACCGCCAGCACGCCGTGCGTGCGCATCACCACCGCTTCCCAGGGGTTCGGAAGCGGACCGAATTGCGTCTGCTGCGCAAAGCCTAAATGCAGCACGAGCCACACCGCACCGGAAAGCCACAAGAGTGCGCCGAGCGTGAGAATCGCCGCACGCAGCGCCGCGGACATCGGCGCGCGAGCACCATTGCGTGGCGCCAGGCGCGTGGCGCCAGGGCCCCCTGCGGAAGCCTTTTCGGGGCGACTCACGGAGCCGCGGGCCGCAGCGCCACCTGCCACAGCGCCATCAGCCAGCGCACACCCTCGGTCACGTGTTCGCAGGAGAGCGTGGCTCCGGCGATGTTCTTGATGTCGGTTTGCACGCGTAGCTGCCCAAGCCCCTGTCGGCCCGCGAATTGACGCCGCCACGCATCGCTTCTGATTTCTCCACCGTGACTCTCCCGGTAAGCGAGCACCTCCAGCGCGCTCAGGTGACCGGCGGCGTCGATGCCCGCCGCGTAAGTGATGAAGTCTTCCCGTCCGATCACCTCATCGACTAACACGTAGCCGGCGAGCTCCCCGCCCCGCAGCGCCTTCCAGGCGCGCAGGCTCCGGTGCGGGGGCTGGGGTCCCGCGAGCGTCGCAACCTGCGCTCGCTGCGCTGCGTTGAGGGACAGGACCAGCTCGGTGAACCGATCGGCCTGCGGGAAGAGCGCCTTCTGAGCGCCCTCCACCGAGAGGTACTCCGTGGCGACGACAATCTGCACCGGCGCAGCCGTCAGCGCAGCCAGCGCTATGGCCCAACCTAACGAGCCGCGATCCGGGTCGGTCATAGGGGCGGGATCCTCATCGCCGGGTCGTCACCGTCGCCAAATACGAATGCGAATGATTCGTAATTGCTGTAGAATAACCGCACGAGGCCCCGGGGTTCAACTCGATCGTCCATGCTTTCCGCCGAATCGGTGCCCTCGCCTGCTTCGCCGGCCCGCCCTTGCGAGCCCGCCTCCGGAGGCAGCCTTCGACGGCTGCGGGTCGCCATGGGCACCTGGGTGGCGATCGAAGCGACTGCGGAATCTGAGGCTACTGCCGTGTGCGCGATCGAGGCGGCCTTCGCAGCCGTTGCGCAGGTCGAACGGCGTATGCACCCGGAGCGTGAGGGAAGCGATATTGCCCGCATCAACTCGGCGCCCCTCCACGTCCAGACGCCGATTCACGCCTCCACCTGGGAGGTGTTGAGGCTGGCGCAGCGGCTGAACGAGCTCACCCGTGGCGTGTTCGATCCCTGCCTGCCGCTCAGGCCCGGGTGCCTGACCGACCTCGAGCTCTCGGGTCCATCGCCGGGACCGGAGCCGTGGGTGGTGCGCCGCGCGCCGCTGGCGCTCGATCTCGGAGGGATCGCGAAGGGCTACGCGATCGACTGCGCGATCGCGGCCCTGCGTGCGGCCGGCTGCCACGCGGGCGCGGTGAATGCCGGCGGCGATCTGCGCCTGTTCGGAGCGCGCCGCGAGACCATCCTGCTGCGCTACCGCGATCACGGTTATCGACCCCTCGCTTTGCAAAACGCCGCGCTCGCGGTCAGCGACTTCGATGAGCCGCGGCGGCCCCCCGGGCATCGCGGCTATTACGTGCGCACCGGCGCCGCTGCCGCCTTGCGCCGCTACGCCGCGGTACTGGCGCCCGATGCCATGATCGCCGATGCCCTGACGAAGTGCGTGCTGTTGTGTTCCGACGAGCGCGCCAGCCGGACCGTGGCTGAGTTGGGTGGACGGGACGTCACTCAAGGCCCGCGCGGCACGGATCGCTGAAGCCAGCTCCCTCACAGGGCACCCGGCAAGCGCTCCGCCAGAAAATCAATGAACGCGCGGACGGCGGGCAGCAGGCCGCGCCGGGTCGGAAACACGACGTGGACAATCCCCTGCGGACTGTTCCATTCGGGCAGTACGCGCGTGAGCACACCGCGCCCCAGGTCCTCGCGCACGACGCTCTCGGGCAGCCGCGCAATCCCTAAGCCCGCCAGCACGGCGGCACGCAGCACCACAAAATCATGGCACACCACGCGTGGCGAATGCTCCATGCGCGCGATCTCGCCATTGGGTCCAACGAGTTCCCACGGGCGCCGCTCGGACTCCCCCGCGTAGTCGAGCGTATCGTGCTGCGCGAGTTGCGCCGGATCGTTGAGCTCACCGGCGCGACCCAGATACGCGGGGCTTGCCACCAGGAATTCGTCGACGTCCCGGAAACTGCGCATCACCAGGCCATCTTCGCCCGTGGGTACTGAGCGCACGCGCAGCGCCACATCAAATCCTTCGCTCAATACATCCACGCGCCGGTTGCTCACGTGCAGCTGCAGGCGCACGGCGGGATACTTCTCCAGGAACTCGGGCAGGATCACCGCCACAGCCGACTGTGCGAGCGCGACCGGACAGCTGGCCTTGATCGTGCCGCACGGTTTGGCGCGCACGAACTCCACCGCCTCGAGTGCCGCGTCCGCTTCCGTCAACATCGCGGTCGCATGCCGATAGACCTCGTGGCCGATATCGGTGACGACGAACCGTCGCGTGGAGCGGTTCACCAGGCGCACGTTGAGTTTCGCCTCCAGCGCCACCACATGGCGTGACAGGCGCGACTTTGGGATGCCGAGTGCGCGCGCGGCGCGCGCGAAGCCGCCGTGATCGACCACCTGCGTGAAGTAGTAGAGGCCCTCGAGGGGTTGCATCAGGTGCCCATTAGATCCAAATTCAGAACAATACGTTCTATTTCAGCCGGATACTCAATCATTGTCCCACAGATTATGCTTTTTCCCACGCATCGGAACAAGCGGGAGAAAGTCATGAAGCTGCTGCACATCGATTCGAGCATTCAGGGCGCAGGGTCGGCGAGTCGGGAGCTGACGCGGGAGATCGTGGCGCGCTGGGTAGCGGAGCGACCGCACACAGAGGTCACGTACCTCGATCTGGCGGCACAGGAGCTGCCGCATCTGTCACAGAAATCGCTGGTTCGCACCGACGAGCTCGAGGCGGCGCGCAATGCCGAGGCCCTGGAGCAATTCCTCGCGGCCGACGCCATCGTGATCGGCGCCCCGGTCTATAACTTCACGATTCCCTCGCAGCTCAAGGCGTGGATCGACCGCATCACGGTCGCGGGCAAGACCTTCAGCTACACCGCGAACGGCCCACAAGGGCTCGCAGGGGGTAAGCAGGTGGTGGTGGCGGTGTCGCGCGGCGGCGTGCGGGCGCCCGATGCGTCCGGGGAATTCGGCGAGCCGTATCTGAGGTTCCTGTTCGCGTTTCTCGGCATCGACAACGTGAGATTCGTGCGGGCAGAGGGCCTGGCGATTTCACCGCAGCAGCGCGCAGCGAGCCTGAGCGCCGCGCGAGCGGCGATCGCCGACCGCGGCGCGCTGGCGGCCTGAAGGGGCGCTCGCGCAGCCAGGTGCGCACCACATTCCTGTAAGGCATTCTCCCTTTAGAGCTTCGGAGGTACGTTCCATGGATAGCAAGGTTGCAGAGCGCTCGGTGCGGCGTGTCGTGAAAGGCATGCCGACCTCCGATGGCGCAGGCGTCAAACTCACGCGGGTTATCGGGCAGCCGCAGCTACCCGACCTCGATCCGTTCCTGATGCTCGATGAGTTCGGCACCGACAAGCCCGAGGACTACATCGCGGGATTTCCGGAGCATCCGCACCGGGGCTTCGAGACGGTGACCTACATGCTCGATGGCCGCATGCGTCACCGTGACAACCACGGCAACGAGGGCGTGCTGGTCCCGGGAAGCGTGCAGTGGATGACCGCCGGTCGCGGACTGGTGCACTCGGAAATGCCCGAGCAACAGGAGGGCCGCATGCGTGGCTTTCAGCTGTGGCTGAACCTGCCGGCGCGCGACAAGATGACCGCACCCCGATACCAGGAGTTCGGGCCGGAGCGTATCCCGACCGCGACTCCGGCCGAGGGTGTGAGGGTGAAAGTGATCGCCGGGCGCGTGGCGGGCATCGCCGGCCCGATCCTTCAGCCGGCCACGGATCCTACCTACCTGGATCTCGCGATCCGGCCGGGTGGGCAGTTCGTGCAGTCGTTACCGTCCGACTACGCGGCGTTCGTGTACGTGTTCGAAGGTTCGGTACGCGTCGGCGCGGACCCGGGCGCAAAGGCCGTGCAGGCGCACGAGCTCGCGGTGCTGGGCGAAGGCGAAGAGATCCGGCTCACGGGTGTGAGCGCGGGTGCCGGTGGCGAGACGGCGCGCGCGATTCTGGTTGCGGGACGGCCGCTGCGCGAGCCGGTCGCCAAGTACGGCCCGTTCGTCATGAACACGCGCGAAGAGCTGCAGCAGGCGTTTGTCGACTTTCAGAACGGGAAATTCTGAGCACCGCGTCGCGCGACAGGCCGATCCGCATGAAGGGACTCGTGCGTATCGGCCAACGCTGCCGGCTCAAGGAAGGCGTTTGCGGATATACATTCGGATTGCCTCCTTGACGTTCGCAGGCCTTCGTCTGGGTGGTCTTTTGGGAAACAGCGCGTTGTGGACGTCCTGCGACGTGTATTGCCCCGCCCTGCGAACGACGACTTGGTCACCCTGCTCGTCCCATTCGAGCACGGAGCCAGGGCCGACGCCGAGCTTCTTGCCGACCTCGGGGGGAACGGAGATCCACCCTTGAGCGGTCACCTTCGATCGTGCAAGCGTCATGTGATCCGTTGCTGTGGTAATGCATGAGAGTCAAACGCACGATAATCAAGAACCTCGCAGCTTCTCCTGCAGCCACACTTTGATCAAAGACTGATAGGGCACATCCCGGGCGTTCGCAGCCGTCTTAATGGAATCAAGAAGGTGCTGCGGCAATCGCAGAGATATTGTCTGTGTGGACGGCTTGAGATTCGGGAATACAGCGGGCTGAGCTTTCTTCCAATCCAAATACGCTGTTGAGTCGTTCTTTTCCCAGAACGCTCTCTCTGCGGCCTCATTGGCAAATTTCGGGACGGACTTAAGACGCTTGCTCATAAATCACTCGCTCCTTCCGCTGCATCTCAGGGACGCCGCGGCAAACACCAGCAGCCCCGTCGGCGCGTGCTCGCCGGGAGTGCCCACGCCGGCCGCGCCGGCTGTGCCGGCTGTGCCCATGACCCCGAGGGCCATGAGTGCCCAGCCTACAAGCGCATGGCGCGGCAGCTGGCTTGCCATAAGTCCATCCCTTGCGTAAGAGAGTTGAGCCATGCTGTCAAGCACGGGCGTCGCGGCGTTTGCGGTGAGTCACGGTTCCGGCCGGGGCTCCCGAACTGCTACCTGCGGCACCGGTGCCCCAAGGATGGCGGCGCAGAATGCCCGGATGCACAGACTCGCGCACTGACGGCCCTGGGTGCTGTTCGGCCATGGCAGGTCATTCGCCCCTCGATCGCACCTTCGCATTTGCCCGGCGCGCTGCAGCAGCGCCGCTCTTTGCCCTGTTCGTCTTTCCCACGCTGGCGTGCGCATCGAACGTCACGTCCGAAGCGGGCGCAAGCGTAGAGGCCGTGGCGCTCGCGGGCGCGGAGACCGCCGCCACCGAGGGCGTCGGGTCCGGGGTCGACAGATTCGCGATTCGTCCTCCCTCCTACGGCCCCCCCGGGGAGACGCCGGGCATTCCCTCCGAGGCTGAGCTGGAAGCTTCCGGCGCCGTGATCGGTGAGATCCTGATCGACAACCAGAACATCTTCAACCTCAATGACCCGAAGGACGACGTCAAGCTGTTCAGGCTCGCGAACCACCTGCACAGCAGAACCCGAAAAAACATCATCCGCGATCAGCTCCTGTTCAGATCAGGCGAACGCTACTCGCGCCGCCTGACCGATGAGTCCGAGCGCATATTGCGCGCCGATTCCTACTTCTATGACGCCTGGATCCGCCCGGTGCGGTATCACGACGGTAAGGTCGACCTGCGCGTCACCACGCGCGATGTGTGGACCCTGAACCCGGGGTTCAACTTCGGGCGCAGCGGCGGCACCAATTCAACGGGTGTGCAGCTGGAGGAACTCAACCTGCTCGGCACGGGAGTTGGGGTGAAGCTGGCCCACAAAACCGACATCGACCGCACCGAGTCTCAGCTGGAGGTGTCCGACATGCACGCCTTCGGAGGCTGGACGATGGTGGACCTGAACTACGCGGACCTGAGCGATGGCCGGCTGCGCGAGCTCACGCTCAATCGACCGTTTTACGCACTCGACACCCGCTGGGCGGGCGGGCTCTCCGGCCGCGATGACCTGCAGACGGACAAGCTCTACGACCGTGGGCAGATCATCGATCAGTTCCAGGACCGGCACGAATCCGCGCAGGTATACGGCGGCTGGTCAAACGGACTGCAGAATGGCTGGGTGCGCCGTTGGAGCACGGGCGTCACCTACGATGAGCGGCGCTTCCAGCCGCTGAGCACCTCGACTGGCGTGAGCACCATCCCGCAGGATCGGCGCTTCTTGTACCCGTGGGTACAGTTTGATCTGCTGCAGGATCAGTACCTGAAGCTCTTCAACCACGACCAGATCGCGCGCACCGAGGACTTCTATCTCGGCACCACCACCAGTGTGCGTGTCGGCTGGGCGGACTCGGCTCTCGGCTCGAGCCGCAGCGCGCTCATGTTCCAGGGTACTGCCGGCCGTGGCTTCGTCGACGGGGAAACTTCGACGCTGCTGCTGGCGACTGACTTTTTCGGCCGCCTGGAGCGCGGCGTGCTGACCAATACCATCATGGACGGCTCGGTCCGCTACTACCTCGAGCAGGGCCGGAACTGGCTGTTCTTCACGACGCTGCAGGCCTCAAAAGGCTGGCGTCTGGATCTGGATAACCAGATCCTGCTCGGTGGCGACAATGGGCTGCGCGGCTATCCCCTGCGTTACCAGGACGGCACGGCACGCGCCCTGTGGACGGTGGAGCAACGCTTTTTCACCGACTGGTACCCGTTCCGGCTGTTCCGTGTGGGGGCTGCTGTCTTCTTCGACAGCGGCCGGACCTGGGGCAGCGCGCCGCTTGCCGCTCCGAGCCTCGGGCTGCTGAAGGACGCAGGCTTCGGTCTGCGCTTCGGCAACGCCCGCTCGGGCCTCGGCAACGTCGTGCACGTGGACCTGGCATTCCCGTTCAATGGGGACAACAACAGTATCAAGAGGGTGCAATTCCTCGTGCAGACCGAGGAGCACTTCTAAAGGTGCGCGGCCGACGCTAGCGCTTGTTTCCCACGCCGAAAGATCCGGCAGCGGCCGCCTTCGGCGTGTTGGGGCTCACCGGGGCCTGCTGTGGCAGCACCTCGACCGACAGCGCGAAGGTGCGCTTCTCGGTGTTCTGCAGCGCCCCGACGCTCACCACCTGGCGGGTCACTTCCTCGCCGCGGTCATTGCGGATCGCAATGACGACGAAATACTCCCACGGCTCCTCCAAAGGCGGATGACGAATCACCCCCTCCACGCGCAGCGCCGAGGTGGCCGCGACCTGGCGCTTCGCCGCCTCCTGGTCGAAGCGCAGGTGGTGCAGGCAGCCCGGACAGATGCTCAGGCTCTCGAGGATGGTCGCCTTGCAGTGCGGACAGGTGCGCGTCTTGCCCGCCGCAACCGGGCGAGAGGCGACGTTCATGCGTTGCCGAAGCCCTTGGTATCGCTCTTGGCGCGGCTCTCGCCCTCGTAACCGAACTCAACCTGGCCGCGCATGCGCGAGCCCGCCGCCACGGTGAGCGATCCGGCCTTGACGTCGCCATTGATCACGCCGGTCTCGAGCAGTTCGACCCGCTTGGCGTTGTCAATGTTGCCGATGAGTTCACCGCCCACGCTGACGACGTGCGCCTTCACCTGGCCCTCGAGGCGCGCGCCGGCGTCGAGGCTCACGTTCCCGTCCACCTGCACGTCGCCCTTGAAGCGCCCGGCGATGCGCACATGGCCGGAACCCACGATCTTGCCCTCGATGGTGAGATCCGCGGAAATGTGCGATTCCTTCATATCGTGGCGGTGCGCCTGGGCAGGCGCCGGGGCCTGCGCCGGCCGGCGAGCGGGCTCGGGGCTCAGGGACGCGACATTGGTCTTCTCAGGCTCCCGCGCGTGGGCCGGCGCCGGGGCAACCCCCGGGGTGGTCGACGCGGGTCCGGTTCCGGTATTCGTATCTTTCCAAAGCGCCATGGGATAGTCCCTGTGTTAATTGAACGGTGGAAGGTACCTGCCCAACCGCTGTGGGGCCAGTGTCTCCGGGCGCAGACAACGCCCGTAAAGGTAGAGCTCACGTCCAGCGGTTCGGGCGCCTGAGTGTAATCCCGTGCCGACGTCGCAAGTATGTCCGGGCTCTCAGTCCGGGGCTTTCATGCCGGGGTAGCACGAGCGCCTCAGGGTAGAGCCCGCGTCCGGCGGCGGCGGCTCGAGGGCGCGCCCTCATACGAGCTGCTGCCCAAAGACGGTGATTTCGAGGTCCTCAGCCGGTTCCATCCACCCAGGCTGGCCCGCACCGTAGGCTCCACCTCCCCGCCTCCGGCTACGGGGCGACGAGCTTCAGCACCTCGGCGGTCTTCTCGCGCATGAGCGTAAGGCTCGCGCGCGCCTCGACGTTCAGGCGCACCAGCGGCTCGGTGTTCGATCCGCGCAGGTTGAAGCGCCAGGCGCCAAACTCCATCGACAGACCGTCGGTCAGGTCGATCGCCTGTGCCTGCGACTCGTAGTGCGCTCGCACGCGCGCGAGGATCGACCCGGCGTCCGTGCTCAGGTGGCGGTTGATCTCACCGCTCGCCGGGAACAGCCGCATGCGCTCCCCGACCAGGGCCGAAAGCGGCTCACCGCGCTCGCTGATCGCGCCGAGGACCAGGAGCCAGGGAATCATGCCGCTGTCGCAGTAGGCGAATTTGCGAAAGTAGTGATGGGCGCTCATCTCCCCGCCGTACGCGGCATCGACCTCGCGCATCTTCTGCTTGATGAAGGCATGTCCGGACTTGCACAGGACCGGCGTGCCGCCATAGCGGCGCACGATGTCGAGCGTGTTCCAGGTGAGGCGCGGGTCATGCACGATGCGCGCCCCCGGCTCCTTCTTGAGAAAGATCTCCGCCAGGAGCCCGACCAGGTAGTACCCCTCGATGAACCGGCCGCTGTCATCGAAGAAAAAGCAGCGGTCGTAGTCCCCATCCCAGGCGATGCCCACATCCGCGCCGGCGCGACGCACCACATCGGCGGTGGCGGCTTGGTTTTCCTCCAGCATCGGGTTCGGGACGCCGTTCGGGAAGGTCCCATCGGGCTTGTGGTTCACCTTGATGAACTCGAACGGCAGGTGCGGCTCGAGCGCATCGATGATGACCCCCGCCCCGCCGTTGCCGGGATTCACGACCACCTTGAGCTTGCGCAGCGGAGCGCCCTTCACGTAGCTCAGCAGGTGCTCCAGGTACTTGGCCCGGATATCGAGCGGCCGCTCCGTGCCGGGTTGCGCCGCCTTCGGCGGCAGGTTCCCGGTCTCGATAAGGCGCCGCATGTCCATGAGTCCCGTGTCGGCGCTGATGGGCCGGGCGTCCTGGCGCACGAACTTCATGCCGTTGTAGTCCGGGGGGTTGTGACTGGCGGTCACCATGACGCCCCCGTCGAGCGCTTCCGCGGAGGTCGCGAAGTACACCCCTTCCGTACCCCACAGACCGATGTCGAGCACGTTCACGCCCACGTCCATGAGCCCACGCTTGAGCGCCGCGGCGAGCGTGGGACTGGAGAGCCGAATGTCGTATCCGACCGCGACGCGCTGCGGCTTCACGAACGCCGCATAGGCCCGTGCGATGTCGTAGGCGAGCGACTCGTTGATCTCATCCGGAATCCGGCCGCGGATGTCGTAGGCCTTGAAGGAATTGAGATTGCTCATGCGCGGCCTCCAGCCGGCACTCATCTTACGGTATTCTGCGCGGGATCAGCTCGGCCGCAGACTCGGCGCGCTGCAGGTACCAGTCGACGACCTGCTCGAGCCCTGCCTGCAGCGGTACGCGGGTACCGAACCCGAGCTCCTTCACCGCTTTCGAGCTGTCTATCGCGTAGCGACGGTCATGTCCCGGCCGATCCTTCACATACGCGATCAGACTCTCGCTGTGGCCCCGGTTCGCAGCGGGGGACTCGCGGAACAGAGCGCGTAGCCGCGGCAGCGAATTCAGGCGCTGGTCCACGATCGCGCAAAGGGTGCGCACCAGATCGATGTTGCGACGCTCGCACTGACCGCCGAGATTGTACACATTGCCGGCCGTGCCACTCTTGAGGATCAGTTCGATGCCGCGGCAATGATCGCTGACGTGCAGCCAATCCCGCACGTTGCCTCCGTCGCCGTATACCGGGATGGGTTTGCCGGCGAGAATCCTGAGGATCGTCACCGGAATCAGTTTCTCTGCAAACTGGTTCGGCCCGTAGTTGTTCGAGCAATTGCTGACCGTCGTGCGCAGACCGTACGTGTGAGCGTATGCGCGCACCAGGTGATCGGATGCGGCTTTACTGGCCGAATACGGTGAGTTCGGCGCGTACGGCGCGCTCTCCGGGAAGGGCTGATCGTGCGGTCCGAGCGAGCCGTAGACCTCGTCGGTAGACACGTGGTGAAAGCGGTGTCGCTCGAGGGCGCGTTCATCCAGCCACACCTTGCGCGCGGCTTCAAGCAGCGAGTACGTGCCCAACACATTGGTGCGGATGAAGACCTCCGGGCCTGAGATCGAGCGGTCGACGTGCGATTCGGCGGCGAAGTGGGCGATGGTGTCGATGGACTCCTCGCGCAGCAGACGTTCCACCGATTCGCGTTCGCAGATGTCCCCATGTACGAACCGGTAGTGCGGACTGGCGTCTGCGGGATGCAGGTTCGCGAGACTCCCGGCATAGGTCAGCGCATCGAGAACGACGATCCGATCGCCGGGATGCTCGCGCAGCCAGTGGAGAACGAAGTTCGAGCCGATGAAGCCCGCGCCGCCGGTGACGAGCAATCTAGGCACCGCCAAGCTCTCCCAGGACGCTTTGTAGCCGCCTGCGCCAGTGCACCGGGGCGATCCCAAGCACCGCCAGCGATCGCGTGTCCAGCACGCTGTAGCGGGGCCGGCGGGCCGCGGTCGGATACTCCTCCGTGGAGATGGGGGTCACGGTTATCGCGGCAGCAAGCAGCCCCCGGAGCTCGGCGATGTCTGCGATCGCGACGGCGAAGTCGTACCAGCTGGCAACGCCTGCGTCGCTCCAGTGATGTATTCCAGTGACGCTCGGCCGCTCGGTGATCTTCCAGATTGCCTGGGCGACGGATCGCGCTGCGGTCGGTGTCCCAACCTGGTCAGCGACGACACGAACCGCTCCGTTCGCACGCATCAGGCGTAACATGGTGAGCACGAAATTGCTGCCCTGCGCGGCGTACAGCCACGAAGTTCGCAGGACCACCGACCGCTCGGGAAGCACTTCGAGCACCGCCTGTTCCCCGGCGCGCTTGGTGGCGCCGTAGACGTTGAGAGGGTTCGTCGGGGCTTCGGGCGGGTAGGGAATCGGGCTTGCGCCATCAAAAACAAAATCCGTCGAGACCTGCACGAGACGCGCGCCAACCTCGCGCGCAGCGAGCGCCAGGTACCGCGGCCCGTCGCTGTTGACGCGCCGCGCAAGCTCCGGCTCGCTCTCGGCACGATCGACAGCGGTATACGCCGCGGCGTTCACGATCACATCAGGCGCATGCAAGCGGATGCAACTCAGCACTACCCGCTCGTCGGCCACATCCAGATTCTGGTGGGAGCACTTCACGACTTCGATCGGCGTTGGAGCGCTGTCCACAAGCGCTCGGCCGACCTGGCCGCCGGCCCCGGCGATCAGGACTTTCACGGGAAGTACTCCGCATCACGGAAGCGGACCGCCACTGCATCCTTCGCCGAGAGAACCGGCTGCTCGCCGGACGCTAAAGGCCACTCGATGTTCAGACCCGGATCGTTCCAGAGAATCGCTCGCTCATGCGTCGGGGAATAAAAATCCGTGCAGCGGTACACGAGATCCGCGAAGTCGCTCAGCACCAGAAAGCCGTGGGCGAAACCCGGGGGAACCCACAGCATGTGATGGTTTTCATCGGACAGCGTGACGCTTACCCATCGACCGAATGTCGGAGAGCTGCGCCGGATATCGACGGCGACGTCGAACACCGTGCCGGCGACCACGCGGAGCAGTTTTCCCTGGGCGTGCTGAATCTGGTAATGCAGCCCGCGCAGAGTGTGTTTGGTGGAGCGGCTGTGGTTGTCCTGCACAAACTTCACGTCGCATCCGGCGGCGGCAAACTTGCGCTCCTCCCAGGACTCGAAGAAAAATCCGCGTGCATCGCCGAAGACTCGTGGACGAACGAGTATGACATCCGGGATGGCGGTGGGCTCAAACTGCACTTCAGGCCCGACCGCGCGCGATCAGCAGCAGGTATGCTCCGTAGTCGGTCCTGGCAAGCGGCTGCGCCAGGCGCTCGAGCTGCTCAGCGTCAATGTAGCCGGAGCGGAAGGCGATTTCCTCCGGGGAGCAGACCTGCAGCCCCTGACGGCTCTCGATCGCCTCAATGAACATCGCTGCCTGCAGCAACGACTCGTGCGTGCCCGTATCCAGCCAGGCGATTCCCCGGCCGAGAAGCTCGACTCGCAGCCTGTGCCGATCGAGGTAGGCGCGGTTGACGTCCGTGATCTCGAGCTCGCCGCGTGCCGATGGCCGGAGAGACGCCGCGATATCGAGGACCGCATTGTCGTAGAAATACAGCCCCGTGACGGCGTAATGAGATTTGGGCTGGGTCGGCTTTTCCTCTATGTTCAGCGCTTGTCCCTGTTCGTCGAACTGCACGACCCCGTAGCGCTCGGGGTCACGCACGCGATACGCAAACACCGTGGCTCCAGAGCTGTGTCCAGCCGCCGCGCGCAGCTGCTCCGGAAGACCGTGGCCGTAAAAGATGTTGTCACCCAAAACGAGGGCAACGCGGTCCTGGCCTACAAAGCCGCGCCCGATGACGAATGCCTGCGCCAGGCCCTCCGGCCGGAGTTGCTCGGCATAGGCAAGGGAAATGCCCCACTGATGCCCGTCTCCGAGCAGACGCCGGTACAACGGCAGGTCCAGGGGTGTGGAAATCAACAGAATATCGCGTATCCCCGCTAGCATCAGGGTCGAGAGCGGATAGTAGATCATGGGTTTGTCGTACACCGGCAGCAGCTGTTTGCTGATACCGAGTGTCACGGGGTGTAATCGAGTGCCCGCCCCGCCCGCCAGTACGATTCCTTTGAGACTCATCGGCCTCTCATGCGCTGCACCCTCAGCTGGTCGTTCCCTGGCGTCCGTAACGGTCCTCGAAGCGCACGATGTCGTCTTCGCCCAGATACGAGCCGGACTGTACCTCGATGATTTCCAGCGGCGTCGTGCCCGGGTTCTCGATGCGATGCTTCATACCGACGGGGATGTAGGTCGACTGGTTCTCTTCGAGAAGGAAGACCTCCTCGCCGCGAGTGATGCGCGCGGTGCCGGCCACCACCACCCAGTGCTCGGCGCGGTGATGATGCAGCTGCAGTGACAGCGTCGCACCGGGCTTTACCTTGAGGCGCTTTACCTGGAAGCGCGGCCCGTTCTCGATGCTGTCGTAGCTGCCCCAGGGACGGAACACCTCGCGATGCAGCGAATACTCGGAGCGACCGAGCTCTTTCAGCCGCAGCACCAGCTTCTTCACGTCCTGTACGCGATCCTTCGGCGCCACCAGCACCGCGTCCTTGGTCTCGATGACTACGTGGTCCTTCAATCCCACCGCGGCCACCAGGCGGCTCTCGGAATACAGGTAGCTGCCGTGCGTGTCTTCGCTGAGCACGTCGCCATGCGTGACGTTACCGTGCGCGTCGGCATCGCTCGCCTCGTGCAGCGCCGCCCAGGAGCCGACGTCGCTCCAGCCCGCCTGCAGCGGCACCACCACCGCGTCCGCGGTCTTTTCCATGACGGCATAGTCGATCGAGTCGGCGGGGCACGCCTCGAACGTTGCCGCGTCAATGCGCGTGAAATCCAGATCCGCCGTCGCGCCGCGGAACGCTGCCGCACAGATACGCGCCATCTCGGGTGCCAAGCGCTCGAGTTCCTGCAGGTAGCGCCGGGCGCGGAACATGAACATGCCGCTGTTCCAGTAGTAGTCGCCGGATTGCAGGAACTCCTGCGCGCGCTGCGGGTTGGGTTTCTCCACGAAGCGAGCGATGCGAAACCCCGCGCCGCTCGCAGCACCGCGCTGGATGTAGCCGTAGCCGGTCTCAGCTCGGCTGGCGACCACGCCAAAGGTGACGAGCCGCCCGGCCTGCGCGGCGCTGAGCGCGGCGCGCACCGCCTGTTGGAAGGCGGGGGTGTCCCGGATCAGGTGATCGGCCGGCAGCACCAGCAGTACCGGATCGGCCGCACTCGCGCCCGCGGCGCTGCCCGCAAGCGCCGCATGCGCGCCGAGTGCGATCGCCGGCGCGGTGTTGCGCCCGCAGGGCTCGAGGAGGGTGGCGCGCGGCTCGACCTGCAGCGCTCGCAGCTGCTCCGCTATCAGGAAGCGATGCGCCTCGTTGCACACGATCACGGGCGCCGACGCCGCGAGACCCCCGAGACGCAGCACGGTCTGCTGCAGCAGGGTGTGCGTCCCGGTCAGCGCCAGCAGCTGCTTGGGATACAACTCGCGCGACAACGGCCACAGGCGCGTGCCGGCTCCGCCGCACAGAATGACTGGAGTGAACATCGCAGGCCTGCGGGAAGCCGCCGCTTTAGGGGGTAACCAGCGGCTTGCCGCGGCCGATGGCATGGTAGGTGAGACCAAAACGGCTCACCATGGCCGGATCATAGAGGTTGCGGCCGTCGAAAATGACCGGCGCCTTGAGGATCTGCTTCAGGCGCTCGAAATCCGGACTGCGGAACTCCTGCCACTCGGTGACGATGGCGAGTGCGTCCGCTCCCTGGGCGGCCTCGTAGGCGTTCTTCGCCAGCACCAGGCCCGTCTGGCCGGCGTAGATGCGCCGCGCCTCCGCGGCCGCCACCGGGTCATAGGCCTGCACCCGGGCGCCGGCCTTGAGCAGCAGGTCGATGAGCGTGCGCGAGGGCGCCTCGCGCATGTCGTCGGTGTTGGGTTTGAACGCGAGTCCCCACAGCGCGACGGTGCGTCCCTCGAGACCACCGGTGAAGTGCCGCTGCATCTTGCGGAACAGCACTTGCTTCTGCCGCCCGTTCACCGACTCCACCGCGTTCAGGATCTGCGGTTCGTGTCCTGCCTCATGCGCGGAGCGGATGAGCGCCTGCACGTCCTTCGGGAAGCACGAGCCGCCGTAGCCGGTGCCGGGATAGATGAAGCTGTAACCGATGCGCGGATCCGACCCGATGCCGATGCGCACTTTCTCGATGTCGGCGCCCACGCGCTCGGCGATGTTCGCCAGCTCGCTCATGAAGCTGA
>Ga0210394_10000559_pt1 | contig 75594 bp, 54 predicted proteins | sample IncBWC12MmetaG_FD_160121 | JGI IMG/M metagenome (GOLD analysis project Ga0210394, IMG submission 160121) | Forest soil microbial communities from Barre Woods Harvard Forest LTER site, Petersham, Massachusetts, United States - Inc-BW-C-12-M | ecosystem: Environmental > Terrestrial > Soil >... | reverse complement strand
GTTTCCACCGAGAACGCTCACCGTCCCGGTCGTAGGCCGCATCAGCCCAAGAAAGAGCTTGACCGCTGTGGTTTTGCCGGCACCATTCGGTCCCAGCAGTGCCAGCAGTTCACCGGCGCGCACGGAAAAATCCAGGTTGCGCAGCGCCTGCACATGGCCAAACGTCTTGCTGACCCGCTGAAGTTGTGCGACTACGGTTCGCTGAGGATGAGACATCCGGGTAGGAACTGGTAGGATCTCCGGCATGGTGGCAAGCATTCTGGCGTTCCTCATTCCTGCCCGGCGGTCAGGATTAGCCAGGCAAGCTCATCTTCAGAGATCGCAGGCGGCCGCACCAGTGGAGATCATCATCATGTAGCGATGACAAATGTCATCTAAGACCGAACACTAAACTAATATGACCATGGTATAATGACTATGATCGAGGGCTTTAGAAATGAAGAAAATGGCAGCAGGTTCCTTTAAAGTACATTGCCTGGCGGTCATGGACGAAGTTCAAGCCAAGCGCGAGACCGTGATCATCACTAAACACGGCAAGCCAGTGGCGAAGCTCGTCCCCGCCGACAAGAACACGGACGACATCTACAATTTCATGGCTGGTAAGGGTGCCATCGCAGGCGATGTCGTTTCCCCGGCTTTGACAGATGAAGATTGGGGCGAACTGAAGTGATCCTCGTGGACACACATGTTGTCCTCTGGCTGGCCTTTGACCAAGCTCAACTTTCTAAGAACGCGAGAACGGCCATCAACCACGCGCGCGCAAACGGGGAGGGACTGGCTATCTGCGACATCACTTTGCTCGAGCTGACAACCCTCTCGAGGAAAGGACGCATCCGCCTTGACGTCAGCCTAGAATCGTTCTTGGACGAAGTCGAAGCAAGGTTCATCGTCCTGCCCATCAACGGCCGTGCTTGCGTGCGCGCGCTCGGGCTTCCAGCGGCGTATCCCAAAGATCCCGCAGATCGGATTATTGGAGCAACCGCGTTGGTGGAAGGGCTGCCTTTACTCACCGCAGACCGCGAGATCCGACGATCACGGGCAATCAACACAATTTGGTGAGAACGCGCTTGGACTGCGGTTCCCCGACGACCATTCGGCGGGAACAAATCACCTGGCAGCGGGATAGGCTGTGCTGACGACAACAACTCCTACCCACAAGGTATAATCCGAAGTTTCATGTCGATACGACCGGGTATTGAAGTGGCCAGCCTGAGCGATCTGGGTTGCCAGCGCGAGAACAATGAGGACAGCTACTCCTACTGGGAGCCGGCTAGCGATGCGGAATTCGCCCAGAAAGGCAGGCTTGCGGTGGTGGCCGATGGCATGGGCGGCCACGAAGGCGGTCAGGAGGCCAGCCGCATCGCGGTTCAAGTCATCCAGGAAATCTATGGCGACACCCCGGCGACCGATCCTCAAGCCCTGCTGACCGCGGGTTTTCAAGAGGCCCACCAGCGCATCCAGAGTTACGCGACCGCTCATCCGAAACTCCGGGGAATGGGCACAACCGCCACGGCAGTTGTGGTCCTGGCCAACCAGCTCCATTATGCTCACATCGGTGACAGCCGTTTGTACCGGGTGACTAGAGAAGAGATCACGCGCCTGACTCACGATCACTCTTATGTGGGCCGTCTGGTGGAGAGCGGAGTGATCTCTGCGGAAGAAGCCGAAGCCCATCCCCAAAGAAACATTCTTACTGCCGCGTTGGGTGCCGGGGCAGAAATCGCCGTTGAAACCCCGCCGACGCCTGTCCCGCTGAAAACTGGAGACATTCTGGTGCTCTGCACTGACGGGCTTTGGGGTCAACTCACCGATTTGGAGCTGCAGCGAGCTGTCCTCCAGAACTCGCCCGCTACCGCCTGTCGCGCCCTGGTCAACCTCGCCAGAGAGCGCGGTGGGCCGGATAACATTACCGTGCAAGTGCTGCACGTGGTGTAGTCGCGTTCCCTCCACTCGATGATTTTCTTCGGCATCTTTTTGCCTGCCTTGTGCAAATTTAGTGCGTTCTGGACCCGGAGTGTCGCGGGCTGTTCAATGGCCATATAACTGATTAATAAGCGGTTAACTAAGTTCCAGCTGCGGGCTGGATTGGCCGGGAGCGTGCTAATCCACTGCAAGTCAATAAACTCTATTAAAACAATAGAGTTTTATGGCATACTGCCAAGCCATGAAGATTTCGCAAAAAGGACTCTACGCCTTGCAGGCCATGATGATGCTGGCCCGCCACTATAACCAGGGAGCGATTCGCATCCGCGACATCGCCTACGAAGAGGCCCTACCGGAAAAGTTCCTGGAACTGATTCTGCTGGAACTGAAGAATGCCCGCATCGTGGAGAGCGCACGCGGAGCCAAGGGTGGGTACCAGTTGCGGCGGGCGCCGGAAGAGATTCGCCTCAGTGAAATTATCCGATTGATTGACGGCCCGCTCGCTCCATTCGGCGATGCCGAACAGTTACGCAGCCTGATCGATCGCGATGCCGAGCACCGCAAACTTTACCAGATATTTCTGGACGTTCGCGACGCCGCCGCCAAGATTCTGGAAAACACCACGCTAGCCGACATCGTAGGCCCGAAGTCGCCAAGGTCGAAGAAGGGACGAAAGAAAAAAGACGAAGCCAGCGTCTTACCGATGGTAGTTCACGGGAACCCCGGTCGGAGCCGAGATGAATAGGAAGTACCCATTGTGGCTGTTGCTTATCTGCATTGCCGTCCCTGGGTTTGCCCAGGCTGTGATTCGAGTGGGCGCATTTCCCAATATTACCCACGCTCAAGCCATGGTGGGCAAGGCGAACGGAGCCTTTCAACAAGCCCTCGGGCCGAACGTGAAGATCGAGTGGACGAGTTTCAACGCTGGTCCGTCAGCGATTGAGGCGTTGTTCTCGGGCGCCATTGATATGGCCTACGTAGGACCGAATCCCACCATCAGTGGTTATTTGCGCTCAAACGGCGAGGCGCTGCGCGTAATTGCAGGCGCGGCCAGTGGCGGAGCAGCCTTGGTGGTGCGCAACGATTCGGGAATCAACCAGCCGGAAGATTTTCATGGCAAGCGAGTCGGATCTCCGCAACTGGGGAACACCCAGGATGTGGCCTTGCGCGCATGGCTAAAGGTGCACGGGATGAAGCCGACCGACAAAGGCGGAGACGTGCAGGTGGTCCCGCTGGCCAATCCCGACCAACTCACCATGTTCCTGCAAAAGCAACTGGACGCTTCGTGGGCTCCGGAACCGTGGGCTACGCGCTTGATTCATGAGGGCAATTGCCATCTGTTCCTGGATGAGCGGGACTTGTGGCCCGCACGGCAGTTTGTAATCACCAACCTCGTTGTGAGTCCCAAGTTTCTGCGGGAGCATCCTGAGGTGGTGAAAAAGTGGCTCGCAGCTCATGTTAGGCTCACCGACTGGATCAATGGGCATTTGCCTGAAGCCGGAAAGATTCTCAACGGCCAAATTCAGAAAGAAACCGGGAAGGCACTTGCGCCTGCCGTGCTAGACGAAGCCCTCGGACGGCTGCAAATCACCTATGACCCGCTGCGCAGCTCATTGGTGACTTCAGCAAAATCGGCTTATGAAGCCGGATTTCTAGGCAAGCAATTGCCAGATCTCTCGAGCTTGTACGACCTGGGCCCGTTGAACCAGGTTTTGAAGGAAAGAGGGAAGCAGGCGATTCAATGACACCCAATGCTGCGCACCAATCTCCGTTAACCAGCGATCACCGCTGCCCGATTCGTCCCGCACCCGCAACGCGGGTGAGGCCGAGCACCGCGACCTTGGTCGTTCCCCTGCGCCACGTAAATCGAAACGGCATTCCTAAAGTTTCGCTGGATGGAATCTCGCTCAGTTACAAGACGAACGACGGATCGCAGTTGCTGGCGCTCGACAATATCAACCTCAGAGTCAAGGCTGGTGAGTTCCTGTGCATTGTCGGTCCGTCCGGTTGCGGCAAGTCCACGCTGCTGCATCTGATCGCGGGCCTGCAACCGGCCACTTCCGGCAAGGTGCTGATAGATGACAAACAGGTCGAAGGCACAGGAACCGATCGCATCCTCATTTTTCAGGAGCTCGGTCTTTTCCCCTGGCTAACGGTCGGACAAAACGTCGAGTTCGGAATGAAGATGAAAGGCATCTCCAAGGCCGAGCGAAATGAGAGGACCGATTACTACCTGCGGCTGGTCCATCTAACGCAGTTTAAGGACAGCTATTCCCATCAGCTGTCGGGAGGAATGCGGCAGCGAGTGGCGCTGGCCCGGGCGCTGGCCTCGGAGCCCGATGTACTTCTGATGGACGAGCCTTTCGCCGCGCTCGACGCACAAACCCGCGACCTGTTGCACGACGAGCTGGAACGCATCTGGTCGGAAACCGGCCGCACCATTATTTTCGTCACTCACAATGTGCGCGAGGCGGTGCGGCTTGGAGATCGTGTGGCGTTGTTCACTTTCCGTCCGGGGCGGATCAAGCGTGAGTTTGTAATCGACTTGCCACGGCCGCGGCAGCTCGAACATGTCACCGTGGCCAAGAGTGCGCGCGAGATTCTCGACCACCTGCGCGAAGAGATTAACAAGTCCCTAGAGGAGCAGTACGGTCATGAAGCGGTTCGCTAAACACGCCATCTTCTATTCGGTGCTGGTTGGGGTGTGGCTCATCCTCGCCAAACTGAAGATCTGGCCGCCGTATGTCTTTCCGACTCCGCGGGGCGTGCTGGACTCACTGTGGGCCGGCTTCGCCGACCATAGTTTCTGGATCGCAATCGCGGTCAGCATGAAGCGCATGTTGATCGGATACAGCCTTTCCGTGGTGCTTGGAATGGTGCTGGGCTTGGGGGTGGCCAGCAACAAATTCCTGGAAGAAACCATGGGCGGCTTGCTGGTCAGTTTGCAGAGTCTCCCCAGTATTTGCTGGCTGCCGCTGGCAGTGCTGTGGTTCGGACTGACGGAAAAGGCGATTTTGTTCGTGGTGGTGATGGGGTCGCTGCTCTCTGTCACGATTGCCATGGAGACCGGGCGCCAACAAATGCCAAAAATCTACGGCATGGCCGGTCGCAATCTCGGGGCGCATGGTTTGAAGCTGTTCTGGTACGTCCTGTTGCCCGCGAGTCTGCCGTACATTCTCTCCGGCTTAAAGCAGGGGTGGGCTTTTGCCTGGCGCTCATTGATCTCTGGCGAAATGATTTTCGTAAGTTTGGGGTTAGGACAGTTGCTCATGATGGGGCGCGATCTGAATGACATGAGTCAGGTGATTGCGGTGATGATTCTGATTGTCGTCATTGGGTATTTGGTCGATGGCCTGGTGTTCAAGACCATCGAACGCCGGTTGCAGCACAAGTGGGGGCTGGCTCCAGCTACATAAGTAGCGCGCACATTTGAGGCTTCGCGCAGTTCCCCGGCACGGCAGAGGGTTCGTCATCCCGGGAAAGCGCACATAATACAAGTTAGTCCATAGAGTTACTGTCAACCATGAACGCCCAGTACAAGACGGATATAGCGTGGTCGGGACGAGGCACTCAGGCACCCCTAACGCCCCGCCTATCGCTTGACGAGTACTTCCAGGATGAGATAAACCAAGGTTCTCGAAGCAGAGTAAACAGGGACGCTCGGCGGGCCTGCTTTCGCGCAGTCACCGGACGCTTCACAGTCCCTGTTGCAGCCTCGCGCAGGCTGGTTCTGTTTACAGTAAGCCTTGGACGTAGTTCCAAACCATCCTCAAATAAGGAATGCTCCATGAGAATCCGCAACCTTTGCCTGGCCCTGTTCTTAATCGCCGGTGTCTCGCTCTGCTGGGCACAAACCATTACTGTCGCCGCCGCGTCCGATCTCCAGTTCGCTTTTCAGGACGCGGCCGCCCGCTTCGAGAAAGTCTCCGGCAAGCAGGTCAAGCTAATCTTCGGGTCGTCAGGGAACTTCTTCGCCCAGATTCAAAACGGTGCACCTTTCGATCTATTTTTCTCGGCGGACCTCGACTATGCCAAGAAGCTCGACGCGGCGGGACTCGCCGAATCCGGCTCACTGTACGAATACGCCACTGGCAAGATCGTGTTGTGGGCGCCCCGGCAATCGCCAGTTGACCTAAAACGCGGCCTGCAAGTGCTGCTGGATCCCGCCATCCAGAAGATCGCTATTGCCAACCCGGAGCACGCGCCTTACGGCCGCGCGGCAGTTGCAGCCTTGCGACAAGAAAAACTATACGACCAGGTCGCAGGCAAGTTCGTGATGGGGGAGAACATCTCTCAAACCGCCACTTTCGTCGTTTCCGGCAGTGCGGACGTCGGCATCGTCGCCCTGTCCTTGGCACTGGCACCGGCTTTGAAAGACAAAGGGAAATACGCGGAAATCCCGGCGAACGACTATCCCCCGATCGAGCAGGCAGCGTTGATTCTGAAGTCATCGCAGCAAAAGGAAACCGCCCGCGCGTTTCTGGCTTTTGTGAAGTCCCCCGAGATTGTGGATTTGTTGAAGACATATGGGTTTTCGGTTCCGGTGAACGCCGGCGCCAGCCCTTAAGTTGATTCGCAGAGCAAACAGAGTCTCAAATAACCATTCCGAAAGAGGACAAAGTATGAATCGCATGCTGATGGTAGGGTTAGTGGTTGGATCATTCGTTGTGGGTGCACTCGCGCAGCAATCGTCTGCAGCGCCCGCGTCGAAGGCTGTAACAGTTCGTGGCTGCCTCGACGGGGACCGTGGAAACTACGTCGTCGTCGAAGAGAACAGCGGCTCGGTTTACGTATTGAAAGGGGTAGGAAACAAGCTCGACAGTTATCTGCGTCATGAGGTCGAGGTGAAAGGGAAGATCCTCCCCGGGACAATCAAGACCGGTGTAAGGCCTGAGAAGGCCGGAAGTAACCCCAGCGATACAGTACACGGTGTTGATGGCGTTCCCTTGCGCGTGGCCAACGTACAGACGGACCTGCGCACGATCTCGAGAAATTGCAAAGCTGCTGATCAGGAGTAACAAGTCACAGGCTGGCGCCAATTTGGCGCAAGGATAATCTCTATTATAGAGATAAGGTTTGATGACATAGGGCCGGCCAGCGTTAGTGAGATCTCGAAAAAGGACTTTAAGTTTCTACTCAGGAGAAAATGACAATGAAATCGCTAGTCTCTTTCGTCGTACTAGTCTTGGCGGTGACTGTCTTAGCGCAGACAGAGTCCCCATCCAAGGCCGGTGCGAAAACAACTACTAAATCACCAACCGTCAGCGCGAAGGAAGTGCAGGCGCTGCGCGATGCCCTGGCGGCGCAACAACGCCAGACCGAGCAACAGAACCGGCAACTCGAGCAGTTGAGGTCCCAGGTGCAGCAACTGCTCGATGCCACGCAACAGGCCAACGCCAGTGCGCAAAAGGCGCAGAGCAGCGTGGATCAAGCTCAAGGCGCGGCCACCCAGGCGCAGCAATCGGCAGCCGAAGCACAGAGAATCGCTGACCAGGCTTCTTCCAAGGCTGCAGAAGCGACCACCGCTCTGGCCGCAGTCAGCGACCAAGCCCAGGACGAGGGCAAGCAGATCAGCGCGCTGCAAGCCGTGTTGGGCCGCTTCCGCTTCAGTGGTGATGTCCGCATCCGCGGCGAGAGTTTTAACCAGGACGGCGTGCCCGACCGCAACCGGGCGCGGATTCGTGTGCGCTTCGGTATTGACGGGAAGTTGAGCGAAGACTTCGTGGGCGGATTTGCCCTCGCCACCGGCTCGCTGGGCGATCCCACTTCCACCAACGAGACCCTCACTGGCGCCTTTGATCGCAAGACGATCGCCTTGGACCGCGGGTTCGTTACCTACAATCCCGTAGCGCACCAGTGGCTTTCTCTCACCGGCGGAAAGTTTGCCTATCCCTGGCAACGGACTTCGGTGACCTTCGATCCCGACCTTAATCCGGAGGGCTTCAACGAAAAAGCGTCATTTAACTTCTCCGGACCGGTACAAAATTTCACGGTGCAGGGAATCGAACTTCTGTACAACGAAGCCAACGGGAAATCCGGCGTCGTGTCGCAGGACTCCTATGCGCTGGGTGGCCAGGTTTCGGCGAAACTGCAGGTCGGCCCCTGGACTGCCACACCCTCGCTTCTGACCCTGAAGTGGAATCGTCCGGATGCTCTGCTGAGTGAGAGTGCCTTTACCACCGGGGCCACCAGCACCGGCTTCCTGCCCGCCGGCGCCGTCAAACCTACGACCGGGATTCCGATCCCGGGCGAGGGTCAGGGTTGCGCCAAGGGCAACGGGTTTCCCGGATTTGCTCCGTGCGTGTTCGCCCCCAATGGCATGACCAACGCAACTGTGGTGGATTCCAAGGGAGTCGTGCACTTCGCTTCCGAGTTCAACTATGTGGACTTCATCCTGAATAACCAGATTCAAGATGGATTCGCGCGCTTACCCATCAACCTGCTGCTGGAGTTCCTCGACAATCCGGATGCCGTGGCCCATCCGCTCAACTCCAAGGGCAACGTGATTTCCAGCCTCGGCAGCCAGAACAAGGAATACGGGTTTGATTTCAGCCTCGGTCAAACCAAGAACAAGAACGACCTGCAATTTGGTTACGCCTGGTACCGCGAAGAGCAGGACGCTGCCATCGCCTCGTTTGTGGAGAGCGACCAGCGGGCTCCGACCAACATCCTTCAGAACCGCATCTACGCGCTCTGGAAACTGCGCGCCAACACACTCGCCAGCTTTACCTGGTGGCGTGGTCGCGCTCTCAACACAAACCTGGAGAACAACGCTGCCTTGTTCAACAACTACAACACCAGCGTTCCGACCATCAGCAAAGCGGGTCAACAGGAGTCGTACCTGAACCGGCTACAGTTTGACCTGATTTACTCTTTCTAGCCAAGCTGAAAACCTGGCCACGGATTGGCCCGAATCGAAGGATTCGCGAAATCCGTGGCCGCTTTTGTCCAGTTCTGTTTAAATAGCAAGCTATCAAAAGGATCACATCCATGATTTCAAGGCGGGACTTTCTTCGAGGAGTCTCGGGAGCGGTTGCGGCGGCGGGCGCGATTCATCCCTTGCTCACTTGGGCCGCCGATGATTCTGCGGTGGTCATACCGGGCGAAGAGGGCCTGATCGTGCGCTCTGCACGCTTCCTCGATCTGGAAATGCCGCCCGCGTTCATCGATTCCTGGATCACTCCCGTCCCCCATTTCTTCGTGCGCAACCACATGCACGAACCCAGCACGCTCGACGCCGCAACATGGGAACTCAAAGTCTCCGGTGAAGTCGAGAAGCCATTGACCTTGAATTTCGCTGATATGGTCCGAATGGAGCCGCACACTGTCACCAATACACTGGAGTGTGCGGGCAACGGGCGGGCGTTTCAGCGTCCTCGTGTTCCCGGCGTGCAGTGGCAGAGGGGCGCGGTGGGGACAGCACGTTTCAGCGGCCCGCGGTTGCGGGATATCTTGCACCAGGCTGGTGTGAAGCCTACCGGGAAGCACGTCATGTTTCATGGCCTGGACGAAGTGCCGAGCAAAGTGCCGCCATTCATCCGCAGCATTCCCATCGAGAAAGCCATTGACGAAGATACACTCATCGCCATGCGCATGAACGGCGCCGAGCTGACCCGGCATCACGGCTTCCCGGCGCGCGCTCTCGTTCCTGGCTGGATTGGCGCGGCTTCGTGTAAGTGGCTGAGCGAGATCAAAGTGCTCGACAAAGAGTTCGACGGCAACTTCATGAAGCCGGGATACCGCTATCCCAACCATCCGCTGAAGCCGGGCGATCCGCTCAATGTGGACGATAGTCATCCGCTGACCGCGCTCAACGTTAAGTCGGTCATCGCCAGCCCGACGGACGATTGGACTTCGAAATCGCGCACGGTAAACATCCACGGAGCGGCCTGGGCCGGGGACGCCGACATTGTTAAGGTTGAGGTCTCGACCGATTCGGGCGCGACCTGGCAAGCCGCGCAACTGGGGCGTGATCGCGCCAAGTACGCGTGGCGTTTGTGGAGTCACAGCTGGAAAGCTCCCCAGGTGGGCGACTACACCATCCTGTCACGGGCTACCGACAGCCAGGGCCGCACGCAGCCGGAGACTGCCGACTGGAATCCCAGCGGCTATTTGTATAACGCCTATGATCAGGTGAAGATCCATGTCGCCACCTAAATTTGTTCTCTTGTCATTCCGAGCGAAGCGAGGAATCTGCTTTTTCTCGAAGGCAACTAGAACAGCAGATTCCTCGTCGCTCTCGCTCCTCGGAACGACAAAGGTTGCCGCCGTATTGCTCGTGTTGTGCAGCCTTCCGTTGCTGCGCGCGCAATCTCCTGAACTGCCTGCTGGCCCAGTGCAAGCCAAACTCACCACTGCATGCACGGAGTGTCACGAGTCGCGCATCATCATTCAGCAGCGACTTAGTAAAACCGCGTGGACCAAAGAGGTAGACAAGATGATTAAGTGGGGAGCGCTGGTCGATCCCGTTGACCGCGACAGCTTCATTGAATATCTAAGTACAAACTTTCCTCCTGACAAAGCTCCAGAGCAGATGCCGCGAGTAGCGGCGAACAAGAAACGCTGATCTAGCCCCCCTAGGCCCTCGTAAACGGGTGTATAGAAGACTCATTTGCATCCGTCCGTCGCGGGATCGCCATTTCAGCAAACCTTGTCCAAGGAAGGGAAATTATAAAATGCACCGCTTTTTCTTTGACATGCAGGGAATCGTGGGATAACGTTAGCTCCCGTAGTACGGGCCCCGTTTGAATCTTTCTGCCGTGGAGGTCCTCAAGATGATCCGCTTCACTAGTTCTCTTTCTGTTCCTGGCCATCTGTCATGAAAACTCGATTCCTTCCACTTGCGCTGCTGTTAGCATCGCTTCCCCCGTGCGCCATCGGACAATCTCTGAAGGAGGGTTCCCGGCCCCCCACGGCCCCGATCTCGCCTTCGTCGCCGCCCGGCGTGAACTGCTCGCCCGCCCCATGTGTTTTGCCCGCGACGCTCGCCTCGGAGGGAACAAGCGCTAACATTTTCGCTCCGGTCGTCGCAAACCCGAAAAATCCAAGGCAACTGATTGTGGGAAGCGATGACGGCAACTGTGGTCTATCCACTCATGTCGGCTTTCATGTGTCGAGCGACGCCGGATCAACCTGGAGCACCACATGCCTGCTCGGGCTCAGCGCATTCGGGCTGGCGTTTCAGCCGGGCGATTGGCCTCTTGTGGCATATGATTTGAAAGGGGCAGCCTATATCGCCGCGTATTATCAGGCTCCTCCCCCCCCTCCAACCCGCGGTCATCGGCTTTGAGAAATCAACCGACGGCGTCAACTGGAGCACGCCAGCTGTGGCCCTGGGCAGCGACAGCACGCAGATCTTTTTTCCCTGGCTTACGGTAGACCGGACCGCCAGCAGCCCCTACGCCAACAGTGTCTACGTCCTCGGCATAAATGTGAGCAGTTCCGCCCAGGTCTTAGTTTCGCGCTCCCGCAACGGCGGAAACACCTGGAACACCGCCCAAGTGGTCGCGGCCCCCAATAACGTATGGGAATATAACCCCAGCCTCACCATCGGCAAGGACGGCACTCTCTACGCCGCGTGGATGCACTGCCTCCAGTTTGGACGGTATTTGTGCACCAACGACATCGGGTACATGGTGTTCTCGAAGTCGAGCGACGGCGGAGTCATCTGGTCGCTGCCCAAGCTGGTGATGCCCGTTCATGAGGTGCCAAACAGCTGCGGTTGCTACGGCTTCGGAGTAATACCAAACACCACAGTCGGAGCGCCCAACACACCCGCGCTCGCAGCGGACGACAGCAAGGGACCCTACTCCGGACGTCTGTATATAACGATGTTCGAGTGGACGGGAACCTACATGCGGGTGCTGGTGATTCATTCGTCGGATGGTGGCAACACCTGGTCGAAACCAGTCCCGGTGGCCCCGGCGCGCGAGACGCATGATCAGTTTTTCCCCTGGATTTCGGTGAGTCCGGCTGGGCTGGTCGGAGTGAGCTGGGTTGACCGCCGCAACGATCCCGCAAATATCGACTATCAGGCTTATGCCGCGATCTCCTCCGACGGCGGCGAAAGCTTTCAGACTAATATGCAGTTGACGACTGCATTTTCGAATCCTGACGATGGCGGCTACGGCAACTTCCTGGGCTACTATGCCGGCAACACCTGGGACGGCCCAAACTACTTCGTCGCCGCCTGGATGGACACCAGCAACGGCATCAGCAGCCAGGACTACGTCGGCGGCATCCGGCTGCACTGAGGTCGTCAGGGGCGAAGAAATCGAATGCCTACCGCGCCTGCGAGCGCAATTCTTCGGTAGGCCTGTCCGCTGATTGCGGCATCGCCTCGAAAGCCTTCGCCGGTTGCACCGCAACGACCGGTTCCTTGATGGAATATTTCAGCAGTACCCAAAGGGCGCGCACGCCGTCCTTCCAGCCAATCTTCTTGCCTTCTTCGTAGGTGCGTCCCTGGTAGCTGATGCCGACTTCGTAAATGCGCAGACGGCGCTTGGCCACTTTGACCGTGACTTCGGGCTCAAATCCAAAACGGTTTTCTTCGAGCGGAATCGCCTGGATGATCTCCCGCCGGAAGACTTTGTAACAGGTCTCCATGTCGGACAGGTTGATGTTCGTCAGGCAATTGGAGAGCAAGGTCAGCACTTTGTTTCCCACCGAATGCCAGAAGTACAGCACGCGATGGGGCGCGCCGCCCATGAAACGTGATCCGTAAACCACGTCCGCCTTGCCTTGAATCAGTGGCTCCAGAAGTAAAGGGTAGTCCTTGGGGTCGTACTCGAGGTCGGCATCCTGGATGAGCACGAAATCGCCAGTGGCTTCTTGAATGCCGCGACGCAGGGCCGCGCCTTTGCCCAGGTTACGGGGTTGCAGAAGAACCTTGATTTGCGGATGCTGAAGTTGCAGAGCCGCGAGAATTTCGCGGGAACCGTCGCGCGATCCATCATCGATGCAGATCAACTCGATATCGATGGGGACGGACAGAATGCGTTCGACGGCCTGCCGCAACGTGGCCTTCTCGTCGTAAACCGGCGTTACCACTGAAAGTTTCATTGCTGTTCGTGAATGCGCTCACAGCAGTTTAACGCCAACCCGGAACTCGGGCGCAGCAATAAAAAAGGGGCCGGACGAGCCCGGCCCCTGAAGTACCGCAGTGAAAAATCACTTCGCCAGAACAGTCACGCTGGGGTGGGTCACGGTCGGCGTCTCGTTAATGACGTAGATGGTGGAGCCGTTGGTCACGGCGACGGTGTTAGCGCCGAGAGTTCCGGTGCCATCCGTTGCGAAACTATAGGGCGTGGCAAGGACCATCTGGTTTTCTACGAGGAACGGCGCAGCCGCAAGACTCATGTCCTCGGTTCCAGAGAACTTTCCCGTATTGATGTGGAAGTCTCCGTCCTGGTTCACGACCGAGTAGTCGACGTCTTCCGCGGTGCCAAGGGTGTAGCTCCCGCCAGCAGGCTGTGTGCTGGTCTGGGCCAACATCATGCCGGAGGTGGCCGGGAAGTCATTGCCCGCAAGGAACGCGCTGACGCCGGGAACGCCGGTCACCAGATAACCTACAGGAGTGATGAAATTGCCGTTGAAGACAACGCGTCCGCTGAGGGGATCGACCGAATAGGTGCCCAGCACTCCCCATTCGGAAGCGGTGCTGCTCTTGAACTGGAAAAGCGTGCCTCCGGTGATGGTGCTGACACCGTCGAAGACTCCGGTGGCGATGTTGGCGATGGGAATGTCGCCGACCGCGAGGCCGACGCCGTGAGCGATGTACCTACCAGAAAGGCTGGCGGCAGAGAAAGGACCACTGGTCGCCAAGGCTTCTCCGCTGGTGATGGGATTGGGTAGCAGGTCAGTCGAGGCAAAGATCACGTCGGTGGAGTTGACGATATAGAACACGGTGTGCAAAGTGTAGGTGCCGACAGAGAATGACGCGGTACCGCGGCCGTTGCTGTCAGCACTGGTGAATGCGCCGGTGCCGCCGGTCAGGTCGGAGCCGGTTGCGCCAGCATCATCGTAGTCAAGCGCCAGATTGCTGAAGGCGCCGCCTGAGGCGGAGACAGAGCCCACGACCGCAATGCGGCCCCCGGCTGAATCGTTGCCGCTAAGGAGGAATGCGTACATTCCGTTGAGGCCGGCGCTGAAGAGCGAAGGGTTCTGAAGCCGGACAATGCCGGAGCCGCGAGTTCCGGTTCCGTTGCTGTCGTCGAATTCTGTGATTTGACCTGTGGTGAATGCGCCAGCGCCGTTGACTCCACCAACGCTGTAGCGGAATCCGGTGGTGCCGCTGGCAGTGGTTAGATTCAAACAGCCACGGTTGTCAGCACCCAGGGTGTAAGTGCCGCCGGTGATGGAAGCGCTCTGTTGGCCGGTGGTCCGGTTGGCGTCTTCGTTGCCCCCAGTGACGTTGCCATTTCCATCCGGGATGAAGCTGCCCGCCAGGGAAACTGCGCCGTTGACGTCAAATCCCTTCAGCAGGAAGGCGAAGGGAGCGGTCCCCAGTTTCGATTCGACGCCGGCGCTGCAGCCGTGAATATCGTTGATCTGAAGGCTGAGGCCGTTCGAAGCGGCCGCAACGGTGAAGGCGTCAGTAACCTGGAAGGTGAGAGCGTTGATGGTCGGCGTAGTGGGTGTGCCCGTAATCGCGCCAGTAGTGGGATTAAATGACAGGCCCGCCGGCAGAGTACCCGACTGCAACGTCCACTTGTAAGGTAATGTGCCGCCATTTGCCTGCAAGGTGACGGAGTATGCCGTGCCGGCATTGTCCATCGGCAAGAAGGCAGTCACCACAGCGGGTGCCGTCGCGGTGTGAATGCTGAGCTGGGCAGAAAGAGCTTTCACGCTGTTGGTGTCGTTCACTTGGAAAATCAACGCGCCGAAATTTCCTGATGCAGTGGGCGTTCCCGTAACTAGGCCGCTGGAGCTAAGGGACAATCCAGCCGGCAGAGATCCTGACTTCAACGACCAGACATAAGAACCTGTTCCTCCGGCTGCGTGCAATGCGGCGGAGTACGCGGCCCCAACCTCGCCGTTCGGCAAGGAAGAGGTTACGACAGAAGGCGCGGTGATGACTTGGATACTGAAGCTGCCCGAATCGGTGGTGTTCCGATTGGCGTCAGTCAGTTGAAACACCAGCGACGCGACAGTTCCTGCAGTTGTAGGTACACCCGTAATTGCGCCGGTGCTGGTGTTTAGAGACAAACCACCGGGCAGTTTGCCCGATTTCACGGACCACTTATACGGCGTTGTGCCACCGGTTCCCTGCAAGGTGACCGAGTACGATGCGCCGACCTCGCTGCCAGGCAGAGAGGCGGTCATAACTCGTGGCGCTCTGGGATTGATCTTGAGGCTGAGTGCGCTGGAGTCAGCAATGGAATCTTTGGCGTCCGCGACCCGAAAGACGAGAGCGCTGAAATTACCTTGTCCGGTTGGCGTGCCGGTGATGGCGCCCGTGCGACTCAGCGACAGACCCGCAGGGAGGGCTCCTGACTTCAAAGACCACGAATAGGGTTGTTTACCACCGCTGGCTTTGAGACTAGCCGTGTAAGCTGCGCCCATGGTGCCGTTGGGCAGGGAAGTGGTCACGATGCTCGGGGAGGATAAGCCGCCGCCACCGCCGCCGATGCTGCTAAATGCACCACCGCCGCAAGCTGTGAGTTGCAACACGAGAAGAAACAGGCAAGCAAGCGAAAGAAGGGACACGCCGCGATTCGTCATTGGATTGAATTCACCTGAGATTGAATTTGGCACAGTGTTGCTGCTCCGAGCCGTTCAAACTTATGTTTAGGGTCGAATCGGGGGACCTGCTGAGGGAGAAGCTACTGCGAGGGAGAAACTCCTACAGGTGATTGTCGAAGATACTTAGAGTCCTGACAAGAGTCGTACGTCTTGGTTGTGTAGAATCGAACGCGTGGAGTCGTTCGTCTCTACAACACTGCCGGATGGCAGTTTCGGGAACGCGAGGATACCTCACTGGAAGCGAATATGGAGTGGTGGTAGAGACGTAGCCAGGCTACGTCTCTACGTTGAACTAAGTTTCGCTTCTTACTGCACCGTCATAGTTACTTGCGTCTGCTGCGTAACCGATCCCGACTTAGCAGTGACGGTCACGGTATAGGTCCCGGCCGGCGTACCGGCGCTGCCGCCACCACCGCCACCGCCCGTGCTGCTGCTACCACCGCCGCACGCGGCCAGGAATAGCAGTCCAGCGAGCGCGAGGCCGAGGAGACCGTAAGCAATCAGCTTCTTGCGGGTCGTCGCGGCCAGCCCGGCGGTGCTTAACAACATCGCCGGGAGGAGCAGCCATACCGCGTAGAACCTCATCGATCTTCGCAGGACGTCAGGAGCCATTAATGCAGTGGAAGCTGCCGTGGTGGTAATGGTCAGCGTGGATTGCGCGCTGCCGCCAGTCAGCGTCAGAGTGGCTGGTTTCAAACTGCATCCGGGCGCCATCGATGGGGAGGGCTTCACCGAGCAGGTGAGCGTGGCGGTCGAGTTGAAACCACTCTGCGCCGTGATGGTGATCGTTGAGGTTGTCGAGCCGCCAGCGCTGACCGTTGCAGGATTGGCAGCCGTGGATGCGACCGCAAAGTCAGTTCCGGTCCCAGAGAGTTGGACGTTCTGGGTGCCGGCAGAATCTGTAATGGTCAGAGTTCCGGTACGCGTGCCCGCGGCGGTTGGCTTGAAGGTCACAGTAATCGTGCAGTCGCCGGGCGGAACTGAGGAGCCACAGGTGTTAGTTTCCGCGAAATCACCCGAGGCGGCTATCGTGGAAATCTGCAAAGGACTTAGATTGGCAGAATTAGTGAGAGTAACATCCTTCCCGGCGCTGACTGAGTTCACGACTTGCGCCGGAAACGTCAAGCTGATCGGTGCAGGAGTTGCGGTGGGAGCGGTCGCGAGCAAGGTCGCTACATGCCGAACCCGCCAAGCCATATGGTCGGCGATCAGCAAATCACCCGCAGCGTCGCTGCCGAGGCCATAGGGATTGGCCAGCTCGGCGTCCACGGCCGGGCCGCCGTCGCCGTGGAAACCGCGGTTCCCGACGCCTGCCACCGGTGCGATAGCTCCTGCAGGAATGGATACTCCGCCCAGGGAAATGGGCCTAGACCCAACGTTGACAGCACGAATCACGAAATCCAGGGAATCGGCGATATAGAGATTGCCCAGGTAGTCGATGGAAACAGCAAATGGAGCATCGAGAAAAGCGGCGGTCGCAACACCAAAATCACCGCACTTTGGGCCCAGGCAAGGAGCGCCGGTTCCGGCGATGCTGGCGATGTCACCCGGTTGGACGGTGAGAGTGCTGTCCAAGAGTGTGATCGCAGCGGCGCCTGTATTCACCACGCGAATTCGATTATCGGTGTTGTCGGCGATGTAGATGTTTCCGGAACGATCGACAGCGACGCCGCTCGGACCGTTAAGATTCGCCTTTAGGGCCGGACCTTTATCTCCGCACGCGTCTGTAGGAACGGCGCAGGTCGTGCCGTGGGCTCCCGCGACGGTATTGATATTCCCGGGCTGAATCGTGACTCCGGCAACCTTGATCGGAGTACTTTGGGCATTCACCACGCGAATGACATTGTTGCCCGGATGACCCGGGTTGCCGTCCGCGATGTAAATGTTGCCGGCACTATCCAGGGCCATTCCGATGGGGAATGCCATCTGACCCAGTGTAGCGGCCACGCCGTCCGTATATCCGGGGCCTAAGTTAATATCACCTGCTACGGTCACGATGGTGCCAGGCTGAATTGGGGTTCCCGCGATGATGATTGTTGAGGCTTGCGTGTTTATGACTCGGACGACAGAATCCGCAGTATCTACGATGTAGATGTTGCCTTTAGCATCCAGGACGACGTTGCCGGGGCCGGACAACTGAGCTTGGAGGGGAGGGCCGCCATCGCCACATGTCGGATTCTGATTCGTGCAGGAGTTGCCATCACCGGCGATGGTGGCAATGGATCCCGGGGCAATCTGCACGCCTGCGATGGTGATGGCTTCCGTCTGACTGTTGACGGCGCGAATCCGGTTATTGACGGTGTCTGCGATGTACCAGTTCGAGTGGGCATCGGCTGCAACCCCCGTCGGGTTCTGCAAAGCGGCATCGGTCGCCTTTGGTGCGCCGTCTCCTGAATAGCCCTCATTCAGCCCAACGCCGATGACCGTGTTAATGTCACCGTTGCTGTGAGTGACTTCACGAACGGCGCTGTTATTGCTGTCAGCAATGAAGATATTGCCCGTGCCGTCGACAAACACACCGGTGGGCGCATTGAGCTCAGCAACGAGGGCTGAGGAGCCATCTCCGAAAAATCCCTGCGTGTAAGTTCCGGCGACGGTATTAATTTTCCCATCCGCATGGGTTACCTCGCGGACGATTTGACCTTGCGTATCGGCGAGGAAGATGTTTAAGGAGCCGTCCACAAACACGTCATCCGGGAGATTAAGTTGTGCCGCTGTGGCCAGCCCCGTATCTCCACAGGGGGGAAGATTGCACACCGTAAAATTACCCGCGACCGTGGAGATGACGCCCGACGCACTGTTCACGAAGCGGATAGCGAAATCGCTGGTATCCGCGATGTAGATATTTCCGGAGCTATCGAGCGCGACGCCGTTGGGAAGGTTGAGCTGCGCGCTAATGCCCGCACCTGTATCACCGCAGAACGGAGGGCCACCCGAAGGGGTGCAGGCGGTGTAGTTTCCCGCAATGGTGGCAATGTTTCCCGGTTGAATGGTCACGTTCGCAACTGTAACCTGCGAGGCCTGCGTATTTACTACACGGACCACACTGTCGCCGGTATCGGCAATGTAGATGTTGTTCAAGCTGTCCAGGAAAACGCCGGCGGGAGCGGTCAGGAACGCGCTCAGCGCCGACGCACCATCCCCACAAGCAGGGGGAGCCGCGCAGGACTGGCCGTTTGTATTCCCCGCCACGGTGCCGATTGCGCCTGCGGAGATGTTCACCCCGTTGATGTTGAGTGTGCTCGATCCGGTATTAACTACGCGGATGACGTTGTTCCTGCTGTCGGCGATGTAGACGTTTCCATTGCCATCCACGGCAATGCCTTCGGGGGCATTGAGCGACGCGGTGGTGGCCGCTGATCCATCGAAGAAGTAGTTCGCAACGATGTCGCCGGCGAGGACGGTCAAATTATGGGAAGCGTCCACCTTAAAGACACGGTTGGAGAAGGGGTCGGAGATGTAGGTATTGCCATTGAATTGGACCACTCCCCACGGAAAACCAATGCTCGCGGAAGCCGCTGCCAGATTGTTCGGGCCGCCGCCAGCAACCGTGCTAATGACTTGACCATAAGCAGCGGAGGTCAAGATCAGGAAGATCAAAGCCAAGACCGCTGGGAATACGCCTGTTTTTCTCTGCATAATTACTGGCCCTTCGCATCGACGAACTGCTTTCGTCGAACCACCTGAGTGAGTATTCCGGACGCGATGAGCGCAAGCGGCGCCAAGCAATGCACGCGAATGCGACTACGCACCCCGGCTCGGGAATTCACGAGGGCCCTCCTTTTTTCGCTTTGAAAACGTTGTTCGTGGTCGCAAGAACAACGGGGGGTTGTAACCAGGTCTGAAACGCTGGACCTAACTAGGTGGTTTGTACCATCCGTCTGGGTGAAAAGTCAAAAAAAAAGGGCCGAGTGGCGGTTTGAGAGGGTGAGATGGAGTTTGCAAGCCGAAAGTGTTGAGAATGGGCAGCTTGGGACTCGGGGGGGGCCCGACTAGAGTCTTTAGTCCCTAAGAGCTTCAGCCCCTTGCGACTAAAAGACGTAGCCGTTATCGTTGCGCCAGTTCTTGGACGTGCTCTCCCCATGGTACGTTGGTCATTTAAACGAGTAAATCCCCCTTTTACACACACTAAATGGTTGGGCAAACTGTCCGTCGCAAGTGTGTAGAAATTTGCATATTTGGCATCGGGAATTACGATCAAGGCCTTATTTTAGGTACCAGTAGCGGGGAAGTTATTTGTTGTTCTTTCATTTGATTGTATGATTTTGGTCCCAGTTCGAAGAGATGGTTGCATTTGGCGGGGCGAGTGCTCTTCCAGTATCGAAGATAGTGAGCCCCTAGGTTTTAGCGTTCTTGCAAGGGCAGCTCGACGGTCAGCGTGATTGCGAGAATTACACCGAATTTCTGGGGTCACAGACTGTGACTGAGAGGGCGGAGCTACATCAGGGCGGGTAGAAAAGCTGAGCCAAGTGATTGTGATTCCAGGGTGGCAAACCTGAAAATCCCGTCGCTTTACCGTCTTTACCTGCGGAGCAGATTGGGATAGCATCACGAGCAAAGAGCAAGCGGGGCAAGGTTTTTGTCGGAGTCTTCCGGGTGCGGCGCACCGTGCCCCACGAACAAATCCGAAACGATCGACGTTCTGATTCACTTGAGAGGAACAATGAGGACAATTTATCGATTTCCAGTGTTGGTGGCGGGGATGCTGGTAGGGCTGTTGATGATGTGTGCCGCACAAGCAGATCCGCAAAGCAATGGGGCAGTGAACACGGCGTCCGTCAGTTCGCAAGCCAGCAACGTGCCGCAATTTCAGGAGCGGGATGCGCGTTACCGGATGGTGGCGGGCGATGTGTTCGATGTAAATTTCGACTTGACCCCGGAGTTCAATCAGCAGGCCGTGAGTGTTCAGCCGGACGGGTATGTGACCTTACGCGGAGTCGGCGAAATCAAGGTGGATGGAATGACCACGCCGCAGTTGCGTGAGGCGATTCGCAATGCCTACAGCAAGACGCTGCATGATCCCATCATCTCGATTACGTTGAAGGATTTCCAGAAGCCATTTTTCATCGCCGACGGCCAGCTTGGCCATCCTGGGCGCTACGAAATGCATGGTCCGCTGACTCTGTCGGAAGGGATTGCGCTCGCAGGCGGGTTTCTGGAGACGGCAAAGCACTCGCAGGTGGTCCTGTACCGTCGCGTGAACGATCAATGGACCTCCGCTCAGCTCGTCAATGTGAAGAAGATGGAAAACGGGCGGGACATGCGAGAAGATCCACTTTTGCACCCCGGGGACATGCTGTTCGTACCCAAGAATCGTTTTTCCAAGATCAAGCCCTTCATTCCGACCACGAACGTAGGCATGGCGGCATACGCTGCCCAATACTAGGAAATCCAAGAACAACGAGGTCCGACTATGAGCAATCAAGAATTGATACTACCCAGTGGGACGCCATCTTCCAGCTTTACGCTTCGGGATCTGCTGGCGATCGCGTTCCGGCACAAACGGACGGCAGTCATCTGCTTCGCCGGAGTTTTGCTGGGCACAATGTTCGCGGTGCTGGCGAATCCCTATCGCGCGTCGACCAAGTTCCTGATATCGCATGAACGCATGGATCCAGTGGTGACGGCTACGCAGGACGGTCCCGAGATGCGACGGCCGGATGTGACGGAAGAAGAGATCAACTCCGAGATCGAGATTCTTAAGAGCGGGGATGTCACGCGACGGGTGGTGCTCGCAGTCGGGTTGGACAAGAAGAAATCGCTCTCCGAATACATCCTGGGGCCGGCAACTCCCGAGGAGAGAATTGCCAAGGCGGCGGACCGGTTGGCGGGAGAACTCAAGATTGAGCCGGTGAATAAGAGTCAGGTGATCACCGTTACCTACACGTCGCACGATCCCAAGCTGGCCGCGAAGGTACTGCAGGCCGTGGGCGCGGCGTATATGCAGCAGCATAAGGACGTGTTCAACCCGCCGGGACAGGCGGCGTTCTTCGATCAAGAGGCGCAGCGATACAAGAAGGACTTGGCGGTCGCGGAAAACGAGATCAACAAGTTTGCGGAAAAGCAGAATGGAGTGGCGCCGCACGTGGAGAGGGACATCGTGCTGCAGAAGTTGAGTGATTTCCGCTCGGTGTTGCAGCAAACCAAGGCCGACCTGGCCACCGACGACGAGCGTATCAATTCGTTGCGGAAACAGACTGGGACGACGCCCGAGCGTCTGACAACTTCTACCTGGAAAGAAGACGACTATCAGGTGCTGCAGGGGCTGAAGAGCACGTTGATGAGCCTGCAGCTGAAACGCACCGAATACCTGATGAAATACCAGCCGGACTATCCGCTCGTGCAGGAGGTTGACCGGGAGATTGCGCAAACGCAGGCTTCCATCGCCGCTGAGGATAGCAAGCCCATCCGGCAGGAGACCACGGATCGCAACCCGACCTACGCATGGATCAATGAAGAACTGGCCAAAGCCGAAGCGGAGCGCAGCGGTCTACAGGCGAAGTTGTCCGCGACCCAGGCCACGGTGGACCAGTACGAAGCGCAGGCTCGAGACTTGCAGCAGAAGGGGTTGATCGAGCAGGACCTTAACCGTGACATGAAGAACGACGAGGACAACTACCTTCTATACCTGCGCAAGAAGCAACAAGCAATGATGACGGACGCATTGGACAACACGCAAATTGTGAACGTCTCCATTGCCGAGCAGCCGGTCGTACCCACGGCGCCGTACAGTTCTCCGGCGCTCATCGTGCTGATCGGTACGTTGGTCGCAGGCACGCTGACCTTGGGGGTCGTGTTTGCACAGGAATACCTTGATCCATCGTTCCGTACACCCTCCGAAGTGGCCACGGGCCTACCGATCCCCTTGCTGGCGGCAGTTCCATATCGCCTGAGTGGATTTCATGGCAATGGCAACGGCAACGGGAATGGACACGGATCGCACGGGGACGGCAAGGTGCATTCCTCCGATGAATCGATTTCGATGACTTCCTGACGTCATTCTTAAGATAACCATCGACTACGGATGCCCTTTCACCTTTAGGTGCGACGGGCTCCAGTTTCTTCAACCGCAAGCAAGCGTGACCTCGGCCGATCGGCCAAGAAGGGAATTTGGGGCATCATGAGCAGAAACTTTGAACTCCTGAACCAGATGGGTAAGGCGGTGGTGTTGCAACCAGAACCGGAGGCGAGACCGGTTCCGCCGGTGGCAGATCCGTCCAGCTTTCTTCCAGGGCTGGAACTCGATGGAATCGCCCGTGACGAGATCACGAAACTGGTTCATCGGACCTTCCTGCTGGCCGGAGCCGACGGACCACGCCGGGTAGTATTCACTTCCACCGAATCTGGAAATGGCGGGACATGGGTTTGCGCCCACGCCGGCGAGATGCTGGCCTCGCAGGTCGGCCGTTCGGTGTGCATTGTGGATTGCAACCTACGGTACCCCTCTATGCACAAGGAATTCATGGTAAAGAATCACCATGGGCTGGCAGATGCGCTGCTCGGAGAGGGCCCCATCCGTCAGTATGCAACTCAGTTGCGTCCCAATCTCTGGCTGGTAAGTTGCGGCGGATCTTGCGACAGCGCACTGGGTCTTCTGACTTCGGATCGGATGCGCAGGCGAGTTGCTGAATTGAGCGCTGAGTTCGACTATGTTCTGTTTGACGTGGCGCCGCTGAACGCTTCAAACCACGGCGTTATTCTGGGGCACTTGGCCGATGGCGTCGTGATCGTACTCAAGGCGCATGCTTCGCGCCGCGACTCAACTCGGGAAACGATTCAAGGACTGCAAGCCTCGAAAGTGAAAGTGCTGGGTGCAGTGTTGAATCAGCGGACCTTCCCGATTCCAGAGAAAATTTACAACCGCTTGTAAGTGGCAGCATGGCGAGTCGGAGATAGGGAAAGCCGCAGTTTTTGAATCCCGCTCCGGCGCGTTGCGCAGCCAACACCTTCCTTTCCGTATTCATCGAGTTGTTTGTCCGCGGTGAATGGCCAGTTTTCACGAAGCGCCTGGCCTCGACCCAGAAAGCGTTCGCCTTCAAAAATCACTGCTGAGAGGATTTCCTGATGGGCGCGATGAAAGGCCAAGTACTAAGCAGCATCACCAAGCTCTGCGACTTGGTCCTCCTGGTTGTTGCTTTTACCATAGCTACGCTGCCTCATATCGAGGCTTCAGGGTCAGTTTCACTCATCCAGTTCCTGCAGTACCGGATCAGGCTGTTCGATCTAGTCATTTTCTCCGTCCTTTTGGGGAGCTGGCAGCTCGTCTTCGCGAGCTTTGGACTTTACGGCTCTAAGCGGCTGACGAGCCGCAAGAGCGAGGCCTTGGACGCTTTCAAGGCGACGACGCTATGCGCCGGGGTTCTCGCACTTGCCTCTTTCCTGCTCAACTTCCAGTGGGTGACGCCGAATTTCGTACTGACTTTCTGGGGCTGCAGCACCGGCATGGTTGTTGGCACGCGCATGGCGGTTCGAACCTGGCTGCGGCGGTTGCGGATGCACGGGCGCGATTCGCGCAACATGCTGATTGTCGGTTCCAATCTGCGCGCCATTGAATTTGCCAAGACCATACGGTCAAAACCCGAACTGGGTTATCGCATTCTGGGTTTCGCTGACACAGAATGGAGCGGCATTGGGGCACTCCAGGAGCACGGCTGGCAGGTGGTGTGCGATCTCGACAATCTGCGCTCCTTTGTTCGGCGCAGCGTGGTAGACGAGATCGTGCTCACGGTGCCGATGCGTTCGTTTCACGATTTCGCTTCCGATGTCGTCGCCATGTGCGAACAGCAGGGCATCGTGGTGCGGGTGCTGTCGGATTTGTTCAACTTGAAGCATCGCTCTTCGAAGACGGAGGAGTTTGAAGGCTCACCAGTAATAACGCATTACAGCGGGATTGCTGAGGGTTGGCCCACAACCATCAAACGTTCGATTGACTTCATGTTGTCTCTGCTGCTGCTGATCGTGGTTACGCCCGTACTTCTGCTGACCGCGATCCTGCTCAAACTTACATCTCCCGGCCCCGTGTTCTTCATACAGAAGAGAATCGGCCTGAACAAGCGGGTTTTTCATATCTATAAGTTCCGCACCATGGTCGTGGGCGCGGAGAAGAAACTGCGCGATGTGGAGCACCTGAACGAGGTTTCGGGACCAGTATTCAAGATCAGGAACGATCCCCGGCTTACGCCCATTGGCAAGTTTCTGCGCAAGACCAGCATTGACGAACTGCCTCAGCTGTTTAACGTTCTGAATGGCGACATGAGCTTGGTCGGACCACGTCCGCTGCAGTTGCGCGATTACGAGCTGCTTACCGAGGCAGGCGAGGACTGGCAGCGCTGCCGCTTCAGCGTGCGCCCTGGCATTACTTGTTTATGGCAAGTGAGCGGCCGCAGTTCATTGCCATTTCACAAGTGGATGGAACTGGATCTGCAATATGTGCGCAATTGGTCGCTTTGGCTTGACGTTCAGATACTGGCCCGGACCATTCCTGCGGTGTTTCGGGGAATCGGCGCGGCCTGATGCTCACGCGGGAACCCAGTTTGGCAGAAGGGAATTCGGAGGAGAAGCTGCCGCTATTTCCAACAATGACGGAAAGCGAGAAGCAGCAAGTCCTGTTCGAATGGAACCAGACGGCATGTGATTATCCCTGGGAACAATGCCTGCACGAATTGATCGAAGAGCAAGCCGAGAACCGGCCCGAGCAAATTGCGGTGGTCGGTTCCGGCCGACGGCTTTCGTATCGTGAATTCAACGATAGCGCCAACCAGTTAGCCCACTATCTGCGCAGCCGCGGAGTGGGACGAAACCAGCGGGTTGGAATCTGTCTCGACTCTTCACCCGAACTGGCAATTGCGGTGCTCGCGGTCCTGAAGTCAGGCGCCGCGTGCGTGCCGCTTGATCTTGGTTATCCCACCGACCGCCTGAAGTACATGCTGGACGACGTGCAGGCCCGGGTGGTAATCACAGGAGAAGACGCACTTCCGGCGGTTGTGCCGGAGGACTGCGAAGTAATTTCGTTGACCGGCGCCAGGGCTGCCATGTCGAGTCAGCTGCGGACGAATCCGGAAAGCGATGTTACCCCCGCGGATGTCGCTTACGTAGTCTATACGTCGGGTTCTACCGGAAAGCCAAGGGGGGTTCTGCTCACACATGCTGGGCTGGTGAATTACAACACAAACGCAGCTCGCATGTATGCCATCACTCCACAAGACCGGGTACTGCAATTCTGTTCGATTAGCTTTGACATCGCGATCGAGGAAATGTTCATCACCTGGTTGAGTGGAGCGACCCTGGTGCTGAAGGACGAGGATGTGCCGCTCGCGGTTCCCGAGTTCTTGAAGTGGACAGAGAAACAGGGGATTACGGTTCTGGATTTACCGACCGCCTACTGGCATGAGTGGGTCCATGAGTTCGCTCAACTGGAGAAGGTGATTCCATCCGGCTTGCGACTGGTCATCGTGGGAGGGGAGAAGCCGTCTTCGCAGGCGTACGCGAAGTGGTTGAATTCGGCGGCGAAAGGCGTGCGCTGGATTAATACCTACGGACCCACCGAGACCAGCATCTGCGCCACTGCCTTTGAACCGAAATATGAGGCGGGAGAGCCGATTCCAGAGAATATTCCGATTGGGCGTCCGCTGGCGAATGTTCAAGTTTATCTGCTTGATTCCAAGCTCAATCCAGTTCCCGTTGGCGTTGACGGCGAATTGCACGTCGGAGGAGTGGGGGTTGCGCGCGGTTATCTCAACCGCCCCGAGTTGACCGCGGAGAAATTTATTCCCGATCCATTTTCATCCAACCCCGAAGCACGGTTATACAAGACGGGTGATCGAGGCCGGCATCTGCCTTCTGGTGATATCGAGTTTCTGGGCCGGGTCGATGATCAGATCAAGATTCGCGGTTTTCGGGTTGAACCTGTCGAAATCGAAAGCTTGCTGGCCAAGTATCCCGGTATTCGCGATGCGGCAGTGGTGGCGAGAGAGGATGCAGACGGCGGCAAGCAACTGGTGGCGTATTTCACAGTTATTCAGGGCGCGAAGCCGGTTCTGGCGGAACTTCGCCGTTACCTACTGGAACAGCTGCCGGACTACATGGTGCCATCAGCCTTTGTTGACTTGCCGGTTATGCCGCTGACTCCGAACGGCAAGATTAACCGGCGCGACCTGCCGGCGCCACAGTTTGAGCGGTCGGCGGCAACATTTGCGATGGCGACTGACCCGTTGCAGGTCCAATTAGTGGGTCTCTGGGAAGAGGTGTTGGGCAAGCGGCCGATTGGTATCCGCGATAACTTTTTTGAGTTGGGTGGCCACTCGTTGTTGGCGGCCAGACTGATGCATCGCACCGGGCAGGCATTGGGCAAGACTCTGCCGCTGGCAGTGCTGTTTCACGCTCCGACCATCGAGCGACTCGCCACCGTGCTGCGTCACGACGAATTGTCGCGACACTGGTCCTCGCTTGTACCGGTGCAACCCGTGGGCGCGCAGCCGGCTTTTTTTTGCATTCACGGAATCGGCGGCAATGTTCTCGGTTTTAATCGCCTCGGGCAGCACATGGCGCCCGACTATCCGCTTTACGGTTTGCAGTCCCAAGGCCTGGACGGGAAGAACCCGTGCCTTACCAGCATTGGCGCGATGGCTTCCCTTTACATCTCGGAGATGCGTGGGGTGCAGCCGCATGGCCCTTATTTTCTCGGCGGATTTTCTTTCGGCGGCTTGGTCGCCTACGAAATCGCGCAGCAACTCCGCGCCGCAGGCGAGGATGTGGGGCTCCTGGTGCTGTTTGACACCTATCCTGGCGACGTGAAGACCGGGGCGGTTTCTTTGTTAAAAGCGTTGTTCAAGCCGTCACGGAAGCATTGGTTGCACGATGTGCCACGGGCGGTGGAAAAGAAGATTCGACGGACCTGGCGCGGCTTGCATGTTCCCAAGTCACTCTGGAATGTTCACAATGCAAATCGTGCCGCCGCTTCGAAATACATTCTACAGCCGTACCCGGGCAAGGTGACTCTGGTACGCGCAACCGAAAAACCTCTCGAGGGTTCGTTCGATCCTCATGCTTTGTGGAAGGATCTAGCGGGCCGTCTGGTAGTTCACGAGATTGCGAGCGATCACTACGACATTTTGCTCGAGCCGCAAGTGCAGAAGTTGTCCGATCGTCTGAAGGGCTGGATTGATGCCGCACGATCGGAATACGAACGCGCCGGCGTTAGCTTGCAGGCGTCCTAACTCAACTTTCGCAGTCTTTGCAACCAAGTAAACACGAGAACCCAACTTTGCCTGAGACAGACATTCAAGAACCTGAGGCGTCGGTTGCGCAAAAGCCCGCAACCGGGTGGTTTTCGGCCGCGCTGGAGCGGCTATTTCCGGCCCGGTTTCTTGGTATCAGTCATGAGACGGTGATGTCACGGTTCGTGCCCTGGCTTCATAAGGGAGGCTGTGCAGTCCTCGATCAGGGGCTGATTTCCGGTTCCAACTTTGTGGTGAGTATCCTCCTTGCCCGGTGGTTGGTTCCGGAACAGTACGGAGCGTACGCAGTTGCTTTCGGATTCTTCGTTCTGCTGTCGCTGGTTTATGGCTCTCTGGTTCTGGAGCCGATGGCGGTCTTCGGCGGGTCGTCTTACCGCAAGAGTTTGCGGGGATACCTGGGTTCTTTGATCTGGATTCATGTGGCGATGTCGCTGGCGATTGCGGCGGCGTTCGGCGGTAGCGCATTCATCGCCTGGAAAGTGGCGCCGGCGAGCGGGTTGGGCGGAGCGTTGGCGGGCGTGACCATCGCGTCCCCGTGTGTGTTGTTATTTTGGCTGGCTCGACGCAGCTTCTATCTGGAACTATCACCGGCAAAAGCGGCGGTCGGGGCGTTGATCTACTTTGCCATCAGCCTGGGCTTGCTGTTCTTGGTGTATCGGCGAGGCTTGCTGTCGCCATTCAGCGCTTTCGTACTGATTGGGATAGCGGCCCTGGGCACGGGTATCTATCTGCTGGTGCGATTGCAAAAAGAACTGCGCCCCGGCCCTTTTGATCACCCTGTCAGTGAAGTCTGGGGACGTCATTGGCGTTATGGGTGCTGGGCCTTATTGAGTTGCGTGGCCAGTTGGGTTCCCGCCAACATCTACTATGCGCTGCTCGGTTCGTTCAAAACCATGGCGCAGTCCGGACAATTGAAAGCGTTAATGAATTTGACGTTGCCAGTCGAACAGGTCAAGGTCGCGCTGGGCCTGCTCTTTCTGCCATACGCAGCTTCGGTGATCGGGCGCGAGGGGAAAGCCAGCGCCGGGGCTTTGAGCCGAAGGATGACGCTGGTCGCGGTCGGGATAGCCATCGCGTATTGGGCGGTGATTTTATTCTGGCAAGGAGCGGCGTTTCACGCGCTCTACTCTGGCCGCTACATCGAAGTCACCCATTTGTTGCCGATCGTGGCGCTGGGTTCGATTGCTTGGTGCGGCAGTTTTGGCTCGGCCATCGCCTTGCGGGCAATGGAGTCTCCCTCTTCGGTGTTTGTGGCGTTTGCGCTGGCAACCGCCGCCTCGCTGGTGATCGGGATTCCGGCCACTTGGTTTTACGGTCTCTCCGGGGCCATTTGGGGCACGAATGTGTCAGATGTGCTTTCCTGGATCTTCCTAGTGTGGATACTGCGTCGCAAGGCAGCCGGACGTTCGCTCGGGATCGAGCGGTTGGGCGCGTGGCGCGGAAGACAGGAAGCAACCGCTGCCGAGGGAGTGTCTGACTAAGCCTTGGAACAGCGTGAGAGGGTGTGCGCTCATCCGAACGGACGTGACAACAGGATCTTAGAAAGGACGGGACGGAAGAATGGCAAAGAAGTTTCACGATTTTGAACTGCCGAAACGAGGCCTCTATTCGAAGCAGCGGAGTAAGCCGACGAATGCCTATCGCAAGCTACGCCGGAAGTTGTCGAGAACGGGGCTGCGTGCACCGCTGGTTTGGTTGCGACATCACGGCTTCCGCCCGGCCGACGTTTTTCTTGGGTCCTACCCGCGGTCGGGGACGACATGGTCGCGGTTCGTGCTGCTGGAAATCCTTACCGGCCACGAGGGTGGATTCGATGAAGTGAACGGCATGTTGCACGGAGTCGGCAATCAAGCAACCGGCGCTGCTGTGCTTCCGGGCGGCGGCCGCCTGCTGGCAACGCACGAGCAATATCGCAAGCAGTATCACAAGGCCATCTACCTGGTGCGGGATGTCAGAGACGTGATCCTGTCGGAATTTGCTTACACTACCGCACTGGAATTTTTTGAGGATGACCTGGACGCATTCATTTCCGATTTCTTGCGCAAGAAGGTGAACCCCTTCGGGCCCTGGCAAAAGCACGTTGCCTCCTGGTTGGACTCTCCCATTGGAGCCACTCCCAACCTGTTGAAAGTTCAATACGAAGAGCTGCGCAAGAATCCGCTAGAACAATTTACGCGGATTGCCACGTTCCTAGGAGTCGATAGTGACCCGGCCTTGATTCAACGCGCCATCGAGCACAACTCGCTGGCCAAAATGAAGGAGAAGGAACGGGTTGCGCCGCAGCGCGCTTCGGTGAAGGGTCAGTTTGTGCGAAAGGGCGAGGTGCAGGGATGGCGCGCAAAACTGACGCCCGAACAGGTGCAATTCATCACGCAACACGCGGGCAGCATCTTGCAGAGACTCGGGTATCCGCTGTCGAGCCAGGAAACCGAGGGCGAGCGGGTGCTTCAAAGTTTGTCACGATAGGTGAGGGAGACAAGAATGTACGGAAAAGCAGCTGATCGTCCGGCGCGGGGGTGGTTTTCGTGGGGCGCGATTGCGGGCATGGTCGGGGTCACGGCCTTTGCGATTTGGTTCATGCCCATGTTGCCGGCGATCTCCTTCGATGATGGAACCATTCCCATTCTGGCCGATGCCGGGTTATTTTTTATTCTGCTTTGCGTCGTCGTCGGCACCGCGATCGTGAAGAAGGTAGATGAGCGAAGGATGATATTCCGGCTGGCGCTGACGATTTGGTGGATGCTGTTGGTGGACGAAGTATTCTTTAGCCGCGTCAATACCAGCTTCGGCATAGGCAAAGGGCAGTTTTCGCTGTATGCATATGCCGAAGCCGCGATGTGGCTGGCCTGCGGAGCGGTGTTGTTTATCCTGACGTTACGCAGCCCCGGATACCTGCGTCAACTGTTCCAGGGTACGTCCAAGTGGTTAACGTTTTTTGTTTTGACTTGTCTGATTTCAATTGCCTGGGCGCCGGGCCCTGCGTACGCAATGGCGTGGGGCTTTAAACTGGTTCTGGCCGTTTGCCTGCTGCAACTCTGCGCCAGTCTGATCAAAGACGTCTCCGACATTGAGTTGTTTCTGAAAGTTACCGCCGCAGCCTTCGTGTTTTTGACGGCGCTGCCTGTCTACTACGCCACCAAGGAACCAGAGGGATTCTTTTTTGAAGGTAGACTCAATGCTGACCCCGACCTCTTGAGCCCATTGGCAGCGGCGCTAATGGTGATATCGATGATGCTGTATGCCATGACCAAGAAACGACAGTGGGTGGTCACTGGACTCCTGGGTGCGGTCGTCATGCTGCTGGGCTTCGGAAAGGCTGGGGTCATCGGGGGTTTTCTTGCGGCAGGCATTTTCATGCTTCTGCAGAAGAAGGTTGTGCGCAGCCTCGGCCTGATGGTGGGCTTAGGCGCTTTGTCGGCGCTGATCATTTCGGTCACACCCCTAGCAGGTTACCTGCAGAGCTATCAGGGCGGTTCCACGCTGACGGGGCGAACCGTGATCTGGGGCAAAGCGATCACTGCCATGAAGCAGAGTCCAATTTTGGGGCGCGGTTATCTGGCCACGTTTTTTTCATGGGAGAACACGAGCGGGTTGGCTAGCGGAGCAGTTCACGTGCACAACGGCTTCCTGGAGGTTGCTTACAACAATGGAGCTCTCGGCGAACTGCTACTGCTCATGATTCATTTCATGATGCTGCGCAACATCTTCAGTTCGCTGAAAACCTGCAAGATGCTGCGGAGCCTGCGGCCGGACAGCAAGCAAGCCTGGCATGCTTACCTTCTGACCATCGGGTGCCTGGGTTTGTATGTCCATACGTTTCTTCAAGGTCTGTTTGGTGCGAACTTTGGGGGAAGATGCATGAGTCCGTACATGCTGTGGTTGGCCCTGGTCATGTTGACCGCAGTTACCCGCCGCGTGACTGAGACTATGCTGCAACAGGCGACACGCACCAGGGAACCGCTCTATGCCGTCACCGGCCTGGATGCGCTGGACTTGGTGCCATCGCGAAATTGACGCATTTTGAACCGAGATCCGGACCGTCTGAAATCATGAAAATTGCTCTGGTTCACAATACGTATCTCGAGCAGGGCGGGGAAGACGTCGTTTTTTGGCAAGAACGACGCTTGCTACGAGAGGCCGGGCACGAGATCCTGGAATACCAGCGCTTTAATCACGAAATGGACCAGTATTCGACGGCGCGCCGGCTGACGATAATTGGGCGCACGGTGTGGGCATCTGACTCATATCGCGAGTTCACGACGCTGCTAAGGCAGAACCGGCCGGACGTGGTGCACGTTCACAACACGTTCCCACTCATCTCGCCTTCAATCCTGTGGGCATGCCAGAGGGAACGGGTGCCGGTTGTGCACACCCTGCACAACTACCGGCTGCTTTGCCCGGGAGCGAACTTCATCCGTGATGGAAAACCATGCGAGGATTGCACCCAGGGCAGCATTTGGAAGTCGGTTGTGCATGGCTGTTATCGGGATTCACGCCCACAGACTGCGGCGGTAGCGCTGATGCTGTCTGTCCATCGCGCCAAGAAGACCTGGACACACGCAGTAGATCGCTACATCGTACTCACGGAATTCGCGAAAAGCCGGTTTGTGAATGCCGGCTTTGCGCCCGAGAAGATTTCGATCAAGCCCAACTGTGTCGATCCCGACCCAGGGAAACGGACCGGGGACCCAGCTTATGCTCTCTTCGTGGGACGGGTTTCGGAGCAAAAGGGAGCTCCGACTTTGCTGAAGGCATGGCGTCAACTGCCGAAGCATTGCGGCCTGCGAATTGTCGGGGACGGTCCTTTTAGCGAGGAAATGGAATCGCAGGTCAGATCCGAGGGGCTTTCCAACATCAGTTTCACGGGTCGCTTGCCGCGGGAACGCGTGATCGAAGAAATGAAAGGCGCGCGCTTTGTGGTGTTCCCTAGCCAGCTTTATGAGAATATGCCTCTGACGATCATCGAGGCGTTTGCCTGCGGAGTTCCGGTGCTGGCGTCAAAGCTGGGCGCCATGCAAGAGATGGTTAGCGAAGACCGTACCGGACTCTTCTTTCGAGCGGGCGATGCCGAAGATTTGGCGCGCACGGCGAAATTGGCATGGGAGCAACCGCAGCATATGCGGAAACTGGGCGACAACGCCCGCGCCGAGTATGAAGCCAAGTACACTGCGGCGGCCAATTATCGTCAACTTATGGAGATTTACCACAAGGTCATAGTGGACAACGCCGCAGAAGCTGGCAAAGACTGTGTCGCTGAACTCGATGAAGTATCCTCGGTCTAAGATTGTTTTTCCCCGTTTCTTGGAATCAGGTTTCGCTGAATTCAAGCTGCGGGCAGGGATGTGGAAAGTCCAGAATTGTGCCCGACCTACCGACTGGCCCGCGGTAGTCGAGTAGAGGCACAGGAAACCGCGAGGATTGGTCCCCCGATGACCTCTCTTTGTTCCAGCGGAGCCAAGAATAGGACGGCTCAGGTTGCCCAACATGGACAGCGCGCTTTTTCCTTCGTCACAACAAAACGACGTTGCGCTTGACCGCTTTGTCGCCATCAGCGTGGATGACGGGTCCGCAAGAGATGCGAGAACGGCGGACCTGCTTCACAAATATGGGTTGCAGGCAACTTTCTATGTACCTGCACGCAATCCGGAACGACCGGTGATTGCAGCGAGCGAGATTCGCGAAGTCGCGAAGCAGTTCGAGGTCGGCAGTCACACATTGAGTCATCTGCCTCTCAACCATATGCCCGACGCACGGGCGTCGCGGGAGATCAAAGAAGGCAAGAGCTGGTTGGAAGACATTCTAGGGGAACGTGTGATTTCATTCTGTTACCCGCGGGGTAAGTTCAATCGCACCACGCCTTCGCTGGTGCGGGACGCTGGTTTCCTTGGGGCGCGTACCACGCTCATGAATCTCTGCGATTTTCCCGAAAACCCCTTTTTGTGGGGAGTCAGCACCCAGGCTTTTTCGCATAGTACACTGATTCAATTGCGTCACGCATTGCTGGAACGAAATTTCGCCGGCATACGCAATTTTTTCCGCGACTTCCATGGCGCCACCGATTGGCAGGAACATTTCACTCACGCTTTAGACTATGTTGATAAGCACGGCGGCGTCGCACACCTGATTCTGCATAGCTGGGAGATGGAAGAGTTGGGGATATGGAACAAGCTGGAATCCGCCTTTGAATCAATTTCCCGGCGTGGATTGGCTTCGGTGACGAACGGGGACCTGTATCGTCTCTGGGGTTCCGCTAAGGCTGCACCAGCAGCCATTGCGGAACCGGTTGTTAGGAATAAATGATGGTTCTTCAATAGGTTACAGTGTTTGGACACGGAGTATTCGTCTCCCGTGCCTGGCCGTAGCGTTTGCTTTAAACTTACAGCAACGTACGATAGGGATGTACGGTTTGACGGGCTAAGATGGAATCTGCCGAGCGGTTGCGATCAGGGCAGGCCGCACATCTCCCGCACCTCTGGCCTGAGGCCCCGAAAACACTCTGCGCACGAGTTTGTTGAAACTGGGCTTTGGTAGGCATCGTGCTAGATTTTGGAGGTATGGGTTTGAACTCATCCGCCCCCAACCCGACAGAAAGCATGCCCTTCCCCACCATGAATTCAAAGTCACCCTCTGAGCTTAAACAATCCGGAAACAGAGATCTGCGCGACAAACTGCTGATCCCCGAATTAGTGAGGGCCAGGGCTGCACTGATGCCGGACGGAGTGGCTCTGGTGTCAGACGAACAGACTCTGACCTACTGTGAACTCGAAGTTCGCTCCAACCGGCTCGCCCATCATTTACGCTCGCTCGGCATCGGGCCCGAAATCATAGTTGGCTTGTGCCTGGGTCGTTCGCCGCTCATGGTGGTTGCCGCCCTGGCGATTCTGAAGGCGGGCGGGGCGTATATTCCGTTAGACCCCGACTACCCGGCAGAGCGTCTCCGATTCATGTTGGATGACGCCAAGGCAGCAGTCTTGATCGCGCGTCAGGAGGTTGGCGAGCGGATCAGCGGCGGACGCTGGAAGACTCTGGACATTGAGAGACGAGCGCTGCAGATTGCGGATTATCCGGAGGCCGCACCGCAAGTAAATATTTCTGGAAGTAATCTGGCCTATGTCATTTATACGTCTGGCTCGACGGGCCGTCCGAAGGGTGTGCAAATCACCCACCAGAGCCTGCTGAACCTGGTTCAGTGGCATCAGCGGGCGTTTGCGATTTCGCAATCGGATCGCGCCAGCCAAGTGGCCAGCGTTGGCTTCGATGCGGCGGTGTGGGAGGTTTGGCCTAATCTCGCGGCTGGAAGCAGCGTGCATTTTCCTGACGAAGCAGTCCGCGTGGCTCCCGAACCATTGCGAGACTGGCTGGTGGCGGAACGGATCACCGTCAGTTTCGTCCCTACTCCCCTGGCTGAAGCTCTGATTGCGTTGGAGTGGCCGCAGGAGACGGCGCTTCGTCTTCTGCTTACCGGCGGGGATGCCTTACACCACTACCCTTCGGCACGACTCCCGTTTCAACTGATTAACAATTACGGGCCGACTGAGTGCACCGTGGTAGCCACCTCGGGTGTGGTAGCAGCGGGCGGTCACCCGGACGGAGTTCCGCCGATCGGAAGGCCGATTGACGGTCTCCAAGTTTACATTCTCGACGAGCACCTGCAGCCGGTTCCGAACGGTGCCATTGGCGAATTGCATATTGCCGGGTATGGCGTCGGCCGTGGATACATCAATCGCCCGGGCTTAAATGCGGAGAAGTTTATCGCCAATCCCTTCAGTCAAACGGCCGGGGGCCGGATGTACAAGACCGGGGACTTGGCGCGCTACTTGCCCGACGGCCAGATCGCGTTTGTAGGACGCATTGATGAGCAGATAAAAGTCCGGGGCTATCGCATCGAGCCCGAAGAGATCGCAACACTGCTCGATCGATGCTATGGCGTCGAGACTAGTGTAGTGGTCGCCCGCGCCGAAAACGGGGATACGCGATTGATTGCTTATGTGGTGCCGACACACGGGGTGAAGCTCGACCATGATTCGTTGCAGGCATACCTCAAGAAGTATTTACCTGACTACATGATTCCCGCAGCGTTCGTGCGGATCGACCAGCTGCCGCTAGGACCGAACGGGAAAATTGACCGGGTGATGCTGCCGGCGCCCACCCCGGAAAATACCGACGAAGACAAAGTCCGGGTCGGGCCGTCCACTCCAGTGGAAGCGCGTGTAGTGGCCATTCTGGCGCAATTGCTCGGGGTCCAGAAGGTGGGCGTGCACGACAATTTCTTTTTCCTGGGAGGACACTCCCTGCTCGGCACTCAATTGATTGCGCGAGCCCGCGATTCGTTCGGCATTGAGCTGCCCTTGCGCACCGTCTTCGATTCGCCAACCGCGTCGCAACTCTCCGCCGAGATCGAGCGCATGCTACGCCAGACCCAAACCAGCGCTGCCGATTGATTTCTATGGCGACCCAGCCAGCCACTAGCTCGACATCCGGGGATGCTCCTCCATCCCACAGTCCGCCTGTCTTGAGCTTGTATCAATTGTTGGATCCGGAGGTCCTGGCCGATCCTTATCCTCTATATCACCGCCTACGCAACGAAGACCCGGTTCACTGGGACCCTTTCCTGCATGCCTGGGTGGTAACCCGTTACGAAGAAGTGGTACGCGTGCTTCAGGACTTTTCCGCCAATCGTACTTTCACGCCGCAGCAATTGGGAGAGATGGGTCTTTCCCAGTTGGGTCCAATCGCTGAAGTAATGGTAAGGCAGATGCTTTTTATGGACCCTCCTGCGCATACCCGGCTTCGCGGACTGTGTTCACAAGCTTTTACCCCGCGCAGGGTCGAGATGCTGCGTGCCCGTATCCAGGGGATCGCCGAGCGGCTGATCGACACCATGTTGCCGGCGGGGCGGATGGATGTGGTCCGGGACTTTGCTGCGCCGCTGCCGGCCACGGTGACTGCGGAGTTGCTGGGCGTGCCTACCACTGATCACGTTCAGTTGAAGGCGTGGTCCGCCGATTTTGCCGAGATGCTGGGTAACTTTCAGCACAACCCCGACCGCACAGAGCGCGTGCTGCGCAGCGTGCGGGAGATGACAGACTACTTCCGGGCAGCCGTTGCCGAGGCTCGTAAGCGTCCAGGGGAAGGATTGGTGCACCATCTGCTGTTGGCGGAAGTGGACGGCAATCGTTTGAGCGAGGAAGAAGTGATTGCCAACCTCATTGTCACCATGGTTGGCGGCCAGGAGACCACCACCAACCTGATTGGCAATGGACTGCTCACCTTGTTGCGCAATCCCGAGGTCCTGAAGCGACTGAGGTCGGATCTTTCACTGATTCCTTCTGCCGTTGAAGAACTATTGCGTTATGAGAGTCCCAGTCAGCACACTGCGCGCATCGCTCCCGCCGATGTTGAACTCGGAGGCAAAAGCATTAAGCGCAAGGATGCAGTGATCGCCGTGATGGGGGCTGCCAACCGCGATCCGCAACGCTTCCCTGATCCCGACCGGCTCGATATCACCCGTAAAGACAATCGGCATGTGGCTTTCGGGGCTGGCGCACACTTCTGTTTTGGAGCTCCGCTGGCACGGATGGAAGCGCAGATCGCTTTTTCTGCACTTCTGCAACGCCTGCCAGAATTGAAGCTTGAACCTGGGTCTGTCACTTGGCGAAATAATCTGGGTCTCAGAGGCCTGACTGCACTATGGGTCAGCTGGCCTGATGGATCCGAGCCGGCAGCAAGGACGAGCGCTTGAGTACGCAACTCGCACAGAATCCGAGGGGTCTGAAAGATGGGGGCGCGTGCCCGCTCGACACCCGCGCCTCTGTAGGCACAACTCAGGAACCGGGGAAGACGTATGCGCCGGTGTCTTTTGCGCAACAGCAGATCTGGGTGCACGCTCAGCTGGTTCCAGAAATTCCGATTTATAACGAGCCCATTACATTCCATCGGGATGGAACCCTGGATGTGCAGGTTCTGGAGCGCGTTCTGACGGAGATTGTTCGTCGTCATCAGGCGTGGAGAACCATATTTCGAGCAGTGGACGAAGAACCGGTTCAAGTTGTGCAGCCCGCTACGCCGGTTCGCGTTCGCATTGCGGATCTGAGGGGCTTACCCGCCGCGGCGCGGGAATCGGAAGCGCGCAGGCTGGCAGTCGAGGATGCTTTGCGCCCCTTCGATTTGTCGCGCGGTCCATTGTTCCGAACCTTGCTGGTGCACTTTAGCGATACCGAACACCGGCTATTTCTGACGCTGCATCACATAATTTTTGATGGATACTCGATTTACCGGGTACTGCTTCCCGAACTCGCAAGGCTCTACAAGGCGTTTAACGAGAATAAAGCCTCGGATCTTCCTGATCTCCCGACCCAATACCCTGATTTTGCGCGATGGGAGCAAGGGTGGCTTCCGCAAGGTGGACGTCTGGCCTCGCAACTGGCGTATTGGAGAGAGCAGTTAGGCGGAAGTCCTTCGCTTTTGCAGTTGCCCGCTGACCGGCCCCGGCCGCCGGCCCAGAGCTTTCGCGGCGCCATCCACCCTGTAAGCTTCCCCCGAGAGTTACGCGACGCTTTGAAATTGTTGAGCCAGCGTGAGGGCGCGACTCTGTTTATGGGATTGATTGGGGCGTTTGCAGTGCTCCTGTACCGTTATTCGTCCTGCGCGGATGTCAGCATCGGAACCGTAAGCTCAGGGCGGAAGCGGTCCGAATTGGAAGGCTTGCTGGGATATTTTCTGAATCCCGTCGTGTTGCGGAGCGACCTCTCTGGGGACCCAACCTTTCGCGAGTTATTGCGCCGGACCAGAGAAGTGACGCTGGACGCTCTGTCGAACGATGATGCGCCCTTTACGCAGGTGGTCAACGAGGTTGATCCCGACCGCAGCTTGAGTTTCAATCCACTGTTTCAAGCCCTCCTGACCCTGGAGCCACCCATGTCGGAGAGTCAGGATGGATGGACGGTCGCATTGACCCAATCGGAGGTAGATACCGGGCTTTCGAAACTGGACCTGTGTCTGGAACTCGATGATCGTGCCACTGGGCTGGTTGGGCGATTCAAGTACAGTAGCGACCTGTTCGAGCCCGCAACCATTGTGCGAATGACGGGCCACCTGACGACTCTTTTAAGAGGCATCGTCGCGAATCCGGACGAGCGAATCTCCCGTTTGCCGGTGCTCACGGAGGCTGAACGGCAACAACTATGCGTCGAGTGGAACGATACTGAAACCGAGCTTCCGGCCGCTGGCTATCTTCATGAACTATTCAGCGCACAAGCAGAACGCACGCCGGACAGGGTAGCGGTGGCCCAGGGAAATTGCCACTTAACCTATCGAGACCTGCAGACGAAAAGTGACAGATTGGCTGCTTTTCTGCAGGCTCGAGGCGTCGGCGTAGAGAGGCCGATCGGACTTTATCTTGAGCCCTCCTGGGAAATGCCGGCGGCGATTCTTGCGGTTCTGAAAGCGGGTGGGGTTTGTGTTCCGTTGGATCCAAGTTATCCGGCGGGAAGGCACTCTCACGCGCTAAAGGAAACCGGCATGAAGGTGCTGCTCACCCAAAGGCGTCTGCGAGGCCAAATCCCCACAGACGGCGCGGAAGTCGTGTGCGTTGACGATGAGGACATCTACGCTGGTACCGCGGAGCCGGTTCGTTGTTCGCTTCGAATGGATAACTTAGCGTTCGTAGTCTATACCTCTGGTTCCACGGGAAAACCCAAGGGGGTGCAGATTACGCATGGGAACCTGATCCATTCAACCTGCGCTCGCCCGATCTATTACGGTGCGAGTCCATCAAGGTTCCTGCTGCTCTCTTCCTTCGCGTTCGACAGCTCATTGGCAGGAATATTTTCGACCCTGTGCTACGGGGGTACGCTGGTATTGACGTCTGGCCCGGTGCCATCGAATCTGACGCAGCTTGCCAGTTTTGCCGAGCAGCATCAGGTCTCGCATTTGCTCTGCGTTCCCTCCTTATATAGCTTGCTTTTGGAACAAGCCACGGCCGGGCAGCTGTCATCGTTACGCGTGGCCATTGTGGCGGGCGAAGTGTGTCCGGTCGATCTGGTCGAGCGCCATTACAAGAAGCTTCCACGTGCTGTTTTGTACAACGAGTACGGACCCACGGAGGCTACTGTCTGGAGCACGGTTTACCAGTGCGCGGCAGGGAAATCTGAGAAGCTGGTTCCCATCGGTCGTCCCATACCGAACACTCGAGTGTATGTTCTGGATCCTCACCTGAATCCAATGCCCATTGGAGTACCGGGTGAGCTTCACATAGCGGGCGGCGGAGTGGCGCGCGGTTACCTGAAACGGCCGGAGGAAACCCGGGAAAGATTTGTCCCCGATATTTTCAGCGAGACTGCGGGCACGCGAATGTATAAGACCGGAGACCTGGTCCGCTACTTGCCGGACGGAAATCTCGAGTTGTTGGGGCGCCTGGATCATCAGGTCAAGATCCGCGGCTTTCGAATTGAGCCGGAGGAGATCGAAGCGGTTATCTCTGAGTATAGTGGCGTGCGGCAAGCGGTGGTGCTAGCGCGTCAAACCGAGGCGCATGAATCGAATTTGGTCGCATTCGTCGTGCCCGTCTCCTTCTCGCAGTTCGATGCCGACGGCCTGAAGCGCTTCCTCGGGACCAGGCTGCCGGGGGCGATGATTCCTGCCAGCTTCGTGGTGCTTGAGAGGTTGCCCTTGATGCCGAATGGGAAGGTGGACCGGAACGCTTTGTCCGTGCCCTCGCAATCCGCGTCGGAAGCATCGTCCCTGCCGGCTCGTGGCGAGATCGAAGCCAAGCTGCTGGAGATCTGGTCCGGGGTCCTTGGGAAGCAAGGCTTCGGCATGACGGAAAATTTTTTTGATCTGGGCGGCCACTCACTTCTGGTGGCAAAGCTTTTGCTCCGCATCGAGCAGCAATTTGAAAAACGACTCTCGCTGGCGAATGTTTTCCAGGCGCCAACCATCCGCCAACTGGCGGAGATGCTGAACGGCCACGGTATCGCGAGCTATCATCCGGCAGTGGTTCCGGTCCAGGCAAACGGTTCAAGGCCTGCGTTGTACTGGGTGCGAGGAGGTTCATTCTTACTTCCGCTTGCCAAGCGCCTGGGGCCGAATCAACCGATCCTGGGGCTGCATCTTCCGGCGGCAGACGCCAGCATCCTTCCCCTGCCTTACAAGTTCGAGGACATTTCGGCCGCCCTGGTGCGCCAGTTACAGGAAGTGCAACCCGAGGGCCCATATTTTCTTGCCGGTTTGTGCGTGAATGGAGTGATCGCCTACGAAATGGCGAGGCAACTCACGCAACAAGGGCAACAAATTGCCCTGCTGGCGATGTTCGACGCCCAGAATCCGGCATACTACGAGAATTTTTCCCAGCAGAGTCGCACCGAATTGCTGCTGCGGCGGACCGGGCATCACCTGAGGAATTTTCGCCGGCAAAAGCTAACGGAATACATGAGCGACCGCATGACGGGTATTCAGCGCAGGGCCAGCGTCCGATATTGGCGGATGCGCCACGCCATGGGTTTGTCCGTCGACCAGAGGCATTTGCAGGACTTGGATACCATCGTCCACCCAGCCTCCTTTGTCTATAGGCCGGGGGCTTACGCGGGCGAGGTTGTTTTCTTTCAGTCTACCGACTGGCCTCACGGGCAGTATTGGGATTTTCATGCCAGCTGGGACGGCCTGATTGCTGGGGGAGCACGGGTGTTCAAGATCTCTGGGGGCCATGAATCGATGTTCTACGAAGAAAATGTGGACCTCCTGGCCAGCGAACTCCAGGGCTGTCTGTCGGAAGCCATAGAGAGCCACGCCCGGGCTGTTGAACAGGTGGCTTGAATGGTGCTGTCATCGGAATCACCGATCGAACTTGGGACTCTCCCATTGAAAACTAGAAGCCGTTCCATGGCTGCTCCGCCTCGCTTCCGGGAGACGGTTTTTGAGGACTATCCGCAGATCGCGGAATTGGAGTCGCGGTACGGACTGCACCCCAAGAGCTACGAGGAATGGAAACACCTGTGGGTGCACAATCCTGCGTACTACGATTTCCGACGCTGGCCGATTGGTTGGGTTTGCGAAAACGAAGACGGGGAGATTGTCGGCAGTATAGGCAATATCCCGTTGGCTTTTGAGTTTGGGGGTCGTCCTCTGGTGACCGCGACCAGCCGGGGATTGGTAGTGGATACGCGATACCGCGCATACTCGTTCCCGCTGCTGAGCCGCTTCTTCGGGCAGAAGGAGGTGGATCTTTTTATAAACACCTCGGTGAACGAGAAGGTTTCCCGCCTGCATGAATTGTTTCATGCTCTGCGAGTGCCGACTGGTACCTGGGACCGTTCCTCGTTCTGGATTACGAACTATCCGGGATTTAGCGCGAGCCTGCTGAGTAGAAAGGAATTTTCCGGGCCGCGAGTGTGGAGCTATCCTTTGGCCGCAGGACTCTTCGTCCGGGACCAGTTGGCAAATAAGAGTGTGCGGACCAAACCCGGCCGTGCCCAGGTCAAGTTTTGTACGCAGTTTGACGAGAGATTCGACGACTTCTGGAAACAATCGCGAAAGCGCGGTTCTGGCCGTTTGCTTGCTGACCGCTCACGAGACGCTCTCAAATGGCATTTCAAATATGCTTTGCAAAAAGGCGAGGCTTGGCTGCTGACCGTCAACCGGGGTTCCAGACTCACCGCCTACGGGATTCTTTGTCGCCAGGATAATCCAAGCTTCGCGCTCAAGCGAATGCGGCTGGTGGATTTCCAAAGTGTGGATGAATCACAGGACGAGTTGAAACCTTTGCTGGTGTTTGCATTGGAAAGGTGCCAGCGCGAAGGCATCCACATGATGGAAGTTGTCGGCTTCTCGTCCGACAAGCAGCGAATCATAGACGGTATGAATCCTCACTATCGTGAATTGAGTTCGTGGCGTTATTTTTATCGCACCAATGAGTCGTCCTTGTCGGCCAGCCTGCGCGAAGCCAGCGCTTGGGATCCAACCTGCTATGACGGAGACAGCAGCCTCTAGGAGTAAGTCCCAGAGAGAAAGAGTGTACGAATGCAGGAGCTGACAACCCACCCTACACTGAGTGCCGCAGAGGCGGCGGGCCACACTTACCAGCCCCGTCCGGAGCCTGTGTTCGTTGTGGGGATGTTTCGCTCGGGGACTTCGCTGCTCTATGCCCTTCTGAACCAGCACCCGCAGATCGCATTGATGTATGAAGGTGACCTGGCACATCTGCAGGCCCTTTTCTGGGTTCCGCGCGACACCACGCGCTGGCTGAGACGATGGGAATTCTGGAATACGGCCCTGGAGCGTCACAAGTTCGATACCAGCGTGATTCCGGACGGTATCAGGGATCTCAAGACGGCTGTGAAGGCGGTGTATACAGAGTATGCCCGTCAGAAGAAAGGGGCGATCATCTGGGGATGCAAGTCACCCACCTATCATGACGAGGTGACCCGCCTTAGACGAACCTTTCCCGATGCGCGGTTCATCATTATTTGGCGGGATGTCAGACACATTTGTCGCAGTATCCTGGCGGCGGCGGAAACATCTCCTTTCTTCGCTCGTAGCGGAATGACGCTTCGTGCCATCGTGGGCTGTCAGGACTTGAAGACCGAATATGATTCGCTGGTGAAGCAAGGGGCACGGGTGCACCAGCTGAATTACGAAGATCTAGTGCGGGATCCCGAGAGCCATATGAAGGCGATTTGCGAATTCCTTGAGATCCCCTACGACAGCCGGATGAGTAACCTGGTTGGTGCGGATCGCGACGCGATCTCAGATTTCCGCCATCATTCGCTGGTGAAGGGTGAGAAAATCGTTGAAACCAGAAATGGGTCCGAGGGGCTTCCCCCGGAACTGCGGGACAAAATCGAGCGCTACGTCAAGATGTGGCGAAAGCGCTATCACGGAACCTGGCCGGCCTACCCGACGTCGCTCGAAACCGACCCTGCAATCCCATCTCTTTGGGAGAGGGCGTCGGACCGGGTCACCTATAGCTTCCTGCAGTTCACTCACCACTTTGCTCCAGTTATTTTCTCCTTTGTGCCCACAGCAGTTTGGAGGCGATACCGAACCTATATCGCAGCCAAGCGGATTCGCCGGCTGCTGGAAAAGGCGGGCCCGGAAAAGCGAGAACTGATACGCAAGGCCACTCGTGGGAATGAACAGTTGCTCAAGGAGATGGGTATTGACTTGGATGACATTCTCAAAAAGGATGGTTAAAACGACGCTCCTCACACGTTCTTGCCATCATCCCGATCCTCTGATTCCATGACTGTAAGAATGTCCTCAGCAGGCCAAAAACTGCGCTTGTTTTCCACTTCTCCGCAATCGAGCGCCGTGGAACCGGCGGACTATGTTTCCAGGGTCGTCGAGGTGGCGCGTTGGAGCGAAGCGGCAGGGTGCGAGGGCATTCTGGTGTACACCGACAATTCCCTGGTCGATCCCTGGCTGGTCGCGCAAATCATCATCCAGAACACGGCGAGACTATCGCCGCTGGTCGCAATACAGCCGGCATACATGCATCCCTACGCGGTAGCCAAGATGGTGAGTTCTCTGGGGCATCTCTACGGTCGAAAGATATACCTGAACATGGTGGCGGGCGGGTTTACCAATGATCTGGCGGCGTTGAATGACACCACCCCGCATGATAAGCGTTACGCCAGGCTGGTGGAGTACACGACCATCATTCAGGAATTGCTGAGGGGCCCAACGCCGGTGAACTATCGCGGCGAATTCTACGTGGTCGACAAGCTGCGGATGACTCCTCCGCTTGCCCCAGAACTGGCGCCGGAAATTTTTGTGTCGGGCTCATCGCCGGCAGGTTTGGCGGCGGCGCAGGCACTCGGTGCGACGGCTGTGAAGTATCCACAGCCGGCCGAGCAGGAGCCGGATTGCCACGACGCAGCCCTCAAAACCGGCGTGCGTGTTGGCATTATCGCGCGGAAGTCGGAAGAAGAAGCCTGGAGCATTGCCAATGAGCGATTCCCAGGCGACCGCAAAGGTCAAATCACTCATCAGCTGGCCATGAAGACATCCGATTCAGCCTGGCACAAACAGTTGTCACAAATGGCCTCGGCGCCCAACGGGAACGGCAGTCCCTATTGGCTGTGGCCTTTCGAGAACTACAAGACTTTTTGTCCCTATCTGGTCGGAAGTTATGACCGAGTTGCATCGCAACTGGCGAAGTATCTTGAACTCGGCCACTTGACGTTTATTCTCGATATTCCGGCGGCCCAGGATGAACTGGAACATATCTCCACCGTGTTTTCGAGCGCGCGGCAGTTGGTGACCAAGTGACCCAGCTTTTGCAGAACTGGATTTCCCGCGCGGCGCAACAGCGTCCGGAAGCTGTAGCCGTGATCATGCAGGACCAGTCTCTGACGTACGGCCAGTTGGAGGAATCCGCAAACCGGCTGGCGCGGCTATTGCAGGCGGCAGGATGCCGCCGGGGAGATCGCGTGTGCTTTGCGATCCCGAAATCTCCCGCTGCCATCATCTCCATTGCAGGGATTCTAAAAGCTGATTGTATTCACGTACCGATCGATACCTCGAGTCCGGCTCCACGAATCTCGAAAATTATTCGCTCCAGCGAGCCACGCTACATCCTAGGCGTGGAATCCTCTTCTGGCCTGCTGGAAGAATTGTTCGCGCAAGGAGAGTTCAACGACTCGGTAGGCGTCGGGTGGATGGAAACGTCTCCCGCCGAACATCGTAACTTCCGCGCCAAGTTTCACTGGGCGGACCGCAACAGCTATTCCGCCGAACCGCTGGAATCGAGTCAATGCGCCGCCGACCCGGCGCATATTTTGTTCACCTCCGGATCGACGGGCGAGCCCAAAGGAGTGGTCATTACCCACGCCAACGTCATTCATTTTGTGGAGTGGGCGGCCCGCTATTTTGGAATCACCGGCTCCGATCGAGTTTCATGCCATCCACCCTTGCATTTTGATCTATCCGTATTTGATATCTTCGGCGCGTTTGCTGCTGGAGCGCAGCTCCACTTGGTGCCCCCGAAGGTGGCGCTGTTGCCCAATAAGCTGGCGGAGTTTATTCGTGCTTCCGAACTGACGCAGTGGTTCTCGGTTCCGTCCGTACTGAACTACATGGCAAAGTTTGACGTAGTAAAGATGAATGATTTCCCAGCGCTGCGACGTTTGCTTTGGTGTGGAGAGGTGTTCCCAACGCCTGCTCTCATGTACTGGATGAAGCGGCTGCCGCACGTCACGTTCACCAATCTTTACGGGCCTACGGAAACCACCATCGCCAGCAGCTATTACACGGTTAAGTCGTGCCCCGCCGATGGAGCGCAAGCGATTCCGATTGGAACTGCTTGTGAGGGTGAGGAACTGCTGGTGCTGGACAACGATCAGCGGCCGACCCCGGTGGGCGAAGTAGGCGATCTGTACATCCGTGGGGCGGGCCTGAGCCCGGGGTATTGGCGCAATCCCACTGCCACCGCAGCATCGTTTTTTTCCTATGGTGAAGGTGAGCGAATTTACCGGACCGGAGATCTGGCGCGCATCGGGCAGGATGGTTTGATTTACTTCGTGGGCCGGCTCGACACCCAGATCAAGAGCCGCGGCTATCGCATTGAGCTGGGCGAAATCGAAACCGCTTTGCATGACATGCCGGAATTGAAGGAATGTGCCGTGGTGGCGCTTCCCACCGACGGCTTTGAGACAAGTTTGATTTGCTGCGCATATGTGGCGCGCGACCAAGGCGTCACACCGCCTGGCATTCGCAGCCAGCTCAGCAAGGTATTGCCGCCTTACATGGTGCCATCGCACTGGATGGTGCTGCCGCAACTCCCGAACAATGGGAACGGGAAAATCGACCGCCGGAAGATTCGAGAGCTGTTTGCGATCGAGTTAAAGACAAGCCGGGCAGCAGAACGAGGTCAAGACCGTAACTCTGCCCCCTCAAGTGCTGAAACCTTTCAGTCGGCTGATTCGATGGGCAGCTCAAGCCAACCGAAGAATGTGGTGAGCTTCAGATGAATATCGGTTTAGTCGCAGAGGAGTCAGTCGGGCTGTAGATGCTGCGGAACCTGGCGGCGGGCATGGCTTAGCGGGTGTGTGTTTGCGCGAGGAGGTTCAGGTTCGTTCGCAGCGTCTTTGGGTCGACGTTCAGCGTGGTGGCGGAATTCGCAGAGGCTTGTTCGAATATGGGACGGCGAACCGATTCGATTGAAAAGATGTACTTCCGTGTCTTGTGGATTTGAAGCTGTGGCACGTATGATTTTCGCAGGTTCGAGCGAGTTCTTCGCTCGCGGACCCTGTTTCCCCCGATGCCTGTCAGATGTCTTAAGCGAAGAACACGTTGCATCGTTGCTGATTGCGCACTTGTATTCCTGGTGGCTCTTTTCGCCGGGCGAGATGCCCGTGGTGCGAACGCTACGTCAAGCCTGACCGAGGACAGCGGCGCCACTCGCGCGAGAGCAAATGTGATTTTCTTCGTTGCCACCAACGGCAATGACCATTGGAGCGGGAAGTTGCCCGCTCCGAACACCCAGCATACTGATGGACCTTTTGCTTCAGTGGCAAGAGCGCAGATTGCAGTGGAAGCGTTGCTGCAAAACCATCCCATTTTACCGATTGTGGTGATGGTACGGGAAGGAACCTACTACCTTCCGTTGAGTCCCACGAACCCTGGGACCTTGAATTTCACTGCGAGTGATTCCGGCACGTCAACCGTCAGCGTCACGTGGGAGAATTATCCCAGCGAGGTTCCGGTGATCAGTGGAGGTGTGCCGGTTTCAGGCTGGACTCATGTGTCTGGTGCGCTGTGGCGAGTCCGCCTGCCGGCGAACACACAACCCTTTGAGTATCTGTTTTACAACGGCGAGCGGCGCATGCGTTCGCGATTGCAATCCCCGGCGGCAGGCTTGGGCTATTACATGAGCGGCGGGTCCTGTATCTCCAGCCAGAACCAGCAGATCGTCAGTGCTTCACTGTGCAATCTGGGAACCTTTCTGCGGGTGGCGGCAGAGGTTCCGCCCACCGGCGCGAACGCCAATTGCCCCAGCACCACGGGTCCCGGCGGACTGGCGAAGTGTCTGGACCGTTTTCAATACAACCCCGAAGATCCGGTCACCACCTGGATCAATCTCAATCCACCCAACGGAAACCCCTGCAATGCTGCACCTTCCGGCAAATATCCGTCGGGCGACGTTGAGCTGACGCTGTTTGATGCCTTCACCGTAGACCTGATGCGGGTCAGTTGCGTGGACACCACCAAGCAGATCATTTATCTGACGGGTGCAACGCTTGGGGGCACCAGCGCGCAGTATGATTTGTTTGGTCCCACGGCGGGGCATCGGTACGTGATCGACAATACCCGGGACGCGTTTAACGCGGCGCAATCGGCGGGGCAGACGGGAATCTGGTTTCTGGATCGTTCCACGGCACCCTGGACGCTGAATTATCTGGCCAATTATCGGGAGAACCCGAACACCGACACGGTGGTGATCCCGCAACTGGGGGGAGCGATTCCGGGTGCGCCAGCGACCAACTATGTGGGGGCCAGCCTGCTGATGGCCAGCAATCTCAGTTATGTGACGTTCAGCGGCCTGAGCTTCGAAATGGATGATTTCGTTCCCTCCGCGACCGGGTTTAACAACGACAGCAATGAAGAATTCCCGGTGCCGCAAGCCATCGATTGTGAGAGCTGCCAGAACGTGACCTTCGATGGGATGACGGTGCGGCACACTTCGGGATCGGCCATTCTGCTGGCCGGGAGCGGTGGGAATTCGGGTGCGCCGGCGGCCAACGACTGGATTCAGAACAGCGCCTTCTACGATATCGGCTCGGCGGGAATCCGCATCGGCCGAACCCCGTCGGGTGGCGACCGGCCGCAGTACGTGCCGGAATGGATCACGGTGCAGAACAACGTGGTGCAGGGATACTCGCGCGTGTTTGCCAATGGCGAAGGCATAGCGATGGGCAACGGACACGACGTGATGTTTCAACACAACGACATCAATGATGGCTATCATGCCGGAGCCTCGATCTGCAACAACGGATGTCCTTCGTATCAGTGGTCGGCGAATGGAGTCAACATCACGATGCAGTACAACCACATCTGGAATGTGATGCAGGGGATCACCTCCGATGGGGGAGCGCTGTACTACGACATTGGGTCGTCGACAGGCAGTGGAAGTGGGGACAAGATTCTCAACAATCTGGTTCACGATGTGACGGACTCGTCGGTCATCGATCAGGGAGTGTCCGGGTCGTCTTATGGGGGGCACGGGATCTATCTGGACATCCAATCGGCGGGGGTGGATGTAGAGAACAATGTGGTGTATCGGGTTGCCTCGGTGGGGCTGGTGATGACCCAGGGTCCGGCGGCTGGGGAAGCGGCGAACACGTTTAACAACAATATCGTGGCCTACGCCCGGAAGTCGATGTTCCAGGAACAGAATCCCTGGCCCCAGAACTGCAACAGCAGCCTGAAGGCGAATGTGACGCACAACCTGTTCAATTTTGACCTGAACGATACGACCGGTTTTTATCCGGTTTCCGGATGCACGGATTCGTGCGGCATGAACTACAACCAGTACCAGAACTTTCAGGGCAATCTGTACTGGAGAACGGATGGGGGATTTGCCGCTGACCAGAAGGCGTTTTTCATCTTGAACAGCCCTCCGCCACCGAATCAGGCGAGCACCTGCGCCAGCATTAACGACCCGAATTTGTTCACTTCCCTCACCTTCTCGCAGTGGCAGACGGGAATGCCGCTGGTGAACGGAACGCCATTGCCGATGAAAGAAGACCTTACGGGCACGGCCAGCGTGAATCCCGGGTTTGGCAATAGCGGCCAGGCCAGCGACTTCCTGCTGACGAATTCCCCGATCACCGGATTCGACTACACTCTGACCAACGACACCATCAACAATGCCGGCCGGAACAATCCTGTCATCATCCCGCCGACCGTGCCCGGTACCTATCCCACGTACTCCTATTCCGACAGCAACTACTAGCGCGCACGCCATTAGCCGCCGCTAGAGTCTTTCTTCTCTAGAGCTTTCGGCTACTTGCAACAAGGCAGTGTGGCCCCGTACCTTAGCTAGAGCAGCGGTTGTTGTGTTGTCTCGTAAGACATAGAAAACACTGCCTTTGTAGGTTAATCCCCCAAAATCGAAAAGATGCATCGGACACACGACCGATGCCGGGTCGATCAGACCCGAAGTCGAATGTGAAACGCTCTGGCCGCGAACATGACAGGTGAGTTTCAGTCGAGCCGGTTGTGAGAATCGGTAACATGCGCATACTGGGACTGTCGTCTCTCAAACCCGATACCGCGGCCGCCTTGCTTGAAGATGGCGTGCCGACGGCCGCGATTGAGAACGACAAAGTTGAGCGTGGCGGCAGTCATTTGCGTTCCGACGCTGCCATCCAGTCGTGTTTCGAAAGCGCCGGGATCAGTTGGGATGGCGTCGACATGATAGCGGTGGCTACCCGGCCGTTCCACAGTTGGTCGCAAAAGTCTCTGGTGCGCCGCAAGCTGTCTGCTCTAGGGCCGGCGGCCAGCGCATACTACGGCGTGAACGAACTCGGCGTTCTGACCCGCGAACTGAATCGCCTGCGCGTGCTCCGGCGATTTGCGGGGGAAAGTGGCCACAAAGTTCTAACTTTCGATCATCATCTCTGCCACGCGGCCGGGGCGTTTTTTGCGTCTTCCTTCGAGCGAGCATTGATCGTCACCATGAACGAGGATGGCGATGGCAATTCAGGCATGCTGGCTGTCGGCGAAGGCGGCGGCATCCGAGTTTTGCGTACGATCGCCTTCCCGCACTCGCCGGCCTGGGTGTTTTCTCAGATTACCGGCTTGCTTGGATTCCGGCCGCATCGCGAGGAACACAAAACCCAATGGCTGAGCCTTGAGGGTGAGCCTCTATATAAAGATGTATTCCTGAAGATGCTACAAGGGCGGGATCGGGCGCGGCCGCGTCTGGACTTCAGCTTTTTCAACCGCAGCCTGGCGCATCAGCCAGCTTTTTCCGAGAAGTTCTACCGCGAAATGGGTTTGCCTGCGGATCCGCGGCAGCTTCAGGACAGCCAGCGTAAAGCGCTTGCCAGCAGCATGCAAGCGGCGTGCACCGAAGTCATATCGGATGTGGTCGAAGATCTGCGCCGCCGTGAGGGAATTCAGGAAGTCTGCTTCGCCGGAGGGCTTTTCCAGAACGTGTTGCTGGTTGCTTCGCTGGAAAAACGTTTGGGGATGAACCAGGTGTTTGTCCCTCCCGCCCCCGGGAACGCTGGGTCCTCGCTCGGCGCTGCCCGCTTGCTTTGGCACCAGGTGCTTCAGAAACCTAGAACCGCCGCGCCCCTGCATGCTTATTTGGGACCGAAATTCGACCGGCACGCAATCCGAGATGTGCTGGAGAACTCAAAGAACCGCTACGTTTTTTCCAATACCGAAGAGCGGAAGCTCGATGCCGGAGTGCAACTGCTGCGAGCGGGCAAGATCATCGGGTGGTTCCAGGGAGCGACCGAGTTTGGCCCGCGTGCGTTGGGAAACCGTAGCGTGCTTGCTTCACCCTGGGCCGCTTACGTCAAAGAAAATCTGAACGATTTCATCAAGCATCGAGAATGGTTTCGGCCGTTCGCTGTTTCCGTTCCTGAAGAAGATTGCGAAAAGTATTTCGAGGCTTCGCCGCAGTGTCGTTTCATGAATTCCATGGGTACGGTGCGGCCGGGCATTGATTGTTTGCCGGAAAGCTTCCTGCTGCCGAACCGCCAGGTGCGCCTTCACGTGGTAGACCGTCGCAGTAATCCAGCGTTCTGGTCTCTACTGAAACGGTTTGGCGAAGAGGCTCCCGCACCAATGTTGTTGAATACGTCTTTCAACTTGTTTGGAGAGCCGCTGGTGGTGACACCGAGAGACGCGATGCGGAGTTATTTCAGCTCCGGGCTGGACGCGCTTGTCATGGACCGGTTCATTTTGTCGAAGGCTTCGTTGCCTGTTTCCGCGGTGAGTCTGTCCGTACAACGCGTAGGACTTGGAGCATAGAGGGCCATGGAACTAAAAGTCGAAGCCAAACATTTGGGCGACGTTGTGGTCCTGGCGCCGCAGGTATTTCAGGATGACCGCGGTTTCTTCACCGAGGTGTTCCGGGCCGATTTGTTCGAAGGGCTAGGCTTGCCGACAGAGTTTCCGCAAGATAACCATTCTGGTTCGGTGCGTGGCGTGCTTCGCGGATTGCACTTTCAGTGGGAGCCACCGATGGGCAAGCTGATGCGGGTCACGCGGGGGACGGCGTTCCTGGTTGCTGTCGATATCCGCAAGGGCTCCCCCACGTTGGGCAAGTGGTTTGGGGCGGAGATTTCGGCGGAAAGCCGCAAACAAGTCTGGGCGCCGGCCGGGTTTGCGCGTGGTTTCTGCGTGCTCAGCGATTACGCGGAGATTCAGTACAAGTGCACTGGCGTTTACAACAATCGCGGAGAGTCTGGAATTCGCTGGGACGATCCCGAAGTCGGTATTGAATGGCCGATTCGCGATGCCCAGCTTTCCGAGAAAGACGTCAAGGCGCAGACATTGAAAGAGTGGCTGGCCAGGCCGGAATCGGACAAATTTAGGTATGCAGATGTACACACCACGATGGGGAGATAGGGAATCATGAAAATCTTGATTGCTGGCGGAGCGGGTTATCTGGGTTCGGTGCTGGTTCCAAAGTTGCTGGAACGCGGCTATGACGTGGACGTTGTCGACCTGTTCTGGTTCGGCAACCATCTGCCGCCGGAGACCGGAATTATCCAGAAGGATATCTTCGACCTCACCGTCGATGATCTGCAAAGCTACCAGCAGGTGGTGTTCCTGGCGGGTCTTTCCAACGATCCCATGGCCGAGTACTCACCCAGTCAGAATTTCATCTTTAACGCCGCGGCTCCCGCTTACCTGGCCTACGTGGCCAAGAAAGCGGCTGTGAAGCGGTATGTGTACGCCAGTTCATGCTCGGTCTACGGGTATACCGACAACGAACTGTTTGATGAAACACGGCCGGTCGCGTCTTCCTATCCATACGGGATCTCCAAACTGCAGGGCGAACAGGCAGTCATGAACCTGATGGACGACGAATTTTCCGTGATTTCGTTGCGCAAGGGCACGGTGTCGGGCTACAGTCCGCGCATGAGACTGGACTTGATCGTCAACACCATGTTCAAGAACGGGATTCGCAACCGTGAAATCACCGTCAACAATCCCTCGATCTGGCGGCCAATCCTCAGCATTGAAGACGCCACCAACGCCTACATTCGCGCCATTGAGGCGAGCGACAAGATCTCCGGTATTTTCAACATTGCCTCAGGGAATTACACGGTGGGAGAGGTGGGCGACCTGGTGAAGATGGCGATCGAGGAGCAGCTGGGCATTTCCGTGCGGCTCACCATCCACCACAAGACGGATTTCCGCAATTACAAGGTGAGTATCGAGAAAGCGGAAAATACGCTCAGCTTTCATCCCAACCACAACGTCAAGTGCATCGTGAAGAACTTGATCGACCACATGGACAAGTTCCAGGATTGGGATAACCCTCACTACTACAACATCGAGACATTGAAATTGTTGCAGGCGAAGAGCCAGTATCTGCGCACACTGCAAGAAGTAGCCTAAGGACGGAACGTCAAGAATGAGTGCATGTCGAGATTTATCGGTGGACTGCTTGCCATCGCCGGCTAACGGCTCCGGACGCCGGGTTGACATCCTGGGAGTGCGGGTGCGTCCGCTGAGCCTCGCGCAAACCGTGGACGAGGTGGAAAGAGCCATCCGAAACGACAAGCGGACTTACGGAGTCTTCATCAACGTGTACAACGTGATTGAGGCTCGTAGCAACCCGTCCTATTGCCAGACCTTGAACGATGCCGATTTCCCCATGCCCGACGGGATCCCTTTGGTGTGGGCCAGCCGCGTGCTACGAGATCCCGTGCCCAGCCGGGTCTGCGGGCCGGACTTTCTTACGGCAATGAACAAACGGGCCGCCGAGAAGGGCTACAGCGTTTACATCATGTGCGGCGGTGACCGGAAGGCGGAACGCACTGCCGAGGCTTTCCAGAGGATGCATCCGAATATCAAGATTGTGGGTGCATGGACGCCTCCGTGGGGGCCGATTGAAGGTAAGAACAACGAATATATTTTGGGCGAAATCGCGCGCACGCAGCCCGATATTTTCTGGGTAGGGCTGGGTGCTCCATTGCAGGAACGCTGGGTGTGGACGAACCGCCAACGCATCGAAGCGCGATTTACCGGCGCCGTGGGCGGAGCGTTCGACTACCACATTGGAATGCGGAAACGTGCGCCGCGCTGGATGCAGCATCGCGGACTGGAATTCTGGTACCGCATTAGCCAGGATCCGAGTCTGTTCTGGAAAAAACGGCACTACGCCGATTTCCACAAGTTTGTTTTGCCGGTCATGATGCAAGCACTGCGGCGCCCGGGTGCGAGTGCGAATGGCCATTCCTGAAATGGGTTTGAGCAAGTGAGTTAAGGAGCGGGTTTTCAGTTAGAGCAAATGTGCAGTGATAAGATCATATCCAGGAGGAGCAGTATGGGGGTCATCAGTAGCTCGGTAAACAAGTTACAAACCGCAGGTGAGTTGTTCGGGTTCTTTGGCAAGAAGCGGTGGTGGATTCTGCCCGTCATCGTTTTCGTGGTGCTTCTAGGCGTGTTATTGATCGTCGGAGAAGCAACCTCACTCGCGCCATTTATATATACGATGTTCTAGCCGGTCAGTACTTCTCGAATCCTGCATCAGGATCAGCCAGCTGCGCGGTTTACCCTGCGCGGCTGGCTGATGGTGTTTGTGGGAGATCTAATATCGTTTATTTTGTTTCCAGCAACACTGGTCTCGGGCCCACCGGGATCGCTCCTTTCTTCACCTCCGCTGTACTTCCGTCTAACTCCCGTCTGGTTGCAAACTGCTTCTCCGGAGTGTAGTTAACGGAGTCTGTGCCTTCACTCCACGCCAACCGCCCGTGGTAGCTTCCGTTGTTCTTGCTGAAGTCGCAGAGCCAGACTTTCCCTGACATAAATCCCAGGTCCTTAGGGCCACACTCCTTGTCGAAGACTGCGCCCAGCAGCCATGACCGCACTTGCTCGTAGGCCGGCGCGGTCGGACAGAGATAGCCCGCCTCTCCGTGTTTGTTGGGAAGGGTGCAGTCCCACGGCTGCTGGTCGCGAGACCACATCTGTCCCACCGGGCCTAGATCCCAGCCGAAGAAAATGTATTGCTTGACGCCGAGCGAGGCAGTGAGGATCATCGACCGCGCCAGCCAGCCGGCCCGCATGTCCCAGTCGGGCTTGCCATTTCCGCGCATGAAGATACCGCCACCCGGCCAGGCGTCTTCGCTGTCGTAGATGGGCTTGCCGCGCACGCTGGCATGCTTGTTCATGATTTCGGCGAGCGTGTGAACCAAGTCTACGTTGCGCTCCGGGCGAGGGAAGTATCCGTGGAAGGTGACTCCGTCCACCACCGAGGGGCCGTACTTGTCGAGTGCCGCAAAGTAGCCTTCAGTCCAGTCTTCGAAGTCAGCCGAACCCCGGGGCCAGCAGTGGCAGGTGTTGGCAGCGAGAACGATCGCGTCGGGGATCACTGCTTTTATTGCGTCGTGAAAATCCTTCGTCATTCTGGCCCACTGCTTGAAGGTCCAGTACTCGGGATTCGCGGAACGGATGTTGGGCGCTTCATTCCACATCTCCCAATACTTGATTTTCTTTCCATAGCGAGTCGCGATCGCGGTAATGAAATCCTTGAAGGCTTTGTCGGAGCCATCGCCTTCGCCGCTGCCCACGACGGCATCGACATCGGCGGGAGGATCGCACAAGCCGATGGAGTTCGCTCCGCAGTCGACGTCGGCTGGGCCGGCACAATTGGCATCGGGCACACCTTTGGCACGGCAGCGCTCTCCGCGGTTGGAAATCCATCCGGCGGTGTCGTAGACGGTGAACATGACGTCGACGCCGTGGGCGACCGAGTCATTGATGACTTTGTCGAAATCTCCGTCTTCGCGGTTATGGCCCCAGTGATAGCAGGAATTACCGGGATTCGGGCCGCCGGGACAGGTTTCAACGTCGTCCCAGGTGAGGCGGTCGCTGACGGTGCGGCGGATGCTGAAAGGGACGGTCGGCCACGGCTCTCCGCGAGTGTATTTGTTCTGATGCAGGCCGAAAAAGCCCTCCTGCACCTGGGCGAGGCAGGGCAGGGAAGCGAGAAGCAGGGCTATCAGCCCGACGGCGAATGCATTCTTGCAAGCGCATTTCTGCGAATGTTTGGTCATGGATATCGCGAGTCTAGCATGAAGATCCCGTGGTTACTGGCCAAGATTCCTGACCGGCGTTTATGCAAAAGTGGGGATGAATGCGGAACTCTATCCTACTGCTTGATGGTGAAGGTCAGAGCGTTCGACGTACCGCCGCCGGGCTTCGGATTCGACACAGTGACCTGGGCGGTACCGGCTTGGGCGACGTCCGACGCCAGGATTTGCGCTTTCACTTTACCCGGGCTAGTGTAGGTGGTGGTTCGCGGCGATCCGTTCCATAACGCTTGCGATGTAGTCACAAAACCCGAGCCGTGAATGATCAGCGTGAACGCAGGGCTTCCGGCCTTGATGCTGGAAGGACTCAGCGAGGTGAGGCTGGGAACCGGGTTATAAATGTAGAAGGTCTCGGCATTGGAAGTGCCGCCCCCCGGTTGCGGGTTGACTACGGTCACGCTGGCGGTGCCAGCCTTGGCGATGTCCTTGGGGGGAACCGTCGCCGTAAGCACCGCACTGCTGACGAAGGTTGTCGTCAGTGGAGCGCCGTTCCAGTAGATCTTTGATTTCTCGACGAAGTTGCCGCCGTTAACCGTAAGAGTGAAAGAAGGGCCCCCGGCCAAGGCCTTGTCCGGCATCAGCGAGCCGATGCCAGGCACCGGGTTGTTGACGGCAAACGTCAGCCCATTGGATTTGCCGCCGCCGGGCGGCGGGTTCGTCACAGTAACGTAGAAGTTCCCTACGGTCGCGATATCGGAGGACAAAATCTGGGCCTGCACTTCAGTAGAACTAACGAACGTCGTGCTGCGGGGGGACTTGTTCCAATTCACGACTGCTCCCTGAACAAAGTTTGTCCCCCCCACCGACAATTGAAATCCGGGGCCGCCCACTATGGTGCTGCTCGGAGAAAGCGAAGTCTCGTTGGGGCGAGAATTCAACGGCTGGAAAACATATACTGCACCTTGTGCCTCATTGAGCCCGACCTGGTGGAAGGGCGCTCCGATCACGCCAGCGTTACCGCTCATTGAGACAGAACGGCCGAAGTAGTCGCCAGCGCCTCCGTCAGACGAGGTCACCTGCCCGGTCTGATTTTCGTCCGCCCAACCATTTTGCTCCGGCTGCTCGAGGAACACGTACAGCAGACCCTCGTAAGCATTGCCCTGTACGGTTGCACCTGTGGCTCCCGCCATTATCGTGTTGCCGTTGAGCGCAACCGATGTCCCCATAAGAAGCAAGGACCCAACCGCCCCGGGGGCCAGCTCAGCGGTTTGTGTTGTGTCGGTCCATCCACCGGTTGGCTCCACGAAAACGTACGCCGCGCCGGAAAAGTCACTAGGGGCTCCCACGACCGCAGTGTTGCCACTAACGGCCACGGAACTGCCGAAATAACTATCTGCCGTGGCATCGGATGCAGTGAGCTCCGCAGTTTGCGTCATGTCCGTCCATCCGCTTCCCGGCTGAACGAACACGTACGCCTTGCCGGCGTACGCCATGCCACTGAGACTGGCGCCGCTTGCTCCGATGACCACCGTGTTCTCGTCCATAGCAACGGAGTCGCCGAAAATATCGGCGACGGCGCCATCCGAGGAGGTCAATTTGGCCGTCTGGGTCATATTGGCCCAGCCGTTGCCAGGCTGGACGAACACGTAAGAAGCGCCTTGCTGATAATTGGAACCGATGCTTGCATAAGGAGCTCCGACTACCAGCGCGCTGCCACTGATCGCGATCGATGCCCCAAAATTATCTCCCACATAACCATCGGACGCGACCAGCTTCGCGGTTTCAGTCATGTTGCCCCAGCCATTTGCCGGTTCGACGAATACGTATGCCGCGCCTTGATGGGGATTGCCCTGAACCGTGGTGCCGTCCGCACCCACTACGATCGTGTTTCCGCTGATCGCCACGGACGTACCGAGGTAGGCGTTGGTAGCTCCGTCAGAGGCAACGAGCTCGGCAGTTTGCGTCATGCTGCTCCAGCCACTAGCCGCTTCGACGAACACGTAAGCCGCGCCCTGACCCAGGTTGTTGCCGACGGTGTGAAACGGAGCGCCCACCACGACCGTGTTTCCGCTGATCGAAACCGATAGGCCGAATTGGTCGCCCGCCCCGCCGTCGGAAGCCGTCAACTCCGCAGTTTGTACCCACGGGTCCACAACGATCGGATAACGCGCATTGCGGTCGTCCACTCGCAGCAAAAGGTGCTGGCCTTGTACCTCCAGCCTGGCGGCCAATTCCCGGCCGGTCGAGTCGTGCGCCTCAAGACCGGAGTAGCGGAGTAGAGGCTCTCCCGCATCGTCCTTCAGCGTCACTTGCCGATCATTGTGGAAGACTGCCAGATTTCCCGAAAATGCCAATTCTATGGTGAGCTCTTGCCCCTTGGATTGCCGGGGAGGGCGGCCAATGGTGAACCCCTGTTCCAGGCCCACGGGGCCATTGATATACCACTCCGTCAGCACGCCGCGCCGGTATTGGACCCGATTTGCTTCTGCTTCGGGGATCGCCTGGGCCACCGGCATCAGGGCAGCGCCATAGCCGTAAGCTTCCAGTTTCATGCGCAACATTGCCGCGCCCGAGCGTACTTCAACTTCCTTCGCGGTGAACGTAGAAAGCAGATGTTGTTGCGTATTGTCAGCCTGAAGTCCCGCCGGTTCCTTACGGACTGCGTACGCGGTCAGCCCGTGTCCGAGCGTGGCCGAGATGGCTGACTGCGCGGCCGGTGGCAGGTCCAATAACCCATGCGCTGGGCGGTGCTGATCGGAGGCGGCAGCCATTGCGGTCACGACCGCGAACAGTGCGAGCAGCAAACCTCGGCTCATCCACATGGACACACCTCAACAGAGATCGGCAATCGCAACGAACGGACTTTCAGAAAAACACGGGATAACCCCGGCCGAACTGCACCGGTAAACACCGAGCGCGAAGTGTGTCGATTCTGGCCCCAAGCTCGCAAGCGGTCAAGACTCAGAAGTACACGCAAAAGACCCGCCCAAAACGTCCACTCAGCCAGTTCGTGACATGCACGTTACCGGGTTACCCTGCTCCCGGCAACGTCATCCGAAATTGAACCTCACCCTCGTCTCACGCTGCGAAAACCGGCTCCCAATGCGGCAGTTGGCTGGTCACATTCGTCGATTGCAGCAAGACATCCTAGCCGCCTGCACAGCACGAATAAAGAGGACTTTCGGCCTACTTCTTATTGGTAGGCCGTAAGTTTTGGTACCCATATGTCTGACATACTCGCGCATCCGCTTGCAACGGAAAAGGTGACAAAGTTTAATCTGTTGCCGCACTGGATTCCCGGTTTGGTTCGGCACTGTACGGTCGCCACAATGATCCTTGTTACAATCGGCTGTCGGAGAAGGATCCGTCGGATTTTGCGGTGACCACGGCAGAATCTTGACGCAAAACCCTGGTGGAGGTGGAACGGTGAAGGTTTTACTGATTGGCGCAAACGGGCAGTTGGGCAGCGATCTCAAGAAAGTCTTTGCGGGGGCGGGCGATGAAGTTGTCGCACTCACGCATGCTCAGATGGACGTTTGCAATGCTGAACGGATCGCGGCGGTGGTCGCCGAAGTCCAGCCGCAGGTCGTGCTCAACACCGCCGCCTTCCACAAGGTGGAGGAGTGCGAAAAGAAACCGGAGCTGGCGTTCCAGGTAAACGGATCGGCCGCGATGAATCTGGCGCAGGTTTGCCAGAGGGCAAGCGCGACCCTGGTCCATTTCAGCACCGACTACGTTTTTGGCGGATACACGCGGAACACGCCACTCGAAGAGACAGACCGTCCGGCGCCGCTGAATGCGTACGGCGTCTCGAAGCTGGCCGGAGAGTATCTGATTGCCTCTAACACCGACCGCTACTTTGTGCTGCGTGTGTGCGGGCTGTACGGAATTGCGGGCAGCAGCGGCAAGGGAGGCAACTTTGTCGAGAACATGCTGAAGAAGGCGCTCGCCGGAGAAGCTGTTCGCGTTGTTGAGGACCAGGTACTTACGCCTACTTATACCGTCGATCTGGCGAAGGCGGTGCGCCAGTTAATCCAGACGGGGGAATTCGGGTTGTACCACTTGAGTTCTGAGGGCCAGTGCTCGTGGTACGAATTCACTCGCCACATCTTCGAGTGTGCGGGGGTTAGGGCAAGCCTGACCGGCTGCAAGACCGGTGATTTCCCCAGCGCAGTAAAGCGTCCTGCGTATTCGGTTCTGAGCAAGGCAAAACTTCGCCGAGCGGGTTTGTCGATTCCATCATGGCAAGACGCGCTGCCGAGATACTTAGAAGAAAGAGCCCAACGAGAATCGACCGCTGCACCATCGGCGTAGGTGGACGTCCCAACAGTCGTCGGGGACCCGGTCCCCGAGGGTCATTCAAGACAGGTTCTCGGCCGAATTAAGCCCGGACTTCGGCGTCCGGGACACCTTCTATATTCCTGTCCCGATCACGGCCGTATTGTGTGGATTGCCTATGGCATTGTCTGGGATCATCACCTGGCCGACACGGGGACCCTTTGCAGACGGGGTAAAAGTGATCTTGATGGAGCAGTTGGCATTCGGCGCCAGAGTAGCGGGACAGTTATTAGTCTCGGTGAAGTCCGAAGCATTCATTCCACGAATCGAGATTGTTCCGAGCACCATATTGGCGGTGCCGATGTTGGTCACAACCAGGAATCGCGGAGTGCTCGTGGTGCCAACCGTCTGCTTGTTGAATGTGTAACAGGGGCTGGAAAGGCTGGCGGTTGGCGCTGGAGGTGGCGCACCCAATAGGCCGAAAACGTCAATTTCATTCTGCGTACCCACATAGACCTTGCCGTTGGCGACCACGGGAACCTGGAACTTATTGGCACAGCCGCCTTGATCCCGCGCTGCATTTTGCTGGCTGTTATAAAGCATGGTCGCGAGATTGGTCGCGTCATACGCATAGAGAACCGCGGGTATTTGCCCAGGCAGGATGCCCAGGGATTCCGAACGCATAGTCGCCCAAATAATTCCATTGGAAGCGCCATTTCCCGAGCTTGAGGGCGTCGCTCCGATCGGAAAGACATTTGAACTTTGGGAAACGGGAGCCGTCGAAAGAAGGCCGTTCGTCAGGGTGTACATCTTCAGATAGTCGCCAGTCCCGTTTCCACCGGCGACAGCCACGCCCGCATAGTAGATCGCGGATTGGCTTGCCGTACGCCAGTAGGTGGGGCTGCTCCAGTAGCCTACTGCGGCTCCAGACACTTCCTGAATGACATTGTCGGCGGTCGAGTTGTACTTTCCCAGATTGTCGCGATTGGCAACATAAATCGGCGAGTCGCCGGAAGGATCGCAGGGACTACCACCCTTGCCCGATTCGATTACTTCGTCCGGAAACTGGCCTGGTTGTTTCGGCAAGATCATCGGCCCTGAGGAAGACAAGTCAAAGTCGGCCTGGTAGCGGCATATCGCATCCATCGGCGTGAAGTAGTCAACCACGTTCAGATTGCCGTCCAGTTTGAGCAACGAGTCGCCATAGTCCGGACCACCGCTATTTACGTCAAAAGGCCCGTCGCCGGTGGACGCATAGATATATCCAGCACTATCAGCAGCCAGCCCATTTCCACTCTGCCAAACTCCGCCACGGATCCCGTCCGGCGTGGTGTTGTAAATAGCGGTTTGCTGTAAGGTCTGGGCGTTATAGGCCATCATCCAGCCATGCCCCGCGCCTGACCAGCCTATATATACGGTCTGCGCGCCAGTTTGGTTGTTGCTCTCCAGAAGCAGTCCGGGTCGCTGAATGTCATGCAGTGGATCGAACGTGATCGTGCCGTTCACGCTTCCCGCACCCGTCCCGGGGACAGAGCCTTGAATCAGGACAGGACCGCCAAACTTCTCCGCCCCTGTGGTGATGTCAAGGGCGTGCAAGCTTTGATAGGCCACTTGAGTATTATTATTGTAAGTGCGGGCGATCAGATACATGGTTTGGGATTTCGGATCGATCACGGGAGTGCCGGTGACGCCGTAATACGGAAAAATGGCGCAGCTTACCTGTTCACCGCTATCCGATTCGCAGGAAACGGGGCCAATGCCATTCGCCATGTCAGTAAAACTCACCTGCCAAAGCTGCACGCCGGAGTTTGCGTCAAAGGCAAATACGCTATCCATTTCCGTGGCTACATAGACCACGGTGTGAGTGCCCTGTCCGGGAATATTGACGCCCTGCACCCAAAGCGGCTGAGCGTAGACCTGACCATCGACCGTAAAGGAGAATAGCTTGCCGAACTTGGTGGCGTTGACGTTTTTCGGGGTGAGAATTTTCTCGTATATGTTGTTTCCCGTTCGCGCGTTGTAGTACTGCTGTGTGAAGACTCCCAAGGTGCTTTGCCCTGTGGCTGATGTGAGACAAGCAATGGTCAGAGAAAGGATGGCGGCCGGATACAGAAGGCGCGTTCTACTCATATATCGAACCTCTCACGGGAGTGATCTGGGGTTACGGGGAACCGACGTTTGCCGGTACGAGCCCCGATTGTCGCCCCTGGCGGGAGGGTTGTCAAGATGCAACAATATGCACTCCTGAGGGTAAATACTTCCTCAAAACGACCCAGTGCGGGGGCCCCACAATTTGGGTGGCTTGGCGCACCCAGAGGGCCTAGAGACAGGTCCTGGCCACCATTTCCAGCGATGTAACGTTGAGTCGGCTTGCCGTCCCGTCCTTGATCAGAACCCCCTTTACAGCCGTCTTTTGGCCCTTATGGTTCGAGGGGTTGAACACACCCGCACCCAGCAGCCGGTCCTGTTGATTGCCCAGAGGCTTGGCAGCGGCCGCTCTTAGGGCCACCGACGATGTGGGCTGGTTCTCAGAAACCGCTGGTTCACTGGCGTGCGTCAGCATCCATGTTCCAGACGGACTCTGCTCCAGGCAACCGACCACCTCGACGACACGCAGCGCGTTCTGCGGCGTTTGAGGCTCCGTCGCAATGGCTGGATTCTCGATGTCGATGGAGTACTGAATAAACGGGGTGAACATTTCGTCCCAGCTCTGGTTGGCTTCGCGAAAGTACACCTCTTTCTCGGGCCCGGGACTGTGCGCGGGATCTTCGGCGTTGTGGTGATGTACGAGGTGCTCGTTCCTCGGTGAATTATCGTAGTGTGCGGTGACTACCAGTTTGCTGCCTGCGGGCAACTTGAGCGGCTGATCGAGTTCATACGCCAGCTGCCAGTGGAAGTCGTATTTCGGCACGCTGAGGACAGTTTCCTCGTGCCCGTCGGGGTAGACGACGGCGTACTTGAAATCCTTGCCGCGCAAGTGCGCATGCGGTTGAAACTGGTAAATCGTCACCGGCTGGGTGTACGCCGTAATCCCGATCACTTCGTAGTTTTCCGCGTTAGCTGGAATCGGAGGAATCGCTACCATCGTCCCTTCGGCTTTCTGCCCGGGCGTATCCGTCAGCAACTCCGTGCCGCCGGCGATGATGGTTCCTCCCGAGGCAGGCACTCGATATAGCTGGTGTCTCGGCGGGTCCGGCTGGAACCACAAGGCAAGCATCGACTGATCGGTCTCCGGCTGGCCCGTGGTCTGATAGTGGATGTTGAAATTGAGATACATATTCTCTCCACCCTTCAACACCTTGGCGCTGCCATCTCCGTACATCTCGAAGGTCGTGCCGGGGGTGTACACGCCTAGCATGTCGTACTCGACGGGATTTACGGGGTCCACAACCGCAGGGCTAGTCCCGACTGAAGCGCTCGAAAGGCCCAACTGGCGGGCGACCCGTGCCAGTCGATCGAGATCATCGGGCCTCACTCCCTTGTCCAGCGCCAACTCGGTGATCGCCATATGGTGCACGACCGTGCGATTGCCAGCCCGCACCTGCAGGGCGACGATCCACTTATCTCCGGAGAACGGGACCTTGGCCAGATATCTGACGTATGGGATTTCACCCTTGGCCGGCAGGTGAAACTCGCGCAACGGCATGACAAGGTCGGGTGCGAGTCCCTTGGGATGCAGCCAGCCTTGCGGAAAACTTGGCAGGGGCGGCAGATCGGCATCGTTTCCCTTGGGGGCGCCTGCATTAACCCATGCGACCAGAGTGTCGATCTCCTGCTGGCTGAGACGAGGATCGTTGCGGAACTTCGCGCTCGCATTGGGGTCCGCCGGCCACGGTGGCATCTGGCGCTGCAGCACCTGCTGCTTGATCGACTCCGCCCAGGGCCGCGCCGTCTCGTACGACACCAGCGTTACTGCCGACCCTATCTCGCCTGGGCGATGACAAGTCGCACAGTGTTGGAAAAGAATCGGCGCCACTTCCTTGTTGAACGTGGGCGCAGGGGCGTCGGCTGCGGAAGGGGTCGCTAGGCAACCAATCGCAAAAATAAAGGCAGTGACTGCACCGGCGATCCAAGGCAACCGGCTGATTTGTCCCGGTCTCATCAACACGACAACTCCAGTATCGGAAGTGCTAAGAACCCTTTTCACGAGAGTGATATGCCTTCGGGCAGGACCTTCGCCGGCAAGAATGCACGATTGTGACCCGCCTCCAGAGGCCTGTCAAGATGATAGAACGTTGCGGGCGTGTGCTAGCATTTCTGTGCAATCAAGTGTCGTCAGGAGCTTTCATGATACGCAACTTTTGGCCGTTTTGTGTTCTGGCAACGGTGTTCGCCTGGGCGCAGGCAAATTCGGAGCACCCAGCGGCTCCGGCATCGACTATTTCGCCGGACACTCCGGTGATCACGATTAAAGGATTGTGTTCCCAGCCGGGAGTGAGCGCTGCCAGCGGTCCAGATTCCGCATGTACTACGGTCGTGACCCGGGCTCAATTCGAGCGGTTGGTGACCGTTCTAAAGGCAGAGAAAGATCCGCAGTCGCGGCAACAACTCTCGACTGCGTATCCGCAGATTCTGGTGCTGGCCCATGAGGCTGAGGCCCGCGGGTTGGACAAACAGCCGGGCGTGCAGGAGCGGTTAAACTTTGCACGGCTTCAGATCCTTTCGCGGGAACTGGTCGGCCAAATCCGCGAAGAAGCGGCGCACGTGCCCGACAAGGACATCGAAGATTACTACCGCCAGAACCCAGGCCAGTTCGAGCAGGTCAGCCTGGAGCGCATCATCATCCCGATCCGTGCTCAGCCTAAGCCTGACGCGCAGGGTGCAACGGGCAATCTTGACGAGACCGCAATGACCAAGCTGGCGGAGTCGCTCCGTGCCCGGGCAGCGGCAGGAGAGGATTTCACCAAACTGCAAAAGCAAGCTTACGAGGCGGCGGGGTTGAGCGGGAATACCGAACCCAATCCTCACATGGACAAGCTGCGACGGCGCGGCTTGCCGCTGGCGCACGCTTCGGTTTTCGATATGAAACCGGGCGAGGTGTCGCCGGTGATCAGCGACGCCACGGGCCATTACATCTACAAGCTGGAGTCGAAAGAAGCTGAATCTTTGGAAGCGGTAAAGTCAGAGATCAGCAATACGCTCCACAGGCAGCGGTTCGAAAAGATGGTCCACCAGGTCGAGGAACCGTTCAAGGCTGATGTCAACCACGCGTACTTTGGGGCGGAAGTGAAGGCACCGGACGACTAGAGGTGTAGGGATTCATTTCCGGTGAGTTTTCCACGATGTGGTTTTCACGGCACCCCCGGCGCGCGCATGCTTAACACAAGTGGGCGCCGTGAACCTATGCTAGTAGGTCCCAGCTTACGTCGAGTGCTGCGCCCAGCTTCTTCCACGTGCTGACTGACCCTGTCTTGCGGTTGGTCTCGATCGCCGCGATCAGCGCGCGTGATACCTTTGACCTCTTCGCGAGTTGCTCTTGGGTAAACTGCCGGTACTCCCGCCAGATACGGAGCGCGGCCTCTCCTCTCAATCTGCGCTCAGTGACCTCCAGCGGTATGAGTTCGTCGTCGCCATCTTCAAGACGCGCTTTCGCGGCATCGTAGGCCCTCACGTCGGCCAGCATTTCCGCATCGTCCATGAGCTTTTGTAGATCCTTCACCGGAATCACAGCAAATTCCTTGCCCTTGCGGGTAATTGTTTCGACGCGCATCAATATATCCCTCCCCTGGCTCCCACCTCTAAAACCCAAAGTTCAAGGCGGTCATCGTGCAACTCGTAAATGACGCGCCAATCGCCAATTCGCGGCCGATAGCCGTTACGGCCCTGAAGCTTCATGACATTGTTGTGTTTCGCATATGGATCGGCAGCGACTTCTTTGATCTTCCCCACAATCCGCTTCTGCCAGTTCACCGGAAGCCGGGATAGTTCTTTGGCGAAGGATTTTGTGGTGACGACCAAGTACACCCATCAATTGTTACTCTAGGTAACAGTGCTCGTCAAGTGAAAAATGTGACCTACGGTAACAATTGTCACCAAGACTATGGTCTCGGACATCCGAGAGTAGCCGGCACGGGAGTGAACCTTACCGGATCGAAGCCCCCGCTATTGCCTGCTGCCGCTGCATCCACTTCCATGCAGTCGAGACGCTGTCGCGCAGCGAGCGCTTGGTCTTCCAATTCAGGATCTGCTGCGCTCGCTTTGGATCCGCGACCAGCGCGGGTGGATCGCCGGGACGCCGCGGCACGATGCGATGGGGTACTTTCTTGCCGGTCACTTCCTCAACCATGGACATGACTTCCTTCACCGAGGAACCCTCGCCAGTACCCAGATTCACCGTGAAAGACGGGTTTCCGGCGATCAGGTGTTGCAGGGCTTTGACGTGAGCTTCGGCAAGATCGACGACGTTGGTGTAATCGCGGATGCAGGTGCCGTCGGGTGTGGGATAGTCGGTGCCATAAAGCTGAAGTTCGCCACCGAGTCCCGCGGCAGCTCGCAGGCACAACGGAATGAGGTGAGGCTCGGGATCGTGACATTCGCCGATTTCGCCGCTTTCGTCGGCGCCGGCAGCGTTAAAGTAGCGCAAGGCGGAGAAGCGCAATCCGTAGGCAGTGTCGTAGGATTCGAGCGCTTCCTCGAAAAACACTTTGGAAATTCCGTAGGGATTGACCGGCAGCCGCGGAGTCTCTTCCGTGATGGGCATCTTCGTTGGAGAACCGTACACCGAGCAGGTCGAAGAGAAGATGAGATACTTAATTCCTGCGTCCACGGCAGTATTTAAGAGCGAAATGCCGCCCTCGACATTATTGCGGAAATACTTCCGCGGGTTGATCATGGATTCGCCAACGTAGTGGTTGGCGGCAAAGTGCATGATCGCATCCGCTCCCTTCATTGCCCCGGCGAGTTTCTTGGAGTCGTGCACGTCGCCGACGATCATTTCAAAGCCCTTGGTGAGAAATTCGAAGCCAGTGGAGAGGTTGTCGTAGATCAACACCTCGAGGCCCGCGTTTCGCAAGACACGCGCCGTGTGGCTTCCAATGTATCCAGCTCCGCCAACCACCAGAATCTTCACCGAAGCACTCTCCTTGAAATTGGATCAAGACAGATGTTTGCAAGCAGACAAAAGGAGACTTCGCCTTCAAGGCGTCCGACGAAGTTATGGTAACAGACCGAATCAGGCAGCGGGAATCTGGCGAGAACCGCGTTTTCGATCGCCTTAACCCAGGTCTAGCAGCCGGATCCTTTCTTGCAGGTATAGACGCGAGTCGCCCAGGTACAGCCGCTCTGGGTTGTGCCATTGCAATTCGCGGTTTGATTGCCGTTCATGTATTCATCCACCGCCCAGAAGGTGAGATCGTCATTGGGATCGGAGGAAACGCTGACGTACTCGCCCCAGGACGTATCGGTCTCATCCTGTCCGCTGGCGCCGCTGTTGGAGAGGACCAACTCGATCGGACCCGGCTTGCCCGCGCTCACCGCAATGAATACTGGTGAAGGATCGTAGTTCAAAACGCTGGTGCTGATATTGCCGGTGACGCTGAAGGTGACGCCAAGGTTTCCGTTGTGATCCATGGCCACGCTCGGCATGAACGCGGACAGATGGTAGTGGTTGTCGGCAAGGTCACCCTTCATGGTGATGGTAGGACTGGTACCGGCAAGAATCTGGTAGTAACGAACGCCAGTGCGCAGAGTGGTGGCGCTTTCCTGGACAGTGTGTACTGCGGCAAGATACTCGCCGGCGTTTGTCCCGGTAACGTAGCGGTACGCCAGGCGGTACATGAGGCGATCGCCCAAGCCATCGATGTACTTGCCATAGGGTTCTTGCACACAAACGGTGTTCCAGGGGTGCGCAGGCGTGTAGCACGCAGGAGTGAATGGATCATTCAGCGAAATGTAGGTCGGGCCTGCGCCGCTGGTGAATCCAGACCACGTCCAGAAGGCAAGGACATTCGATGTGCATGGCAAGATAGTGCACTGATTGTTGGTTCCAGGGTTGTTTGGGTTTACCTGGGCGAGGAAATATTCACCCGCCGTAGTGCTAGGGATGGGATTGCTTCCCTCGAAGTCTGCGGGCAGAAGCGTGTGGATCAAGCTCGCATTGGTTGCCGGGATGTAGTTGGGAATGTAGGTGTAGCAAACCGGAGAATTGGACGAGAGGCCGGCGATAATATCGGCCTTATCCAGTTTGCAGACTTCAAAGCCGACGATGTTGACATCGTTGGTGTCCGGGTCCTCCAAGTCGAAGGCTACATAGAATCCATCGGACCAGGTGCCAAACCTCTCGTAATCGGGAAAGTAGTAATGGCCGTTCTTGTTCTTCGGTATCGAGGAGTTCAGATCGTACGCATACACGTTCCAATTGCTTTGACCGGCTGAGCCTTGCAGGTTGTTGGCAGGAACGCTGCCGGTGGCAGCGCTGACCCCGATGCAGTAGTAGTACGTACCCGCGTTGCCGGGATTGAAGGTATTAGCCAGAACAAACACGCCGTCGATGCGGTCGTACGTGGCAATGGGATCGGCCATGCTATTTCCACAATAGTTTTGCCCGCCAGGGGTAAACAGACTAGTGATGGGCTGTGGGTCGCCTCCGCTGTTTGCCGAACGGCTGAGTATGCCATTGCCGGTTTGTCTGTCAAAAGCTTGCACAAACCCACCGGCTATTTCCAGATACTGGCCGACCCCAGTGGCATCAGTAGGGCCGACACCGCCGTTGGGATCAGCCTGAGGACGGAATTTGACCTGCTCGGCTTGAATGCTCTTTGAGTCCAGACCCTCGAATTGGCCTGACCACGAACCGGCTTTGGGAGACGAGGTAAAGAAGCCGACCTTGGAGGTTCCGCCTGGACAAGTACTGCCCGGATTGTTGCCCGCACACCAGACCTGTACCGGGGGGGGTGTCGCGCAGGTTCCGGTGGGTGGTGTGCCGCCGCAGTTGTTTTGTCCGAAAGAGATCACACTCAAAGAGAGCAGCATCGGCAACAGCCCGTACATTCTGACTTTCATCTTTGGATCACTCCGCGGTCCTGATAGTCTCACTAGTCACGCACCATTCCCCTCGGCTCGAATACCTTCTTGCAGCGCAAGTCCTCTGCCATTCATGTGCAACCTTGCGCCGCTTCTGCCCATCAGCAAAATCAATGACTTAGCGATCGGGAAGGTCGTCCAACCGGCTCCAGATGTGCATTCGGTTGCACCTAACACCCCGATCCTTTCTTGCATCTGAACACGCGCGTCGCCCAAGTGCAACCGCTGCCGATCTTTGGCGTGCAGTTGGCGGTTTGATTGCCCTTCATATATTCGTTGACCGCCCAGAACGTCAGATCATCGTTGGGATCGGAACTGACGCTCACGTACTCTCCCCAGAAGTCATCGGTTTCGTTCTGTCCGCTGGCGCCGCTGTTGCTGAGAACAAGAACCGGCGGATCCGCCTTGCCGCTCCGAGAGATCGCCATAAAGACCGGCGACGGATCGTAGCTCATAGCGCTACCGCGTTTCGTATTTCCGGTGACGGTAAAAGTCAGTCCGATATCCCCATTGCTATCCATCGCAACGCTGGGCATGGACGCGAACAAATGATATGTCGCATCCTGAATTTCTCCAAGCTGGACAACAAACGGGTTGGCGCCGGCTGCAATGAGATAGTAGCGTATGCCGGTGCGTTGCGTGCTGGCGTTCTGCTGCACCGTCTGAGCGACGGCCAGATATTCTCCGCTGGTTCCACTGGTGAGGTAACGGTACGCGAGGCGATAGTTGAGCCGGTCGCCAAGGCCGTCGATCACCCCGCCGTAAGGTTCAGGGACACAGATCGTGTTGTAAGGGTGCGCAGGATCGTAGCACCCCGGAGTATATGGGTTGGAGGGAAAATTGATAAACGTCGGACCGGCCCCGCTAGTAAATCCAGACCATGTCCAGAACGCTAACTGATTGGAGGTGCATGGGGCTGTCGTGCACTGATTGTTGGTTCCCGGATTACTCGGATTTACCTGGGCCAGGAAATACTCTCCCGCCGTGCTGCTGGGCACAGGATTGCTGCCTTCGAAGTCGGCTGGCAGTAGAGTATGGATCAGACTGCTGTCAGTTCCGTTTGGGCCGGCAACATAAGAAGGAATGTAGGTGTAGCAGACGGGCGGATTCGACGAGAGGCCGGCAATTATGTTGGTTTTGTCGAGTTTGCACACCTCAAAACCCACGATGTCGTAATTCCGCGTGGTGTCTTCCAAGTCCCATGCGACGTAGTAACCGTCCGACCAGGTTCCGAAGCGCTGGTAATCGGGAAAGTAAAGGTGTCCCGTTGAATCGTGGGGTATGGCGGGATTGAGGTAGTAGGCGTAGACGTTCCAGTTGCTCTGGTTGTTCGACCCCTGCAGATTGCTGGCAGGCACGGAGCCGCTTGCAGCGCTGACGCCGATGCAGTAGTAGTAGGTGCTGTTGCCGCCCGGGTTGAAGATGTTGGCCGCGACAAATACGCCATCGATGCGGTCGTAAGTAGAGATGCCGTCCACTGAGCCATTCTCGCAATAGTTGCTCCCGCCGGGGAGGAACATAGCGGACAGTGGCTGGGGACTCGCTCCGCTGCCCGGCTTCGTGCTGAATATTCCGTTTCCAGTCTGTCGGTCAAATGCTTGAACGTAATTGGCGGAGAATTCCAGGTACTGGCCAACCCCGCTCGAATTAGTTGGCCCCACGCCGCCGTTGGGATCGGGCTGCGGCCGTGGCCTCACACCAGCATGCTGAAGGCTGGCCGCATCCAAGCCTTCGAACTGATTTGTCCACGAACCTGCGGCAGGCGGCGATGTTGAGAATCCGATCCATGAAGTTCCGCCGGGACAGGTGCTGCCGGGGTTGTTTCCCGCACACCATGTCTGCACCGGTGACGGGGCTGCGCAGGTTCCGGTGGGTGGAGCGACGCTGCAATTGTTTTGGGACAACGCGGGCACGGTGCCGAGCAGCAGCAATAGCAAGAGCGGAGCCCACTTGGCAAACTCCAGCCTTTTCTCGTCGTTCACTCGTCGAGTTGACATGCGTGCCGTCGTTCCTCTCAGACTAGCGGAGAGTGTATTCGATTGCGCCAGCTTGGCGCGGAACCCTGTCGTCCTAACTCAGACGGTTTTGCCACCTCAGCACGGAGCAGAGAGAAAAACTGAGATTCGGGGGAATAAGACTACTGCTGATTATCTACCATAGTGATCGCCGCCAAATCCTGCCAGAGGAAGGAAGTGATGAGAGGAAGGTCTCTAGGAGGCCCGGATCGTCTTCAGAGCCCAGCCTTAGGCCGCGAGCCTAGTCCTACAGACTGCCATCGCCGTCATACTGGCAAGGATCCCAAACGTTACAATCTCGCAATTCTTCGGTTAAGCCCTTGGATGTCGCCATATAAAAATAGAGCCACGCGGGAAGGCGCCTGCGCCGCGGAGCGAGGCCGTCAATCACAGCCTGCTTGTCGGGACGCAGGCTGAAGGCTTCGAGCATGTCAATGCCTTCTTCCTGGCAGCGGCGGACTGCCCACGCCAGCATGGGCGCTAGCAGTTGATGATTGCCGTTCAAGACCTGGAAGTCGATGAGACGGATTCTCTTCAGGTGAATGTCCGGCTTATCTTGCCGGAGGAAGACGGCGTAGGCCAGCAGACGAGAATGTTCCTCGACGGTCGCAATCCATACACGTTTTTCCGCCAGCGCATACTTAAAATGCCATTGCAGATCCTGGGTCGAGCGGCCGGTCAAGAGCCGCTCCGGATAAGCGCGTTTCAACTCCTCCCAAAATGTGTCGAAACGTTCGTCGAAGTGTGAGCAGGTTTCGACTTCGCCGCGCTGGCGTTGTGTCCAGGAATAAGCTCCGGCCAGGCTGTCTCGCGTGGACAAGGCGGCCGCTGCAGGGTAGGAGAGAACCGATGGCCATCTTTTCTTCTCGCAGGTGCTGGCCAGAAAACCGTGATAGTTGGTGATCCAAAATGCAGACTGGTCCCATTTGCCCGCGGGTGTGCCCCGAGTGCGAAACATGCCATTAAATTTCGCAGAATACTCGTTGGCCGTGCTGATCACAAAAAGATCGACGGCGCGAACCTTGGCGCAACGCCGGAGGAAGAAACCCGCGATACCGCGGTAAGGGAGATCCATGGTCATGGCATGGACCGTGGAGGCAATGATTTCGCGGCCTTTGAAATGGCAAAAAAAAGGAACATTTCCCATGTAGCCGACGATTTCCTGTCGCTCATTCTCCGCCACCCAGCCCATGGGCCAATCGCCGATACGCTTGCAAACCGGATTTTCAGTCCAGAGATGTTCCCACTCTGGGCGGCGCTTGGGGCGCAAGCCATTGCGCGATTCCACGGCGGCGATACCCGCGTAATCGTCGAAGACAGCAGGGCGAATCTTGGCGCTTGCGGCCGCTGCCGAAGCCTTGGTTAAGGTGTCCACTCTTTAAAGTCTCTCGCACTGGATTCTGACTCGACGGGGGGAATCGAGTTGCGCTGCTGCTCGTGCTGAAGATACGCTCCGAGTGTACCTGAGTCGGCCGCTCCGTGGTGGGGAAACCAAGCGGCAAGTCTCGAGGTCGCCGGGAACTCCTGGCAGGGTCGTGCGATCTCCAGAAAAGATCCAAGAAAGCTAAATCGCTGCAATAAAACCGTTTAACCAACTTCTGGCTAGACCATGCGAAGGTCAGCCTTGGCCGATCAATAATTCTGGCCAAGCGTTACGGAACCGATGTACAATTCTACCCACCGTAAGTAGCAGATAAGAAACACTGTGCGCGCCGCACAACTTTTCCCGGGCCACAGGGTTTCAGCGTACATTAGGCGTCGTCGCCCTGCGATGATCGCCGAGCGATCACACAGTTTGCCAACGGAGGCACCAATGTTGACCATTTCCCCCAAATTGCTAAAGCGTGTTTTCCTGTCCGTCGCCCTTACCACCACTATGAGTACGGGGCTGGCGCTTGCGCAAGCCACCTCTCCCGATCCCGCGATGACGGCCCCGACTACGGGTGAAACGAAGACGATGGATAATTACCTGAACAATCACCCGCAAGTCGCGAAGGAACTGCACGACAACCCTTCACTCATCAACAATCCGCAATGGCTGGCCTCGCACCCGAAGGTGCAGAGCTATATGAGCACTCATCCCGCGCTGAAAACCGACGCGGTAACCCACCCCGACCAGTTTGTCAACCACACCGAGCGCCAGGATGCGGCAAGGGACCACAAGGGGCTGAACAGCGTAGATGAATTCGCGCGTGACCATCCAAAGGTGGCCAACGAGCTAAAGGACAATCCGAAGTTGATCGATGATCCGAAGTTTTTGGCGACGCATCCGGGACTGGACAGCTATTTAGCGAAGCACCCTGAGATTCGCCAGGAGGCGCAGGCTCATCCCGATGCCTTTGCCAACGCAGCGGAAAGGAACAACCGGTACAACGAGGCTCACGAAGCCCACAGTACGACCAAACCCGCCGTGTCCAAATCTGCTGCTGCGCCCAGACCTGCTGCTGCGCGCAAGTAGTTTCAGTAGGTGTGGATTTGACCTGCTGTGAAGTCGATTCGATATTAGCCGGAATGAGGGAACTCTTCCGGCTTCTTTTTTTGTCTTGCCGTTCGAGTGACATTTTCCGACTCGTAAACACCAGCTTCAGTGTCCTTTGGTTTTCTTGCCTGAGATTGCCCTCTCGCCATTCTGGCGGTGGTTCATCAATTCCGGCAGCTCCGCTACGACGCTAAAGATGCAACAACTTGCAGAGGCCCCACTCTGTAGTACAGGGTCCCCTTTCCCGCGCAAACCGTCCGGTTTTTCGCCAGATACTCGTTCTTAGGGAACCTGTTCACCCGCTTTCCCCGGTGGCAACCTGACTTCGGAAAGTTTTGCGTTGGCGTGCGGGACGGCCAGGGCGAAACCAGGAAGTTCACCGGGGAAAATAATGATACTGTTTCGCACTAATCGGGCCATTCGAATTCTCGTGGTCGTTTTGTCGGCTGTGTGCGTCCTCGCAGCAGTCGGGTGCAGCGGGATCTCATCGGGATCTGCTGGGAGCAACGGGGGCGGCGGCAAGCCACCGGCTGTAGGTTCCTACAGCATTTCCGGGGCGATTACGGCAGCCGGCGCCAGCGGCGCTACTCTCACCTTGAGCGGCGCGGCCAAGGGTACCGCCACGGCTGACGCTTCCGGCAACTACACGTTCTCCAAACTTGCGAATGGTGCATACACGATCACGCCCAGCAAGACCGGCTTTGTATTCAGCCCCTCGAAGCAGAACATTACGGTGAGCAGCGCGGACGTTACCGGCATTGATTTCGGCAGCCTACCTTCGCAGGTGTGGAGTATTAAAGGGACGATCACGCCAGCCCTAAGCGCCGGTGACGCGACCGTCACTTTGAGTGGTGCAGGCGATGCAACCACGACGGCGGATGCTTCTGGCAACTACGTGTTCAGTGGTCTTGGAAATGGCTCGTATACAGTGACCCCAGCCAAGACTGGCGTCGTCTTCACGCCGTATACCCAGAATGCTATGGTGAGTGGGGCCAATGTCAGCGGGGTCAATTTTCTTGGGGCGTCGGGATGCAGCGGCGGTCATGGAGTTGCAAACTTCTATGTTGCCACCAACGGCAACGATTCCTGGTCGGGCACGCTCGACTGTCCCAACCTTGGGAACAGCGACGGACCGTTTGCTTCGGTGACAAGAGCACAGACCGCCGTAGAAGCATTGCTGCAAAGCAATCCCACTTCGCCGATTGTAGTGATGGTGCGAGAGGGAACTTACTACCTTCCGTTGAGCCCCACGAACCCAGGGACTTTGAATTTTACTGCGAGTGATTCCGGCACGTCAGCAGTCGCGGTCACCTGGGAGAATTATCCCAGCGAGGTTCCGGTGATCAGTGGAGGTGTGCCGGTTTCAGGCTGGACTCAGGCTTCTGGCAATCTCTGGCAGGCTCCCGTGCCGGCGAACACACAACCCTTCGAGTATCTGTTTTACAACGGCGAGCGGCGCATGCGTTCGCGATTGCAATCCCCGGCGGCAGGCTTGGGCTATTACATGAGCGGCGGGTCCTGTGTCTCCAGCCAGAACCAGCAGATCGTCAGTGCGTCACTGTGCAATCTGGGAACCTTTCTGCGGGTGGCGGCAGAGGTTCCGCCCACCGGCGCGAACGCCAATTGCCCCAGCACCACGGGTCCCGGCGGACTGGCGAAGTGTCTGGACCGTTTTCAATACA